>Ga0209048_10006870_pt1 | contig 10586 bp, 10 predicted proteins | sample FrelakmetCRP12CR_FD_187146 | JGI IMG/M metagenome (GOLD analysis project Ga0209048, IMG submission 187146) | Freshwater lake sediment microbial communities from the University of Notre Dame, USA, for methane emissions studies - CRP12 CR (SPAdes)... | ecosystem: Environmental > Aquatic >... | reverse complement strand
GGCTACAGCGGCATGTACGTGGTCAAGGCGATCACCGAGAAGATCGGCAAATTCGACGCGAAGGCCTTCGTCAAGGCGCTGCACGGCGCAACGATCCTCGCCAAGGACCAGCCGCGCGTGCTGCTCGACGTGTCCTTCGACGACAACGGCGACCTCGATCGCGAGAGCTTCATGATCAAGGTCGTCAACGGCAAGCAGGTGGTGACCGCGACGTTGCCGTCCGTCAAGCCGATCGCCAAATGATGCCGGGGGCCGGCCGCGGTGGCGCGCCGCCCGCGCCGGCGCCACATTCGCTACGACGGGCCGACGTCACAATCGCCGGTCTCCAGGCTCGCGCGCGAGGACCGGCGCGATAATCGAAGAGTTGAAGGAGGCACGTCGTGGCATTGCAAGCTGCGCAGCGCGAGCGCAATCGGGGAAGCAGGCCGTGATCCGCGGCACCACTTCGCTCATCGCCCACTTCGGCGACCCGATCGCGCCGGTCAAGGCGCCGATGATCTACAACCCGTACTTTGAGAGTCGCGGCATCGACGCGGTCGTCGTGCCGATGGGCGTGCGCGCCGCGGATTATCCCGACGCGTTGCGCGTCGTGTCCCGCTTCACCAACCTTCGTGGCGCACTGGTGACGATGCCGCACAAGGTGACGACGGTGTCGCTGGTGCACGAGTGCACGACCGCGGTGCGCATCGCCGGATCGTGCAACGCGGTCCTCCGCCGCGACGACGGCTCGCTGCTGGGCGACATGTTCGACGGCGCCGGCTTCGTGCGCGGCGTCGAGCGAAAAGGCTTTCGCGTCGCTGCCACGCGCTGCCTGGTTGTCGGCAGCGGCGGGGTAGGCTCCGCCATCGCCGCAGCGCTCGCTGCCGCCGCCCCCGCCTCCCTTGCGGTGTTCGACTCGCAACCGGCGAAGGCCGAGACGCTCGCCGGCCGCCTGCGCCACCATTATCCCGCACTCGACGTCCGCACCGGCTCGAACGACCCCGCCGGTTTCGATCTGGTCGTCAACGCCACCCCGCTGGGCATGAATGTAGACGACCCATTGCCGGTCGACGTCACGCGCATCGCCCGCGGCACCTTCGTCGGCGAAGTCGTCATGAAGCAGGAAATCACGCCGCTGCTGCGCGCGGCACGCGCGCTCGGCTGTCCGACGCAGGTCGGCACCGACATGCTGTTCGAGCAGATCCCGCTGTATCTCGAGTTTTTCGGCTTCGGCACGGCAACGCCCGAAGAGCTGCGCGCCGTGGCGAAACTATGATCAAGACCCGCAAGACCATGCAGGCACCCGAGCAAGAGGAGGAATCGGCGTGAGCGAACTGATCCAGCTAATCGTTTCCGGGACCGCGACCGGTGCCATCTATGCGCTCGCGGCGCTGGGCTTCACGTTGCTGTGGCAGGCGTCGGGGACGATCAACTTCGCCCAGGGCGAGTTCGTGATGATCCCCGCCTTCATCATGCTCTTTTTCATCGGCACGGCGGGCGCGCCGTTGTGGCTCGCCTTCCTGCTGACCTGCCTGGTCGCGATGCTCCTGCTGGGCTACACGTTCAAGTGGGCGATCGTCGATCCGCTGATCAAGCACGGCGTCATCCCGCTGGTCATTGCGACACTGGGATTGTCGATCGGCCTGAAGCAGGTCGTGAAGGCCGGCGTCACCGCGCAGGCCGAGCCGTTCCCGAGTCCCTTCCCCGATGGCCTGTTTTCGCTGGGCGTGATCAAGGTTTCCTACTCCGACGTCGGGACGCTGATACTCGCCGGTCTCATCGTTGTCGGACTGCAGGTGTTTCTCAACCGCACGGTGACCGGACGCGCGATGCAGGCGGTGGCGCAGAACACCGACGCGGCCAAGGTCCTCGGCATCAACGTGACAAGGATGGTGCTCTATACCTTCCTCATCAACGCCGTGCTTGCAGCCGTCGCGGCCTTGCTGGTGACGCCGACCTACCTTGCCAAGTTCGACATGGGCGAGTCGATCGGCCTCAAGGCTTTTTACGCAGCCATCATCGGCGGCTTCAATCAGACGCGCGGCGCGCTGCTCGGGGGTGTGCTGGTCGGAGTGCTTGAGAACCTGATGGGTGCATACGTGTCGCCGGCCTACAAGGAGGGCGTGGCTTTGCTGCTGTTCATGGTGGTGATCATCTTCAAGCCCGAGGGCCTGCTGGGCAAGACCGAGGAGCGCAAGGTATGAGCAAGAACCAGAAAATCGCCCTGGTGGTCGGGCTGGTCGCGGTCGCCGTCCTGCCGCCGTTCCTGAAGAGTTACGGCATCTACCTGATGACGCTGATGTGCGTCTACCTGATGGCCGCGTTCGGCCTGAACCTGATCGTCGGCTACGCGGGCCAGATGTCGATCGGGCAGGCTGCGTTCTACGGTATCGGCGCCTACATCGCGGCGATACTGATGACCAGGTTCGGCGTGTCATTCTGGGTCGTCCTGCCGATCGCGGCGGTCGCGTGTTTCGTGATCGGACTGGCGCTGGGCTTTCCGGCGCTGCGGGTGCAGCACCACTACCTCGCCTTTGCGACGCTGGGGTTCAACGTGCTCGCGTACCTGGTGATGCGCAACGAGGAGAAGCTGACCGGTGGCACCTTCGGCATCGCCAATATTCCGCGACCGTCGCTGTTCGGGTACTCGCTGGATGGATCGCTGGCGTTCTTCTACTTCGCCTATGTGTCGGTGATCCTGCTCGCGCTCGTGCTCTGGTGGATCCTGCGCTCGCCGTGGGGCCGTGCCTTCGCGGCGCTGCGCGACAACCCGATCCGAGCCGAAAGCACCGGCGTCAACATTACCGCCTACACGCTGCTGGCGTTCGCGATCGGCGCCGCGTGCGCGGGCATCGGCGGCGTCTACCTGACGGCGCTGGTCAACTTCATCGAACCGGGGCAGTTCAACCTGTCGGTGTCGCTGACGATGCTGCTCGCGGTCATCGTCGGCGGCTCGGGGCGCTTTTTCGGCCCGCTCGTCGGCTCGGTGATCGTCATCCTGCTCCCCGAGTGGCTGCGCTTCCTCAAGGACTGGTACCTGGCGATGTTCGGCTTCGCTGTCGTCGTAATGCTGATCTATTTGCCGGGCGGCCTGATATCGATCGGCGACCGCTTCGCAGCGCGCGGAGCTGCGAAATGACGCAGCTGCCCTCGTTCCTCGAGATCCGCGACATGCGCAAGCATTATGGCGCGATCAAGGCGGTGGATGGCGTGAGTTTGTCGGTGGGCCCGGGAGAGATCGTCGGCGTGATCGGACCCAATGGCTCGGGCAAGACCACGCTGTTCAACAGCATCCTCGGCCAGATCAAGCCGACCTCCGGCGCGGTCGAGTTCTGTGGCGAGGACATCACCGGCATGTCGCCGCTGGAACTGTCGCGCCGCGGCGTGGGTCGCACCTTCCAGACGCTGCAGGTGTTCGTCAAGCTGTCGGTGCGCGACAACCTGATTGCGGCAGCGCAGGAGTTCAAGGGCAGCATGCCGGGCCGACTTCTGGCGCCGCCGGATGCCGGCCTGGGTCATCATGCCGACGAGATGATCGAGCTCTTCCGCCTCAAGCACGTCGCGCACCTGCCCGCCGGCAGCCTGTCCTACGGCCAGCAGAAGCTCATCGACATCGCCATGGCGTTCATGCCGGCGCCGCGCCTCGTGCTGCTCGACGAGCCGTGCGCCGGCGTCAATCCCAGCCTCGTCGACCAGCTGCGCGAATTGCTGCTGGAACTCAACAAGGCGCAGGGCGGCAGCTTCGTCGTCATCGAGCACAACATGGATTTCATCATGAGACTCTGCCCGCATGTCGTGTGCATGGTCGAGGGCAAGGTGCTCGCGGAGGGTCCGCCGGCAGAGGTGCAGGCGAACCGGCAGGTGCTCGAAGCGTATCTCGGCAACTGATCGATGCGCCACGAAGCGCATCGGCGCAATGGATGAAGGAACCCGTCATGGCTGAAAAGATCATCGAGTTCGACAAGGTCGTCGCCGGCTATTCGCCGAGCCTGACGATCCTCAACGCAACCACGCTCGACGCCCGCAACGGCGAGATTACGCTGCTGATCGGCCCCAACGGTGCGGGCAAGTCGACGGTATTGAAGACGCTGTTCGGCATGCTCGTCCCGCGCGCGGGCGAGGTCCGCTTCGAGGGCAAGCGCATCAACGGCAAGCCGCCGCGCGAACTGCTGGCCGACGGCATCGCCTTCGTGCCGCAGGGCCGCAACCTGTTCGGCTCACTGTCGGTGCGGCACAACCTCGAGCTCGGCGGCATCACGCTGCCCCGTTCCGAGCTGGCCGGCCGCATCGAGGAGGCGCTGCAGCGCTTTCCGCGTATCCGCGAGCGCATCGACAACCAGGCGTCGACGCTGTCGGGCGGCGAACAGAAGCAGCTCGAGATCAGCCGCGCGCTGCTGCTGCGGCCGCGCGTGCTGCTCATCGACGAGCCGTCGATCGGCTTGTCGCCGAAGCTCGTGCAGGAAGTGATGACGCTGCTGCGCGCGCTCGCCGACGCCGGCACCACCGTGCTGATGGTCGAGCAGAACGTGCGCACCGCGCTCAAGTATTCCGATCGCGCGCTGGTGCTCGAGATGGGCCGCCTCGCGCTCGACCGGCCGGCGTCCGAAGTGCTCAACGACCCCGACCTGAACCGGCTGTTCCTCGGAGGACACGTCGCAGCCCCCGCCGCGGCATGAACAAGGTGCGCATTGCCCTCATCGGCGCGGGCGCATTCGGGCAACGGCACCTGGCGTACATGCGGCGCGAGCCGCGCTGCGCAATCGCCGCGATTGCCGACCCCTCGCTCGCCGCTGCGAACGTTGCGAAGTCGCATAGCGTGCCGCATTTCGCCGACTATCGCGACATGCTCGACAGCGTCAAGCCGGACGGCGCCATCATCGCCTCACCCAATTCGCTGCACGCACCGATGGGCCTCGCCTGCGCCGAGCGCGGCGTGCACTTGCTGGTGGAGAAGCCGCTCGCCGATACCCTTGCCGCCGCGCAGGCGCTGGCAGCAGCTGCGGACCGCGCCGGCATTGCGTTGCTCGTCGGTCATCACCGGCGCTACAACCCGATCATCGAGAAAGCCCGTGAAATTGTCCGCGGCGGCGGTATCGGCCGCTTGACGACGGTCGTGGCGCTCTGGCTCATCTGCAAGCCCGATGGCTATTTCGACGTCGCGTGGCGACGCGAGCCCGGGGGCGGACCGGTACTGATCAACATGATCCACGACATCGACGACCTGCGCTTCATCTGCGGCGAAATTGCCAGCGTGCAGGCGCTCACGTCGTCGGCAATCCGTGGATTTGCGGTTGAGGATACCGCGGTCGTGGCGCTGCGCTTTGCCGACGGCGCGCTCGGCACCGTCAACCTGTCCGACACGGTGCCCGCGCCGTGGAGCTGGGAACTGACGTCCGGGGAAAGTCCCGTCTATCCCCGGCAACGCGAGAGTTGCTACCTGTTTTCGGGCACCGAAGGATCGCTCGCTGTGCCCAAGCTCGAAATGTGGCGCTATCGCGGCGAGAAAGCGTGGAATGCGCCGCTGGTCAAGGAGACCATCGACGTTGTTGCGCAGGATCCGCTGACTCTCCAGATGCGCCATTTCTGCGAGGTGATCCGGGGCGAGGCGACGCCGCGCATCACCGGCAGCGACGCCGCGCGCACGCTTGCCACCACGCTCGCCGTGAACGATGCAGCACGCAGCGGCAAGGCGATGGAGCTCAAGGCATGAGTCAGTCGATGCTCGGGCGCCCGCTGTCACTTGCCGCGCTCACCGTACTCGAGCTGTCGCCGCCGGACATGGTGTCCTGCGCCGCGGATGCGGGTTATGCCCACGTCGGTCTGCGCGTCGTGCCCGCGACGGACCGGGAACCCGCCTGGCCGACGGTGGGCGACACGCCGCTGGTGCGCGACATCGAACGTCGGCTCGCCGACACCGGCATCACCGTTCTCGATGTCGAAATTTTCCGCCTGAAGCCGGATACCCGCGTGGCCGACTACGCCGCCGCGCTCGAAACCGGCGCGCGGCTGGGCGCGCGGCACGTGCTGGTCGCCGGCAACGATCCGGACGAGGCGCGGCTGACCGCAAGTTTCGCTGCGCTTTGCGACCTCGGCGCGCCGCTCGGCCTCACCATGAACCTCGAAGCGATGCCGTGGACCGAGGTGAAGACGCTGCAGCAAAGTGCGCGCGTGGTCGCGAACGCGCGCAGGGGCAATGGCGGCATACTGATCGACCCGATTCACCTCGATCGCGCCGGCAACACCGCTGCGGACATCGGCGAGGTGCCGAGCGGCCGGTTCTTCTACGCCCAGCTGTGCGACGCGCCCGCCGCGCGGCCGCTCGATACCGAGACGCTGCTGTTCCAGGCGCGTGCCGAGCGGCTGATGCCGGGCGACGGCGGTCTCGATCTCCGCGGAATCCTGCGCGCGTTGCCCGCGGGCCTGCCGCTCGCACTGGAAGTACCGATGCAGGCGCTGTCGCGCATCGTCAACGCGGTCGACCGAGCGAGGCAGATGCGCGTCAAGACCGAAGCGCTGCTGGCGGCGCTTTGATACGACGGGCCCAGGCAGCCGAATTCGGCGCCTGAATTTCGACGGCAAGACGCGCGGACGCCACCTATAATCGGTTCACTTCGATGCAAGGACCGATCCTCATGCCTACGCTTCCCTCGCCCGACGTGATGTATCGCGCGCTCGCCGCGCGCGACCCGGCATTCGACGGCATCTTCTACGTCGCGGTGAAGACCACTCGCGTGTTCTGCCGCTCGGTGTGCAATGCACGCACCCCCAACCGCGAGAATGTCGAGTTCTACGCCAGGCCGCACGACGCGCTCTACGCCGGCTACCGCCCGTGCCGGCGCTGCCGGCCGCTGGACCAGGGCCGCGCGCCTGCGCCCGTGGTAGAACGCCTGCTCGCCGCCGTCGAAATGGATCCCTCGGGCCGGCTGCGCGACGCCGACCTGGGGCAGATGGGCATCGACCCCTCGAGCGCGCGCCGCGCCTTCCAGCGCTACTGCGGCATGACCTTTCACGCCTACCACCGCGCCCGGCGCATGGGGTTGGCACTCACCGGAATCAGGGAGGGCAAGAGCATGATCGACCTACAGCTGGACCATGGCTTCGAATCGGGCAGCGGTTTTCGCGAAGCGTTCGGGCGGGTGTTCGGAACGCCGCCCAGCCAGGCGCGCGCGCTCGATTGCCTCTACGCCCGCTGGTTCGAGACGCCGCTGGGGCCGGTGCTCGCGCTGGCCAACGACGCGGGACTGCATCTGCTCGAATTCGTCGATCGGCGCGGGCTGGAGCGCGAGCTGCAGGCGCTGCGGCAGCGCGTTCGCCATCACGTGGTACCGGGCGAGCATCGCTATCTCGCCCAGATCGGCGACGAGCTCGCCGCGTATTTCGGAGGAACTTCGCTGGCGTTTGCGACACCGGTGAAGCTCGACGGCTCGCCTTTCCAGCGCGAGGTCTGGGAGGCGCTGCGCGCCATCCCGCCCGGGACGACACGAAGCTACGGCGAGATCGCCGCGGCGATCGGCCGGCGCACTGCAGTGCGCGCCGTCGGCCGCGCCAACGGCGATAACAAGCTGGCGATCATCGTCCCCTGCCACCGGGTCATCGGCGCCGACGGCACGCTGACCGGCTACGGCGGCGGGCTGTGGCGCAAGGCGTGGCTACTCGAGCACGAGCGCGCCCATGCTGTGACGCGGGGGCAGCTCGCACTGCCGATGAACTCGCGCGCGGTCGCCGCCGCGGTCTGACTCATGTCCGCTGCCGATGGCGCGCGGCTGGTGCTGCTGGCCGCGCTGTGGGGCGGCTCGTTTGTCTTCATGCGCGTCGCGGTCCCGGCTCTCGGGCCATTGTGGCTGGCGGAGAGCCGCGTCGCACTGGCGTTCCTGGCGCTGTTCGCGCTCGGGCTCTCGGGTGGCGAGGTGCCGCCGCTGCGCCAGCGCTGGCACGACTATCTGGTCATCGGCACGGTGAACTCGGCGCTGCCGTTCGCGCTGTTCTGCTTCGCAGAGCAGTTTATCGGTGCGTCGCTGGCCGCGATCCTCAACGCGACCAGTCCGTTCTTCGCGGCGATCGTCGCTGCCGCCTGGCTTGGGGACCCGCTCACTGCACGCAAACTCGGCGGCATGACGCTGGGCATTGCCGGAGTCGTGTTGCTGGTCGGCTGGCAGGAGGATTCGCCGCGCGGGATGGCGCTCGTCGCCGTCGGTGCGTGCCTCGCCGCCGCGCTCTGCTACGGGCTGGCCAGCGTCTACGCCAAGGCGCGCATGAGCGGAGTGCCCAGCTTCGCGATCGCGCTCTACAGCCAGCTGGCGGCGGCCGTGGTTCTGGCCCCCGCCGTCGCGTTGGCAGTCGCGCCGGGTACCGTGACGCCGCTCGTCGCCGCCAATGTGCTGGCACTGGCGCTCGCATCGACCGCCGTCGCGTACCTGCTCTACTTCCGGCTCATCGCTTCCATCGGGCCGGCGCGGGCGCTGACGGTAACGTTCCTGATCCCGCTGTTCGGTATGCTCTGGGGTGCAATGTTTCTCGGCGAGCCCGTCGGCCCCAACGCCGTTGCGGGCTGCGCGCTCATTCTGGGCGGGACGTGGCTGGCGGTCAGACGGGGCGCGGCGCCGCGCGCGGTTCCCGCGGCGGACGAGACGTCGCGCTGACGCAGTGCGCTCAGACCAGCTCCCCGGCCGGACCGAGGATCTGCTCACGCAGCTCACGATAGCGCGGCAACGTGGGCGGATAGACGCACAGGTACTTGACCTGTGCGGCCTGCAGGCAGCGCTGCTTGATGATTTCGAGCTTCTGGTCGCGCGGGTTCTGCACCTGCTCGGGCTCGCGCGCATCGACGATAGCGACGATCGTCATATCGCGATCGCAGACGACGAAGCCCACGTGCTGGTTGGCGATCTTGCGGAACGCGCGCAGGCGTTCCATGCCCTGCGGTCCGATCTTGACCTGCAGCACGTCGGCGAGGCGCACTCGGGCGAAGATCTCGTGCCGCGGGAATGCTGCCTTGAGCAACAGGTAAACGACGTTTTCGGCCTTGGACAGGAAGCGTGGCCGCAGCAGGTAGAGCCCGGGCAGTTCGGCGCTGGACAACAGCCGGGTCGTTTCGCCCTCGGTCCATTGCGCGGTGTTGGCGATACTGTCGGCTGCCGCGTTCGATCCCGCCGGCCGCTGCCTGCGCATGAGTCCGACCAGAACGGCGACGACGAGGGCGCTGATCGCGAGCGCGAAAAGCATTCCGGACGTCATCGAGCAGGCTCCTGTGCGAGGCTGGTGTTCAGGACAGTTTTGTTCGCGTTTGTTGCTGCTTGCCGAAGCATTGAGTCAGCTGCAGGCCAACTGCACCGACGGCCTCGTAGTCTAATGCATTTCGAAGGTGACGGGTGCGGCCCCAGGCTTCCGGCAGCGCCAATGCAAAGCCCCGCCGCAGCGGGGCTTTGCTGACCCTGGAACCGCAACCCACCCGCAGGCGGGCCGCTCCGGGACGAAGGCCTTACATGTCCATGTCGCCCATGCCGCCCATGCCACCCATGCCGCCACCGCCACCGCCACCCATCGACTTTTCGTCCTTCGGCGATTCGGCAATCATCGCCTCGGTCGTCAGCATCAGGCTCGCAACGGACGCGGCATTCTGCAGCGCAAAGCGCGTGACCTTGGTCGGATCGACAACGCCCATTTCGACCAGGTCGCCGTATTGGCTGGTCTGGGCGTTGTAGCCGTAGTTGCCCTTGCCTTCGACCACCTTGTTGACGACGACCGACGGCTCGTCACCGGTGTTGGCGACGATCTGACGCATCGGCTCCTCGAGGGCGCGCAGGACAATCTTGATGCCCGCGTCCTGATCGGGGTTGTCTCCTTTCAGGCCCTTGAGGTTGCCACGGGCGCGCAGATACGCGACCCCGCCGCCGGCGACGATGCCTTCCTCGACCGCTGCCCGCGTGGCGTGCAGCGCATCTTCGACGCGCGCCTTCTTTTCCTTCATTTCGACTTCGGTGGCGGCGCCCACCTTGATCACCGCCACACCGCCGGCCAGCTTGGCCACGCGTTCCTGCAGCTTTTCCTTGTCGTAGTCCGACGTCGCCTCATCGATCTGCACGCGAATGTTCTTCACCCGCGCTTCGATCGCGGGCTTGTCGCCGGCGCCGTCGATGATCGTCGTGTCTTCCTTGCCGATCTCGATGCGCTTGGCGCGGCCCAGGTCCTTCAGGCTCGCGTTCTCGAGCTTGAGGCCGAGTTCCTCGGCGATGACCGTACCGCCAGTCAGGATCGCGATGTCCTCGAGCATCGCCTTGCGGCGATCGCCGAAACCCGGCGCCTTGACCGCGCAGGCCTTGAGGATGCCGCGGATGTTGTTCACGACCAGCGTCGCCAGAGCTTCGCCGTCGACATCCTCGGCGATGATAAGCAGCGGCTTGCCGGCCTTCGCGACCTGCTCGAGCAACGGCAGCAGATCGCGGATGTTACTGATCTTCTTGTCGTGCAGCAGGATCAACGCGTCGTCGACGACGGCGACCTGCTTGTCGGGGTTGTTGATGAAGTACGGCGAGATGTAGCCGCGATCGAACTGCATGCCCTCGACGAGCTCGAGCTCGTTCTCGAGACCCTTGCCGTCTTCGACCGTG
>Ga0209048_10006869_pt1 | contig 10589 bp, 12 predicted proteins | sample FrelakmetCRP12CR_FD_187146 | JGI IMG/M metagenome (GOLD analysis project Ga0209048, IMG submission 187146) | Freshwater lake sediment microbial communities from the University of Notre Dame, USA, for methane emissions studies - CRP12 CR (SPAdes)... | ecosystem: Environmental > Aquatic >... | reverse complement strand
CCACCTGTCTTCGGAGGCACGTCGACCGTTTCGAAACAAGGTGTGTGATATCCATGAAGTATTCTTCCCAGGAAGGGCGAAGGGGGCGGCAGTCTTTCTTCTCTCTCTTTTTCAATGGAAAACCGCTTTAGAAGAAGAAATCTAAATATCAAATCAATTTTCTAACCCTAAGCATTCATTCATTCGGCATTTGACTGTTCTCCCCCTCTGCTGGGGACAGAAGCAGGCAAGCATCACTGAGTCTTCAATTTTGGGGCCGTTCAGGATCATCTCCCAATCTCTTCTGTTCAAGGGCAGCAATCTTCTCAAGGCGTCTCTGGTGCCTCCCCCCTGAGAAAGGGGTTTCCAGCCAGATTCTTACGATTTCTCGGGCCAGCCCTGGTCCAATGATGCGCCCCCCCAAAACTAAGATATTGGAATCATTATGCTCCCGACTGCATCTGGCGGAATAGATCTCGTTCGCAAGGGCAGCCCGGACCCCTCTGAATTTATTTGCGACAATCGACATCCCTATGCCTGTGCCGCAAATGAGGATCCCCCTCTCCAACTCTGCTCTTGAAACCTTCTCGGCCACCTGAATACCAAAGTCCGGATAATCGACCGCGGTCTCATCAAAGGAGCCGAAATCGATGGGATCGATTCCCATCGATTTCACAAAGGTTTTCAGATCTTCTTTGAGTCCAAAGCCTCCGTGGTCGCAGGCTATTCCAATCCGCATGGGCCTACTCCAAAAAGCTTCGAATGATTAACGTGGCATTGGTTCCCCCAAACCCGAAGGCATTCGACATCCCGACCTTCACAGGATGGCGCCTTGCCACATTGGGAACGAAGTCGAGATCGCACTCAGGATCTGGTTCTTCATAGTTAATCGTGGGCGGGAGGATTCCTTCGCAGATCGCCAGTAGAGTGAAGATAGCCTCTGTGCTTCCGGCTGCGCCTAACAGATGGCCGGTCATCGATTTGGTGGCGCTAATCGGGATCTTTTTGGCGTATTCTCCAAAAACGGTCTTGATGGCTATCGTCTCTGTGCGGTCGTTGAGCTGGGTGGAGGTTCCGTGTGCGTTGATGTAATCGATCTCCTCCGGTTGCAGTCCCGCGTCTTTAATAGCCATCCGCATACAACGCGCTGCCCCATCACCATCCGGGGATGGGGCAGTAATATGATAAGCATCTCCGGTATATCCGTATCCGACGATTTCACCGTAAATTCTTGCTCCCCGCTTGCGGGCGAATTCCAACTCCTCAAGGATCAAAATGCCCGCTCCTTCCGCAACGACAAAACCGTCCCGATTCTTCTCGAAGGGCCGAGAGGCTTTCTCTGGCTCCTCGTTTCGGGTCGAAAGGGCTTTCATGGCATTGAATCCGCCAATGGTCAGAGGAGTAATATTGGCCTCCGTTCCGCCTGCGATAATGGCATCCGCATCCCCATATAGGATAGCGCGGTAGGCATCGCCAATACAGTGGGCTCCGGTCGCACAGGCGGTCACAAGACAGATATTGGGCCCTTTGGCCCCAAAACGGATGGCAATATGGCCAGACGCCAAATTGGCAATCAGCATGGGAATGAAGAAAGGAGAAATGCGACTGGGCCCTCTTTCGAGAAGGATCTGATGATACTTCTCAAGGGTAGGTAACCCTCCCAATCCTGTCCCGACAATAACCCCGATCCGATCCGCATTTTCCGGAGTGATCTGAAGCCTTGAGTCCTCGATCGCTTCATGGGCAGCTCCCATCGCATATTGAATGAAGAGATCCATTTTTTTGATCTCTTTCTTCTCGATGTAGCGCTCCGGATTGAAACCTTTGATCTCTGCAGCAATTTTTGTTTCAAACCCATTCGTATCGAATCGTGTCACAGGACCAATCCCTGATTTCCCCTCGCAGACATTCTTCCAAGCGGTCTTGACGCCAATTCCGCTGGGGATCACCAATCCCACTCCAGTGATCACAACCCTTTTCCTCAAAGCACGATACCTCCCTATGGCTCGTTGGGTGCCTTCCCTCTACTGGGAAACATGGGCCTTGATATATTCGATGGCATCGCCCACGGTCAGAATCTTCTCGGCATCCTCGTCGGAAATTTCCATATTGTAATCTTCCTCAAGAGCCATGACGAGTTCCACCAGGTCGAGGGAATCCGCTCCCAAATCATCGACGAACTTTGCCTCAGGTTTCACTTCCCCTTCATTGACACCCAACTGCTCTACAATAATTTCCTTTACCCTTTGCTCGATAGACATGAAATCACCTCCTTGAGATTACATATAGATACCACCATTGACATTGATGACCTGTCCGGTAATGTAGTTCGATGCCTCAGACACGAGAAAGAGCGCAGCCTGGGCAACATCCTCCGGCTGCCCTAATCGCTCCATGGGAATCATTCGTTTCAAGTCTTCCTTTGCCTTCTCCGGAAGAACTTCGGTCATTGGCGTCACAATATATCCAGGTGCAATCGCATTGACATTGATCCCTCGAGACGCAAACTCCCTTGCAATCGTTTTGGTAAATCCGATCACCCCGGCCTTTGAGGCCGAATAGTTTGCTTGTCCTGCATTTCCCATCTCTCCGACGACCGAGGCGATGTTCACGATCTTCCCGTTTCTCTGCTTCGACATGTAGCGGATGACCGCCTTGGTACAGTTAAATGTTCCTTTCAGGTTGATGTCGAGTACAAGATCCCAGTCCTCCTCGGTCATCCGAAGGAGCAGTTTGTCACGGGCAATGCCAGCATTATTGACGAGAATATGGATCTGGCTGAACCGCTCGATGATCGCTTGGACCATCTTTTCCACCTCCTCAATGACGGCAACGTTCGCGCGGATCGCCATCGCCCTTCGACCGAGCGTCGCTATCTCTTTGGAGGTCTCCTCGGCCTTTTCGAGATTGATATCGGAGATGATGATATCCGCTCCCCTTTGAGCGAGGAGTAAGGCAACAGCCTTTCCGATTCCCTGGGCTGCCCCTGTCACGAGTGCAACCTTACCTGTCAGTTCCAAAACGCACTCCTTATATTGTTCAAATCAAGATAGTTTTCGCAGCGAATGGATATCTTCAATATTTCCCGTCTCGATGTTCGAATCGATCCGCCTCATCAGGCCCGATAGAACTTTTCCGGGGCCGATCTCAAGGACCCGCTCAATTCCCTCAAAAACCATGCGTTTCATCGATTCTTCCCAGCGGACAGGGCTCGATACCTGCGTCACCAGCAAGTTTTTCACCCTTTCCTTCAAGGTATTGATTTCGGCTTCGACATTGGTGACCACCGGAACCTTCAGGTCCTCAATCGAAATGCCTTCAAGTTCCCTCGCCAATCGCTCCCCTGCCCCTTTCATCAGGGCCGAATGGAAGGGCGCGCTGACAGGCAGGAGAACGGCCCTCTTCCCCTTTTGATTCACCACTTCGACCGCTCGCTCCACCGCCTTCAAATGACCGGAGATAACGATTTGTCCCGGACTATTATAGTTGGCAGGGGCCAATATTTCCCCTCCCGCCACTTCCTTACAAAGTATTTCAACCTCTCCCTGTTCCATTCCGAGGATGGCTGCCATGCCTCCCTCTCCGACGGGGACAGCCACTTGCATAAACCGTCCTCGGAGACGGACGATTCGGACGGCATCCCCAAAGGTTAGGGCTCCGGAAGCGACCAGGGCACTGTACTCGCCCAGGCTATGGCCGGCCGCAAGCTGAGCTATAAACCCCTTCTCATTCTGGAGCACCCTGAGGGCTGCAATGCTTGTGGTCAGAATCGCGGGCTGTGTATTTTCCGTTAGCTTCAACGCTTCCCCGGGTCCCTCAAAACAGAGCTTCGAAATAGAGAAGTGAAGGGCATCATCGGCTTCCTCGAAGACCTGCCTTGCCTGACCGAAATTTTCGAATAACTCTTTCCCCATACCGACAGACTGAGAACCCTGGCCGGGAAAGAGAAAGGCCATTGGTTTCATGGCTATACCTTCCCCGCATACTCTTTGCTCAATTCGAGGCCGATGATGTTTCGTTGAATCTGGTTGGTCCCCTCATAGATCTGAAGGATTTTCGCATCCCGCATCATCTTCTCGACCGGATAATCCCGCATATATCCATAGCCTCCAAACACCTGCACGGCATCGGTCGTCACTTTCATGGCCACATCACTGGCAAAGACCTTTGACATTCCGGAGACCTTCGAAATCTCTTTAGGGTTCGTCGAATGATCAACATAACGGGCCACGGCATAAACGAGGGCCCTTGCCGCCTCGACCTGGGTGGCCATATCCGCCAAAAGATGCTGAATGGCCTGAAAAGAGATGATCTTCTTCCCAAACTGTTCCCGTTCCCGGGCATATCGAACCGCCTCATCAAGGGCTCCTTGAGCCAGTCCAACCCCCTGGGCCCCAACCCCGGGCCTCGTCCGATCGAAGGTCCTCATGGTAATGATGAACCCCATTCCCTCCTTCGCAATCAGGTTCTCTTTGGCAACAAAGCAGTCCTGGAAGACCAGTTCCCGTGTTGCCGAAGCGCGGATACCCATCTTCTTCTCTTTCTTCCCGAAAGTGAAACCTTTATCGCCCTTTTCCACAATGAAGGCACTCGCCCCTCTGGGCCCCCTGGAACGGTCCGTCATTGCAACGATGGTGTAAATCTCCGCCTCTCCCCCATTGGTAATCCATTGTTTCGTTCCATTCAGGAGATACCCCTCTTTCGTCCGGGTTGCCGTCGTCCGGATGGAACCCGCATCACTTCCCGCATCTGCCTCCGTTAAACCAAAGGCGGCCAGTCTCCTACCCTTCGCAATATCAGGAAGATATTTCTTCTTCTGTTCCGGACTTCCATAAAGCAAAATGGGCATAGCGCCCAGCCCGCTCGCGACCACACTGGTCGCAATTCCCAGGCAGACTCGGCTCAATTCTTCCGCGACCAGACAATACTCCAAGACGCCTCCGCCAAACCCTTCATACTCCTCTGGCATGGAGACACCCATGAGGCCTGCTTCCGCACTGATTTTAACAACTTCCCAGGGAAACTCTTCCCTCTCATCCAACTCTGCCCTTACGGGCAAGATCTTTTCTCGGGCGATCTTTCGGGCCAAATCCTGTATCATGTGCTGTTCTTGGCTGAGAAAATAATCCAAGGCTTCATTCCTCCTGTCATTTATTACTATTACTTGAAATCAATGAGCGGTCTTGATCGGCTCAACAGCTTTCTCCGATCGCTTCTGTCCCAGACGATGCAGGTCCTGCTTCTCCTTTAATTCCTGGATGAGATGCTCATTGAGCCGGTTCTTGGCGAGATCTGAGGCCAAAAGGACGGCATTCATGATGGCCTTGCCATTCGATGCGCCGTGGCTGATGACGCAATTACCATTAATCCCCAGGAGCGGAGCCCCCCCGTATTCCGAATAGTCCAGTCTCTTTTCGAGTCGGCGCATCGCCCGCTTCATCAGAAAATAGGCAACCTTGGCCCGGATATTATCCTGCGCTTCCCATTTGAGAATGGCGCTGATGGTCTCCCAAAGCCCCTCGCTTATTTTCAGTGCCACATTGCCAACAAAACCATCGCAGACGATCACATCCACCTCGCCACTATTGAGGTCCCGACCCTCCACGTACCCGATATAGTTCATGTCGGTCTTAGATAAAATATCGTGAGCCTCCCGGGTCAGCTCATTCCCCTTTCCTTCTTCCTCTCCGTTACTTAACACACCAATCCGGGGTTCTTTCGTTCCCAGGATATATTTGGCATAGGCGTCTCCCATCATGGCAAACTGGACAAGATGGAACGATTTACAGTCCACATTGCCACCCGAGTCGACGAGGACCGTCAAGCCCTTCATCGTGGGATGGGTGGTCGCGATCGCTGGCCGGTCCACGCCTTCCAGCTTTTTAAAAAGATACATTGCCAGGGCCATGGTGGCCCCGGAGTTCCCTGCCGAGACAACGCCGCTTGCCTCACCCTCTCTCGCCAGTTCGATGGCCACCTTGATGGAGGTATCTCTCATCCTCCGAATGATCACCGAGGGGGAATCATGCATGGCAACCACGTGGGGCGCATGATGGAGGTAGATGGGAAGCTTCGATGTAGGGTACTTCGACAGTTCCTTGCTCACCTGGTCTTCATCACCGACCAGGATGACTCTGACCCCATGTTTCTTCGCCGCCAGATAGGCTCCCTCAACAATGGCTTGGGGGGCAAAATCGCCTCCCATGGCATCGACTGCGATCTTCATCTCACTTCAATCCGTCGCGATCCTTCCCACTTACTTTTCCTCTTCAATGGCAACAACCTCTTTGCCCTTATAGACACCACAGTGAGGACATACATGGTGGGGCAAAACAGGTTCGTGACATTGAGGACAGAGCGAGAGAGTCGGAGCTCCAATCGTATCATGGCTCCGCCGCTTATTTTTTCGTGATGGTGACGTTCTGCGTTTTGGGACTCCCATGAGAAAATATCCTTTCTATCTAAAGACTCTGTGACTCGCCTCCGGAAGGATCCAGTTTCATCTTTTGAAGGGCCGTGAACCCTGATCCCCACTCCTCCCTGACACAATCGCAGGGTGAGAGATTCAGATCCCGACCGCACTGAGGGCAGAGTCCCTTACACTCCTCCCTACAGAGAGGCTGATAAGGAATTTCGAGAAAGATCTGCTCACAGACGATTTCGGAGAGGTGAATTTCTCCCCCTTCGAAGAAAACCGACTCCATATCCTCCTCGCCCAATTCAACCTCTTCCTCAAAAGCCCTCTCTCTCAAAGGATGCAGGGTAAGATCGAAACTGGAAGAAAGCGGATAGGTAAACTCTTTCAAACATCTGGCACACCGGAAGTGAAGGACGACTTGAACGCTTCCTTGAATCAAATAGGATTTTTCTATCCTTTTGATTCTGGACTCGGCACGAAGAGGAGTTTCAAAATCGAAATCGACGTCCGAGAAATGGCCAAGGTAGCCACGAAGAGATTCCCGCTGCTCCTCCCAATCCACCGCTAATCCCTCTTCCGAGATATCATCCAGCTTCACTGTAAACATAGATTAACCATTCGGTCCTGGCAAATCAAAAAACTGAATATAAAAAAGTAATTCATCTGTCAAGGGCAAACGAAGGGACAAGCCGACATTAAAATTTTCCATAATGTAACAGATTAACGGCTAACACTGCAAGTCAGAACGAAAAATAACTGCAAATTCGACGACTTGTAGTTATGCACGAAAAAAGCAAGAGAGGGTGCAGCGGGGAGTTCATCATCTCAGCAGTGATCGTTGCTGGGCCTCATGAACGAAAATTCAAGGCAGAAAAGGATGGATAAAGAAGGCAAACTGCTTATTAGAGCCTTTTGCGAAACCCTTTGAGAAAGAGGTCAAAGGGTTCACTCGATTTCTTACATTTGAAAAGAGACTCGATTTCGAGCAGTTCGAACCCCGAGTAATTCTGAGGGTCCAGGCTCACGCCATATCGCCGTTGAATCCGATCTACGATGTAGGATCGCAAGGCCACGTCGTAAGAAACATATTCAGCGCTCTTTAACCCGTGATAAAACTTGCCTGCATAGACCGATAAATGAGAGAGAAGCCTTTTTTCGTCAGCCTGGACTTGATAGACCCCTATCAATAAACATAGAATTGCGGCGACCAAAGATAACCTCATAATTTTTTCTATTCCATCTTTCATGAAATGTCAAGCCCTTTTTTGTCTGCTGGAAGAGGAGGGAAAAGATTAAGTCCATGGATAAACATCTCATTTTTCTAATCGCACTGATTTGAAGGATCCGGCCGATGAAATCTTTCCGAGTGGTTCCAATAGGTTGGGTTTCTCACAGGTTCTTCCTGTACCACAAAACTCGTGGTAGCTAAAAGCCGAGATTGTCCATTTTAAAATTCCGTGTTATTTTTATTTTGAAAATGGAAATTTCTATATTAAGAGCGATTTTTGCGGCCATGGAACAAGGGGTCGTCTTCATCGATGACCGCAACCGAATAGGCTACTGCAATCCGGCAGCGGAGAGGATAAGGAATATCCATTTGAACCAGGTACAGGGACAGTCGATCCTCGAATGTCACCCTTCGAAAAGCCATTCGAAAGTTCTCGAAATAATTGAAGAGTTGAAATCCGGGAAGGTCAAGGAACATCATCGGATGAATATCCAGATGGTGGAAGGAAAATTTTACGACAACACTTATTCGGCAGTCTGGGGTCCTCTGGATGAGTACTGGGGCGTCATCGTCGTTTCCCAGGAGGTGACGGAACGGAAAAGGGCAGAGGATCATCTTCGGGTGGCGTTGAAAAAACTGAGGCGAGCCAATGAAGAGTTAAAACACTTGGACCAGAGGAAGGACGACTTTTTCTCCAACGTGAGTCACGAATTGAAAACCCCCATGATCTCAGTGATGGGGTACGTCGGTATGCTTCTCAATGGCAAGGTTGGTTCGTTAACGGAGCAGCAGGTCAAGTTCTTGGAAATCTCTTATAAGAATTTATTGAAGCTGGGGAAGAATATTGACAATCTGTTTGATTTGGCCGAATTGAGAATCCAGAAAGAGGGCTCGGCTTTTGAATCGGTCAATCTTTCGGCCATTATCGAATTTTCGTGCTCCACCATCGAACCCCTGGCCAAGGAACACCAGATCACCCTTCATATTCAGCTTCCTCCGGACCCTGTCATCGTTCGGGGCGCCGAAGAGAAACTCAGTCAGCTTTTTGACAATCTTCTCACCAATGCTATCAAGTATAACCGCCAGGGCGGAAGGATCCATGTGGACCTCCACCACGATCCCGGATTTGCCTACACCCGGATCATGGATACCGGGATTGGGATCTCCCACCAGTCCCTGAAGGAGGTCTTCACACGTTACTTCAAAGACAAACCCAAACCCCTCGGAAACTTCAAAGGTCTCGGGATTGGCCTGTCCCTCGTCCAGGAAATCGTTAAGCTTCATCACGGAGAGATCTTTCTTGAGAGTGAGTTGAGCAAAGGGACCACGTTCACGGTCAAGCTCCCCAAACATCAATGACCTCTCCCGAATCCTCCCCTTGAAGACAGACTCCGCCCAAATTGCCCCTGCCCCATGCGTCCCCCCCCGAGCCGTCACTCATCGAGAGAGAGACAAAATGCCAGTAGTGACATCTCTTGGGGTCAGAAAGCAACCAACCCTCTCCACCCCAACATTAATTTCTTGGCTCTGAGCCACTTAGATTGAAAGAAGTATTAGAAAAAGATCGAAAAGTCAAGCCTTTTTTGATGGGCCTTTTTTGATGGGCCCCACCCCCTTTTTTTCTCTCTTCTCTTCCCCCTTCCCTTTACAGGAAACGTCTTAGGATACAGAGGCAGTTCAAAGGAGACTAAAACCTCCCTGTCCATCTCTATTCGCAGGCGAAAGTACTCTTTCAAGGGAAACCGACTTAACGGTAGGGTTTGAGGCGATTCAGAAAATTTGAGTCCACGATGACCCCAAACTTAAGGGCCTGTTCGCAGTGTTGAACGGCTTGCGGGTATTCCTTTTTCTCAAAATAGAGAACAGCCAACATGTAGTGGGACTCTCCGTATTTAGGATTGATCTCAAGCGCTTTCTGAAATGATGCGACGGCTTCTTCCATCTTTCCCTGCTGTCGATAGACGCTTCCGATATTGTAATACCCTCGAGCATAATCGGGGTTGATCTCAATGGCCTTTCGATATTCTGATAGGGCCTCCTCCATCCTGCCCTTTCGAAAATAGATGATACCCAGATTATTATGCGCCTCGACATAATTGGGATTGCCCTGAAGGGCTTTCTGATATTGGGTGATGGCCTCGTTTAAATCTCCTCTTCCACTGTAAGCGACCCCAAGATTGAAGTAAGCCTCGGAGAACTTGGGATCGATGGAGATTGCCCGTTTATATTCGGAAACCTCCTCCTTCCATTTTCCCTGTCTCCCGTAAACATTCCCGAGATTGAGATGCGTCTTGAGGTGCTTCGGATCGAGTTTCAATACCTTCTGGTATTCGGAAACTGCCTCAACCAAGTTTCCCCTCTCTGCCGCATTGAACCCGAGCTCAAAGTGTTCCTCCGCACTGACGGCCTTATCTTCTTTCTTTACCTTTGATCCTCCGGAACACGAAACCAACAGCAAAACCATCGTCCCTATAAGTAGGCAGTTGATCATTCGCTTCAAGACCATTCTCCTTTATTCAAGTCTGGTCAATCATTAACAGAAAATTGAGGCTAAAGCAAGCCGATGACGGCAATAAGGGAAGGAAACACGTTACTCCTGAAGGGCAAGAAAAACTTCGTTACAAACGGCGGAGTCGCTGATAGGTATGGGGTCTTCGCCAAGACAGACCCTTCCACAGGAAGGCAAGGCTCCGGACGGCGGTCGATTTGAAATCTTATGGGAAAGGGTAGACCTCACTCTAAAAGTGAATTCCAGCAGGGGACAAGAACGTCCGTGCTTCTCGATTAGACGGTTCGCCCCTGCCTTCGCCGAAGCGGCTTCGCGCAGGCAGGCCGAAGCCTTTCCGACCAGGTTACCCATGTCCGTATGGACAAATTCTTATGCAATATCTGGGTAAACTCCGGATAGGGTTACAATTTCTCGGGCTCGCAGAGATTTTTCCCATGGACCGCAGCCCTTCCGCA
>Ga0209048_10006868_pt1 | contig 10591 bp, 11 predicted proteins | sample FrelakmetCRP12CR_FD_187146 | JGI IMG/M metagenome (GOLD analysis project Ga0209048, IMG submission 187146) | Freshwater lake sediment microbial communities from the University of Notre Dame, USA, for methane emissions studies - CRP12 CR (SPAdes)... | ecosystem: Environmental > Aquatic >... | reverse complement strand
TAGTGAGCAGGGCGAGAAGAAGGATCAGCGTGAAACCTAACGTCGTGGCCGTGGGTTCTTCGTCCGGCGTGGCCCCCGCGGAACGCAGGGAGGCCGAGCATGCCCAGCCTTGTGGCTTTCCCGCGAATTGCCCCACGGTTGCCCCACGGGCGTCGCCGCGCACGAGTGTGCTTGGCGCCGAGTCGCTTTGAGGAGGGAAGGTGAGGTCCGCCTTCGCGACGCTGCGCATGGCGCCGGCTGCTCGCGTCGCTTCGGCGGACAGCCTTCGCCTGCTGCGACTCGCTGGCTTGCCAGCCGAAGCTCGCCGAAGGCGAGCGAAGGCTGGTGCCGGAGGTGGGAATCGAACCCACACGAGACTTGCGCCTCTCGGGATTTTGAGTCCCAGTAAAGGCGAAAGTGGATCACGGCAAAACGGGCCTGAATTCTCAAAAACACTCGAAATACCTGTAGACAAGACTTTCGCCTCCGTTTGCCGAGATTCGCTCGTTTCAGTCGTTCATGGTTAGCGCTGCAGTTAGCGCTAACTCAACAATGCAGAGACATCCGCGCGCTGAAAAGGGGGATCCGCGGGTCAGGCGGACGATAACGCGGTTGATAGTTAATGTAGAACGTGATAAAGTGCATTTGGACGAGTTGAGACCTCATCCTCCCTGTCCGGGTTTGCCACTTCGAGATACCACCGGACCCTGGCGCGTCGGATCTCACTGGTGAAGGCATATGAGAGAGTACGGGTTCCGAGAAGCGCTGGAAATGACCGATGCGACCACGTCGCAACTGGTCCACTGGAATCGCACAGGCGTGATCATCGCCAGCGTCAAGGGGGCCACGGGGAAGGGCAGCCGCGCCGTCTACAACCTGGACGACCTCGTGGCTTTGATGGTGGCGACCCGGCTAGCGAACAGGTTCGCCATGCCGGTCCAGGTGGTCCGGCAGGCGGCGCGGTTGGTCCGGCATGCGATCAGCGACAGCCCCCGGGCTGAACTGCTCGTGCTGGCCCCAGCCACGACGCTACCCGCGATGTTCAGTGGTGACTATCCGGGCCTTCCTCGGGTCGGCCGGTCGCTGGCCCAGCTCACACAGGTTATGACCACGCGGTTTCCGCCCGACGCCGCGAGAGCCCCGTTTGGGGACGCCTGGTGGGGCACCGCGAAGCAGTACGCGGCCGCAGTGGGCGGGCGGCAGGTTGGCGGCGAGGACTTCACGTCGGTGGTGATCGACTTGGCCGCCATCGACCACGAGCTTACCTTGCGGGGCGCGACGGCCTAGTCGCCCGCCCTTTTTTTTGGAGTACCAAATGAAGAACGTCACATTACACGTCAGAGGCGAGGCGAAGCCGAGAACGCCGGCGCAGTCGTCCGAACTCGTGACCATCAAGGAAATGGCGGAGGTGCTGCACTGCCACTACATGACCGCCCGCGAGATCGTGCTGAGCGGGGCCTTGCCCCTGGTCCGACTGCCCTCGAGGCGTGCTCGTTCCGGCGTGACCCGACGATTGCTGGTGACGCGGGCGGACCTGGAGCGGTTGATCCACCAGTCGAGGGAATCGGCGGGATAGACGAGCACGCCCCGCGCGGTGGCTGCCGGCAGGGCGTGGAGGACGATGCGATGACCTGCGGCAAGAATCCATCCAGCGAGCGGAGGGCGTCATGAGCGCCCTCGCTGTGCGCCTGACCGTCGGTGCCGAGGTCGCGGTCTTCGGCCTCTCACCGGCGGCCGAGGCCGAGATCATCCGCAGTTGCACGATGGCGAATCCCGCCTTCGTGCGAAGGAAACGTCTGGGCTTGTGGACCGGCGGGACGGCCGCCTACATCGCGGCCTGTCGCCGAACGCCCAGCGGGCTCATCGTGCCGCGGGGCGGCCTATCGCTCGTGGTCGGCGTGTGCCGGCAATACGGGCTCGCCTACGGCGTCGATGACCGCACGGTCTGTCCGGCGCTCGGACTCACCCTGACGCCGATCGGCACGCTCTACGCCTTCCAGCGGCGGGCGCTCGACGACCTGCTGCGGCATCGGACCGGCTTCTTGAACGCGCCGACCGGCAGCGGGAAGACGAACATCCTCCTGTCCGCCATCCCCCGGCTGAACACGCCCACGCTCATCCTGACGCACACGAAAGGACTGCTCGACCAGACGGCACGGCGGTGCCGGGAATGGCTGGGCGTCGAGCCTGGCCGCATCGGTGCAGGCAAGTGGGACGTACGGCCGATCACGGTCGCAATGATCCAAACGCTGGCCCGTCGCGGCTGCGCGGACATCGCGGAGACCTTCGGCGCGGTGCTGATCGACGAAGTGCACCATGCGCCGGCCCTGACGTGGGCCGCGGTCGCCAACGGACTGGCCGCCCGCTACAAGTACGGCGTCACGGCCACGGCGTGGCGCAAGGACGGCCTCGAGTCGCTGATGTGGCAGACCATCGGCCCGATTCGCGCGCGGGTCGCGCAGGCCGACGTGGTGGCCGCGGGCGCGATCCTCGAGCCGGACATCGACACCGTCGAGACCGAGTTCTTCTACGACATCCAGGACTCGACCGAGTGGGGGCGGATGATCTCCGCGCTCGTCACCGACCGCGACCGCAACGCGCTGATCGCCCACGAGGTGCGCGCGCGCCTGACCCCCGCGACGAAGGCCCTGGTGCTCGTCGACCGCATTGACCACGCCGGCCGGCTCGGCGCCCTTCTGGGCGATCTCGACCCCGTCGTGCTCACCGGCGCCCTTGCGACGTCCGCGCGCGAGACCGCGATGGAGACGATACGCGACGGGGCGACCCTCACGATTGCGACGGCTTCGTTGCTCGGTGAAGGCATCGACGTGCCGGGCTGGGATCTGCTGTTCCTCGCCTCGCCGATGGCCGGTGGACCGCGCACGCTGCAAGCGGTAGGGCGCGTCACGCGGGCGGCGCCAGGGAAGGCCTCCGCGCTCGTGGTCGACTTCGTGGATGGGCGCGTGCCGGCGCTGGTGGCTGCCCATCAGCAGCGCGAGCGCGTGCTCGAGAGGGTCGCATGAGCGAGACGCTCCAGATTGCGACGTGGCTTCGCGACGCGCGAGGCTTCAGCGTCATCGCGGTTGATCACCCAGACGCCACAACCCAGACCGACCCGAAGAAGGTCGGCAAGGTGCCCACGTTCCCGTGGAAGATCTTCGAGACGATGCATCCCACCGACGACAACCTCCGCGCCTGGTTCGGGAATGGCCGCCCTCGAAACGTCGGCATCGTCTGCGGGGCGATCAGTGGCCTCGTGGCCGTCGATTTGGATAGCCCGGAGGCGCTCGCGTGGGCGGTGGCGCATCTTCCCCCGACCGAAATGCGGACGGGCACGGCCCGCGGTGAGCATTGGTTCTATCGCCATCCTGGCGGCACGATCAAGAACCAGGTGAAACTGGGAACCGGCGACACGACGCTCGACATCGACATTCGCGCCGACGGCGGCCAAGTCCTCGCCCCCGGCTCGAAACACGCGAGCGGCGTCCTGTATCGGCGCCTCGGCACCTGGCCGCCCGTGTCGGAGCTTCCGCCCTTCGATCCGGCCTGGCTCGCACCCGACACCGCGGCCGCCCCAGCGCCGGCCTCGCACAAGCCGCTAGCGCCCCCGCGGAGTGCGCCGACGTCCCTTCCTGACCACGGGCGGCTGCTCGACCGCGCCCGCGCCTATCTCCGGTCGGTGCCCGGCGCCGTGGAGGGCAACGGCGGCGACCATCACACGTTTGTCGCCGCGTGCCGGCTGGTGCGCGATTTCGGCCTGAGCACAGGCGATGCCCTTGATCTCTTGCGAGAGTGGAATGCGACGTGTAAGCCGGCGTGGTCGGAGTCGGATCTCCAGGAGAAGATCGACAGCGCGGTGAAGAGCGGCAGCGGTACGATCGGCTCGCTTCGGGACATGCCGCCGGCGCGGTCAGAACCGCCCCGGTCTGCCCACCACGCGCCCGCCTCCGACCCCCCGGTCAATGACGGTCCCGAGTCCGACGAATGGATTGGCGACGCGCCGGACGTCGAACCGCATGCGGCCGACGCCCCGCTCATCCTCGACCCGGGCGACCCGTTGCCGAGCGCGCGGGCGTTCACGACCGCCCGACACCTGGTCGACGGCGTGCTCGCGCTGCGCCACCAGGCCGGCCTGTTCTACGTCTTCCAGCGGGAGACCAGTTGCTACCGCGACGTCGAGGAGGCGGCCATCCGAGCCGCCGTCTACGCGTTCCTCGAGGCGCAGCTCCGGTGGACGAAGCCGAGCGGTCGTGGCGCGCCGAAGCTCGTCCCGTTCGCCCCAAACACGCATAAGGTCAGTAACGTCGTCGACGCGCTCCGCGCCCACACGGTCCTGTCGTCGACGTCGTCGGCGCCGTGCTGGCTGCATGGCGAGCCCGGGCTCGACCCCTTCGAAATCCTCGCGGGCCGGAACGGCTTGCTCCACATTCCGAGCCGCACGTTCGTGCCGGCGACGCCCACGTTCTTCGCACTCAACGGCCTTAACTTCGCGATCGACCTCGACGCCCCGCCCCCGGAGTCGTGGTTGCACTTCCTCGACAGCCTGTGGCCGGGTGACGCGGAATCGCAGGAGACCCTGCAGGAGTGGGTCGGCTATCTGCTCACGCCACGCACCCACTTTCAGAAGATCCTCCTCGTGGTCGGGCCGAAGCGGAGCGGGAAGGGCACCATCGGCCGCGTGATTCGGCAACTCCTCGGCGAGCGCAACGTCTGCGGGCCGACCCTCGCGAACCTGTCCGAGCAGTTCGGCCTCTCCATCCTCATTGGCAAGCCCGCCGCGATCGTCTCCGACGCGCGCATCGGCGGACGGGCCGACGTGCAGGTGATCGCTGAGCGCCTCCTCAGCATCAGCGGCGAGGACACCCTCAGCGTGCCCCGGAAGTTCTTGGTCGATTGGAACGGCAAGCTCCCGACCCGGTTCACGCTCATGACGAACGAACTGCCCCGCCTCGAAGACGCGTCGGGTGCGCTGGCGTCCCGGTTCCTCCTCCTCACGCTGACCGAGAGCTTCTATGGTCGCGAGGACCACGACCTCTTCAGCCGCTTCATCCCGGAACTGCCCGGCATTCTCAATTGGGCCCTCGCCGGCTGGGACCGGCTCTATACCCGCGGCCGCTTCGTTCAGCCCGCCGCCGCCGAGTCCGTCATCCGCGAGTTCGAGGACCTCGGCAGCCCGATCAACGCCTTCCTCCGGGAGCGGTGCGAGGTCGGCAAGGGATTCGAGACCCCGGTGGACAAACTCTTCGACGCCTGGAAGGCCTGGTGCGTCGACAACGGCCGCGAACATCCCGGCACAACCCAGACATTCGGCCGAAACCTACGCGCCGCTGTCCCCTGGCTTGGCACGCGACAGCCGCGCCTCGCGGGCTACCGCCTCCGCTACTACGAGGGCCTTAGGCTTCGGGAGAACGAGGAATGACCAACTTGGCACGCGATGGCACGCACTGGAACGCGTTCTCTCCTACCTATTACGCGAGAGTACTCCGGCTATGGAGATATGGACGTACAAGTACAGGAATCGCGTTCCATCGCGTTCCGCGTGCCACCCATCTCAGGACGCCCAACCTGCCTTGGCCCCCTACCTGGATACACGAGGCCTTGCGGACGCCGGAAGGAGAACAGGCATGACCGAGAACGAACTGGAGGTCTACAGGCAGGCGGTGGATGCCGCCAAAGACCTCGCGAGCCGGAGCTCGATCGTGACGCCCGTCCGATTCGAGGTCTCGACCGAGAACGGCCTGACCCAGATCGTTTGCCCGGCCTGCGGGGCGTGGAAGGTGTCCACACCGCCGAACGCGGATGCACCCGAGGTGTTTCTGCACCGCGACCCCGGCTGCGCCGTCTTGCGGGAGCTTCAGGCGGTCTGGCGAGCCTTCTTGATCGACGACGGAGGGGTGCGCGCGTGACCCACCTGGTGGCATGACAAGAGGGCAGGAGAACGACGGCGCAGCGGAGGTCGTTTGGCTAACGGCGAATAACGGCAGGTGTACTCATGGCTAAGACGAGCACCAGTTTCAGCCGCACGAACCCGCGACCAGGCCCGGGGAGGCCACGGGGCGTGCCCAACAAGGCAACCACAGAGGTGCGGACCTGGGCGCAGGAGGTGCTCGGAGACCCGAAGGTCCGTGCAAAGACGTTGAGCCTCGCTCGCTCGGGTCGCCTTGCCCCGGCCATCCACGTCAGCCTGTTGCACTACGCCTACGGGAAGCCGGCGGAGACGGTCGAACTCCAGGGCGGGCTCTCGGTCGGCAGCGTCACCGAGCGGCTGGTGGCGGCCAGGAAGAGGCTGCGTCGTGAAGCCTGACGCCGCGGTCGATCTCGAGTTGGCGGACCACGTCGCGGAATTCTACGCGGACCCGCTGGGCTTCGTGATGTTCGCCTACCCATGGGGAGAGCCGGGCCCGCTGCAGGACTACGACGGCCCGGATGAGTGGCAGCGCCAGTTCCTGGTCGACCTGGGACAGATGGTGGCTGAGCGCGCCTTCGATGGCGTGACGGCCGTGCCTCCGATCAGGATGGGCGCTTCATCCGGCCACGGGATTGGGAAGGGCGTCCTGGCGGCCTGGCTGACCGACTGGATCTTGTCCACCCGTCCGCACTGCCAAGGCACCATCACGGCGAACACCGCCCCGCAGCTTGAGACCAAGACCTGGGCGACCATCGCGCGGTGGACGCGGATGTGCATCACGGCGCACTGGTTTGAGGTTGGAGCTACCCGCATCAAGGCCCGGATCGCGCCGGAGTCGTGGTTTGTCTCGGCCCAGACGTGTCGCGAGGAGAACACGGAGAGCTTCGCGGGCCAGCACGCTGCGACGTCGACGTCGTTCTTCATCTTCGATGAGGCCTCCGCCATCCCTGACGCCATCTGGACGGTCGCCGAGGGCGGCCTGACGGACGGCGAGCCGATGATGTTCGTGTTCGGAAACCCGACGCGGAACTCGGGCAAGTTCCACCGCCTCTGTTTCGGCGCGGATCGCGCCCGCTGGAACCAGCGCACGGTCGACTCCCGGCAGTGCCGCTTTCCGAACAAGGAACTGATCGCGCAGTGGGTCGAGGACCAAGGCGAGGATTCCGACTTCGTCCGGGTCCGGGTTCGCGGTCTCGCGCCGCGCGCGTCGGACGCGCAGTTCATCGACAGTGACCGCGTGTACGAGGCGCAGCGTCGACAGGTCCAGCCCCTGCGAGACGAACCGTTGATCGCCGGGCTCGACGTGGCCCGTGGTGGTTCCGACAACTGCGTGCTTCGATTCCGGCGTGGGCCAGACGCAGCCAGCATCGCGCCGATCGTCATCCCTGGCGAACAAGCCCGCGACTCCATGCGCCTTGTGTCGGTCGCCAGCGACGTCTTGAACCGAGACTTCGACGGGCATCGGGTCGCCGTCCTCTGCGTCGATGGAACGGGCCTTGGCGGCCCTATTGCCGACCGCTTGGTGCAGCTCGGCCATCACAACGTCGTCGATATCCAGTTCGGCGCGCTGTCCCCCGATCCGCAGCAAGCGAACATGCGCTCGTACATGTGGGCGAAGCTGCGCGACTGGCTCGCCCGGGGCCGCATCGACCGCGACCCGCAACTCGAGGCGGACCTGCTCGCCCCCGGTTTCACCCACAACCAGCGGGACAAGCTCGTGCTCGAGAGCAAAGAGAGCCTAAAGAAGCGCGGACTGGCGAGCCCCGATCACGCCGACGCGCTCGCGTTGACCTTTGCGGCTGCCGACCATCCGGCGGCGCTCCCGGCCGGATTCAGCGGCGTCGGCCGCGTTTTGCACGACTTCGACCCCTTTGCCGACCGCTACAACGGAGGTGCTCGATGAGTAGCCTGCGCGTTCGTGCCCGACGCCGTGGCGTCTACCGGCAGCAACTGCGGCGGGACGGCGACGTGTTCACGCTCGCGCGCGGCGAGGACTTCAATGCCCGGTGGATGCAGCCCGTCGGGGAGGATGAGCCCGAACGGCGAGCGACCGCGCAGGCTGCGGTCGACCTGGCGTGCGCTCACGGTGTGCTGCTCGCCGAGACCGGCCGGCGCCCCAGGCCGGCGGGGGCGGCCGAGGTTGAGGGCGGAATGTTGTCTGACTTCGACCCGTACGACGACCCGATGAACTGAGGACCGGCGACCTGGTATTCGGCGAACAACGCCCAGCAGGCAACATCACGGGCAAGCTCGACGAACAACCTACCAGCCAGACGCTCCCCCATGTTGGTCACGCGACATCGGCGGCGGCACGGGCAAAAAACAAAGGCGCGGAATCAGGCGGAACTGGTCAGCCGGATGCGTCGGCTGACGGGAGAGACGGGAGGTAGATGATGTTCGACACCGAGTTCACGTTGACGATGGAGCCGGCTGCCAACCGCACCCTGGACCCGCCGCTGAAGTGGGCGGGTGGCAAGCGGTGGCAGCTTCCGCACCTGCGGCATCTATGGCAACCCCACGCGCATCGGCGACTGGTCGAACCGTTCTGCGGCGGACTGGCCGTGAGCCTCGGACTGCGCCCGGATCGTGCGCTGCTCAACGACGTCAACGCGCACGTCGTCAACTTCTATCGCTGGGTGCAGCGCGGGCTGACCATTACGATCCCGATGCGGAACGAGCGGGCGTTCTACGACGCGCATCGGAATCGGTTCAACGCTCTTGTGAGGACGGCGCCCACGTCGGACGAGGCGGCCTCGCTGTTCTACTACTTGAACCGAACGGGGTTCAACGGCCTGTGCCGCTTCAACCAGTCGGGCGGCTTCAATGCGCCGTTCGGCAAGTACGCGACCGTCACGTATCGGCGGAGCTTCGAGGACGAGCGCGAGGCGCTCACGCCGTGGACGTTCATGACCGGCGACTTCGCGGATATGCCGCTGGACCCGGAGGACTTCGTCTATTGCGATCCCCCCTACGATGCGGGCTTTGTGGATTATGCCGAAGACGGCTTCGGGTGGGAGGACCAGGTGCGGCTGGTGACGTGGCTCGGACAGCATCCCGGCCCGGTGGTCCTAACAAACCGCGCGACGTCACGCATCGTGGCGCTCTATGAGCGGGCCGGGTTCCAGCTCCGCTACCTCGACGCGCCCCGCCGGATCAGCTGCACGGGTGACCGCACGCCGGTGCGTGAGGTGCTCGCCATGCGGAATCTGGCAGGGTGACGGACGTGATGGTCTTGCGGGTCGAGCTGTTCGCCGGTGGCCGGATCGCGCGCCTACGGATCGGGCCGCCCTGGCGCCGCGCCCATGGAGCAAGGGTCCGCGGCGCACTGGTGGTGGGCGTCGGGTATCTACGGCTGACGGTCTACACCCGGCGGGTGTTCTGGAATGAGCCGTGAGCAGCGATGGTCTTTGAGAGCTGACTAGCCGCGCAACGAAAGGGCCACCGCGATGGTGGCCCGGATGACCCACGTCAAGCGAATCGGTCTGCCCGCGCCGTTTCCGGCGTGTAGCCCGCACCGCTCCGATCAGCCCGGTGCCGAGCAGGAGCAGGGAGGCGGGTTCGGGGATTACGGGAGCGTCGCCGGAAACACTGCATTGCCCTCGTTGACGCCCCATGCCTCGGCGAGAGCGACGGCTCGTTCGTTGACTCGGCCAACGCGCGGAACTACCATCGGCACCGCCTAGTGTACAGACGACCGCAGCCAGCATGGGTTCGGGCAAAGGAGGTCTTGCGAACATCGACGTGCCCACTCGCCAGAGGCACCTGGATTCTGCCCTGATGGTTCGTTGCGCCAACGAGTGATGGCCGAAGGGGGCGATGATGGACTGCGAAGTAGTAACGGACGCGGAGAGGATCTGGCGCGTTCGCTCGGATGAGCAACTTCTTGATGCTGCCTCTCACATCTCCGAATTCACGGAAGAAGGCAGGCGGGTAGTCAGGGCCGAACTGAGCCGGCGCGGGCTGTCGGAACCCCTACCATCGGAACTTGCTGGCGGCGGTGAACCGGGATTGAAGAACCCCGCTGAGCCGGCACTAAAGAACCTCGGCCAGATCTCGGGCTGGTTGATTCTCCCGGCAATAGGAATAGTGTTCACCGTGCTTCAGGCGGCGGTGATCACGTTCCTGTCCCTCGCGGTGCCTCCATCCGAGTCAGGGGTTCATACGGTTGCAGCACCTGTGGTGAATGCGGCGTACCTTGCACTCGCTGTACTTGTGGCCTGGTTATTCTTCCTGAAACATCACTGGGCCCCTCGCTTGTATGTCGGCCTTCTCGCGTTGAATATGATCCTCGCAGGTGCCGCTTTCGCTGGCTCGGAAGCCGGCAGTGCTGCGGCTGAACAAGCCGGTCGGGCCTTCTTGCCTGGTGTCGTTTGGATCGCCTATTTCTCTGTGTCCCGGCGGGTCAAGCTCACGTTCGTAAAGGCACCTGATGACCTTGGCCCAGACAGGCAGTCAGGGCCTGCGGCTCCTCCTTCGTGATCGGATGCCGGCGATTGCGGGGACCAGGTCGCAAGGAGGGATCTCGTGCCTGATGATGTCGTCCTCTCAGAACTCCTCGCCGCTACCCAAGCGGCGGTGAATCACTCGCGGGAGTTGCTGTCGATTGCTCGCCGGCTGCTGGTGAACGTCGAGAGTGGGCTTGAAGTACCCCTGGAGACACGGGCGGAATACTGGCAGCGGTTCGGCGAGATGGATGCCGTTCAC
>Ga0209048_10006867_pt1 | contig 10591 bp, 10 predicted proteins | sample FrelakmetCRP12CR_FD_187146 | JGI IMG/M metagenome (GOLD analysis project Ga0209048, IMG submission 187146) | Freshwater lake sediment microbial communities from the University of Notre Dame, USA, for methane emissions studies - CRP12 CR (SPAdes)... | ecosystem: Environmental > Aquatic >... | reverse complement strand
CACTTGCTGGCCTTCAGCCAACGACTTAAAGCCGCTGTCCTGAATGTCGCCGAAATGAACGAACACATCGCCGCCCTTTTCGCGCGTAATGAATCCAAAACCTTTGGAATCATTGAACCACTTTACTGTACCTGTTTCCATGGTGAGCTACCTCCTTCTTGGGGATTGAAGCTCACGGAAAAGGCCAAAAAAATCCGCAAAGCCTAACGTACTTTGCGGTTACCCTACAAATACATCCGGAACTTCTGGATCACATAATGGCACTTCCGCGCCATAAAGTCAAGGATTATTATTTAAAAAGTGGCGGGGAACCACTATCGTCTCCTTTCGTTTTTGACCGATTCAAGAAGCGAGGCTATGATCTTATCGGGGTCCTGGAACGACTTGGAAGGGTGTGACTGTTTAACCTGCTCCTGGAGGTACGCTTCTTCTTCAGAGGACAGGACAACGAATTGTATACCCGACCGATACCTGCCGCTGCTCAACGTGCTCCAGACGAGCACGCCGTACTTCTGGCCACCGATTTGCTCCTTGAAACAGATGAGGCCGGGCTCGATCCGCTCGCTTGACTCAATGCCCACACCGATCACACTGATGTCCACGATCCGGACAACGTGTTCTGTTCGCGTGCACTGGTCGAAGGCGATGACATCCAGGGAATAGGTTCGGTGTGATGTGACGTAATACCGCTGGATTCCCTGGCTCCGTTTTTCTCCCCCTATAGTCACGAAAAACATACCTCCACGGGGCGCCATGCCACTCCTCTCTATTTATATCAAAAAACCGAACTGATGTGAAGAAAATAATACGGCTTGTCCTTTTTTTAGGCATCCTCGATGTCCGGCAATCTCCTTGACCGCGTCACGACAAATCTGTATTATATCTATTGAGGCGTCCCATACAGGAATCCCCATGACAGCAGACGAAACCATATTCGGCCTCCGCTTCAGTACGAATGGAAAGCTCCAGCTTTCGATCGACGGGCTCAAGATCTTCCTTGACAGTCCAAAGAAGGAAAACACGGGAAAACTGCACGGAGACGACCTTGCAGCGTACCGCGACCTGCTTAAGGCAGTCGAGTCCTTTGAACACGGCAAGCAGGAAAACTTTCGCGACTGGATGCTCTTTACCGTGCTTGATCACTCCCACCTCGTCAAGCCCGCGCTGAAATCGGCCGTGGAGCACTATAAATATCATTTCTATCATCTGTCACAGCTCGACCTCAAAAAGCCGTCAGCATTCATCAAATCGGCCGAAGAAGAGATTGCCAGGCTTAATCCGAAAAAAAAGGAAGAAGCCGCCCGAAAAGAACGGCTCGAGGGAATGGTCGAAGAGCGGAAACAGACACTCGACGCGCGGACGAAGCACTGGCTGGCACTGGCCGAAGAGTTGAACTATATCATCGCGTACATCCGGGATAATCTCGCAAAAATCAATAAGCTTTCCGAAAAGTCGATCGCCATCCTTGAGGGCGAGAAGATCAGCAGAAAGAAAGAGAGCGACCTGATCGAGGACATAAAAACGCAGTTCAAGGAGCGCCTCCGGGGGGCCCTGCACCAGGGCACCATCACCAGAGAACAGCTTGAGACAGCGAAGGTAGAGGTCGCCAGTCTTTCGAAGCGGACAGCGGATCTTATCCGCTTAGACGTGTACACACTGACCCAGCTGTATGTGGCTATCCACGAATACTGCGGCAAGGCGTGCCGCGAGCTCGATAGCAGGGTTGACGAGATTCAGAACAAAAAGCACGCCATTTTTGATGAGGACCTGGATCTCTATGAACAGATTGAAAAGATTCTTCTCCTGTTCACCAATGACTGCCATTTTGAGATTCAGATAGCAGACATTGGCACCGAGACCGAGCACGATAGGATTCTTATGGACAAAAGAAAAGAGATGCTCGAACACCTCTTTGACCTGCTGCGGAAGGGGTCCTCGTGATGATCGCGCGGCAGGCATCGGGCACAGGGATGACAATTGAGATCCGGAAAAAAATTGATTCTGTGGCAGTGAATACGAGCGAAATAATAATTGTTTCATTCCAACGGAATCCAACTTTCCCCGCCGGGTAGATGATACAGCCTACCCTGAGATTTCGGCATGAGCTCAGTTGATCCGTCATGACGAAGGGGCGAAGAGAAAAATAGCAACGCTACATGTGTCTATATTAATTTTACTGCTGCCAATGCGAGTGCCTGCCGGGAGGACCAGGGAAATGATGAACCTGCAGAGGATATTTCACTCAGGGCGCTGGTCGGGGTTTGCAAGGGCGCTGTGCTTCCTGACCCTGGGATTGATGTTGGTTCCCCGCGTTGTCAGCGCGGATGAACGAACAACCGCCAGCCCTCCTCGCATCCAGGCATTTAAGCCGGGAGAAACACTGACCTATCAGATCAGTTGGTCGGACATCGTTACTGCAGGGACCGCCGTCATGGAGGTCAAAGAAGAAACGCTGCCAAACGGGAAAAGGGTTTTCAGATTCATCGCAACATCCCGCTCCGTGGGTGTAGTGGACAAGGTCTATCCGGTGAAAGACAAGGTCCAGAGCCTCTTTGACCCCCAGATCATGCAAAGCCTCTCGTTCAATCTCAGCGAGAACCACGGCAAGAGAAAGAGAGTACGCACATCGACCTTCGACCATGCGGGCAGAACAGTCGTCAGCACGTTGAACAACGATCCGCCGCAGACCATGACCATTCCGGACCAGATACAGGATGCCTTGTCGTCGCTCTTCTATCTTCGAACGATGGAAGATTTCACGAACGGCAAGACTCATGTCATCAACGTCCACGATAGCGGCAAGAACTGGTCTGTCGAGATCATTACATTGGGCAGGGAGAAGGTGAAGACGCCTGCCGGGGAGTTCGCCACGATCAAGGTCAAGACTTTTCCGCGATACGAGGGCGTTTTTATGAACAAGGGGGAGATATTCATCTGGCTCACCGATGACAGCCGAAAGATTCCGGTGCTGATGAAGAGCACGATCGCGATCGGGTCCATCATGACCACCCTGACTGACATGAAGCTGGAAGAGGTTGCGCGTTAATGTCATCGTTGCTCAACCCCGGTCAGATGGGGGGTAGGCAGGTAGAAACGAAATATCATAAAAAGTAGCTTGACGCTTTGATCAGTCTGGCAATCAGCGTTTATTTAACGCGTCTGTCCCGGAATGCATGGAAGGGAGGGGTGTATGACGAGCAGGGCATTGAAAAGAGGGTTTTCGTTGGTCATCGTTTTTTCTTTGATGGTTTTGTCGGCGGTTGTATCTGGTCAGGAACGCCCGAGGCAAAACGCCGCAACAGCACCTGCGGGCCATCGCGATAATCCTCTGGTAGAGGAAATGGAGAAGCTCGACGCCGTATTCCGCGAGGCAGTGTCCGGCGTGTCGCTTGGAGACGGGGCGCGTGTCCACCAGGCATTGGAGGCCATGCACGGCACCATGGAAAAAACCCATGAGGGCCTGCACCACGGCACGGTGAAGGTCCCGAAGAACGCCGCCTGGGTGAAGGAATTCGTGGACCTGGACAAAAAATTTCATACCAAACTGGAAACTCTTTCCATGGCTGCTCAGAAGAATGACCAGCAGGCCATGCTGAAGCTGACAAAAGAGCTCCTGGACGGCTGCGTGCAGTGCCACCTCACGTTTCGGAATCAATAGTCTCTGGAGGCAAAGAACATCACCGTGCCGGGTCACGCGAGGCCGCTGAAGGCTTGAACTTCCTGGACACGGATCGGGAACTGCTCAGAAGTTTCATCACAGGACGGATCATGAAAGATAGTACGACTCAGCAATAATCCTGCACATGCAGTCGACCCTCCGATTGTCGTGGAGCGGTCAAGAAACGTTCAGACCCTGCACTGCTTTTCAGAGAAACAAAAAAGGGGTCAACCGATGATCGGCGAACCCCTTTTCATACATTATGGAACATTATTCACGGGACAAATCCGTGCCGCGATTTTCTACCCCGCCTGCAGCTTCTCTTCCTCTTCCTGGCGGGTCTTGCATTCAATGCACAGGGTGGTTACCGGCCTGGCCTCAAGCCGCTTCATGCTGATCTGTTCTCCGCAGGACTCACAGACGCCATACACGCCGCTGTCGATCCGCGAAATGGCATCGTCGATTTTTTTGAGCAGTTTCTGTTCTCTCCCCCGCAGCCTGAGGACGAAGTTATTGTCGAGTTCAGCAACGGCCTGGTCCGTGGGATCGGGAAAGCTTTCTTTTTCCGAGCTGATCTTGTTTGTCAGCGTTTGTTCCGCCTCAGCTAAAAGTTCCTGCCGCTGCTTGATGAGCTTCTTTTTTATTATCAGAAGTTTCGAGTCCGCTACCATGCCACAACCTTTCCATACAGTATAAAAGGGCTGTTACCGCCGAGGTGGCGATGCAGCCCTTTAAAATTTAATGGGGTACTATATCAAAAAAGTTCACATGAGTCAATTGTTAAATAGCAGGGAGGGTATCGTATTCGTTGATTGACAAAACAGGGTGATATCGATACTATTAAGCATGCTGAGTGAAAAGCAGAAAATCAATATGGTCATGAGGCTGGGAGTAGAGCTCACCGAGGTAAAGGATGTCGATGTGCTTCTCGAACGGATCCTTCGCGAGGCTCGCCACCTGGTCACAGCTGATGCGGGTTCTATCTATATAAAGGAAGACGGCATGTTGAAGTTCAGCTATACCCAGAACGATACGCAGCAGAAAAAGCTTTTACCCGGCAAGAAGCTGATCTATTCCACCTTTTCTATCCCCATCAACAACCAGACGATCTCCGGCTATGTTGCGAACACCGGCGAATCCGTGAATATTCCTGATGCCTACGAGCTCCGCCCCGGTCTGCCCTATTCATTCAGCAGGTCCTACGACGATCTCTCCGGGTACCGAACCCAGTCCATGCTGACGTTCCCGCTCAAGACAAACCGCGGCGATACCATCGGTGTACTTCAAATGATCAATGCGAAGGATGCCAGGGGCAGGGTCGTCCCGTTCTCAAAAAAGGACGAACCTATGATCCTGCACTTTGCCAACATGGCCGCGGTGGCCATCGAACGGGCACAGATGACTCGTACCATGATCCTCAGGACCATCAGGATGGCGGAACTGCGAGATCCCATGGAAACAGGCCCCCATGTTAACCGTGTCGCGTCCTATTCAGTTGCGATCTATGAGGTGTGGGCCGGGAAGCAGGGTATTCCCGACCACGTGATCGATAAGAACCGCGACATTCTTCGTATGGCGGCCATGCTTCATGATGTTGGCAAGGTGGCGATCTCTGATGTGATCCTGAAAAAACCAGGACGGCTTGATGATCTCGAGCGTGAGGTCATGAAGCGGCACACCCTTATGGGCGCACGGCTTTTTTCCGACAAATATTCCGAGTTCGATGAAATGGCAGCTGTCGTCGCACTCACTCATCATGAGAAGTGGGATGGGACAGGCTATCCCGGGCATGTCAACATCAGTGACGGCAAAGCGCTTCCGGGCTACGAGACCAGCGCTGGAACGGCGCGGCCCAAGAAGGGGCAGGAGATTCCGTTGTTCGGCAGGCTAGTCGCCCTTGCCGACGTGTATGATGCCCTCGGATCAAACAGGGCGTATAAAGAGCGATGGGACGAGACGCAAGTCTTTGAGGAGTTGAAGGCCTGTTCCGGCACATATTTCGATCCGGAGATCGTTGAAATGTTTTTCTCCTGTATCGAGACGATCCGCAGCATCGGCGGGCGGTATCCTAACCATTAGTTACAAATTATAAAAATCTATGCGCTACGGAAAGATAATTTCCAACACAAGGAAACCACGACAGGTAGATATATGACTGCAAAATGCAAAAGTCAAATTAGAGGGATCTCAATCGTGACGTGAGGCCATAAGTAAATTATGCTATCGTTCGACAGGCTCACGAATTTGAGCGAAGTCGAAACCTCTGCATTTTGAAAATGGACTTATGCTTTGCTTTTGTCGTGCCTCCATGACTTAGCGACAGATCGGGTTCCGGCACAATAGTCTGAATCCTCAACTCCACCCATGAAGAAAAGCAAGCCCCCAGATAAACCACAACCTGATTTCAAAAACAAGCCCTTTAAAGCCCTGAAAGGCCTTGTGCCTTCAACAGCCGTACCCATAAAAAAAAGCACAGCTCCTCTGGTGCATAAGAAGATCCACGGCAGCGATGATGACGACATATCGCTCTTTCTGCGCGCAGCTGAGGGCGCGAAGCGATTCGACAATGCTCCTGATGCGTACCATGACGCTGCTGCAAGGCAGGGCCCGGAAAAAACAGCTGTCCGCAAGCCGGAAGACAATCGGATTTTTCTCGAGGCCATGCAGAAGATCGGAACGGCGTTTCGCGACATGTTACCTGAGCGGGAGCTTGAAGAGGCGGAGCGACAATCGCCGACGAGCAGGATGCGCCAGATGAAACGCGGGACGATCCGCGTCGGTTGGGAGCTGGATCTGCATGGTTTTCTCAAGGACGAGGCTCTTATGCGGCTGGAACGGTTCGTTACCGCTGCAAGCAATGGAGGGCAGCAGGCGGTGCTCGTGATCACGGGTAAGGGTATCAACTCGCCCGAGGGGCCGGTATTGAAGGGGGCCGTGGCAGAGTGGCTGAGGAAGAAGGGCAAGGCACTTGTTGCGGAGTTTTCCCCCGCACCGGGCGCGCTCGGCGGAAGCGGTGCATTTGTGGTGTTCTTGAAGAAGAGATCATAAAAGAGCCGAGAGTAAACCGGCATGATTAATGCGATGAATTGATCGTGAGAACCTTAGGGCGTTCTTCAAATGCGCATTTTCAATTGATGAAGCCCTCTTCACGGTGGCAACGGTTGCCTGGAGTAAAATTTTCGTTTTACCCTTGACACATACCCGCGTTTTGGATATAGTGACCAGGCTGTGAACTGCTGGGGGATCGTCCAGTGGTAGGACGACAGGCTCTGAACCTGTTTACGGGGGTTCGAATCCTCCTCCCCCAACCATACTCTCATTTCGGAGTTTTGAGTTCGGAATTCTATACATTTATTTTTTCACTCCCAACTCCGCACTCATAGCTCTAAACGCCTCATGTAACCATCGCACGGTCCCATCGTCTAGCGGCCTAGGACGCTGGCCTCTCACGCCGGAGACACGGGTTCGATTCCCGTTGGGACCACCATTCTAATCAAACAACGTCTTAATAACCTATATGTTTTTCAGACGCTAACGTGCCCGTTCACTTACAATCATATTGTCGCCAATAATAATCTGATTTTATCTCGTCTAAATATTCCGGAACAAGTTGACATATTGAATAATAAGCATTATTATATTGATGATGCATCAAATATGCACAGCAGCCACATTTTGTTGCGCGTTTAATTATCAATAATGGAATCTCTTTAAACTGCAAAATGGAGGTTATTATGGAAGAAATATGTCCAGTGGTAAATACTGAGAAATTGCTTCTTGCAACAGATGGCTCACAATTCAGCGAGGGCGCCACACGCGAAGCCATCCGGCTCGCAAAACGGTGTTCAAGCAAGCTTTCGGTATTATCCGTGATCGAAACGAACCCTGAGTATGAAACAATCGCGCCCCAGCTTCTGGAAAAGGCTGAGAAGGCCGCTCAGGAGCATCTCGGCTCCGTGAAAGAACGGGCAAAAAAAGAAGGGGTGGATTGCACCACCAGCATCCTTGAGGGTGAAGATTCGTTTAACTATATTTCTAGCGAAGCGGCCAAGAACAAGATATCGATGATCATCATGGGAAGGCGCGGCAAGACGGGACTCAGGCGGCTGATGATGGGAAGCACTACGGCGCGGGTCATCGGCCATGCCCCTTGCAATGTGCTCGTGGTCCCGAGTGCGGCACGGGTGGAGTTCAAGAACATCCTTGTTGCAACCGATGGATCCCGCTATGCGACGGGTGCGGCGTCCGAGGCCATAGGGATCGCCAAGAAGAACAGCAGCAAGCTTATCGTTCTGGCAGTGGTCCCTTCGGAATCCACGCAACCCATGGACATTGTCCATTCGCAGATGTCGCGTGATGTAATAGCCGAGAAGGAGATGAAAGAGGCGGAAAAGAACGCAAAGACAGTTAAAGAGGCAGCCCAGAAAGAAGGGGTCGCGGTGGAAGCGTTCATTCTGGGCGGTAAACCGTCGGATGCGATCGTCCAGACCGCCAAAGAGAAGAATGTCGATGTTATTATGCTCGGAAGCCATGGAAAGACGGGAGTTGACAGGCTGCTCATGGGCAGCGTGGCGGAGCGGGTGATAGTACTGTCATCCTGCGCGGTTCTGGTGGTGAAGGGGAAGTAAAATTATCGCCACAGGGCCGCAGAAAGACAGGAAAAGCCCTAGACACGGAAGGTTCTGATTAAAACGATAGCAGTCACGGATAAGGATTTTCGCCTGTGTAAGAACGGAGGCGCATCAGTGAGGAGCAATGAAACAGAAAGGATTCGCTGATGGTTGAGGCAGTTCAGTCGTGCAGCCAGATCTATGCTTAACATCCTGATCATATCCGATGAATCGAAAAACATCGCTGCCCTGTTCAAATCCACCGGGTTTACTTCTGATATGCAGAATCCGAACAGGGCAAGTGATGCATCGGGAAAAGTGCCTGATGGCATGCAAGGATATGATATTGCCTTACTGGACCTCGATACTGAGAACTGGCAGCAGCGACTGCTGGAAGTGCGACAGAATATGCCCGTTATCGCGTTCTCTCATCCGGATTTGAAGAGAGCAGTGGAGGCTATGAAGCTTGGGGCAAGCGATTATCTGGGAAAACCGCTGACCACAGAAACACTGAGTCAGGTCATCGAGAAACACAAGAAACAGATCCTGAACCAAAAGTATGGATTTGATGAGATCATCGGGATGAGTAAGCCCATGCAGGAGGTTTTCGGGCTTATCAAAAAGGCCGCGGCGAGCGAGAGCAATGTGCTGATTACCGGCGAGAGCGGGTCGGGCAAGGAACTTATCGCCCGCGCGATCCATCGCTGGAGCCCGCGGAGCGAAAAATCGTTCATGACCATAAACTGCAGCGCGATCCCGGACACGCTTCTTGAGTCGGAGCTTTTCGGATTTGAAAAGGGATCGTTTACCGGCGCCCAGTACATGAAAAAAGGTCTTCTTGAGCAGGCTGACGGCGGAACGGTCTTTTTCGATGAGATTGGTGATGTCTCTCTCTTGTTCCAGACAAAGATCCTGCGGGTTCTCCAGGAAGGAGAGATCATGCGGATAGGCGGAATGCGGCAGATACATGTGGATCTGCGTTACATAACCGCCACGAACATTGACCTCAAGACAGCCTGCCAGCGCGGCACGTTCCGGGAAGACCTCTATTACCGGCTGAACGTCATCAATATACATTTGCCCCCGCTCCGTGACCGGCTGGAGGATGTACCGCTTCTCGCGAGACATTTTATCCAGGAACATGCGGCAAAGAGAAAAGACATCATGATCAAGGGCATTTCCAGCGATGCCCTGAATATCCTTATGGGCCATAGCTATCCAGGCAATGTGCGTGAAATTGAGAACATCATTGAACGCGCCATATCCTTTGCGAACACCTCTGACATTTTGCCGACCGATCTCCCCCCCTATCTCCTCCTGGCAGCTCCTACTAAAGCCAGACCCACGGCACAGCGGCTGAGGGATGCCATCATGGCAACGGAAAAAGAAACAATAACTTCAGCGCTCCTTGAGGCAAATGGAAATATATCCCGCGCAGCAACCGCCCTCGGAATTTACCGGCAACAACTCCAGAGAAAAATAAAACAATATAATATAGCAACATAAAGCAACTTAGTGCAACATAAATATGCACTAACAATCCATAAAAACTTATCATTTACAATAAGTACCGCATCATTTTATTGCGTCATTTTGTAATTAATATTATAATTATTAATTATTTTAAGTAGTTATAATATGGCACATCTATTGTAATACCGTGATATATATGGAGGTGATATATGGAAAAGCTTACAAAAATGATAGAGGATATCATGGTGGCAATCACCTTTGCTGAGGCGGGAGAATTTGACGAAGCAATCAGGGTTGCTGGAAATGAGATGCCTCAGGATGAGAAAAGCGCAGAGCTTGTTTCTGTTAGAAAATAATCTCTGTGCTGATATCCTGACGTTGCGCATCAATTTTCGATAAAAAAAACATTTTGATCATTCGGATTTCCTGAAATAGAGAAACCCGAATTTTTTTGATAATTTAAACTCATTATAACGACCTGAAGAAATAAACTTATGTTGACTAACAAAATAGTAGATAGAGAAAGCCAGCAAAAGCTCTACGTTCAGATGTTCTCTATCATCAAAGAAAAAATTGAGACTCGCGAATGGCCTGTGGGATCGCAGATTCCTACTGAGGACGAACTTTGCAAAAACTATGATGTGAGCAAGGCAACTATTCGAATGGCAATTGCCGACCTGGTTCGAACAGGATATCTCAAAAAACTGCAGGGCAAAGGCACCTTTGTCAAGCATTCAATTCCAGACCTCGACATAACCATGAAAACAAAATTGACCGAAGATATGTTCGGAGAGGGGGTGAGCGCACGAAAGGAGCTTCTGGTGAAAGGGATCAAGGCGCCGCCTGAGGA
>Ga0209048_10006866_pt1 | contig 10592 bp, 4 predicted proteins | sample FrelakmetCRP12CR_FD_187146 | JGI IMG/M metagenome (GOLD analysis project Ga0209048, IMG submission 187146) | Freshwater lake sediment microbial communities from the University of Notre Dame, USA, for methane emissions studies - CRP12 CR (SPAdes)... | ecosystem: Environmental > Aquatic >... | reverse complement strand
CGCATGTCGTCCTCCAGCCAGTAGCGCATGTTGCGGTACTGCGGCGTGATCGCGCACGTGATCTGCGCGCGCGGCTCGCCGGCCTGCACGGCTGCGCACACCTTGTGGAGCAGATCGCCCTGCGCGGCCAGCAGGTCGCGTTCGAAGTCACGCAGAATGATGTCGATGGTCATCTCGGCCGCGGACCCGCGCATCCCGACGATGTGCAGAAAGCCCTGGCGGCCGGAGGTCGTCTCCGGCGTGAGCGTAGCCTGGGGCAGCGTGTCCACGATCATGGCGGCCAGGTGCGCGGCGTTGACCAGCTTGTCTTTGGCCCAGCCGGGGTGGATCGACACGCCCTTGATGTTGACTTTGGCTGCGTCAGCGGAAAAGGTCTCGTAGACGATCTCGCCCAGGTGCGCGCCGTCGAGCGTGTAGGCGAAGTCGGCCTTGAGATCGCCCGGCAAGTCGGCATGCACGCCGCGGCCGATCTCCTCGTCCGGCGTAAAGCCGATGCGGATCTTGCCGTGAGCCAGACCGGGCGTTCGCAACAGGTGGCGCGCGGCTGCCATGATGATGGCGATGCCCGCCTTGTCGTCCGCGCCCAGCAGCGTCTTCCCCGAGGCCGTCACGATGTCGTCACCCACCTTCTGAGCCAGGTACGGCAGCGCTTGCGGCGAGAGCACCTGTTCCGGATCGTCGGGCAGCACGATATCCTCACCGCCGTAGTTGCGGTGCACGATCGGCTTCACGTCTTTGCCGGGAAACTGCGGCGCCGTATCGACATGCGCCAGCAGGGCAATGGTGGGAACTTCGGTCTTGACCGTCGCCGGGATGGTTGCGAGCACCGCGCCGTACGACGTCTGCTTCACATCCTGCACGCCAATCTCTTTCAGCTCAGCGGCCAGCAGGTTGAGCAGGTTGTTCTGAGCCTGCGAACTGGGCGACGTGGACGATGCGGGATCGGCCGTCGTGTCGATTTTCACGTAGCGCAAGAAGCGCTCTTCCAACTCCGCCAGGAATGATGCGCTCATAACCCTTTATCCTCCCGTCCCAACCTCAGCGCTGCAGCTGCGCCAATTCATCCAGATAAACGATGGCGGTTTCGATGCCCCGCTCAAACATATCGACGCGGTAGTGCTCGTTGGGCGAGTGCAGACCGTCGGTGTCCAGCCCATAGCCCATCATGACCACCGGAACTTTCAACAGGTCGGCCAGCTCGGCCACGATCGGAATACTGCCACCGCCTCGCGTGAACACGGGGGTATGACCCCAGCCCCGCTCGTAGGCTCGCGTTGCAGCCTCCATCTCCGGCAGGTCGAACGGGATCAGCGCCGGCTTGCCCGTCGTGAGCAACCGCACCTCGACCTTCACCGTCGGCGGCGTCGCAGCCTCGATGGCCTGCTTGATCAATTCGTAGATTTTGTGGCTGTCCTGGTTGCCCACCAGCCGCGCACTGATTTTGCAACCTGCGCGCACCGGGATGATCGTCTTCGGCCCGGGGCCGGAGTACCCGCTCCACAGGCCGTTGATGTCCAACGTTGGCCTGGCCGACACGCGCTCGCGGATCGTGTAATTCGCATCGCCCCACACCGCCGGCACGCCCGTCGCCGCGATGAATTGCTCTTCGGTCAGCGAAACCTTAGCCAGCATCGCGCGTTCTTCTTCGGTCAGCGGCACGACGTCGTCATAGAAGCTGGGCACGGCAATGGTGCCATCAGAGTTGTAAAGCTTGCCGAGGATTTCGATCAGCGCTAGCGCCGGATTGTGCGTCGCACCGCCCCAGAAGCCGCTGTGCAGATCTTCGCGCGGCCCCTGGACTTCGACCTCGAGGTACGTCATCCCACGCAGGCTGTGCGTGATGGCCGGCTCCTCCACTGCGGCCATCGACGAGTCGCTGATGACGCACACGTCTGCCTGGATCAAATCTTTGTGCTCCTGAATCCACGGCACGAGGTTTGGCGAGGAGGTTTCTTCCTCGCCTTCCAGCAGAATCTTCACGTTGATGGGCGCTGCGCCGCTGGTCTTCAAATATGCTTCGAGCGCCTTGATGTGAATGAAGAGCTGCCCCTTGTCGTCGGTAGCGCCGCGCGCGTAGATCTTGCCGTCCTTGACCACCGGCTCGAACGGCGGCGTGTCCCAGCCGTCCTCCATGACTGCAGGCACCACGTCGTAGTGACCGTAGATCAGCACCGTGCGCTTGTCCGGTCCGGCGCCCAACCACTCGGCGTAGACTACCGGATGTCCGGCGGTCTCCATGACGCGGGCGCTGTCCAGTCCCAGGGACGTCAGATGCGCCGCCAACCACTCGGCGTTGCGGCGCGTATCCGCAGCAAATGCGGGATCGCCCCCGACGCTGGGAATGCGCAGCATTTCGAACAGCTCATCGAGAAACTTTGGAGAGTTTTCACGCGCATAAGAGCGCGCTGCATCGGTTTGCGTTGTCATAGTGAATTTGCCTCGCTTTTATGCTGCTGTGCGGACGCCTTGCTGTCCGCATAATCAGATACTTCTTCTTGTAGCACTTGATCGGCTGAGATAGACCCCGGCGCGTATTTCGGCAGACCGAGGGCAGGAAAGATGGAAAGGAGCGAAATCACTGCCACGAGCAGAAACGTGGTTTCGAGAGAACGAAGCCGCGCGTCCTCATTGAGGTGGACTGCCTCCTCAACCTGGGCGGGCGTCGCGCTCGTTCTGCTCAAAACCTCGCGCAGTTGTTCATTGCTCACAAAATCAATCTGATTGAAATTGATTTCGGTCTTGAGCGCAGGCGGAAGCCCGGACTGATAAAAACTGGAAACAATGAACAGGCCAAGCAGTCCGACCGCGACCACACTGGCAAATGCCGCGCCCAACGCGTTCGACACGTTGTTCACCACGCCGCGCAGCGCGCCCACATCGCCCGCAAATTTTTTGGGCGATTCGGAAACCAACACATTGAACAACAGCGTCAGCATCGTGCCTTCGCCAAATCCCAGCACCGCGAGTCCCAAAATCACAGCCAGCGTGCCCCAATCATTGGCGATGCTCAAGCCGACGAATGCCGCGCCGAGCGCAATGAGGATAAAACAAATAATCCCAAATTGACGCGGCGTCACGCGGTCATAGAGGCGCACGCTCACAATCGCCGCGAGCGCGACCGCGAGCGCGTACGGGACGATGGCGATGGCAGTCGCCAACGGTGTTCTGCCCTGCACAAATTGGATATAGAGCGGAATCAAAAAACTGACCATCGTGCTGAGCGCGCCGGCGACGAGAAATGCCAGCACGGCACTCTGCTCCGTCCGACTGTCAATCACTTCGAGCGCGAGCAGCGGCGTTTTTTGATTGGCGACGCGTCGGCGCAGCCAGACAAAAAAGCCAGCGCCCAGCGCGACGCCGATGATAACGAGGAACGGCACCGGTGATAAACCAAACAGTGCAAACGGCGCGCCCGGATTCGCCCAGATGAGCCCCCAGGCGTTGATGTTATTGAACGCAAACAGGATGCACGCAATGGCCGTCGCCGAGAGGAGCAGTCCCACAAAATCAATCTGGATGCCGCGTTGGCGCTGCACAGACGGCAGACGAAAACTCAGGAGAAACACCATGACGGACAAGACCGCAATCAGCCCGAACGAGTAACGCCAGGCTAACGCGGTCGCGATATATCCCGCGATGACGAACGCCACCCCACTGCCCACCGCAGGCATGGCAGCCAAAATACCAAACGATTGCGCTTGCTGCCGGTCGCGATAATTTGCGGCGATGAGGACGACCAGCGTCGGCACCAACAGCGCGGCGGCGATACCGGCAATGCCCTGCGCGAGATTCATCATCACCGCGCTCGTCGCGAACGCCATCAGCACCATGGACGCGCCATGCGCCAGCACACCCGCTTGAAAGACGAGGCGTTCGCCAAAGAGTTTGCCGATTTTCGCGCCGACCATGACGAACATGGCGACAAAGAGGGAATAAACTACCAGCGCGGTCCCGACGGCGGTCGCAGGCGCATGCAGATCTTCGGAGATGGGACCGATGGAGACAGGCAGCGCATTGACGTTAAACACCATCTGCAACTGCGCGAGAACGATGATGATGAGCGGCAGCCACGAAACCGTTAGCTCGGTTTTGGCGACCGAACCTGACTTATCTGCCATGATGATTGCTCCTGGTGAATGGATATGGGCTGGCCACGTTTAACTTAGGATTTGCTTTGCTACTGTTCCTCGTCGCGCAAGTTTTACCATAGCTTGTGTCAACCGGTCAAGCCGGTGATCCCCTTGAATAGGAAGAACAGGCCAAATATTAACGAGAAAGCGATCAGAATTCGGCGGTTGTTGCGCTCCAACCATTTGCTAGCCTGGGCGATAGCTGTGCCTGCCGCTCGTGGCGCTACTGCCACCGCGATCACGGCGATCAGCCCGAACGCTTGCGCCGCCAGAACGTAGACTAGAAAGAGCCCGTCACCGATCGGGGGAGTGAGCTGCGCCTTGCCGATCACGCCGATGGCCGACAGGGTGAACACCCACTGCTTGGACGAGATGGCCACCTGCGCCGCGCCCATGCCGAAGGCTTTCAGAACTGTGAGGCGGCCAAGGGTTGCCATCCATCCGGGTGGCGGCGCATCCGGATCCTCCTCCTTGTCCCATTTCCTGAACGCGGTGATCAGCATCAGAATGCCAATCACCAACAGCAAGGTAGAAACGATGAGGTTGCCTCCGGTCTCGCTCGTGGCGGCCGGGTCGCTGGTGAAGATATAGCCAAAGACGACACCCTGCGCCAGGCGCAGTGCGATGGCGCCACCAACAAAGGCGACCCCTTTCAACAAGCCGCCCGGATTGCTCAGCAGCAGGAGAATGATGATGCTCGCGATTGGCACTAGCGCGGCGCCAATCATCAAGGGCAACAGTTCAAGCAGGACGGAACCCAAGTTCTGTTGCATCGCAAAGGGACTCCTCCACGTTCTCCTCTCCCTGCAGATCTCCCTCGGACTTTCCGAGGAAGATCACTTCATCATCGGGAGTTTTGAATCTTCGGCCTATACCGCAAGTGAACCATCAAATTGAATCAAGAGCCACCTCGCTGTCAAACTGCTGGCCGATTGTAGGGTATCACTAAAAGCGCAGTGACACATGGTCACTAACTAACCATTTTTTGGGTATCAGACGGGTCGGAGAGGGATCAGTTCGAGGCGGTGGGCGTGTTCGACCAATGCGCGGCGACCACGCACCCCGAGCTTCTGGCTGATGTTGTCGAGGTGACGGCGCACCGTAAACGGCGAGATCACCAGGGTGTCTGCAATCTCCCGATCGGTCAGGCGCCGGGCCAGCAATTCCAATACTTGCATTTCACGTTCGGTGAGCGGCTCAATGAGCGGTTCAATCAGGCCGTCACCCGCCTCTGGGTGCTGAGGCATTGGCAACGCGCCTGGTGTAACGGGAAACGCGGCCAACAGCTTTGCAGCATAATCCGCTGCTTCCCAGCGAATGGCCAGGTCAGACTTCAGCAAGCGCAGCAGCAGACCGCCTAGCGCCAGGCCGAAATCGACGAAGAGGCGGATCGCGCGGCCGGGCTGCGCCAGCTCGATCGCTTCCTTGAGCACACCCAGGGCGTGCCGCTCATCTTGCAAAGCATCCAAGGCGAGCGCCTGAAGAGCCAGAGCTTGTACGACACGCAGCGTGCTAGAGAGGGACATTGCATCGTGTTGAAGCTGCCGCGCCAGTTCAAAGGCCTGCAGCTTACCTTTGTACGTCTCGCTGGCCAATAACACTCGGATGCGGGTCACAGGGGCAACTTCAAGCAGCGGCAATGGAATAATCGGGAAAGCATCCACATCAGAGCCGTCCAGCCAACGCTGTGCGCTCTCGAGATCGCCGCGCAGCAGCGCGAGGCGTGCCTGGAGCGCACGGGCGTGCACCACCCGCTCAAGCGCCAGGGGGTCGGAGTCAAATTTGACCAGAGTGGCTGCCGTCTCAGCGGCCCGTTCCCACTGTCCCTGCGCTGCGTAAGTCAGTGACAGGCTCGCCAGACATTCGTGACTGCACATTCCAATGGCGACATTGCGCAGTGCGCCCCCTGACAAAAAGTGAAACTGAGCGGTCTCCAGGTCATTTGCTTCATAGGCCGTTCTGCCAAGGAACAAGTGTCCCCAGGCTTTGCTGATTAGAAGGTCACTGGCTTCCGCCTGGCGGAGCAAGCTCGCGGCAGTCGGTTGCAGCTCCGCTAGATTCAACGTATCCAGCTGAATATCGCACATCCCCACGAGGAGGCGTAGGTTCCCCACGGCGGATGCGGCCGTGCCCTGCGCCAGATGCTCGCGCAGAAATCGTTTCGCCGCCACGGTCTTGCCAGTCGTATGCTGGCTTAGTCCTGCATAGAACAAGGCCACCCCGCGCGCAAAATAGTTCGCAGGCGGAATGTCGGTGACTGCCTGCGCCGCGCGATCCAGTGCTGCCTGGCCCTTGCCCTGGAAAAACAGCGTTTGGCTTTGCAGCACCGCAATGTCCCCACGCCAGACATGCGCCTCTTCCTCAGGGACTGAACCAGCCTGTTGCAGGAGTTGCTCGGCCTGGAGCAGGACGGGCGGAAATGCCCGGGGCCGGCTTTCAAAGTGCATGATCCAGGCTCTGGCGATCAGCAGCGGCGCGCGTTCCTCGATGAGCTGAGCCGGCAGCAGGTTTAACAAAGATTCCAGGCGCGTTTTCGACTCGCGATTCAGCAGCGCGTGAATCTGTCCTTCCACGATGTGCGCGGCCGTCAGCTGATCGCCGGCCGCCAGCGCATGGCGCACGGCTTCTTCAAAATAGCCGTTTCCCGATAACCAATAGCTGGCCTCACGGTGGAGCGCGGCGATGGCGTGCGGCGTTACCTGCGCCACCAGTCTTTGCCGCAACAGATCACGAAAGAGTTCGTGATAACGATAGATACCCTCCTGCTCATAGATCATCTCGACAAACAGTCCGGCTCTAAATAATTGCGACAGCGGGACCGCGGCAGGGGCGACGGTATTAACGCCGGTCAACGCGGCCACGAGGGGATCCGACATCCAATCGAGAATCGAGGATTTGAGCAGCAGGTCCTGGATCGCCGGCGTCTGGTGCGCGAAGACTTCATCGATCAAGTAGTCTCTGATGTAGCGGCTGCGCCCCAACGAATCGAAGGAGAGTGCACTTAAATCCGTTCGATCCTGGAGCGACAGCGCGGTCAACCGCAGTCCGGCGGCCCAGCCTTCCGTGCGCGCCGCGAGTGCTGCACACACGTTAGTAGGAACCTCCACCTCTAATAGCAGATTGAGCAGTTCACGCGCCTCGCCCAGGTCGAAGCGAATATCTTTCGCGCGAATTTCGGCGAGCGTCCCGTTCAGCCGCCAGCGGGATAAAGGCAGGAGCGGTTCGCTCCGGGAGGCGATGATCAAATGCAAGTGTCGCGCCAAGTGATCGATCAGGCTCGCGACCAAACCATGGATTGGTGGATTTTCGACCACTTGATAATCGTCCAGGATCAGGACGACAGGCTCTGGCAGATCGCCAATTTCTGACAGCAGGCAGTCTGTCAGCTGCGCGAGAGTCGGTGGAAACAGCGCCGCGACCAGACTGAGTGTCTCGCGGCAGCCATGAGGAAAGAGCTTTTCAATCGCCAACGCCAGATAGCGGGCAAAAGTGAGGAGCTGATTGTCGTTCACGTCGAGTGAGAGCCAGGCAGTAGGTAACGCGCGTTGCGCCATCCACTCGGCAAGCAGCACGGTTTTGCCAAATCCGGCTGGTGTCACGATCGTGGTGACGTTGCTCTCCAGACTTTGGTCGACTTGCTGGTAGAGGCGTGTTCGCGCCAGCGTTTTGACGCCCAGGCGCGGCCTATTCAATTTGCCGTACAGGATACTGTGGGGCATGATGACGCGGGATTCCTCTTCCGAGTCCAGTATTCACATCACATCGAGTATAGTATACCCCAGGTAGTCAAGTCTCGGAAGAGAGGGAGAGCGAAGTTTCTGTTAAATATGGTTAAAGAACCGAAGCGCTTACCGCGCTCCGGTTCAATTCGTATTACTCACTGCCTGGCTGTTCGAGCGGATTACGGTTGCGACTGCACCACTTCCACCTTCGAGTCCTTGTGCAAAAATGAAGCCATCTCATCCCTTATTTGGGATGAGATGGCTTGTTCCTGATAGGACTAAACCAGGTCTATTGACACCCGTTCGGCCTACAACATTGAGCCCGATCAGCCGATGCGGGTATAACGCAGGATCTCCTGTCCTCCGCTGTTGCGAAGGATCAACTGGTTGCCGCTGATTTCAAAACTCGCAGACTGGGGCAACAGTCTCAGGTAAGTCTGTTCGACGCCATCTGCCGGATCGCCGCACAGCGCCCCTGAGGCTAGCGGCATCTGGATGGTGATCGCCTGGCCGTTGACGGTATAGGAGCTGTTGTAGGAATTGCAACCGCCATTGCCGGACAAGCTGCCATCCCCGCTGAAGAAAGCGGTCACCGAAACGCCTGCCGGAACAAGGCCGTTCACTTCCGTCGCCTGCAATTGCCAGGTGGTATTCGCCAGCGGATTCTGCGGCGGGGCAGCATTAACTTGCACCTGCACGTCGCGCGTGTCGCGCTGATTGGCATTGTTGTATGCCGCCAGAGTGTACCTGATCGTCGCTGGCGCGGTATTCGGCGGACAGTCCTGCACCGAGCTGTTCAACGGCGCATTGTCCCAGATGGCAGCGCCATCACGCAGCAGCTGCACGCGCGTCGTGCCGCCGCCCGTGCTCCACGAAGCGACTACACACTGGCCCTGTTCGATGCCGGTGGGCGCCACGCTGAAACTCTGGATCGATGGCGGCTCTGGCGCAGGTGTGGTGGGCACGGGCGTGGCCGTGGGCGGCACAGGCGTGTTCGTCGGTTGTTGCGGGACAGGCGTGGCCGTCGGCGGGATGTTTTGCACATTGACCGAGACTTGCTGCGTGGCCGTGCCGCCGGGACCAGATGCCTGCAAGGTATAGATGCGCGTGCCAGCGGCCACGGGGCAATCCTGATAGTTGCCGCTGATGGGCGCGCCATCCCACACCGGCGCGTTGTCGATGAGCAGCGCCACCCGATTGACCTGGCCGCTCACCGACCAATCAACGCTGACGCATTGGCCTAGCGTGATCTGCGGCGGCGTCACACTCAGGTTGTTGATGACGGGGGCATTCGGCGCCGGCGCGACGGTGATCCTGATCGTGCGCACGACCACGGAGTTGTCGCGCTGCACGACGCGGAGATAGTAGTCCATGGTGCGGGGCGGGAATTCAGTCGACTGGCCGACGCCTGCTACACCATGATTCCGCCAGTCCTGTCCATCATGGTAGAAAAACACGGCTTGCACATTCGAGACTGACCACTGGAAGAGCACCGATTGACCGGCGGTGATACTGGTTGGATTAGCCGTGAAGTTGATATTGGGCACCGGGGTCTGCGTGGGCGCGGGCGTGGGTGTGGCCGCGCCGGGCACGGTGATGCCCACCCACACCGTTTCGCCGAACCTCCGGTTCTGGGCATTGCGCATGTTCCAGAAGCCCTGATAGGTGCCGGGCGCGACCGGCGCGATGAGATTCACCTGGAAGTCAAAGGTTTGGCCGGGGTTGACGTTCCTCGTCACGGCGATGGGTTGCCCACCCATCTGCGCGGCAGGCACGTTGCCGGAGGTATAAGCCAGCACATAGCCGGTTGTCCAGGTGCAGGTGCCGCTGTTGCGCATGCGCCAGCCCTTGGTGAAAGGTTGGCCGGGATTGAGCACGGGCGGCGCGGTCATGTTCTTGTCGTCGAAGGAGAGATCCGCCACCGATTGAGCGCCGTCCAAACAGGCCGGTGGCACTGGGGTGGGCTGCGGCGCGACAGGCGTGGGCGTTGGGGCGGGAGGTGGTACAACCTCTTCAGGCTTGAGGCCCAGATACTGCTCATTTAGCCTGGCGAGTGTGCCGTCGGCCGCCAACTGCACCAGCGCTGCATTGATCTTGTCGCGCAACGTGGCAGAGCCTTGCTTCATGCCGATGGCAAACAGCTGCTTGTTCAAGTCCTGCGCCAGAATCTTCACACCGCCGGCAGCGGCAAATGACTGCGCCGGTTTCAGATCCAGCCACACGGCATCGATGCGCTTGGCCTTCAGATCATCGACGGCCTTCGATATATCGGTGTAGATATATAGGTTCTGCTTGGGCATTGCGCCAGTGTCGATCAATTTCTCCTGGGCGTAAGTCTCATACACCGATAAAGTTTGCACACCCAGTCGGACGGCAGCCAGCGCCGTGGGATCCTTAACTTTCTCTGGATCAGCTTCGGGGCGAGACAGCACGGCGTCGTCCCCGGCATAGTAAACATTGCTGAAATCGGCAATGGCCTGTCGATCGGGCGTGACCGACAGCGCGGCGATCGCCACATCGACTTGACCGATCGCCACAGTTGCGGGCAGGCCGTCAAACGCAAAGTCATTTAAATTGACCTTGACGCCCAGCTTCTCACCGATCGCTTCAATGAGCGCGATGTCAAAGCCGTCGAGTTTGAACTGGTCGTTGTAATATTCAAAAGGGGGATAATCGGCCGAGGTGCCCACGCGCAAAACACCGGCCTCCTTCACTTTCTGCCAGGAATCATCCTGGGGCG
>Ga0209048_10006865_pt1 | contig 10592 bp, 5 predicted proteins | sample FrelakmetCRP12CR_FD_187146 | JGI IMG/M metagenome (GOLD analysis project Ga0209048, IMG submission 187146) | Freshwater lake sediment microbial communities from the University of Notre Dame, USA, for methane emissions studies - CRP12 CR (SPAdes)... | ecosystem: Environmental > Aquatic >... | reverse complement strand
GATGTCGGGACGTACTTGATGCCGTTGACGATGGTCCCAGCCGGGGGAACGCAGGGCTGCGTGTTCAGAGACGTGTCCTTCATCGCCGGCGCCGTGAAGCTGAGCTGCGTGCCGTTGGCGACGACGGCGTTGTTGACCGGGATCGCGGCGCCGCTGCCGCCGTAGATCTCGATGTCCGCCGCGAGAAACTCGAGCTCGTCGTTGAGCTTGTCGCCGGGCCAGGTGGCCGTGCCGCCGTTCCGCATCACCCACCGGGTCATTTCGTTGAGGCCGTCCTTCGCCTTGTCGGGGAAGTAGGTTCTCACGAGAAGAACGACGTCGACGACGGGAATCTCGTGGTCCTCGATGAAGAAACCCGTCAGCCCGTTCGACAGCGAGATGTCGACCGTCTGCGGCGTCGTGATCTTGAGCGGCTCGTATTTCAGCGTGCTCGGGTGCGGGCGTTTACCCGCGACGGCGAGCGAGGCAAACGAGACGGCGAGCACCGCCGTGAGTAGTATGATAAAGGCTTTCTTTCGCATTGCTCCTCTCCTTTACTTCTTGCCCTGAGCGGCCTTCGCGCGCTCCCAGAGTTCCTTGCCGAACGCCTTCCGTTCCTCGTCCGATTTCATCGTCTGGAACTTCTGGAATATCGCCTGCTGCTGATCCTGCGGCAGCGTCTGGATGTACTGCATGAGCACCGCCCGGTCGACCTTCTCCTCGCCCCCCGCCTTGTTCTGCTCCTCGATCTGCACGCGCCAGGCGACGGTGCGGTTCTTCGCGGTCAGGTACTTGTTCGCGACGCGCTGGATGTCCTCCGCGGTGACCTTCTTCGTGCGCTCGAGATCCCTGAAGGCCGAGTGGAAGTCGCCGTAGATTATCTGCCCGAAGGCCACCTGGAACGCGATGCCGAGGTTCGAGCCGAGAGAGCGGATCATGTCCGCGTCGAGCTGGTTCTTGACGCGCTGGAGCTCCCGCTCGGTCACCGGCTCTTTCTTGGCCTTGTCGAGCTCGTCGAGGATCGCCTTCTCGACTTCCGCGAGCGTGTGCGGGGAGCGGGGCGCCGCCTCGATCACCATGAGATTCTCGTAGCGCTGGCCGGGGCCGTTCGACACGTTCGGCGCTTCGGCGGTGAGCTGCTTGTCCTCGAATATCGACTTGTAGAGCCGCGAGGTGCGCCCGCCCGCGAGAATGCTCCCGAGGACGTCGAGCGCCGCCGCGTCCGGGTCGGGATAAATGGGCTTGTGGAATCCGATCATGAGCTTCGGGTTTGCCGTGTGCTCGAGGACGACGCGGCGCTCCCCCTGCTGCTCCGGCTCGCGCGTCTCGAGCCGCGGCGGCGCGGGCTTCGACGCGACCGGCCCGAAGTATTTCTCCGCGAGCTTCTTCACCTGCTCGAGGTTCACGTCGCCGATCACGACGCCGACGGCGTTGTTCGGCGCGTAGTTCATGTCGTGGTACTTCTGGAGATCCGCGCGGTCGATTCGCTGGAGGTCGCTCATCCAGCCGACGACCGGCCACTTGTAGGGGCTCGCCGAGAACGCGACGGAGTAGAACGCCTCGCTGAGCGCGTCGTCGGGATCGTTCTCGCCGAGCCGCCGCTCTTCCATGATCACGTCGCGCTCGGTCCAGAATTCCCTGAACACGGGCGCCTGCATCCGGTCGGACTCGAGGTCCATGAAGAGCTCGAGCCTGTTGGCGGGAAGGTATTCGAGGTATACGGTCATGTCGTTGGACGTGAAGGCGTTGAGGAAGCGCGAGCCGTTGTTCATGAACTGGCCCCAGAGCTCGTCCTTCACGATGTACTGGCGCTGCTCCTCGAGGAGCTTCGCGATGTCGCCCCAGGCGAGCTCGTATTCGAGATACTTATCGAGATAGTTGACCCCGCCGTCCTCAACGAGGTACTGCGCCGTCGCGAGCGAATCGGGGAGCTTCTGCATCGCGTGGATCTTGTCGACGATGAGCTTGTTCTGCTCGTACTTGCTCGCGCCGACGCGGTCCTTCTCCTCTTTCGTGAACGACTCGAGCACCTGCTTGGCGAACGCCTGGAAGCGCGTGAACCGCCATTCGCCGATCTCTCTCCGCAGCGCGATCGTCCTGTCGCCGAGCACGTCTTCTTTCTGGATATACGGAAGCTCTTTCTTGTAGTCCTTCGTCCCCATCATCTCCGTACCCTTGAACATCATATGCTCGCAGATGTGTGAGATGCCGGTGACGTTCGGCCACTCGTTCGCGGCGCCGACGTTGAACCCGATCGCGCAGAACGCGACGGGCGCCTCGTGACGCTCGACGACGAGCCATTTCATGCCGTTCTTGAGGTCGAATTCCTTGACCTTCTCTTCGAGTGTCTGCGCGACAATACCCGTCTGCGCGATAACGAGAACCGAGAGGGCCGCCAGTACCACGGCGAAGAGAAACGAAATCCTCTTACCTCTGTGCATACCGCCTCCTTCCGAATGAGCGCTGAATGTGAAAGAACCCTGCAGAACCGATAGCGAAACGCCAGCTTCGAAAAAGCGGGCCTATCCTACTACACCATTCGGGAAAATGGAAGCGCAAAGAGGGCGCGGCGCCCCGATCCGTCATTTGCACAACGGGATCCGGACTCGGCTCAGCGCAGCCCCGTGACGACCTTGAGCGTGCCGTCCTTGAACTGGTTCGCAACAGTGCCGGCGTCGAGGATATAGAGCTTCTTGCTGGAGGCGACCCAGCGGACCGCGGTCGGACTATGGAGACCGTCCATGATCAGTTCGTTCGTCCGCGAGCCGACACTGATCCTGGCGACCGTGCCGCTCTCCGTATCGGCGTAATAGACCCACGATGAAGTGGCCGAAATGGACTCGACGCTCTTGCTGGACGCAAAGGTCTCAAGGGTGCCGTTCGAGATGAAGCGCTTGATGTCGTAATCATCGGAATAGTAGATCACCCCTCCGACCTCCGCGACGCACTTCGCCCTCCGGAGCCCCTGGAGGACAACCTCGGGGCTCCCGTAACTGCCGGACGGCAGGCGGTACAGGCTGTTCGCATGCACGTCGTCGCTCTCGCCGATGACGAGGATGTCATCGTTCGACTTCAGAAACATATCGATGGACGCGATCTGGAGATCCGTCACCTGGCTTTCCACGTGCGTCACCGGATCGACCTTGCTCACCTTCCCGAGGTTGCCGGGAATCGTGCCGTGCCACGACGTGAGGTACATCGTCCCGGATGCCGTCACGACGACGGCGTCGGAGTTCTCGGGATTGTCGATGATGAGCGTCTTCGCGCTCGTCGTCAGATCGTACTCGCTCAGGGCCACCTTGCCGCCGAATGTTGTGTTGCGGCCGTTCGTCTCGGTGAAATAGACCTTGCCCCCCGCGATCCACAGGCCCTGCGGATACTCGAGGCCGCCGAGCAGCGTCGTGACCTTCAGTTTTTCGTTGGGGCTGGTTGTGCTGTTGCTGCAGCCGAATGCGCCAAGAACCGCGATCAGCAGAACAATCGTGATGAGCCTGGTCATAGCTGTACCCTCCTGTGGAACAAGCGGGGATCTTTGGAGCAGCAAGACAAATATCGCTGAATTTCCCGCGCCTATCAAGTTGAATAAAGCATGGGCCTGTGGTACCCTTGCCGCCTCATGGAGGCAGAATGAATCTGCTGAAACGCGGCGGACTTTGAGGAATGGGAGAAGTGAAGGGTGGATATGTCGACCAATAGGAAATTGACGGAGCTTGCGATATTCGCGATCGCCACATTCGCGTTCCTGGCCGGACTCGCGGGCGGCGTCGCCGCCCAGGGGTCTCCGGCGCAGCCGGCGGGAACGCAGTACTGGCAGCAGCAGGCGGATTACACGATCAAGGTGACGCTCGATCCGAAGGACCACGCGTGCGCGGGCACGGAGACGATTCTCTACAAGAACAACTCGTCCGACACGCTCGACGTCTTTTACATGCACCTCTACCAGAACGCCTTCCGCGACAAGACGTCCCCCCTCATCCGCGACTTCATGCAGGGAACGCTCTACTTCTTCGTGGGGCTGCCGAAATCGATGCGGGGCTGGATCGACGTGACGGAGCTCACGGTCGACGGCGCGCCGGTGAAGTTCAAGGTCGACGGAACCATTCTCTCGGCGAGCTTTCCCAAGCCCGTGCTCCCCGGCGCGACCGCGACCTTCGAGCTCGCCTTCAAGGAAAAGATAACGCCGCGCGTCGGCCGCGCCGGCTACGCGGGCGAGCAGTACGACATGGCGCAGTGGTACCCGAAGATGGTCGTTTACGACAAGAACGGCTGGCACCCCGACCAGTACCGGATGGGTGAATTCTACGGAGAGTTCGGGACGTTCGACGTGCACGTCACGCTCCCCGAGAGATACGTCGTCGCCGCGACGGGCGTACCGGTCTCGGGCGATCCCGGCTGGAAGAAAAACGCCCTCCGGCGCGCGGGCGGCGCCCATCCACGCGGCGCCCACGCCGGCGGCGCGAAGGGCGGCGAGCCGGCGACACCCGCCGCCGATAAGACCGTCGAGTTCCGCGCGGAGAACGTCCACGACTTCGCGTGGTGCGCCTCCCCGACCTTCGTCGTCCAGGACACGGTCTACAACAACTACCATATTCTCGCCGTCTTTAATCTCTGGAACCGCTCGTGGGCCGACTCGGTGCTCGTCCGGGAGATACGGACCATGCGGTGGCTCGAGAAGATCGCGGGGCCCTACCCGTATCCGCAGGTCGTCGCCGTCGATTGCATGACGCACGGCGGCATGGAATACCCGATGCTCGTCATGAACGGCTCGGCCGACGAGGGGCTCCTGCTCCACGAGTTCGCCCACCAGTACTTCTACGGGCTCCTCGGGAACGACGAGCGCGCGGAGGCGTGGCTCGACGAAGGCTTCGCGCAGTCCTGCGTCTTCTGGAACGCGACCGAGCGCTACGGCCCCTACGGGAAGAACGACACGCGCGCGTTCCCCTTCTCGCTGTTCCGCGAGCGGCACATGTGGGACGCGATAGCCGAGCCCGTCATCGATCTCCACCGCGGCGGCTACGCCGAGCGCATCGCGACGCCCGTACAGGAGTTCACGAACGGCTTCAGCACGATGCCGTACGTCGGGGCGCCGCTCTTCCTGCGCTCGCTCCGCTACACCGTCGGCGACGAGGCCTTCGAGAAGATCATTCACACGTACGTCGACCGTTGGAAATTCAAGCACGTCGACGAGGACGCGTTCCGCTCCGTCTGCGAGGAGGTCTCGGGAAAGGATCTCCACGACTTCTTCAAGGAATGGCTCCACACGACGAAGGACTGCGACTACAAGCTCTCGCGCTTCAAGGTGAAGCCCGTGGAAAAAGGCTACGCGGCCGAGGTCGGGATCGAGCGCAAGGGAGAGCTCATCATGCCGCTCACGCTGGCGTTTCGTCTCAAGAACGGGAACACGGCCACGGAGCGCGTCGACGGCACCCAGCGCACGATGGACACGACCTTCACGTTCGAGGCGCGGCCGGTCTCCGCCGCGATCGATCCCGATAACGAGATCGTCGACATTTATCAGCTCGACAATTTCGCGCCGCGCCGGCGCAGCATCGCGCTCGACGTGCCGTTCAACGGGTACTACCCGGTCGATTCCTACCAGTTCCGGATTCTCCCGATCGGTTACTACAACGACGCCGACGGGGGCAAGCTGGGGCTCCGCCTGCGGGGGAGCTACGACGACTACTTCCGGAAGTTCACGCTGCAGGGGCTCTACGGGTTCGAGAGCCGGAAGACGGACGTCTACGCGTCGTACGCCGGCCCGCTCGATTACTTCGGGAAGGACGCGACCATTTTCGCCGAGGGCTTCTATCGCGAGGGAAGGCAGGGCGCACTCGTCGAGATAGACAAGATCCGCAGAACGACGCTCTTCGATCCCCTCGCCCAGCACCTCGCCTTTCGCGCGGGATACCATGAGCTCACGGACACCTCGTACGTCTTCCCGTACACCTACGACAAGGGACGAAATCTCTGGGGCGGCTTGGGCTTCGAGATCAGCCCCAAGACCGACCTCTTCGCCACGGATCTCTCGCTCTCGTACGACCGCTCGCTCTGGTGGAGCGAGCTCCACTATGAGAATTTCATGATGGATCTGCGGCTCCGGTCGGCGAGCCGGTTCGATTTTCCGCTGAAACCGGATCTCAGGTTCTTCTACGGACACGCGGCCATCGACCCGCCGATCCAGGAACGCTTCACGCTCGCCGGCGCGAACGCGCTCGCGAAGGAGCGCTGCTTCTGGTTGCGCAGCGTCGGCGCCTTCCCGAAGGATCAGTACAACAACTTCCACGTCGCGGGAGACGCGAATCTCCGCGGCTACTACGACGGCACATTCGCGTTCAAACGGATACTCTCGTCGAACGTGGAGCTCCCGCTCCCGTTCCCGCTCCCCGTGAGCCGCTCCGTCGCCCGGATGCTCGACCGGCGGCTCTATCTCTTCTATGATTGGGGCAAGGTGTTCGACGAGCGCCCGCTCGAGGGGCTCCCCCCGAGCGTTCGCGGCTCATTCGACGAAAACGCGTTCGACGGCGTGCTGACCGACTTCGGGGTGAGCGTGAGCCTCTGGAAGATCACCGCCGAGTTCCCGATCTACCTGAGCAAACCGGCTCTCGTCGGCAGCACGGACAAGTGGGATTTCCGCTGGACAATCGGATTCAGCCGACTGTTCTAGTCGCGCGTCTGCGCCGCTTTGCCGCGAGCGCGAAGATAATGCGGGGAGCCCAAGGAACCTGGCCGCCCCCCATTCTCGCTGTTCTTCTCGCAGCGGACGTGATATAATACGTCTCGTTCATGGATAGGAGGCGTTCCAGTGAAGAGATCGCCGCCGCTCCTTTCTCAAACCTTCATACATCGGAATCCTCCTATCTCGAGGTCACGGGCATAACGCCGGAGGGGGAAGCATTATGAGCCGTCGGATGAGGTTGGTGCCGCTTGCAGTTCTCTGCGCTTTGATCATTGCCGTGCCGTCTGTGTGGGCGAACTGGGTTGAGGGTGGAGTGGCCCTCTGCACGGCAATGGGGTATCAGCAGTCTCCCCAAATCACCTCCGATGGCGCGGGCGGCGCTATTGTCACGTGGGGGGACCACCGGGGAACCAGCCGGGACATCTATGCCCAGAGAGTGAATGCTTCGGGAGCTATCCAGTGGATCACCGATGGCGTCGCCCTCTGCACGGCAACAGGGGATCAGACGAACCTCACAATCGACTCGGATGGCGCGGGCGGCGCCATCGTCGCGTGGCAGGATCAGCGCAGCGGGAACAATGACATCTATGCTCAGCGGGTGAATGCCTCAGGAGTCGCCCAGTGGACGACCGATGGCGTCGCGATCTGCACGTCTACAGGGTATCAGATATTCCCCGCCATCATCTCGGATGGCGCGGGCGGCGCCATTATCACATGGAGGGACGCCCGCGACGGGCTCAGCAACTATGACATCTATGTCCAGAGAGTAGCTGCCTCGGGAGTAGTCCAATGGACGACGAATGGAGTCGCCGTGTGCACGGCCGTCGGGGACCAGCGGCATCCCATAATCGTCTCCGACGGCGTGAGCGGCGCCCTCGTCGCCTGGGAGGACGGCCGCAGCGGAAATAGTAGCATCTATGTCCAGAGGGTGTTTGCCTCGGGAGATGTCGGGGTGTCGCCGGACGGTGTCGCCATTTGCGCGGCGACGGGGGGTCAAACATGGCCAACAATCACTTCCGATGGTGCGGGCGGCGCCATTGTCACGTGGATGGACTACCGCAACTCGAGCAACTTCGCCGATATCTATGCACAGCGGGTGAATCCGTCGGTAGCCGTCCAGTGGCAAGCAGATGGTGTGGCCCTGTGCACGGCATCGGAATTCCAGCAGTTTCCTACGATCATCTCCGACGGTGTGGGCGGTGCAATCGTCACGTGGGAAGACGCCCGGAGCGGAGTCGCCACTGACATTTATGCGCAGCGGGTAGATGCCTCGGGAGTCGTTCAGTGGATGAATGATGGCGTGGCTATCTGCACGGCAACGGGGGGTCAGGATTTTCCCACGATCACCTCGGACGGTGCGGGCGGCGCCATTGTCACATGGCAGGATTACCGCAGCTCGAGCAACTTCCCCCCCGATATCTATGCCCAGCGGGTGAATGCCTCGGGAACCCCCCCGTGGACGAGCGATGGTGTCGCTCTTTGCACGGCGACGTGGCAACAATACAACCCCACGATCACCTCCGACGGCGCGAGCGGCGCCATTGTGACGTGGGAAGACGGCCGTAGCGGGATCAGTCCTCCTGACATCTATGCCCTGAGAGTCGATGCCAATGGTTTTCTGGTGCTGACGGCTGCTGATGGACTGGCACCGCCCCTCCAGCTGCACCAGAATTACCCGAACCCATTCAACCCCACAACAACAGTGACGTACTCGATCCCAGAGAGATGCCGCGTAACTCTTGAGATCTACGATGTCTCGGGAATGTGCGTGGCGCGTCTCGTTGACACGCCGCAGGAGAAGGGTTCCTACGAAGTGGAGTGGAGCGGCAAAGATGGAGCGGGCAACTCGCTGGCCTCGGGTATCTATTTCTACCGGCTCACGGCAGGCACCCAGACAATCTCCAGGAAGATGGTGTTGTTGCGGTAACCTTCGAGTCACGCATTCTTGCCCAAGGCAAGTTCCAAACTCCATCAATCTTGGGAGCCGGTCATTCGCCCCTCCGCCGTTGTCCAGAATTCCAATCGCTTGAATCATCTGATTGTCCAGGAATGTGTTAGCTGTTGTAACTCGCTATCTCATGTGATACAATTTGTTCGACTAATCTGCCTGATATCCAGGAGGTGCTTCATGCGAGTTCATCCTCAAAGGGGCAAGATCGCTCTTGCCGGACTCTGTGCCGCGTTCGCGGCGATGCTTTCATTCTCCATTCTGTACGCGGCAGAAGGGAATCCGGATGACGGCTATTGGCAGTTCGGCTTCGACGCGGTCGGCTTCGATAACGCCGTTCATGCCATGGCATTCTGCGGCACTGACGTCTATGCCGGCGGGGAGTTCTCGACGGCCGGGAATGTGTCGGTGCATCGGATCGCGAGATGGGATGGGAGCCAATGGCATGCGCTCGGCACGGGGGTCGGTGGAAGCGGCACGTATGTCATGGCAATCGCTTGCTATCAGAACGAAGTTTACATAGGCGGCTACTTCACGACGGTCGGCGGCGTGAGCGCCAAGAATATCGCGAAGTGGGATGGCTCGGCCTGGCATGCGATCAGTGCGGGTGCCAACGGAGCGGTCTATTCGCTTATTGAATACAAAGGCGATCTGTATGCGGGCGGCGCCTTCTCATCCTTCGACGGAAACGCCTCCATAAAGACCCTCGCTCGATGGAATGGATCGCAATGGCAGCCGGTGGCCCAGTTTCTCACTCGCGGCGGGGCGGGCTCCGGTTCAGCCTACGCGCTCGTGACTGATGGGACGTATCTCTACGTTGGTGGAACGTTTGGATCGGTCGACGGTCTCACCGTGAACAACATTGCACGGTGGGATGGAACGACTTGGGCCGCATTCGGCTCGGGGCTCTGCTGCGGCAACTTCGGGAACGAGTCGGTGGCAAGCATCGCGGTGAACGGCTCGGACGTCTATGCAACTGGGGACTTTTATGCGGCTGAAGGCACGCCCCGGTTGAACGGCTTCGGCTGCGTCGCCCATTGGGACGGCAGCTCCTGGAATCGTCTCGGCTCGGGGTTGGGCTGGGTGGGAGGCACAGGGGAGGATGTTCCCTTTGGAACCGCCATTGCCTGCGTCAAGGGCTCCGTCTATGTCGGCGGCTGCTTCAACTATGCGGGAGGAAACAGCATTTCCTGGATGGCACTATGGGATGGTTCGCAATGGAATGCCCTCGGAAGCGGCGTCAACAATATTCCCATCACGTTTGTTCCGAGAAACGGAATCCTCTATGCTGGGGGGCGTTTCCTCACGGCAGGAGGCAAATCCGTCCATTGTGCGGCGCGGTGGACGAAGCAGGAGGAGATAGCTGTCGCCATTCAGGAGCACTCCGTCAAATGGAGCGGCGATCACGTTGAGATCCGGTGGAGGACGGCCGAAGCCTCGTCATCCGAGGACTTTTCCGCGTGGAGGATGGACGGCGGAAGCGATCGATACCTGCCCCTCAGTGCGGAGAGCATCACAGGCGCTGGCTGCGAGTTCACGCTGAGCGATTACACGGCGCTCCCCGGACGATCGTATCGTTACAAAGTGAATGCCGTGGAGAACGGAAGGGTAGTTACATCCTTCGAGGAAACCGCAAGCGTTCCCGTGACGCCATTCGGTCTCGAGCAAAATCATCCCAATCCATTCAACCCATCGACGGCGATCTCGTTTCAGATCGAACGGGACGCCCGAGCGAGCCTCGTCATATATGATGTTGAGGGAAGAATCGTGCGCACGCTCGTCAATCGCTGGATGGTGCCGGGAAGATACACCGTTCAGTGGAATGGCGCGAACGATCACGGCGCAGCGCTATCGAGTGGCATCTACTTCTATCGTTTGAAACAAGGAGTGAAGGTCGATTCAAAGAAAGCGATACTCTTGAAATAGCCCCGGTCCCCTCTGAAGCGCGGGTCCTGCCCACGCAGGCCCCGCCGCGCGGGTCCTGCCGCC
>Ga0209048_10006863_pt1 | contig 10594 bp, 10 predicted proteins | sample FrelakmetCRP12CR_FD_187146 | JGI IMG/M metagenome (GOLD analysis project Ga0209048, IMG submission 187146) | Freshwater lake sediment microbial communities from the University of Notre Dame, USA, for methane emissions studies - CRP12 CR (SPAdes)... | ecosystem: Environmental > Aquatic >... | reverse complement strand
GGATTCTGGTCCTTTGCTAAAGAGCGTTTGTTAAAATATCATGGCGTTGATGCTGATAAATTTCCACTCTATCTCAAAGAATTAGAGTATCGGTATAATAATCGTGACCGTGATCTTTTTGATGATCTCATCCAATTATTAGTTGGATATAATCGTGTGGCTTATACTGAGTAATCACCAAAGAATTTATTTCTGCAGGTGATAGACCGTGTATAAAATACCGTAAATGAACAGGTCGGGTATTATTTTTCCTTCAGCTCTAAGTCAATAGTAGCTATCAGGCCCGATGGACTTGCCGGCTTCTGGATAATATGGTGAACAAAAATATTCCTCCTCTCAAGCTCTTCACGGACTTTGTTCTCCGGCATACCAGTATAAATTATTACTTTTGCATCTCTCAATTTGACATCCCTGTGGATCCTGGAAAGAAAATCGATTCCATCCATTCCAGGAAGTTTCACGTCGAGGAGGATAAGATCAGGAGTCACACCCTTCATAAGGGTATCATACGCTACCTCTGCCGAGTTAGCAATAAGGGTGTCGTAATGAGCAAGGTACTTGATAAAATAGGCCAGGCTATCAGCGATATTTTCATTATCTTCGATTATAAAAATAAGTGTCATCAAGAATATTTTTTGTACCCCGCCGGATAATTCTTTCGTATTCCTGGTGCAGGTAGTTTATCAGGCATTCCGATTGTCTGGATTCCCATCACTTGTGGCAGGAATAGATTATAAATCAGTAAAATCTTTGTAATTTTGTAAAATTTCGTGATTTGGGCTCTGTTGAAACACGCATGAACAGGAAGTTCACACCCGGACGATTGAAAATGCCTCGTTCTAAATCTCCTTATATTGGGGTCCGTTAAGACATTTACTATGAAAATCCCCACTGGCGTTTTCATTTTGTATGCTTGTGGCCTTTTAGCATCACGTCTGTTTTCATGGGAAACCCTCTCAAATCTGTCTCGCAGATTAGATTATTCCAATATTTAGTCACGCTCACGGGGCACATGGCCCGCCGCTTAGGCGACCCCGGTCGGGATAGGGAATAATCTCCAAACCTCTGAAATTTTTTTCCAATGCCCCAATCGAACCCTGCCAATGAATATCTTATTGGGGGTGGGTCAGAGAGGGGGCGAAATCCCCTCCTGTCAACGGATTCCTTCTTTTTTTCCATATGCAGGATTTCTGCAAACCGTTTTTGGATAACTTTTAAGTCTATTTCGTTGTTATCCCGCACCTGCCAGTTTTTTTCCATTTGATCTGCTTTGGTCCTGTCCTTTTCAAAGGAAAAGTAAGATACTGGCACACCCACTTGATTTCAGGAGTTTTAGTCCTCAAAACAGGTGACGGATGGTGGCCATAATAATAACCTGACACTGGAATACGATACCGGTACACTATAACCGGCGCTGTTTCATTATACCCCGATAGCGTCATCCGGTGGACAGGGGTGAGAAAGCCCGTATCCGGTCCCTGGCGGCCCACATTAGTAACCATTATCCTTATCCGCTTAGCTCGTGCATATACTGCTGATGTTAGACCAGGACGTTTTCTCAAAAATAAACAGGTTATCAAAAGAGAGAACGACTTTTATGCTTTCCGAGATTATTCCGGCATTAAAAAGTGCAAAAAAAGACAGTAATACAGTGGATCTTATTGAAAGAATTCAACATCAACTTCCTGGTCTTGGCCTTTCAATGAAAAAAACGGGGAATGATTATGAAATATCCACCTGTTCAAATGGACTGATAAAAGAAAAACTCATACTTACACCCGAGGATAAGAAGCGACACTGGCGATTTTTTGAGGAGCCAAAAGTCCCACGGCCACTTGACGAACTGATTAGAGAATATATCACAAAAAAGACCGGGAAACAGTGGGATGACCCTGTCATTCTTGAAAGGATACGCCAGGCAGTCATAGCCCAGAAAGGAGATTACTGGCGTGAAGGATTGAAAAAAAAGGTGCAGTATGAGCAGGGGTATCGTATTTTTGCATACCTGGCCTACCAGTTCCCGGTATATTTTATCCAGTTTGAGCATATACTTGGAATGCTTGCCTCTTCGGGACTCCTCAAAGAGGACATGACAATCCTTGATATTGGAAGCGGCCCGGGGGTGGCAGCGTTGGCGACGATAGATTTCCTCTCGCGGTCCGGACATGGTAACGCCACACTCCATGCTGTTGAACTCTCAGGGGAGCAGCGCGAGGCATTTTCTTTCCTTACCGGAAGATTTTCAGACGGTATCGCGGGAATCACCATAAAAGATCCACTACCTGAAGATCTCACTACGGTCAGTACCGGGGCCCTTCCACGCGAAGTCGACCTGCTCGTGTTCCAGAATGTCCTGAATGAACTTACAGGGATGACGATCAGGCAAAGAGCAGCAAGGGTCAAAGTCCTCTCAGAAGTGATGTCACAGGACGGTGTACTGGTGATCACCGAACCCGCAGACATGGTTAATTCAACAGCCATGAGACAAACGGTCCAGGAACTCGCCATGTCCGGACTCATTGTGATCGCACCCTGTCCTCCGGGATGGACGAAGACCTGTAATTCACAGCATTGTTGGAGTTTCGTTGAAAAGCCGCCACTAAAGCCTACCCGTCTGATGGAAATGGTCGCCTCGTGCAAGGAGTCATACCGCTTCCTCAATACTGACATTAAGTATTCCTATGCAGTCCTGAAAAAAAGTCCGCCCCACAAGATATCGGATTATACAACCGGAGGCAGGAAAAAGACGGCAACATTATCGACCCTGTCACGCCATGTCGACAGGAGGATCAATACCGGTGCAGCGGTGATGTCCGGGGACCTTGGCAACAACAAGACGCACCTCTGGAAACTCTGCGACGGGACGCCACAAAAACCTGTGTACGCAGTGATGCCTTCGTATCATCTTTCATCTGAAAATGAATACATTATGAAAGCCCGTTACGCGGAACAGGTGGATATTTCTGGTGTACTGGTCCGATACAACCCGCAACATGACTCGTACAATCTCCTTATAACGAGAGCAACACGGATTGTGCCAGCCGGAAACAGGCCTGCAAGGCGATAACCGGGATGCAGATCCGTTAATTGTATCCAAGGCACCTAATAGTTCTTTTCAGGTTGTTGCATCAGGTGCATTTTCGGGATATTCCGGCTTTTTAAAAACCCTAATTGTTTAAAAAAGAACAGGGAATACGTGGACAGGAGAGGGTATCACCCCCACCCTGCCCAACCTCCAATAAAATAAACTATCGGGCAGGACGCACCAGCAGTATTCCTGAGAATTTCAGAGATTTAAAGCTCATTCCCTATCCCAACCGGGGTTGCCACACCGGCGGGCCATGAGCCCCGTGAGCGTGATTACATGTCGGAATAACATAATCTATAGATAAATTTGAGAGCATTTTCCATGTAAATGCTTGATCTGCCCCCAATAATAGGAGATTTAGAACGAGGCATTTTCAATCGTCCGTGTGTGAACTTCCCTTTCATGTGTGTTTTTACAATGCGTGCTATGAGCCTTTGGGATCATAGATGATTAAGAAAAAAGCGGGCATTCAGATGTATACCATGAGTTTTTCATACCAGCCGATATTCCAGTATTTTCAGACACCAGTTATCAAATGAAAATCTCATCATCAATCAACGGTAATACGAAAACATCCGTAAAGAAGGTTTCATCAATAATCCGGTTATTCTGCGTTATATTAAAAAATGAATGTTTGTATCGGGTAATTGTTAATCCAGAATGTTTATTGGTAACCAATAAGAAAATTAGTCAGCATGTCATTCCAGAGACAGAAAAAATACTCCTATATGAGTAGTTTCATTCTGATTCTTCTTGTTTTCACCCTTCTCTGTGGATGCACGGGTACCGACCTGTCACTTCATGGTAACAATTCAAACAACCCTGCAGTCATGAGCCCGGGCACGGTTACGCCTCTCCCGAATACCACATCTCCTGCGAACCAGGGCATGGGAGAGCACTATAATGGGAATATTGAAAAGACCAATAAAGAAAGACTTGAAAAGGCATGGAAAACACTTCGTCTCATAAACACTGACACCAATGAGCAGTACCTTAAACTGGACCTGGCGAAGAGTGATGACGTCAATTATCTCCGATACCAGATGGTCCCCGAAACTGTCCAGAGAATTGAATTGGTGCGTTCAGACCTGTACCGCATAAACCCGGTGAATGATAATGAAAGAAATGATACAAAGACACTCATTGAGATTACGAATTACACAATTCTGAAATATGAAGGCCTTTCATCGGTAATGCATGCAACGCAGTACGTGTCCATCGGGGACCCGGTGAAAATGAAATCCGAACTCAGGAAGGCGAAATTCCAGATAATGGATGCGCTCGATATCATCAACGAACAGGAGATTTCACAATACCCGAGTATGTACCGTGACCAGATTGCTTCTGATAAACGCGAACTTGACGAAATGGCCTCGCAGGTGGAGAGTTTTACGCGGTCTGTGTATCTTAATCCGCTCGTCTGACACACACGTACCTGATTTTTTGATCATGTTATCATCACCTCTTCAAAGTCAGGTACCACCCAAGGGACTCAAGCGACTCGTTCCATGACATTATTCCATATCTTCATAATCACGGCGGGATAATAGCATCATGATAGTTCTGCCGCACAGCAGGAATCATCCCCGCAGGGTTTAACCCTGGGATTTTCTGCCATGTAACGAGATGGAGCGCGATATTAAGTGGACCATTACGAGAATGGGGATTGTAAATGAAGCATATCATATCAATACGTGACCTTGATCGGCAATTTATCGATGAACTGATCAACCACGCTAATCACATTGCGTCACAGCATTTTAATGCGAATTCATTAAGCGATAAAATTCTCGCACTTCTTTTCTTTGAACCAAGTACCAGGACCCGCATGTCATTTGAGGCAGCAATGGCCCGTCTCGGGGGGACTTCGATATCGGTAGGAAGTATCGAAGCGAGTTCGATGGCAAAAGGGGAGACGCTTGCTGATACCATACGGGTGGTAAGCGGGTACGCCGATGCAATTGTTCTTCGGCACCCAAAAGAAGGTGCGGCCAGGCTTGCAAGTGAGTTTGCCTCTGTCCCGGTCATCAATGCCGGGGATGGGGCAGGACAGCACCCGTCGCAGACCCTGCTCGACCTCTATACAATACAACAGTCCCTTCCACTCGACGGGATCGATGTGGGAATGATTGGGGACCTCAGGTACGGACGGACTGCACATTCACTGGCTTATGCCCTCTCCCTGTACCGAAGCCGGATCCATGTGATATCACCGAAAGGACTGGAACTCCCTTCCGCTCTTATAGGGGAGCTCCGTGAACGTGGTACCGAAGTTGTCGAGCATGAGCATGTTGAGGACATTATCAAAGAACTGGATGTCCTCTATGTGACCCGTATCCAGAGGGAACGTTTCCCCGATTCAGCATCATATTTCGATGTCTCATCCAGTTACAAGATAACCACCGAACTTCTTGAAGGAGTAAGAAGTCACCTTATCGTATTGCACCCGCTCCCACGCGTGGATGAGATTGAACCAGAGGTAGATGACCTCCCCTATGCCCGGTATTTTGAACAGTCAAGAAACGGAGTCCCGGTAAGAATGGCGATGCTCCAGGAGGTATTAAAATGACCACCCTTATGCCTCCGGTTGGAGGTCTCCTGATTAACCCAATCAAAAATGGTACGGTTATCGACCATATTACATCAGGTGAGGCCCTGAATGTGTTGAAAATAATCGGGATTACCGGGACTACAACAGAATCAGTAAGTGTTGCCACAAATGTTTCAAGCGGGAAAATTGGACGGAAAGACATTGTAAAAATTGAGAACAGGGAACTCCGTAAAGAGGAGATGGACCGTATCGCACTTATTGCTCCCCGCGTATCAATCAACATTATACGGGATTACAAGGTATATGCCAAAGGCGGGGTAGAGCGCCCTAAATTTCTCCTTGGTGTCGTCAGGTGCCCAAACCCGGGATGCATAACAAACGCGCATGAACCAGTCAGCAGCCGGTTTGAAGTCCTTCCAAATGGGCTGCATTGCATGTATTGTGACTGGCTGATCACCAACGACATCACAGGCCACATGATATAGCCTGGGAAAACGTCGTTTCACATTAAAATTGATATAAAATAGTCCTGAAGGTACCTGTGCAGGGATTGCGATCGCCGATTTTTCAATTTTCTCCTGTTTTTTTCATCATTCCCGACAATTAAAACCTCTTTCCAGGATTTAATGGTCTTTTCCGGCAAGATCATCCACTTGTACCATCGGATTTTGTACCGGTCAGGTGTCCATGCTCGTCAATTTCACCACGGTATATCCTTGTACTGGAGATCCAGCGCCGGTCTTCTGCGAGCACGCAGGTAATCTGGTGAATATCGACCTTGTGTAGTCCTGCTGCATGGCGGAGACAGTTAATCTCAGTTGCTGCAGGAAGCGTCTCCTCCGAGACGACGATTGCATCAAAATCGGCATCCAGCGCTGAACCATAGCGGTCGGATAAGGGTTCGATCTGCCATTTTGTTGTATATCCCTGGTTTTCAATGAATGTTGCTACGTTTTTTTCCCTCTCGTTATAAGGGCGTACAGGATGATTTTTTGCGCTTGCGAATGCATCAGTGGTCAGGCCGAGTATGACGGTACCATCAGAAGTTGCAAGGTCAAATGAACGGGCGAGGAGCTGTTTATGCCCATCATGCAGCGGATCAAATGTGCCCCCTACCATAACCTTCATTCGCTTGAATCGTTAAACTGCTATAGTATTATGAGTATTGATAAATTCACCGGTCGTTCTGGTTTTACTGCGCCTAATGCCACAGTCCTGGGTTCTGTTACTATCAAGGAGAACGCAAGTATCTGGTTCGGTGCCGTCGTGAGGGCGGACAAAGATGAAATTTTCATTGGGGAATCTTCAAACGTCCAGGATAATGCAGTTATTCATACAAGTAAGGGGTTTCCAGTCAATATCGGCAACCAGGTCTCGATCGGTCATGGTGCGATACTCCACGGTTGCCGGATCCGGGACCGCGTCCTTGTCGGGATGGGGGCTATAGTACTGAACGGTGCTGTCATTGGCGAGGACTCAATTCTTGGTGCCGGCACGGTAGTAACAGAAGGAGCAGATATTCCTCCCGGTTCTCTCGTGCTTGGCGTTCCGGGAAAAGTGATCAGGCCGACGACACCCGAACAAAAAAAGAGTATTGTGCACAATGCTGAAAGTTACGTGGAACTTGCACAGAGGTACAGGAATGCATGAAGTGGTCGTTATCGGGGGCGGGGTAACCGGGATCCAGGCTTCCCTTGACCTTGCAAATCATGGTATCATCGTACATCTGGTAGAATGTCAACCATCAATCGGCGGCCACATGTCCCAGTTGGACAAGACATTCCCTACAAACGACTGCTCGATGTGTATCCTCTCCCCAAAAATGGTGGACGTAATCAGGCACCCGAATATCAGGGTCTATACCCTTTCAGAAATTGAACGTGTTGACGGATCAGAAGGGGATTTCAGGGTAATAATCAGGAAAAACCCCCGTTATATTCACGAAGACCAATGCAATGGTTGTGGTGACTGTATCCAGGTCTGCCCAGTGGAAGTGTATAATGAGTTTGATGCAGGGGTAGGGACAAGGAGGGCAATCTATAAACCAAACCCGCAGTCAGTCCCTGATCTCGTCGTAAAAGACCCGGTTCATTGTGTGGAATGTGGTCTCTGTTATGATGCATGCCTCCTTGATGCCGTGAAGAAAAAAGATGAACCTGCCTTTTTCGAGGTCCATGCCGATAGCATCATCGTTGCCACAGGATATTCGGTCTTTGATCCCGGTGTAAAGAAACAACTCCGTTACCTGGAATTTCCGGACGTCATCACAACACTGGAACTTGAGAGGATGATGAATGCGAGCGGCCCGACAGGCGGTCAGATCAGGCGCTTCTCTGATGGAAAAAAACCGAAACGTGTGGTGTTCATCCAGTGTGTAGGATCACGCGATATGTCAATTAACCGGCCATGGTGTTCATGTGTCTGTTGCATGGCATCAATCAAGAATGCAATCCTTATAAAGGAGAAATCCCCGGATACCGATGTAACAATCTGTTACATGGATATCCGGGCATACGGTAAAGGTTACGAGGAATTTCGTGAAAGGGCAGAGGCAGCAGGAATACAGTTCCTTCGCGGTATTCCGGGCGAGGTCAGTGGCGATAAAGGAGACATGTCACTTATTGTCGAGGACAGCGAGACAGGGGAATTGAAAGACTTAAAGCCTGAACTGGTTGTCCTCGCAGTTGGTATCAGTCCATCGTTACAAGCTGGCGAAATCGCGGAAAAGTTGGGTATATCACGTGATACATCGGGTTTCTTCAAGTCTCTTGATGAGAAAACAGGGATCGTTGAGACCAGCCGGCCTGGCATCTATATCGCAGGGACAGCTGTGGCCCCGAAGGATATCCCGGACTGTGTAGCTGTCGCAGGTGCAGCGGCAATGCGTTCCTTTATAGGATCAATCCGGGACTAACAGACTATGGAACAATTAAAAACCCTGTGGTATGAAGCGGATACTGATTGCATAGCCTATATTGATGAGACACTGCTCCCGGTATCGTTTGAGATCGCCAGGTGCACGACCATTGGAGAACTTGGGATTGCAATTAAAACCCTTGCAATACGTGGGGCCCCGGCGTTGGGTGTAGCGGGTGCTTTCGGGGTCGCATTAGCCGCAAGGAGATCGGGAGAGACCACATTTGAGCAGTTTTACAGCCGTGTGCAGGCGGACGCCAACCAGCTCTCATCCACGCGACCGACCGCGGTGAACCTCACCTGGGGAATACAGCGGGTACTCAGCCGCATGAGGACTACCGGATCAATACATGAAGCAAAGGAGGCAGCACTCTCCGAAGCGCTCGCTGTTGCCCATGAAGATGCGATAATCTGCCGCAAGATAGGAGAACAAGGGGCAACATTGTTACCTGACCGCTGTACCGTTCTTACGCATTGCAATGCAGGTGCCCTTGCATGCAGCGAGTGGGGGACTGCACTGGGGGTTATCCGCTCAGCAATTGCGGCAGGTAAAGATATAAGGGTAATCGCCTGCGAAACCAGGCCCCTCCTTCAGGGTGCACGCCTTACTGCATGGGAACTGGACCGCGATGATATCGACGTAACCGTGATTACCGACTCCATGGCAGCCCAGTTAATGCGTAAAGGCGAAATCGGGAGTGTAATTGTCGGCGCTGACCGGGTTACGAGGGATGCGGTATTCAATAAAATCGGGACCTATATGCATGCAGTATGTGCAAAATACCATGCCATTCCGTTCTATGTTGCGGCACCAGTTTCCACGTTTGACTTCAACGGGATGGAACATGATATTGTGGTCGAAGAACGTGGAAGGGATGAAGTGGCATTGTTATATGGCCGGAAAACAATCCCGGATGGAGTACCGGTGAAAAACCCGGGATTTGACGCGACACCACTGGCACTGGTAAGCGCCATCGTTACTGAAACTGGTATCCTTTCCGCACCATATGACATCCGGCAGGTCATAGAACCAGCAGAAAACACATCTAAAAGGTGATCAGATTTCAAGCATTTTACCCCCAAACAATTGACTATACACTCCTTTCAAGTGTGATATTCATTATCGGAGAGATCACGGTTATCGTCCTCATCGGGCTGGTTTGTCTCGCGCTATTTCTTGTCGGCCTCACATTTTATTCCATCAGGAAAGGCAAACTGATTTTCCCGGGTTTTTTAAAGGCAGGAATGGTACTGGTAGAAGGGTTCTCAAAGGCTCTGTTCAGCCTTTTTGGTCTCGAAGACAAGGAGATGATGACTTTTTTTATCCGGGTCCATAACACGATGAACAGGAAATCGTTTGAGGCAATTCCTGTCAGGGAGAGGGCAATATTTTTCCCCCAATGTCTGAGGTCTGCAAAATGCCCTGCAAATCTCACACCAGAGGGTCTGAAATGCATCAACTGCGGGCAATGTACGGTTACCAATGCTATCCGGATGCTTGAATTGCTCGGTTACAGGCTCTTTATTGTTCCAGGGTCCTCATTTATCAAGCGTATGGTGAAGAAGTACCGCCCGAGGGCGATAATCGGTGTCGGGTGTCTCTCTGAAGTGAAGGAAGGCCTGGACATGTCAGATAAGCTCGGCCTGGTGGCCCTCGGTGTAGTGACAGAGCGGGAAGGATGTGTCGAGACTTCGGTAAACTGGGATGATGTCTTTGGAGTGGCACTCATTGGTATCGACCCTGCGTTGGTACCTGATGAAGTGAAGGCGTCCCCCTGGTACCACACCCTCGATCACTTCTGATTTTTTTAATTGGAATCCACTATAATCCAATTTCTGATTTTAGGAAGGCCTTATTATTGCTCACACTCACGGGGCTCCGCCCTGCCGCTTTGGCGGTTCCGGTGTTCATTAATCACTGAAATCCACGTGAATGCTGCCCGGAGAATAGTTCCTTTTTTAAAAAAAAATAATACGGGTTTGTTCAAATCCTTTAAAATCTATCTTGGGGATCAGGTATTCCTAGATTTACCCACGCT
>Ga0209048_10006862_pt1 | contig 10594 bp, 10 predicted proteins | sample FrelakmetCRP12CR_FD_187146 | JGI IMG/M metagenome (GOLD analysis project Ga0209048, IMG submission 187146) | Freshwater lake sediment microbial communities from the University of Notre Dame, USA, for methane emissions studies - CRP12 CR (SPAdes)... | ecosystem: Environmental > Aquatic >... | reverse complement strand
ACTTTATTTGCCATTTTCCGCTCGGCAGTGCGGGATCGGCGGCCACCTGCAACCGCGAGATCCCCAGATCGGTTTTCAGTTTTTTTAAATTTTCCCGGTTATTTCCGGTCAGAAAACCGATATCCCGGCCGGCCACCCGCAGTTCGAGATCGGCCTCCCGGAAAGATTTCCGCCCGGCCAAATCCTGCCTGACTTTCATCAAAAACAATTCACCGCGGACCAGGTCGCCAAAAGCCGGGTGATAGGGACCGGCAAGGATATCTTCTCCCAGAGACATTCGGTCATGGCTTTGAAGGCCCAGCCGAATGACCGGAATACCCGCCGTTTCCAAGAGATCCACCGCTCCGCGGCAAAGGGAAACGGCCTCCTCCAAGGCTAAGGGGGTATAATGCCCTTTTTCAACCCACTGGGCCAGTACCGTTTCGGGAAATACCACGGTGGGATAAATCCGGACCAGATCCGGTTTCCAGTCTCTCACTTCCCGGATGGTCCGGTTGAATCCCTCCGGGGTATCTCCGGGCAGACCGGCCATCAACTGGATCCCTACGCCCAAGGAAAATTTTTTTAACAACCGAACGGCGTTGAAGCTATCCTGGGCCGAATGCCCCCTCCCGGAGCGCTCCAGGGCTTGATCATTCAGGGACTGGACCCCCAGTTCAACCGTTTCCACCCCGGCGGCCTTTAAGTTCAACAGCACCTCTTCCGAAAGGGCATCGGGACGAGTGGATAGGCGGATGGCCTCCACCCTCCCCTGCCGGAGGTAGTGAGCGGCCCAGGCGAGCAGCTCCTCCCGGACCGGCGCGGGAAGCAGGGTGAAGGTCCCGCCATAGAAGGCCAGCTCAACCCGACGATCGGGAGTCCGACGCCGGGAATTCAAACCGGATTCCACCAGGGTGGAAAAATCAGCCCGGTGAATCTCCTGGCGACGGGTTTGGGTGATCTGTTCCTGGTGGCAGTAAATACAACGGTAGGGACAGCCCCACTGGGGGAGGAAGATGGGAATGATGAATGGTTTGGGATTAATCAGTGATAACCTCCCTTTTCCTAATCCTAACCATAGCCCTTTCGGCCGCCTGTTGTTCCGCCGTTTTTTTGGAATGGCCTTTCCCCTGACCGATGAACTGATTACCGATCCGGACTTTCACGTAAAAAACCTTTTGATGAGCGGGCCCTTCCTCTCGAATCACTTCATAGGTGGGGGTACTCTTCAAAACAGCCTGGCAGTATTCCTGCAAATCGGTTTTAGAATCCAGGGCCGGACCCGACACCGTTTCCCCGGCTTCCAGATGAGGACGATACAGGCCCCGAATCAACCGGGAGGCCTGATCATAGCCCCCCTCCAGGTAAATGGCCCCCAGGACGGCCTCCAAGGCATCGGCCAGCAGGGAGGATTTCTTCCGGCCACCGGTGACTTCTTCCCCCCGGCCCAACCGCAGATATTTCCCCAGTTTCAAGCCCTGGGCCAATTGCTTCAGTTGCTGCTCGTTGACCAGGCCGGCCCTTAACTTGGAAAGCTCCCCCTCGGAAAGGTCGGGGAACTTCTGGTAGAGCAGGTGACTCAGCACCACACCCAGGACCGTATCCCCTAAAAATTCCAGCCGTTCATTGTGGGCTGTCCCCGGGTCTCCATGTTCGTGGGCATAGGACCGGTGGGTCAGGGCCTGAATCAATAGTTCCAGGTCCTGGAAAACATATTGGAGCTGGACTTGTAAGGGGTTAAGCCTTTTAGATTCTGCTGGATTCATGAGATCATCAATGCAGAAAGTCGTTTTTGGACTTTTTGCGAGGATAGCATTAATGTTCCGCAGTGTAAGGCCTTCGGCTATTTTTTTCAATCATTTCCTAAAATAAAACCTTAATAGCCCCTCGGCCGTCCCGTGACTTTGAGAAAAAAAGTACAGTATTTGCTTGACCCTCGGGCCGGTATATGTTATTGAAGCATTTTTCTAATAATTATTAGTGGTTGGGGATACAGATGAAGGGTAAAAAAAAGACCATCCTGGATGCTCAGGGAATCCAGTCGGCCTTGGAAAATATAAATGAAAGGATTCTGGCGGACTTCCCTGACTCCGATGAATTAATTCTCATCGGCATTCGGACCGGAGGGGCCTTTCTGGCCGACCGGCTCCGGGGTTTGATCCTCTCCCATAAAGAAACGCTGGTGGTCACCGGGGCTCTGGATATCACCCTCTACCGGGACGATTGGACCCGGATCAACCATAAACCCATCGTGGGGAAAACCGATGTACCGGTTTCCTTGGATAATAAGGTCGTTATTTTGGTGGATGACGTCCTTTATACCGGCCGGACCGTCCGGGCTGCCCTGGATGCCCTCATTGACTTTGGCCGCCCGCGCCGGATCGCCCTGGTCGTCCTGGTTGACCGGGGGGGCCGGGAATTACCCATCTGCGCCGATTATACCGGGGTCCAGGTCCAGATCCGCCCCCAGGAACGGGTCAATGTCTATTTTAAGGAACTCAACCAACCAGACCAGGTGGTGATCGAATAGTCTAATTAACAAGGATATTGTATTTTTTATTTGACATAAAAAATTTTTCTACGTTATATAAAATCCAAGCTTTTTGATCTCAAAGGACAGGAGTACCTAAATGGTTGCACCTAAAAAACATTCCCGTGCCGACAAGGTGGGAGCGGTGCTGGTCGTTGGCGGAGGTATTGCCGGCATGCAAGCCGCCCTGGACTTAGCCAACTCCGGTTTTTATGTTTATTTAGTGGAGAAATCGCCTTCCATTGGCGGCGGGATGTCCCAGTTGGATAAGACCTTCCCCACCAATGACTGCGCCATGTGAATTATCTCACCCAAGTTGGTCGAGGTCGGCCGACACATCAACATCGAATTACTCACTATGGCGGAACTGACCGCCGTCTCTGGGAAAGAGGGCAACTTTGAGGTCCAGGTACTGCAAAAACCCCGATATATCGACATGGAAAAATGTATCGCCTGTGGTCTATGTGCCGAAAAGTGCCCCAAAAAAGTTAAGGACGAGTATAACGAGGGCTTAGGGCCCCGCAAGGCGGCTTATGTCCAGTACGCCCAGGCCGTACCCCTGAAATACGTCATCGATGCCGGAAATTGTATCTATTTTCTTAAAGGCAAGTGCCGGGCCTGCGAAAAGTTTTGCCCCACCCAGGCGGTAAATTTTCAGGACCAGCCCAAGGAATTGAGCCTGAACGTAGGCTCAATCATCTTGTCGTCAGGATTCAAATGTTACGATCCCACCCTGTATGACACCTACGCCTACGCCAAGATACCCAATGTGGTTACGGCCATGGAATATGAGCGGATCCTGTCCGCCTCCGGTCCCTACATGGGACACCTGGTTCGGCCTTCCGATAATAAGGAACCGAAAAAAATCGCCTGGCTTCAGTGTGTGGGTTCCCGGGACATCAACCATTGCGACCACGGATACTGCTCGGCCGTCTGCTGCATGTACGCCATTAAAGAGGCCATGATTTCCAAGGAACACAGTAAAGAGGGCCTGGAGGCCACCGTCTTTTTCATGGATATCCGCTCCCATGGCAAGGACTTCGAACGCTATTACAACAAAGCCAAGGATCAGGGGATCCGTTTTATCCGCTCCCGGATCCATACGGTGGATCCGTTACCCGACAGCAGCGACCTGCGCATCACCTATGCCACCGAAAACGGTCAGGTGGTCATCGAAGAGTATGATATGGTCGTCCTGTCCGTGGGCCTGGAAACCCCCAAGGAGAGCCTGGACCTTTTCCAGAAATTGGGGATCGGGGTGAATGCCAACCAGTTTGTGGAAAAAAGCAGTTTCACCCCGGTGGAAACCTCGGCCCCCGGGATTTATGCCTGCGGGGTGGTGCAGGGCCCGAAAGACATCCCTCAATCGGTCATGGAGGCCAGCGCCGCCGCCTGCGCCGCGGCTCGCAATTTGGCCTCGGCCCGGAATACCTTGACCCTGGAGAAGCAGGTCCCCAAGCCCCGAGTAGTGGCCGGGGAACGCCCTCGGATCGGAGTTTTTGTCTGCGACTGCGGCATCAATATCGCCGGGGTAGTTCGGGTGCCCGAGGTGGTGGAGTACGCCAAGTCCCTGCCCTACGTGGAATTCGTGGAAGAAAACTTGTTTTCCTGTTCCCAGGATACCCAGGAGAAAATCAAAGGGGTGATCCGGGACAACCGGCTGAACCGAATCGTGGTGGCGGCCTGTACCCCCCGAACCCACGAACCCCTCTTTCAGGAAACCTTGACCGATTCGGGCTTGAACAAGTATCTATTTGAAATGGCCAACATTCGTAACCAGAATTCCTGGGTCCACGCCAATGATCCTGAGGCGGCCACCGTCAAGGCCAAGGACCTGGTTCGGATGGCTGTGGCCAAAGCTACGCTTTTGGAACCCCTGCAGGATACCTCGGTGGAGGTTACCCATTCGGGTCTGGTGGTTGGAGGAGGAATATCCGGACTTACCGCCGCTTTGGAATTGGCCGACCAGGGCTACCAGGTCTACCTGGTGGATAAATCCTCACGGCTTGGCGGCCAGGCCCTTCATCTGAATACCACCTGGCGCGGAGAAGATATCCAAACCTATCTATCCGGATTGATTAAAGAAGTGGAAGATCATCCGCAGATCAAGACCTATCTGGGACACCGAATCCTCGATGCGGGCGGCTTCGTAGGCCAATTCACGACCCGGCTCGTCCGGGTCGACAACGGTTCTGAACCGACCGAACTCCAGCATGGCATTGTAGTCATCGCCACCGGGGCCCAGGAACTCAAACCGGAGGAATACGCCTACGGCCAGGATCCCCGGGTGATGACCCATCTGGAGTTGGACCAAAAGATGGCCGGAAAAGATCCCCTGGTGGAAAAAGCCAAGTCCGTGGTTTTCATTCAATGCGTGGGTTCCCGTGAACCGGAACGGCCTTATTGCAGCCGGGTCTGTTGTACCCACTCGGTGCACTCGGCCCTGAAACTCAAGGAAGAAAACCCCGAACGGGACATTTTTATACTTTATCGCGACCTGCGAACCTATGGGGAACGGGAAGACCTCTACAAGCAGGCCCGCCAGGCCGGGATCATCTTCATCCGTTACACGGTAGACAACAAACCCCGGGTGACCGTTGAACCGGAGGGCTTGAAGATTACCGTTTTGGATCACATCCTCAGTCAGGAAGTCCAGATCCAGGCCGATCTCTTGGGGTTGGCCGGGGCCATCACTTCCTATAAGGACCATGAACTGGCCCAGTTCTTCAAAGTTCCCTTAAATGACGACGGGTTTTTCGTGGAAGCCCATGCCAAACTGCGGCCGGTGGACTTCGCCACCGATGGGGTCTTTCTCTGCGGGTTGGCCCATTACCCCAAACCGGTGGATGAATCCATTGCCCAGGCCCAGGCCGCGGTCGCCCGGGCCGTCACCCTTCTTTCCAGCCTGAATATCGAGGTCAGCGGGACCGTGGCCCATACCAACCAGCCAAACTGCAGCCGCTGCGGGGTCTGTGTGGCTATTTGTCCCTACTCGGCCCCCGGCTGGAACGAGAAAACCGCCAAGGCCGAAATCAACCCGGTCCTCTGCAAGGGCTGCGGCCTTTGTGTGGCCTCCTGCCGGTCTGGGGCAATCAACTTGAGGGGATTCGACCAGGGCCAGATCTTTGCCATGATCGATGCCGCCTAAAATTTGGACAAAAGGCGTCCAAATTTTAGATGAAAAAAAGATAAAAAACCAAAACGCCGGACGCGCGGCGCCGGGCGCAAAAAGGATTTATCATGAGTGAACCGTTTGAACCCAAAATCATCGCTTTTTTCTGTAACTGGTGCACCTACGGAGGGGCCGACCTGGCCGGCGTAAGCCGACTGCAATATCCCCCCAATATCCGGGCAATCCGCATCCCCTGCTCCGGACGTTTGGACCCCAAATTTATCTTAAGCGCTTTTCGTCGCGGGGCGGACGGGGTCTGGGTATCCGGATGCCATCCCGGAGACTGCCATTATATCGCCGGAAATTATTACGCTCGACGGAAATTTGCCCTGTTCAAAGGACTGCTGGAACACATGGGCATCGAACCGGGGCGTCTTCACTTCTCCTGGGTTTCCTCCGCGGAGGCCACCAAGTTTCAACAGGTGGTGACCGAGGTCACCGGGATTGTCAAGGCCCTGGGACCGGCCCCACATTACATCAAAAAACTGGCTGAGGTAGCATAAATGTTGACCTATACGAATAAAATACAGGAACTGGCCAAACGGCTCCTGACCGAGGGGAAGGTAGATCTGGTTATCGGCTATCGGCAGGGGACCATCCCCATGATGAACGAACCGGTCCAGGTCAAGAGCGCCGACCAGACGGATCAATTGTACTGGGACTCCTTTTGCGGGGTCAACCTGGCCAATTATCTGCCCAGGCGAACCGAACGCATCGCCATTGTGGCCAAGGGCTGCGACAGCCGGAACATCGTGGTTCACCTCCAGGAGGGCCAGGTCAAACGGGAACAACTGGTGATCCTGGGCGCCCCCTGCCAGGGGATGCTGGACCGCCGCAAGGTCTGGGGACGGCTGGATGGTCTGGAACCTCTGAAGGCCCTGGAAGACGGCCAGCAGCTCATCGTGGAAGGAAAAGGATTCAAGCAATCCTTTGACCGGAGCGAATTCCTCCAGGACAATTGTGCCATTTGTACGCACCGCAACCCGGCGCTGTATGACGAATTGTTGGGAGACCTGGTCCCGGAACAAGGGGGAGTGGATCGGTACACTGATGTCCGGGCCATAGAGAAGCTGGATCCGGAGGCCCGCTGGCAGTATTTTGAAGAACTCCTGGCCCCCTGTATCCGCTGCTACGCTTGTCGCAATGCCTGCCCTTTATGCTACTGCCCCACCTGCTTTGTGGATGAATCCAGGCCCCAGTGGGTAGGGAAAGGTTTAGACCAGTCCGATATCCGGACCTTTCATTTCCTGCGGGCCTTTCATTGTGCCGGCCGGTGCACGGACTGCGGGGCCTGCGAACGGGCCTGTCCGGTAGGGATCAAAGTCCGGCAGTTCACCAAAAAGCTGGAAAAAGATGTCTGGGACCGTTATCAGTTTGAAGCCGGCATCGTGCTGGAAGGCCGACCGCCATTGGACGCCTTCCGCCCCGATGACCAGGAAGAATTCATTAAATAAACCCGTCAGCTAAGGATTATCACATGATTGCCAGAACCATAGCCAAATCCGTTTTCAGCGAATGGTTGAGCCTGCTCCGGAAGAGCTTTCGGTTGATTGGACCGGTGCGGCAGGGGGACCAAATCAATTTTGCCCCCTTAGCCGAAGGAGAAGGACCAGACCTGTCTTTTCAGAACACCCGGCTCTCACCCAAGGAATGGGTCCAACCGGCTTCGGAGCGCCTGTTTCAATTCAGCCTGGACCCGGCCAATACGGAAGCCCATATCCTGAAAGAAGTCCCCTGGGATGAAACGCCCCGTCTCTTACTGGGCGTCCGACCCTGCGACGCCCGAGCCCTGAACCTGGTCCGAATAAACTTCGAAACTCCCGAATATACCGACCCCTGGTGGAAACACGGGCGCGACACCATGACCTTGATCGGCCTGGGATGCAACCAGCCCTGTTCTACCTGTTTCTGCACCTCCGTAGGCAGCGGGCCTTTTGATCCGGTCGGTCTGGATATCCTTTTGACCGATCTGGGTTCGGCCTTTCTGGCCCAGGCCGCGACGGAAAAGGGAGCGGCCCTCCTTCAGGGAGTGCCCCAGGGGACCGAACCGTCCGCTTCGGATCAGTCCCAGGCGGAAACCCTGAAAAAAGAGGCCGAACAGGCCTTGCCGCCCCAGGTGGCCGTGGACCGACTAAAAGATCAACCCTTGCTGCCCCTGTTTAACGCCCCCTTCTGGGACGAGGTGCAATTTGCCTGCATCAACTGCGGCACCTGCACCTACCTTTGCCCGACCTGCTGGTGCTTTGATATCCAGGACGAGGTTTCCGGCACCGAAGGGCTGCGGATGCGCAACTGGGATTCCTGCATGTACCCCCTGTTCACCCTGCACGGTTCCGGGCACAACCCCCGGGACCAGAAGTTGCAGCGGGTCCGGCAGCGCTTCATGCACAAACTGAAATATTACGTGGACAAATACGGAAACGGGGTGGCCTGCGTGGGCTGTGGACGGTGCGTCCAGTTCTGCCCCGTCAATATCGATATCCGGCGTGTCTGCAATCTTATGAACGCCTTTCAGGCGAATTAGAGGGGGGTGTTTTCGTGATCAATCCCTATTTGCCCTATCCGGTCCGGATCGATCAAATCATTACCGAGACCGAAGATCGGAACCTGAAGACCTTTAAGTTCGTCTTTCTGAACCCGGAGGATGAACCGCGCTTTGCCTACCACCCCGGCCAGTTTGCCGAACTGTCCATAGCCGGAAAGGGAGAAATCCCCATCGGGATCGCCTCCTCGCCCACGGAACAGGGATTCATTAAATTCACGGTCAACAAAGTCGGATTGGTGTCCTCCTTTCTCCATAATATGAACGAAGGGGAAATAATGGGGGTCCGGGGACCCCTGGGCAACTGGTATCCCCTGGAAGAAATGGAAGGAAAAAACATCGTCATCGTGGCCGGCGGCTTTGCTTTCACCACCCTGCGGTCCACGATCATTTATCTTCTGGAACCCAAGAATAGATCCCGTTTTAATGATATTACGGTCGTCTACGGGGCCCGCTCTCCGGGCATGCTCCTTTATAAGGACGAATTGGCCGCCTGGGAAGCCCGGGACGACATTAAAATGCACATCACCGTGGACGGCACCGACGACCCGGACTGGAAATACAACGTGGGTTTCGTTCCGGCCATCACTGAAAAGAAGGCCCCCGGCGCCAAAGACGCCTACGCCCTGGTCTGCGGGCCGCCCATCATGATCAAATTTACCCAGCCGGTGCTGGAAAAGTTGGGTTTTCCCGCGGAGCGGATCATCATGAGCCTGGAAAACCGGATGAAGTGCGGCATCGGCATGTGCGGCCGCTGCAGCGTGGGCCAGGAGTTCGTCTGCAAGGACGGTCCGGTCTTCACCCTGGCCAAACTGAACAGCCTGCCCAAGGAATATTAAGTCTTGTTTTTCGGAAAACAAAGAGATATATTTTAACCGTTTATTTATTTCCCACGTAAGGAGTGTTGCTATGGCTGAACCCCTCAAGGTAAACAAGAAAAACAGGAAACTGGCCGTGGATGCCAAGATGGCCGATCTCTGTTTCACCTGCGGCACCTGCGCCGGCGGTTGCCCGGTGACCGGGATAGACGGCTTCGATCCGCGCAAAGCCATCCGCATGGCCGCCCTGGGACTGGATGATGAGTTGATTAATTCCCGCTGGCCCTGGATCTGCACCCTCTGCGGCCGCTGTGAGAACCAGTGCCCCATGGGGATCAATTTAATGAAGACCTTCCGCAAGGCCCGGGGTCTTCGGGACCGAGACAAGGTGCCGGGTCCCATCCACAAAGGGACCATGATGAACCTGCAGCGGGGCAACAACCTGGGCATCCCCCGGGATGATTTCCTGAGCCTCCTGGCCGATCTGGGACAGGAACTGGCCCACGACGGATGCCCCGGGTTTTATGTGCCGGTGGATAAAAAAGGCGCCAATGTGATCACCACCATCAACTCCAAGGAACCCTTCGGCGAGCCGGACGACATGAAGTTCTGGTGGAAAATTTTTTACGCCGCCAAGGAAGATTGGACCGTTTCCTCCACCAATTGGGAGGGGGTCAACTGGGGCCTTTTCTCCGGAGATGACCCGGCCTGGAAGGAACAAGTAGGGCGGGTATTGGAGAATGCCAGGAGGTTGGAATGTAAAACCCTCCTCCTACCGGAGTGAGGCCACGCCTACTTTGCGACCCGTGTTGGTCTGCAAAACTGGTTCCCGGAAGCCTTCAAGGAATTCAAGGTAGTCAATGTGTTTGAGTTGATGATTGAATATATTCAGAGTGGTCGGCTGACCATCGATAAATCCAAACACCCGCAATTGACCACGGCCCATGATCCCTGCAACTACACCCGGAAGAGCCAGATGGTTTTGGGCAAAAGCTACGGTCCGGAAATCCGCTGGATCACCCAGCAGTTGGTTGACAATTACGTGGACATGTATCCCCCGGATATGAACAACTACTGTTGCGGGGCCGGCGGCGGGGCCTGGGCCATGCCTTATGATAAGGAACGGATCTATTACGGCCGGGTCAAGGCCAAACAGATCCTGGACTCCGGCGCCGAACTGGTGGTCGCCCCCTGCCACAACTGCCGGGATCAGATCATGAAGGGCTTGACCAAGGAATACCAGTTGCCCATCGAGACCATGTATCTTTGGGAACTTCTGGCGGAATCCATCGTCATCGAACCCTGGAGCGATGAGGAGATCGCCCAGGCCACGACTATGCGCGACGCCCAGTTTGAACGGGACGGCGTGGTCATGGAAGAGCTGGAAGAGGAAGAAGAATAATTGGTTCCAGCCTAACCATTCATCAAGGGTCTTGCCTCGGTAAGACCCTTTTTTTATTGACGCTTCGCCCTTTTGGGTGGGTACCCCCCATATCCGGCATGGCCGCAGGGTCTCGACGAAAGGGTTTTCCAAAGGTTCTCCGGACTCCGAA
>Ga0209048_10006861_pt1 | contig 10597 bp, 11 predicted proteins | sample FrelakmetCRP12CR_FD_187146 | JGI IMG/M metagenome (GOLD analysis project Ga0209048, IMG submission 187146) | Freshwater lake sediment microbial communities from the University of Notre Dame, USA, for methane emissions studies - CRP12 CR (SPAdes)... | ecosystem: Environmental > Aquatic >... | reverse complement strand
AATCCCCCTAAATCCCCCTTTAGAAAAGGGGGACTTTTAAACAGCTCCTGGTAGGTCCGGGGAAAAAATTGCCATACAATTTATGAAGCATGACAATAGACGTGCGCCCCTAAGATTCGTCCAGTTTTTTATGGGCGCAAATCAGTATAAGGACTATTTGCCGGCCGTTCGCTTCCGGGCGGCCTCGCAGACGTCATTGATGATCCGGGCCGAGACCTGCTCCATGGCCCGGCTCATCCCCTGGGCCAATCCCTGGGGGGTTTTTTCCGGCATGGGCTCCAGGGCCCGGTAATTTTTCTGGAAGACCACCCGCTGGGGGAGTTCCTCCTGCTTGGTGTCCAGGAGGGTGACCGTCAGGACCAGGGACGCCTTCCAGCCGTCGGGCTCATCCAGTTCCTGAAATTCCGCCACGCCCCCCTCCAGCTTGAACCGGTACTCACGGCTGCTGTCCGGCCCAAACACGGCCTTGAAGAGGCCCGAGTCTCTCAGGTCCCGGATGAGATAGTCGGTGACCAGGTAGCCGGGGTTGACGCGCCAGCGGCTGTAACTATAGACCTGGCTCATATAGGGTTGGGGCTGGAAGACCATGGCATTGGTGTTGAAGGCCTGGGCCACGGAGAACAGCTCCACCTTGACGGCCTCCGGGATCTTCGCCTGGCCGCCCATCACCGGCGCCGGGTATTCCAGGATGTACTGGTTTACCAGCATGGGGGGCTTGCCGCAGCCGCCCAGGAACGGGACCAGGAGGATCACCAGCAGCGAGAGGAGGCAGGGCAGCATCGTCAACCGACCCGGGCCGGGTCGCTCAAGGGGAAGGGGCTTGCACATCGGGTCAGTCATGGCCTTCATTCATTCCACCTTTTCTTGGGGGGCTTGCCGAACAAGATATCCGAGGGGCGGTCATAGACTCTCTGGAGGAACATTTCCAGGGTTTCGGAACTTTGCCGCAGGTTATTGCTGGTGGCCTGCAATTCCCGAGCGAGTTCTCGGGTTTTTCCCAGGGTCGCCGGCAGCTGCATGGCCAGGACCTGTTCATTGACGGTGACCAGCATGGTGCGCGCCCCGGTGAGGGCTTCCCGGGCCTCAGCCAGGGTCTTATCGAGGCCGGCCCTGGCCAGCGTCTGGTCCGCCCGGCCGGTGAGGCGCTCCAGGTTACCGGCGACGGTGTCCACCCGGGCCAGGATGCTATTTATCTGCTTGCCCTTGATAAACTCTTCCAAGGTCTTGGTGGTGGAGATCAGCTGGTCGGAGATGCCCTTGGTGTCAATCTCGTTGAACTTTTTCACAACTTCGTTGATACCGGCCACGATCCTCTGGATCTCGGAGGGGCGGGACGGAATGATGGGAAACTCCGACGGGAAGTCGATCTTGGGAGAGAGGTCCGGCTCCTCGGGTTTTTTAAGGTCCAGTTCCACGAACATGATGCCGGTGATCCCCGCAGCTTTGAGCTGGGCCACGGCGTTTTTTTGCAGGTCATCCCGCATATTGATCTTCATCACCACGCCAATGAGGTGGTTGTCGGGGGCCACCCGGATAGTTTCCACCATTCCCACTTCGACGCCCCGGAACTTGACGCTGGAATCCACCTGGAGGCCCTGCACCGACTCATCGAAATAGCTGACGTAGGTCTTGCCCTTCTGAAAGTAGCTGGTAGCTCCCACCCAGATGACGGCGACGACGCCCAGGACGACGCCCAGGATCACAAAAAGCCCGATGATAAGGTTGGTGCTTTGCCTGGCCATGTTACGTTCCTTGGGGCGCGGGTCCGGCGGCCGGCCGGCGATTGAAAAAATTCAGCACCCGGGGGTCGGTGGAGTGGTCCTTCAGCTCCCGGGGATCGCCTTCGGCGATGATCCCCCGAGCGCTCTTGTCCAGCATGATCACCCGGTGGGCGATGTTGAAAATGGACTCTAATTCATGAGTGACAATTACCATGGTGGTTCCCATCCCGGCATTGAGGCTTTTAATGAGGTTATCCAGTTCCACCGAGGTGATGGGGTCCAGCCCGGCGGAGGGTTCATCGAAGAAGAGGACCGTGGGGTCCAGGGCCATGGCCCTGGCCAGCCCCGCCCGTTTCTTCATCCCCCCGGAGATCTCCGAGGGCAGGTGGTTTTCATAACCCGCCAGGCTTACCAGTCCCAGCTTCATCCTGACGATAAGTTCGATGGTGGCAGAATCCAGGTCGGTGTATTCCTGGATAGGCAAGGAGACATTTTCCGCCAGGGTCATGGAGCCGAAGAGAGCCCCGGACTGGAAGAGCACCCCGAGGTCCATGCGCACCCGGCGCAAGATGCGGTCGTCATCGGTATTGACGTCGACCCCGTTGACCAGCACTTTGCCGGCGGCGGGTTGATAGAGGCCGATCAGGTGTTTCAGCATGGTGGACTTGCCGCAGCCGCTGCCCCCGAGGATCACCAGGATTTCTCCCCGATTGACCTGAAAGCTCACCCGGTCGAAGATGGTATTATCCCCGAAGCGGGCCGTCAACTGGTCCACGACGATGACCGGCGTTGTGGCAGGGTTGGTCACAGGCACACCCGTTAGCTATGAGGACTTCGCATAGGTTTTCTCGACCCCAGCCTCCGTCTAGATGTGGAGATACTGGAAGACCAGCGCAAAGGCCGAATCCGTCACGATAATGAGAAAAATCGCCGCCACCACCGCCGAGGTGGTGGCGGCGCCCACCGCCTCGGCCCCGCCCTTGACCTCAAAGCCCCGCTGGCAGCCAATCCCGGCGATGAGCACGGCAAAGACCCCGGATTTGATCAGGCTGGTGATGATATCCAGCAAGCTCAGGCTTCTCTGGGTTTCCTTCAAGTAGGTGTAGGCCGTCAGGTCTAGCCCGAGGACCCCCACGATCACGCCGCCCAGGATGCCGAACAAGTCGGCATAGAGGGTAAGCAGGGGCACCACGATCATGGCCGCCAGGACCTTAGGCACGGCCAGAAACCGGACGGGATTGAACCCCATGGTGGTAAGGGCGTCCACTTCTTCGTTGACCATCATGGTGCCGATTTCGGCGGCAAAGGCCGAGCCCGACCGCCCGGCCACCAGGATGGCGGTCATGATGGGCCCCAGTTCCTTGACAATGGCAATGGCCAGCAGGGAAGCCACGTAAATATTGGCCCCGAACTGCTTGAGTTGGAGAGATGACATAAAGGCCAGAATGAGGCCCAGGAGCAGGCTGATGAGACCCACAATGGGCAGCCCGTCGACGCCGGCCCGCTTCATGTAAAAGGCCACGTCTTGCCACCGCACCGCCCGGGGATGGAAGACCGCATGGGTCAAGGCCACCAGGAGTTCCCCCAGAAAAATCACCACCCGCTTGAAGTCATTGAGGATCTTGAGGGTTGCCTCACCCAGCCGCTCAAGGATATTGCCAACCTGGCGATCGGTGATCAGAGGTTCGGTGGTGAGGGCTTCCGGGTCAATGAGACCCATGATCCCCCGGGCCTTGTCGGTGAGGTTGACGAACTCAAAGGTCAGCGACCGGCCCCGGGCGTCGCTCTCCAGTTCCATCAGGGCCAGGGCCCCGGCGCTGTCCAGGTATTCGACGCCGGCCAGGTCCACCGTCAAGGCGGCAGGTATCATTTCCCGGAGACGGGCCTGGACCTCGGTGGTGAAGGCTTGCAGGTTATCCAGGGCGACCCGGCCGGAGATGGCGAAGGTAACGTTCTTCCCTTTATCGCCGCTTACCGTAATGGTATGACCGTGTCCCGGCACTCTGGCGTTTTCCATGCTTATCAGGGAAGGCTCCTGACCTGCCACCGCAGGAGGTGACCCGTCTTGAGGCTCTCAAACACCCGGCGCGAGAACGTTAGGTATTAAAATCAAGGGCCAGGAACTCCTTTGCCGTGAGGCCCCATCTCTTTTCCGCTTCATCGGAGCTGATGGCGATGGCGGCCAGGCCGATCACCTTATCATCGCGGATGAGGGGGGCACAGATGATATAGAGGGCGGAACCGTCCTGGAGAAAGAACCTCTGGTGCTGGATCTTCTTGCTATTGATAGCCTTGATCACCAGTTCATAGCTGGAGAAATTGTTGGACCGCCCCGTGGGAGGGTGGACTGCCAGAGTCTCTCCGGTCTGGTTCAAAACGCCGATCTGAAAAGGGCACATCCGGCACAATTTAACGGCCTGGGGCTCAACTTTTTCCAGGGTGGACTTAATTTCCCCCACGTCCTTCTTAAAGACCGGGTCCACCAGAGGGACGACGAGACTGGCAAGGCAACTTTTCACTTCTTTCTTAAAGGTGGCGGCCGCGGGGCTTAACGGGGCCTCTGAGGCCTGACATCCGCAAAGCAGTATGACCGCACCTACCAGAATCGGCCAAAGAATGGCCTTATCCCCGAAAAATCTGCTCCGCAAGATGCTTTCCATGGTTAGGTTACCAACTTGAATAAAATCTTCTTGCTTATATCCTATTTTTCACTTATCTGGCAAGAGAATCGGCTGGGAACCGACGAAAATAATGCGAAGGCCGGCACGCTGGACAACTACGGGATCTCATCACCGGGACTCGGGCGATAAACAAGGTAATAATAAATATTATCCCGCCGTTGACCAATAAGGCCGGAAACTATTATTGTATCCATTGCACAACAGTGCGATAATGCAAGGTAAAAGGTCCGGGCCGGGTCACGGCCCGATGCACGTCAATTACTCCATACTCCGGGAGGATGTGGATATGCCAGGTTTCAAGGGGATGGGACCGTGGGGCCGCGGGAGAAGTTGGAGGCATGGCCGCGGGGAGGGCAAGTACGTGTTCCCCGGTTATGGTCCGGCCATGTGGTGGGATATCCCGGTTGCCAGGTCGTATGCTACCCAGGAAGAGGAACTGGCCGATCTGAGGTGCCGGGCCCAAATGCTGACCCAGGAGATGGAGACGGTTCAGAGACGGATCGCCGAGTTGGCCAAAGAAGCAGACCGGACCCTGGACGGTTAACGGTAGTCTGATCCCTGCACGCCGACCGGCGCCCTGGAAACCGGCCGGAGGATGGGTTAAGAAAAACATCTTGAGGGGAGGGCCGGGGGGAAATTTTCATTTTTTCGTTTTTTCGTTTTTTCATTTTTTCATAAGGCTCCCCTGCCCTCCCCTCAAACTCCCCTCTCAGCCCCCGGTAGGGGGTTGGGGGCGGGAGCTCGAGGGAGGGGAGGCAAGGGGCACTCACGAAAAGCCCCTGGCTCCCGCCCTCGTCTCCTTTTTAAGAGAATTCCCGGGATTCCGCCTCAGCCAGGGCCAGTTTGGCCTTAAGCAGTTTCCGGTATTTGTCGGCGGCCTTGTCCAGGTTTTTGGCCGCCATGGATTTGAGGAGGTCGCCCTCCAATTCGGCCACGTCCAGGCGCTGGTAATAGTCCATGGTTTCCTTGAGGTGGGCCAGAACGATCTTGCCCGTCAGGATGGGGTGATTGTTGGTGACGTTGGCATCCGTGAAGCGGGTGCCGTGTTCCAGTTCCACCTCCAGGCCGATAACGAAGTCCTGTAGGGGAATCGGCATGCCCTCGGTGTTGACCTCCTGAAGAACCAGCCTGGCCTCCTCGGGCGTTACCTTGGCATCCGCCAGTTGGGTCCAATCCCGGATGTTCAGTGCCTTGCAGACTCGCTGCACTTCCTCGACGGTGACATATACGGGAAGTTCCATAAACTGCTCCTTTTTCTTCGTGGTCAAATGCTCTGGGTTCAGACGGTTAGCCGGGTGGGCCCCAGGCCGTCAATTTTGCCGGATCCTACCGTAAGCGTTTAAAATCAAAATTCTCCCGGGCCAGTTCGTCTTTGAGAAGGCTGATGTCCTGTTGCTTCTGGATGGCGGCCTGGATTTCGGTGCGACCCCGGATATCGCCCAGGAGAATGGCCCCCACCAGAAGATTATCTCGGATCACTAACTTGCGGTAGGTCTTTTTGGCCGAATCAGTGTGGACGATGGCTTCCAGCTTGCCGTCGGCATCGATATCGCCGGCGGCCACCAGGTCGATCCCCACCACCTTGAGGACGTTGGACGGCAGGGTGCCCTCGTATGTCGCCGCAACTCCCGCCATGGCGGCGCCGGCCATCGCGCCCTGCTCCATGGCGGCGGGCCAGATACCGTAAAACCGCCCCCGGTGCTCGATAAGGTCCCCGGCGGCGTAAATGCCGTCCCGGGAGGTTTGCATGGCGTCATTCACCTTGACGCCTTTGTCAATGTCCAGTCCCAGGGCTTGGGCCAGGGAGAGATCCGGCCGCACTCCGGCAGAGATGAGCACCAAGTCTCCTTTGATCTTCTCCCCGCCTTCGAGGTTGACCGTCAGGCCGTCAGGGCCGGCCACAATCTCCCGGGTCTTGGCCCCCAGGTGAAAGGTAAAGCCCATGTCCTCCATTTGCCTTTGCAGAATGGCGGCACCGGCAACGTCCATCTGCCGGGGCAGCAACCGGGTGAAAAACTCCACCACCACGATCGACAGGCCCATCTTGCGGAGACCATTGCCGGCCTCAAGACCCAGGAGGCCGCCGCCGATCAGCACCGCAGTTTCGGCTTGGGCCGCAGCCTGTTTAATCCGGTCTGCATCGGCCAGGGTCCGCAGGGTGAAGACCCCGGGGGAGTCTGCCCCTTGCATGGGCGGGACAAAGGAGTTGCCGCCGGTGGCCAGGAGGAGCTTATCGAAGGGGAAACGCCCCCCCTTGTCGGTCTCCACAAATTTCTGGGCGGGGTCGATCTTCGTCACCTGGGTGTTCAGATGCAGTTCAATCCGCTGCTGGTCGTACCATTTCTGGGGATGAATGATGACCTTGTCCACCGGCTTTTCCCCCGCCAGGTACTCCGGCAGGGCGGGTACATAATAGAAGGGCCGGGACTCCCGGGAAAAAACGACAATTTTACCTTCCGGGTCGTATTTCCGGATATTTTCCGCCGCGGCATTGGCCGCCGCGCCATTGCCGATGATCAGATACGTGGTCATTCTTGCTCCTTTATGCAAGGTATGCCAGGGTTTTGCGGGGAGCCGGGGAAAGCCGCAGTCAGGGACCAGGGGTCAGGGGAAAAAAACGACTGACCCTTGATCCATGGGTACTAACGCCCCCACCCCTTCCTCAAGCTCCGCTGCCGGTCCCCACGGATTTTTTTGTCAATGGCTCTTCGCTTTCGCCGGCGCCGACCACCGGCAAGACCTGATCGACCCGAAAGAAGACCAGGAAGCGGGGACCTTCCCTCTTTTCCTTTTCCTCCGAATAAGTCCGGCGGCGCAGGGAGTACAGGAGGTCGGTATCCTGCTCCTCCCGGATTTTGGTGAGATAGAGCCTTTTCCCCTTATAGCCGGGGCCCGCTTCCAGAAACAGATAGGCCGCCTGGGGGTTGGATTGCAGGTTGTTATGAGTCAGGCGGTGAGGCATGATGAACGCCACACTGCCATCCTCCATGACGTGGGGCCGGGCGAAAACCGCCAGGTTGACCCGGCCGGAGGCGTCCGCCGTGGCCAGCACCCCGTGGCCTTTGGTTTGCTCAAAATACGGTTTCAAATCCATGCTCATTCTCCCTGATGCAATGCCCTGAAGGGACCGGTTGATTGCTGAATTGCGGCAGCCGTAGCCGTTGGGGCAACCTGGACCCGGTCTCTCCCCGGCCGTTTCCCGCTATGGGGGTTGGGGGAGAGGGGTAGGGTTTTTCCAGAGCCTTCGGATTATCTTTACGGGTCAGGGCGCGGCGAGCCGTGCTCGCAAACAAAGCCCGCGGTATTTCTTTCCGGCTGCAATTACCCTTTCAGTAAAAATTATTATTTAATAATTATTATCTCATTGTCAAGACAATGGGCCTTTCTTAAATAAATAATGATTGCTATCGCTGACGTCAACTCCCCCCGGTCGCCAAGATTAATCGCCGCCGCGAGGTTTTTCTCTTGGAGGTTTGGGTGAGAGTGCCATAGAATGAAGCGCAACGGCATTTCCCACCTTGAAATTGCCTTTACCTGGGCTGCCCGCCGGTCATGCTTCCTGTGGCCAATGCCGGGGGCAGGCAGAAGGCGCCGGTGTCCGGAGAGGAAGTAACGGATAGATTTTGCAAACGATCACAGAACTTATGAGCGGTGAGATCAACGATAACCGGGTAAGCCGGCTGGTTCTCCTCGTCGCCATCCTGGCCATGCTGGTCCTGGGCTGCACCATGGTGGGGCCGGACTACGTGCGCCCGCCGGTCAAGGTGGAGCAGACCTGGAGGGAGACGGATGACAAACGGGTCCAAACCGCATCGGCGGACTATAAAGACTGGTGGCAGGCATTCAAAGACCCGGCCATCAATAAGCTCATCGACACCGCCTACCGGGAGAACCTGACGCTCCGGATTGCGGGGGTGCGCGTCCTGGAGGCCCGGGCCCAACTGGGTATTGCCGTCGGGGACTTCTATCCCCAAACCCAGCAAGGCGCGGGCTCGCTGACCAGGACCCGGATCAGTGAACGCGACCCCACGGCCACGTCTTCCACTCAATTTACCGTTAACCAGGACCAGGTCGGCCTGAATGTCGGTTGGGAACTGGACTTTTGGGGCAAATTCCGCCGGTCCATCCAGTCCGCCGATGCCAGCCTGCAGGCGACGATGGCCGATTATGACAATGTCCTGGTCATCCTGACCGCGGACGTGGCGACTAGCTACATCATCATCCGCACGCTGGAAAAGCGGCTGTCCATCGCCCGGCGCAACGTTCAAATCCAGACCGAGAGCCTGCAGATCGCCCAGGCTCGGTTCGAGGGCGGCACCACCTCCCAACGAGACGTGGAACAGGCCAAGACCATTTTAGCCAACACCCAGGCGACGATCCCTAGCCTGGAGACCCAGGTTCGCCAGGCCCAAAACGGTCTGAGCGTATTGTTGGGCCTGCCGCCGAGTGACTTGACGAACCTGTTGACGGGTAAATCGGAGATTCCCGCGCCCCCGCCCCAAGTGGCGGTGGGCATTCCCGCGGATCTGTTGCGCCGGCGGCCGGATATCCGCAGCGCCGAGTTGCGGGCGTTGGCCCAGTGCAGCCGCATCGGGGTGGCCAAGGCGGACCTTTATCCGGCCTTCTCTCTGACCGGCACGGTGGGGTTCACCGCCAGTGATGTGGCCACTTTTTACCTGGGCGATATTTTCCAGTGGCGGAGCCGCGCCGGCTCCTTCGGCCCCTCCTTCCAATGGAACCTCTTTAACTACGGGAGCATTACCAACCAGGTGAGGGTGCAGGACGCCCGCTTCCAGGAGTCGCTCATCGCCTATCAGAACTCGGTGCTCAAAGCCCAGCAGGAGGTGGAGGACAACCTGGTGGCCTTCCTTAAGGCCCAGGAACGGGCCCGGTTTCTGTCCGACAGCGTCGCCGCGGCGCTGCGGTCGCTGGAACTGGCGGTCCTGCAATACCGGGAGGGGATCACCGATTTCACCACCGTTCTGACCGCCCAGCAGGCCCTGTTGAGCGAGCAGGACAGCCTGGCCACCACCCTGGGGGACATCTCCCGGAATCTGGTGGGGGTGTACCGGGCCCTGGGGGGCGGTTGGCAGCTGCGGGAAGGACAGGATTTTGTGCCGGCTGAGACCAAGGAAGCTATGGCCAAGCGCACCAATTGGGGCCGCCTGCTGGCCCCGGCGGCGGTGGCGCCGCCCCTGGAGGATCAAGGTCGCCTGATTCGCGCCCCGCAATGGTAAAAAGGCAGGATTGGGGTGCGGGATGAAACGTTGGGGTCGACACGCCAGCCATATCAAATACTGGATCTGAGATGAGGTTGCATTCCATGAACATCGGGGGTAAGGCCATGACCATGGCGGTGGGGGGGAAACCGGCACCACGGCCGCGCCGACGCGCCCTGGCCGCGCTGATAATCCTGACGATCCTGTTCGTGAGCGCCGCCTGCGGCGACAAGAACACCTACGCGCCGCCGCCTGCCCCCAAGGTCACGGTAAGTCAGCCCGTGCAACAGCCGGTGACTGATTACCTTGAATTCACGGGCAACACCCAGGCCATCAACAAGGTGCAACTCCGGGCCCGGGTCGAGGGCTATCTGGAGAAGGTCTTCTTCAAAGACGGCGACCGGATCAAGAAAGGGCAACTGCTGTTTTTGATTCAGCCAAATACCTACGAAGCCAAACTCAAGCAGGCAGAGGCGGACATTCTCTCCCAGAAGGCCAAACTCTTCCACGCCCGCACCGAATATGTCCGGTACACAAAGCTGGTGAAGCAAAAGGCCGCAGCCCAGACGGATGTAGACAACTGGCTCTACCAACGGGATGCGGCCCAGGCGGCGATTATGGCCGGGGAGGCGCAGCGGGACCTGGCCAGGCTCAACTTGAGCTATACCAAGGTCACCTCACCCTTCGACGGCCGCATCGACCGGCGGCTGAAAGATCCCGGCAATCTGGTGGGAGCCGGCGAAGCCACCCTCCTGGCCGAGGTCGATCAGATCGACCCCCTGTATGTTTACTTCACCATGAATGAGCGGGACCTGCTGGACATCACCCGGGAGACCAAGGAATCCCCTGATGTCATTATTCGCAAGGAGATCCCCCTGTATCTCGGTCTCGCCAATGAGCCGGAGTACCCTCACAAAGGCTCCCTGGACTTCGCCAGCATCAGCCTCAATGCCACCACCGGCACCTTGACCCTGCG
>Ga0209048_10006860_pt1 | contig 10597 bp, 9 predicted proteins | sample FrelakmetCRP12CR_FD_187146 | JGI IMG/M metagenome (GOLD analysis project Ga0209048, IMG submission 187146) | Freshwater lake sediment microbial communities from the University of Notre Dame, USA, for methane emissions studies - CRP12 CR (SPAdes)... | ecosystem: Environmental > Aquatic >... | reverse complement strand
GATCGACCCGGACGGGACCTTCGGCGCACCACCGCCCGCGGACGGCCACTCGGCCGGGGAGCCGGTCAACGCCTGACCGCCGGCCCCCGTACCGGGTGCCGACGGTGATCGTCAGCCGAAGCGACCGTTCACGTAGTCGAGCGTCCTCGGGTCCGTCGGCTCGCTGAACAGCGTGGCCGTGGGCCCGAACTCGATGAGCTCGCCGGCCTTGTCGTCACCCATGAGAAGGAACGCGCATCGGTCGGACACCCGCATGGCCTGCTGCATGTTGTGGGTGACGATGATGATGGTCACCCGGTCCTTGAGCTCCACCACCAACTCCTCGATCCGTTTGGTGGCGATCGGGTCGAGCGCCGACGTGGGCTCGTCCATCAACAGGACCTCGGGCTCGACGGCCAGGGCCCGGGCGATGCACAGACGCTGCTGCTCCCCCCCGGACAAGGTGCTGGCATGGGCGTTCATGCGGTCCTTCACGCTGTCCCACAGGGCGGCGGCGATGAGGGCCGCCTCGGCCGCCTCGTCGAGGAGCGCCTTCTTGCGGACCCCGTTGAACTTGAGCCCGGCCACGGCGTTCTCGTAGATGCTCATGGTGGGGAAGGGGTTCGGGCGCTGGAAGACCATGCCGACCCGGCTCCGCAGCAGCGTGGGATCGGTCGACGGTGCGTAGACGTCGAGGTCCCCCAGGCGGACCGACCCGGTGACCGATGCGGTCCGGACGGTGTCGTGCAGGCGGTTGAGGGCGCGCAACAGCGTGGTCTTGCCGGAGCCGGACGGTCCGATGAGCGCGGTGACCTCGCCGGCGCGTACGTCGAAGGTCACGTCGCGGACCGCGGCGCGGCCGGCGAAGGCCACGGCCACGTCCGCCAGGGTCATGACCACCTCGCCGACCGGTGGTTGGCCCATCGCCTCTTCGGTCCCTGCCGTCAAGGCGTCCTCCACGCTCGGCGTCCCCACGTCAGCATCGGTCATCGTCGTTCCTTCCGCAACCGGGCTGCCACCAGGCGGCTCCCGATGCTGAGGACCAGCACCGCCGCCACCAGCAGGAGCGCCGCGCCCCAGGCCACCTGGACCAGGTCGGCATAGGGCTGGCTGCTGTTGTTGTAGATCAGGACCGGCAGCGCCTCCATCTGCTTGGTCGGGTTCCACTGGAGGTACTGGTTGCCGCCGATGGTGAGCAGGAGGGGCGCCGTCTCGCCCATGCCGCGGGCCACGGCCAGGAGCACGCCGGTGATGACGCCGGGCAGGGCGGTGGGTACCACGACCTTGCGGGCGATGGTGGCGCGCCGGGCGCCGAGCGCCAGTGCGGCCTCGTTGAGGGACTGGGGCACGCCCCGGAACGCGGTCTCGCCCGCCCGCAGGATGACCGGGAGCATGATGAACCCGATGGCGAACGCCCCGGCGATGCCGGACGCGCCCCCGAAGTTCCGGACCATGGCGATGTAGCCGAAGATCCCGATGGTGATCGACGGCACCCCGGTCATGACGTCGGCCGTGAACCGCAGGGTGGCGGCGGCCCGTCCGTCCGACTCGGCCAGGAAGAGCCCGCCCAACAGCCCCACCGGGACGGTGACGACGACGGCGATCGTGGTGATGACGACGGTGCCGGCAATGGCGTTCCACACCCCGCCACCGGGGATCCCCTCGGGGGTGGTCGACTTGGTGAAGAAGTCCAGGTTCCACGCGGGAAGGCCCTTGGCCACGACGTAGACGACGACGCCGATCAGGGGGATGATGGCGATGCCCAGGAACGCCCAGCAGACCCCGAGGGCGATGCGGGAGCTCAGCTTGCGCCGTCGCAGGCTCGAGCGGGCCGCCTCCTGGACCGCACGGCGGCGCTCGACGGACGGGTCGGCCGGGGAGTCGAGGACGGCGGTCATCGGGCTCCCGCTCCCGCGCTGCTGCCGGCGGTGGACCACACCAGCCAGCGGGCCACGGAGTTGACGGCGATCCCGATGACCAGCAGCACCAGGCCGGCGGCGAACAGGACGGCCAGCTCGGTGCCGGACGACTCGCCGAAGTTGTTGACGATCAGCGACGGGATGGTCGCCGCCGGGGACTTGATCGAGTGGGCGATGTAGGGCGAGTTGCCGATCACCAGGGCCACGGCGACCGTCTCCCCGAGGGCCCGACCGGTGGCCAGGGTGAAGGCACCGAGCAGGCCGGTCCGGGCACCGGGCACGACCACCTTGCGGAGCACCTGCCACCGGGTGGCGCCCAGGGCCATCGCCCCCTCGACCTGCTCGTTCGGCACGACGGCCAGCACATCGCGGGAGATGGCCACCATGGTGGGCAGGATCATGATGAACAGGATCACGCCGGCCAGGAGCAGGCCGACGCCCTGGTTGGGCCCGTTGAACAGGCTGGTCCAGCCGAATGCCGACGTGAGGAACGGCTCGACCGTGTCGCGGAACACCGGGGCCAGCACCACCAGCCCCCAGAGGCCGTAGACGACGCTGGGGACCGCCGCCAGGAGCTCGACGGTGGTGGACAGGGCGGTCCGCAGTCGCCGGGGCACCAGGTAGGCGAGGGCCAGTGCGGTCCCCAGCCCGATGGGCACGGCCAGGACCACGCCGATGGCCGTCGCCTCGAGGGTGCCGAGGATGAACGGGAGCAGCCCGTACCTACCGTGCGACGGGTTCCAGACCTTGCCGAAGATCCAGGAGAACCCGAGCGTCGTGAACGCCGGCCAGGCCTGGGTCACGATGGCGACCACGAACCACACCGCCAGGGCGGCCACCAGGACGGCGACGGCGCCCAGTAGCGCTCGGTACCCGTTGTCCGGGAGTGAGCGTCGTCGTCGGGCGCCTACCGGTACGGGTGTCTCCGCCATCGTCATACCGACCGCAGGCCGGTCACCTCGGGGAGCCCGGAGGCCCGTCCGGTCACTTGGTCAGGAGTGCCTGGCCGGTGGTGCCGGTGACCGTGAGCAGCTGGGTGCGCACCTGGTTCTGGACGGCGGGCGGCAGGGCCACGTAGCCCAGACCGGCCGCCAGGTCCTGGCCGCCTCCGGTGTGGGTGGTCCAGTCCAGGACCTTCACCACCTGGGCACCGGTGGTGTCACTGGTCTGCTTCTGCAGGAAGATGGCCCAGCTGTAGCCCGAGATCGGGTAGCTGGTGGCACCTGCCTGGTTGACGATCGAGAAGTCGGTGGCACTCACGCCCGTCTTCTGGTCGGCGTCGGCGGCCACCGTGGTCAGGCTGGGCACGACGTAGGCGCCGGAGGAGTTCTTGACCGCCGCGTAGCTGAAGTTGTTCTTGATGGCGTAGGACAGCTCGATGTACCCGATGGAGTAGGGCGTCGACTGGATCGACGCGGCCACACCCGAGTTCTTCGGCGTCTGCACGGCGGCGGACGGCCAGGCGATGGTCTTGGAGGTCCCGAGCGTCCATGCCGCCGGGTTGGCCGACTTCAGGTAGTCGGTGAAGATGTAGGTGGTGCCCGAGCTGTCGGCCCGCACCTCGGGGACGATGGCATGGGACGGCAGGCTCACACCCGGGTTGAGTGCGGTGATCTGCGAGGCGTCCCAGGTGGTGATGGTGCCGTCGAAGATCCCGGCGAGCGTCGGCCCGTCCAGCTTGATCCGGGTGGAGACCCCGGGGAGGTTGTACGCCACGGCCACGCCACCGAGGATGTCGGGGATCTGGACGACCGGACCGGAGGCGGCGGGCACCTTGGCCAGGTCGGCCGCGCCCATCGGTACGTCCGACGCGGCGAAGGCGACGGTACCGGCCTCGAAGGCGGTGATGCCGGCGCCGCTGCCGACTCCCTGGTAGTTCACCTGCAGACCCTGGTTCTTGCCGGTGTAGGCGTAGAAGGCGGAGGTGAAGAACGGCTGCACGAAGGTCGAGCCCGAGGCGTTGAGCGCACCGGCCGGCGCCTTCAAGTCGGCGGCGAGGAACGCGGCGTTGTTGGCGCTGAGCGTGCCTCCGGGGGGTGCCGTGGTGGTCGTCGGGGTCGACGACGAGGAGCTGCAGGCCGAGAGGAGGGCTGCTGCTGCGAGTCCGAGGGCCGCGAGCGGCACCATCCGCCTGCTGCGATGCGTCGGGGTCACGGTCGGGGTCATCACGGGTGTCCTGCCTCCATCGTCGGGGATTTCGTCCGGGCTGGCCGCACCGTCGTCGACGGGTTCCCAACCACGTTCCGACGGTACCGACACGAGTTGAACGAGAGGTGAACGCAGGGTAATCGCCACGCCAATATCCGGGGTGCCCGCGATGAATTCATCCGCCGCCGGTGAACTCCCCGATGATCCGGGCCAGCTCCAGCGGCTGGTCCCCCTGGATGCTGTGCCCGGCGTCCTCGACGACGACCACGGTGTCCGACGGCCGGCGGCGTCGGAACTCGGCCTCGTCGGCGTCGTCCACCACCGGCGACCGGCTCCCGCGGGCCAGCAGGACGGGGACGGGGATCGCCTCGAGCGCGTCCCACTGCATCAGGTTGTCCGCCCGCTCCACGTGCAGGCCCGACTCCATGGCCGGGCGGCCCAGCTGGTGCCGCCATGTCCAGGTCCCGTCGGGCAGCTGGACCGAGTTGTGCAGCACGCCGCGCCGCAGCGACGACACCGACCGGGTCGGGTTGAACTGGACGGTGCGCTCGAGGATCTCGTCGAAGGTGGCGAAGGTCTCCGGGCCGGAGAGGAAGGCGGCGATGTCCGACGTCTTGTCGCCGGTGACCCCGGGGGTGATGTCCACCAGCAGCAGTCTCGCCACCAGGTGGGGATGACGGGTGGCCAGGGCGATCGACGTGGCGCCGCCCAGGGACATCCCGACCACAGCACGGGCTGTCGGCGCCAGCTCGGCGACGACCAGGGCGATGTCGTCGGCCATCGACGCCGGGTCGAGCCACGCCGAGTCGGTGGGCCAGTCCGAGTGTCCGTGGCCGGGCAGGTCCACGGCCAGCAGCGGACGCTCCAGCGCCAGGGCCACGGTGTCCCAGGTGTGGGCGTTCTGGCCGCCGCCGTGCAGGAGGACCAGCTCAGGCGGGGCCTCGCCCCACACCAGGGCGCTCACCCGTCGGCCCGGTCCCACCTCGAGGAAGGTCCGGCGGACGACGGGCGGTCGGTCGAAGGGGAGGCCGGCCTCCCCGGCGTTCTCGTGGAAGAGCGAGAACTCGTCGTAGGTGGGCGGTGTCGGTTCGCTCATGGCTGCTCCTCAGCGGATGCGGCGGGCTCGGTCGCCCGTCCCTCGGCCCGGTCGGCGTGGCGGAGCTCGTCGACCAGCTCGCCCAGCGTGTCGTCGGCCACCAGGTACGGGGTATAGAAGCCGACCCGGTCGGCCAGGCCGCCGAACCGGGCGACGATGTCGGCCGCCACCTCGGCCGGTGAGCCCACGGCGGCCAGGGTCGACAGCATGGCATCGTCGATGAGATCGGGCATCTCCTCCCACCGTCCGGACTTGGTGAGGGCGTTCAGCTCGGGCTGCAGGTCACCCCACCCCTCGACCTCGAGCACGGGCCGGTAGGCCGGGGTGGACGCGTAGAACGAGAGCAGCCACCGGCCGGCCAGCCTGGCCGTCTCGAGCTCGGCCTCGTCCCGTCCGCAGCAGACGATGACCTCGCCGGTCACGGTGAGCTGGCTGCGGGTGCGCCCACCCCGTGCCAGCCCCTCCTGCAGCGCCGGTATCGTCCCCACCCGGAAGTGGGCCGCCGTGTTGAACGGCATCACCAGGAGCCCGTCGGCGACCTCGGCGGCCAGGGAGACCATCTGCGGTCCCAGTCCGCCGATGGCGATCGGGGGCAGGCCGTGCGGATGGGGACCGGGGTTGAACATGGGGGGCATGAGGGTGTGGGAGGTGAACTCGCCCCGGAAGTCGAGGCGCTCACCGGTCTCCCACGAGGCGAAGACCGCCCGCAGTGCGCCGACCATCTCACGCATCCTGGCGATGGGCCGGTCGAAGTCGGCACCGTAGCGCCGCTCGACCTGGGCCCGGACCTGGCTGCCCAGGCCCAGGGTGAACCGGCCCCCGGACAGCAGCTGCAGGTCCCAGGCCTGGTGGGCGAGCTGCACCGGGTTGCGGGGGAACGCGATGGCGACGTTGGTGGCCAGCTCGAGCGTCGTGGAGGCACCGGCGGCGAGGATCAGCGGCGTGAACACGTCGTGCGGGCCCTCGAAGGTGAACGCCCCGTCCACCCCGATCGCCTCCAGGCGCCGTGCGTGGGCGGCGGCGTCCTCGAGGCCGGCCAGCTGCGTGTCGAACTGCATCGGCCCATGCTCCCACCGACGGGGGGCCACTGTCGCCGTCCGCCCGGCCCGGCGTCGACCCGGATCCCGGGAAATTGGGACCAAGTGCCCTCACCGTCGGCGGCGCCCGGTGCCACACTGGGTCAATGACACCCAGGACCTGCACACCCGAGGAGGCGGCGGCGCTCATCGGCACGACCGATGGCGTGATGTTCGGCCTCGGACCGGCCAATCCGGACGCCTTCCTGACCGCCCTCGGGGGGCGGGACGACTGGGTCGACCTGACGTTCGGGGGGGCCCTGCTCCTGGGCTTCTATCCGGTGCTGTCCCATCCGAACGTCACCTACCGGTGCGGGTTCTTCGGGCCGGCCGAGCGGATGATGTGGGCGGACGGGGCGAACATCGAACTGGTCCCCGGGGGCTTCCGGCAGTTCGCCCCCATCCTCCGCCGCTACAACCCGCGGGTCATGACCGTCCTGGCCGCCCCCCCGGGCGACGACGGCAACGTCAACCTCTCCCTCCACCTGGGCGCCACCTATGACGAGCTGCTGCTGGCGGGCCGGGACCCCGACCGGCTGCTGGTGGTCGAGGTGAACCCGAACCTGCCCCGCACCTGCTCCCTGGGCCCGGACTACACCAACACGATCCCCCTCGACATCATCGACGTGCTGGTGGAGGCCGACGGTCCTCCGTTCACGCTGCCCCAAACCCCGCCCGACGAGATCGACGAGGCCATCGCCGAGGTGGCCCGGTCCTTCATCACCGACGGCTCCACCCTTCAGATCGGGATCGGCGCCATCCCCAACATGGTGGCCACGAAGCTGGCCGAGGGCCCGGGCGGCGGCTACGGCGTCCACTCCGAGATGTTCACCGACGGACTCATGCTGCTCCACAAGGCCGGCAAGGTGACCAACGACGCCAAGCGGCTGTTCAACGGGGTGTCGATCACCACCTTCGCCCTGGGGTCGTCCGAGCTCTACGCCTGGCTCGACGGCAACCCGGACGTGGCCTTCGTGCCGGTCCAGGTGGTCAACGACCCGACGGTGATCGCCCAGAACCACGCCTTCGTGTCGATCAACGGCGCCCTCAGCGTCGACCTCTACGGCCAGGTGGTGGCCGACAACATCGACGGCAGGCAGATCTCGGGGGTGGGTGGGCACGAGGACTTCGTGGCCGGCGCCGAGATGCGCCTCGACGACCACTCGCTGATCTGCCTGCGGTCGACCGCGGTGTCGAACGGGGTGTCCCGTTCCCGGATCGTGCCCGTGCTGCCCGAGGGGGCGGTCGTCTCCACCCCCCGACACCACACCGGGGTGGTCATCACCGAGTACGGAGCGGCGGACCTGTCGGGCCAGACCGTTCGGGAGCGGGCCACCGCACTGGCCGAGATCGCCCATCCCGACTTCCGCTCCGAACTCCGGGCCCGGGCGGCCGTCCTCGGGCGGCCCTGACCGGGTGACCGCATCCGACCCGGCGCCTGACGCCACGGATTCCGGCGGGCGCCGGTCCACCCTGCGGGTCGCCAGCTTCAACGTGCACATGGGGATCGACGGCTGGGGTCGCCACTACGACCTCCTCGCCGAGTGCGAAGCGCTCGATGCCGACATCCTCATCCTCCAGGAGGCCTGGACCCCGGACGACGGGAGCCCGGGCACCGCCTCCCTCGTCGCCTCGCGCCTCGGCTACCACGTGGTCGGCGAGGCCCCGCTGGCGGACGCCCGCATCTTCGAGACCGTCGCCACCGACACCAGGCGCTGGGGGCCGGCGTTCAGCCCGATCCGCAAGACCCTCCAACTCGACGGCGAGCGGTGGAAGGTTCCGGCCTCCTCGCGCCACCGGGTGGCCGAGCACGGCCGGTGGGGAGTGGCGGTACTGGCCCGGGTAGCCTGCCGCGACCCTCAGGTCCTGCCGCTGGGGAAGCTCCGCCGTGATCCGGCCGAGCGGGCCGTGGTCCGCTGCACGACCGACCTGGGCGGCCGGGAGGTCGTCGTCCACGGGACCCACATGTCCCACATCACCCACCTGTCGCCGGCGCAGTACCGGAGGCTGGCCCGTCTGCTGCCCCCGCTCGACCAGCCGGCCCTGCTGGCCGGGGACATGAACATGTGGGGGCCGCCGGCCTCCTCGTTCTTCAACGGATGGCGGCGGGCCGTCATCGGCCGAACGTGGCCGTCGCACCGTCCACACAGCCAGCTCGACCACATCCTGGTCACCCCGGCCCTGGCGGTCGTCGACGCCCGGGTGGCTGCCTCGTCGGGCTCGGACCACCGACCCGTGGTGGTCACCCTCGCCCTGGCCTGAGCGGCCGGAGGGTCACCCGTGTCCGGGGCGCAGCCCGGGGATAGCGTCTGGGCATGACCGACTCCCTGGACGACTTCGAGCGCTCGGAATTCACCGCCGAGGGCAGCACCCGTACCGTCTACCGGATCGGGTCCGGTCCGGCCGTGATCGTGATCAGCGAGATCCCCGGCATCACGCCCAACGTGGCCCGGTTCGCCCGGATGGTCGCCGGCATCGGCTGCACCGCGGTGATGCCCAGCCTGTTCGGCGAGGACGGCAGGGACCCGTCGATTCCCTACGCGCTGAAGTCGATCACCCAGGCGTGCGTGTCCAAGGAGTTCGCCACCCTCGCCCTGAACCGGACCAGTCCGATCACCACCTGGCTGCGGGCCCTGGCCCGGGCCGAGCACCAGCGATGCGGGGGCCGGGGGGTCGGCGCCGTCGGCATGTGCCTGACCGGCGGGTTCGCCCTGGCCATGATGGTCGACGACGTGGTCGTGGCGCCGGTGCTGAGCCAGCCGTCGCTCCCCTTCCCGGTCAACCGGGCCCACCGTCAGGCCCTGGGGATCAGCGACACCGACGCCGAGCGGGTACGGGAGCGGGTGGCGGCGGGTGTGTGCGTGCTCGGACTCCGCTTCACCGGCGACAAGACGGCACCGCACGAGCGGTTCGCCGCCCTGAAGGAGCTCCTGGGTGCCGGGTTCGTGGGCGTGGAGCTGGACTCGTCGCCCGGCAATCCCCACGGGCACCGGAAGGGCGCGCACTCGGTGCTGACCGAGGACCTCGACGACCGGCCCGGCACGCCCACCCGGGAGGCGCTGGACCAGGTCCTCGAGCTGTTCCGCACCCGGCTGCTGGAGTGACCTCCCCACCATGAGCGCCCTGGTCGACGGCTGGCGGGCACGGGGGCGCGACCGCACCCTGTGCGGGCAGCGCATCTTCACGGTCGACGTGCCCGCGTTCGGCCGGGAGGAGGAAGCGCCCCTGCTGGTCCTCCACGGATTCCCCACGTCGTCGTTCGACTTCCACCAGGTGGTCGACGCCCTGGCCGTCGACCGCCGGATCGTGCTGTTCGACTTCCTGGGCTTCGGGCTGTCGGCCAAGCCCGACCGTCCCTACCGGCTGGCCGACCAGGCCGACCTGGCCGTGGCCCTGGCCGCGGAGCTCGGCATCGGCCGCCTCGGCCTCCTGACCCATGACATCGGCGACACCGTCGGAGGCGAGCTCCTGGCCAGACAGCTCGAGGGCACCTGGGACGTCGAGGTGACCGACCGGATCCTCACCAACGGGACGGTCCACATGGACCTGGTCCGCCTCAGTCACGGACAGATGCTCCTGGAGGCCCTGCCCGACGAGCGCCTGGCCCCCGGCGTGCTCGACCGGGCCGGCGTGCTCGCCGGGATGGTGGGTACCTTCAGCCCGACGGCGGCGGTCCCCGACGACGAACTCGAGGCGGCCTGGGAGCTCGTCTCGGCCGAGGAGGGCGAGCGCCTCCTGCCCCGCCTGGCCCGGTACATCGAGGAGCGACGCCGGCACGAGGGGCGGTTCACGCCGCCGCTGACCGACCATCCGTCGCCGCTGACGGTGGTGTGGGGTGCCGACGACCCGATCGCCGTCCCGGCCATGGCCGAGCGGCTGGCCGCAGACCGGCCCGATGCCCGCGTGGTCCTGCTGGACGGCGTCGGTCACTACCCGATGGTCGAGGCACCCGACCGGTTCCTGGACGCCGTCGCCGGCGGAGCCTGAGGTCGGCTGCCGGCTGGCTCAGGCGGCGGCCAGGACCTCGCCGTGGAGCACGGCGAACCAGCCGTCCGGTGACGACGCCCATCGCCTCCACCCGGCTGCGAAGGCCTCGAGGTCGCCCGGTGTGGCGATGCCGTGGCCGAGCAGCTGGTCGGCCATCGGGGAGTCGGCGAACCGATCGGCCCACAGGCCGCCCCACCACGCCCGCTCCTCGTCGGTGGCGAAGCACCACACCGATGCCGAGGCCGCCACGTCGTCGAACCCGGCGGAACGGGCCCAGCCGAGCAGCAGCTTGCCCGCGTCCCAGTGGGCGCGGTTCACCCGGGTGAGCTCCCCGTAGGCGGCGATCGACCGGTCGAGGTCGGGCTCGGCGGGGGCGAAGGTGAAGGCCGGGT
>Ga0209048_10006859_pt1 | contig 10598 bp, 7 predicted proteins | sample FrelakmetCRP12CR_FD_187146 | JGI IMG/M metagenome (GOLD analysis project Ga0209048, IMG submission 187146) | Freshwater lake sediment microbial communities from the University of Notre Dame, USA, for methane emissions studies - CRP12 CR (SPAdes)... | ecosystem: Environmental > Aquatic >... | reverse complement strand
TCGATGGCGAAGCGCCACAAGTACATCTTGCACAACTCCTGTAAGGGGACATCGGTGGATCCGGTCCAGAGCAGCCACATGGGTTGTTTGTAGCGGGGTTTTCCATCCGGCTTCAGGAATTCAACCCGTAACATCATGACACACAACTTGGGCAGCTTCTTGAGATGCAACCCTTTCCAACCCTGGATCAACACGTTTTGTGTGCCCAACACAAAGGTTTCTTCGCAGTCGGCGGATCGAGAAGGGTTGGAGAGTTTGAACTTGGCGCCATGCTTCTTGGGTGCTCCCTTTTTGCCTGGTTCTCGGAGTTCCGGTATCCCATACAGCACATTATTGCTGCGCATACGCACCAGCGCAAAGGTGTTCTGGATGAGCAGAAAGACGGCCAGAAAAATGTGGTTCCCATACAGGCTGTCTTCTACCACCACTTTGAGCTTCGGGTTCCGCCCAGCCAGCTCCTTGACTTGCTGGCCTCCCACCTGACTGTCGCTCAATTCCGGGTCGATCCGGAGAGTGTCTTGCGGTGCCACCCAGGAAGTACCCCTGCGCATCAGGCGTACCAGCCATGAATACTTGTGCCCATACACCAGCGGCTCTTCTTTCTTGCTTTTCAAGGAGCAGCGTTCGGGTAAGGTTTCAGCTTCCGGCCTTTCATTCTTGGTCGCATCCAGCCCGTAAACTTCGTACCCGGCAATCGTTTCACTATCGTCAGGTTGAAAGGCAAGCAAGGTATGCAGCAGAGCATCAAAATCGATGACGGCATGGCTCAAAATATCGTAGACCATGCTGAACTTGCGCCGGAAGGGCGCTTCTTCACTCACTGCTACGGGAGACTCAACGTGACCCGCCACTGTCAGGGCGTCAATCAAATCGAGAACCCCATCGGGTCGTTTCTGCAGGCTTTGGTATACTGCATTTCGGAACTGTTGGATTAGTTTTTCTGTCACGAGTTAAACTTTTACCAGCAGTTCCACTTTTTGTTAAGGTCCAGGTTTTTCGGTCAGAACTCTAAACTCAAGTAACTTATCAATTCAGTATATTATACTGAATCAATCAATTTGCTTGTCATAAAAGCAGTTTTCGTAATCCAGCGGTTTTAGGTTCAATTCCAGTTGGGCTATATATCAAAGTGTATTGTGATTATTTGTTTGTTCCGAATATCGAGCTTGCTCGATTGCATGATACCAATCTATCGGACGAACCACCCGCATTTGCCTAAGCAAACAGGTTATCTCTTTTCCATTTTTCGAGAAGGTCATTTGTAAAGCTTGAGCTGCACTATCGATGATATCAATGTGGGGTACCCGGTCATCATCATAAACGACAGTGTGAAGAGCGGTCAGGTCTTTTAATAGAATTGTGTCGATGGCTTGAGGGGTTTCATAATCGAAAATTGATAAATGATCATTGATCAAAGCCAGAACTATCGGTTGATCTCGATTGAGGAGAGGGTGGCCCGCCACGTGAATCGCGCTGTTAATGATCGAAGCTCCGGTCTTATCCCGAGCCTTGGCACGAATTTCATTGTGTTCTTTAATTTTCAACTTTCTTTTTCTGGATTGATAAAAGTAGCTAACAAATATGAGTATGCAATAGACCAACCAAATCAATGCTAATGTTCGATTCAGGATTGAAAAGATTAGGATTGAAATTAATACACCGATAAGGACAAAAGCTATTCGAGTCAGCCAAACAAATCGGGTAATGTGACTTCTCGTGGCTGAAGATGGTACCCAACCCTTATTGGGATCATCGATCCAAAATGGTTCATTACCCGCTGATTGTTTTTGTGGCATGGCCTTTCCTAGGGCTAAAACCACGTTCTGCTTCGGTAAGTTGTGTACTCTTCGCCGAACTTCTCCACCAAGACGCGCTCCTCGCGCCTGGCGCGGCGGACCTGGATCAGTATCACCACCAACCAGATGATGAGCGCAAACCAACCCTGCAAAGCCAGGACAACAAAGAGGAACGCCAGTGAGCCGAACACGTAGATAGGGTGCCGGATCCTTGAGTATAGTCCTCGCGTCACAAGCTTTCGCGCTTCTGGCCCAACCGAGAAAGCGTCTCCCAACTGCCAGCGAGCAATAAGCCATAATACCGAGCATCCAGCGGAGAGACAGAGCGCGGCGTACCATAGCGTGCCGCGCGGCCCAGCTACAATGGCAAGCCCAAAGAAGGCCAGGTAGATCAGGTACACAGCGATATCGATCCAGCTCAGCTTCATGCCAGGCCTCTGATGCTTATTCTCCTTGCATGACTTCTGGCGCTCTCACCTCTACGCAGAACGATTGGCGATGGGCCATTTGGCCGCGAGCCGCAAGACCAGCTGTGCAAATATAGGCTCAGAATACATTATTAGCCGCCGAGGAATAACCCTACGATGGCGCTGAGGCGAAATTTACTACTCGATGTGGACATTAACAAGTTTTTGCGAAGGGAACTATGGGTGATTTGATTATGAAGGCTTTCTTTTATTTGAGCTTATTTGCGTATGACTGGAAGGAACGATGGCTGGGGGTTGAGGTTGAAATGGATCAAACCAGTACAGTTGGCAAAGTAATTTCCTTTCGGCGAGACAGCAGCCACTTCACATTGAGGACCGTAAATTCCGGTTCCGTAGGCTACAATCCCATAATTCCACTGGTTCCAAAAATCTCCCTGATTGTCGGAATACCACAAGCCACCGTACTTCAGACCAGCCCACAATCGTCCGATGGTCTGGTCGTAGAAAAACGATTGGATTGTTGGAGGGGAAATAATTGTTGGCAGGTTATTGGTTATATCGATCCAATTTGCACCGCTATTGTCGCTGCGGTAAATGCCATTGTAACTACCTCCGTACGCGTAGAGACGCTCGGGTTGTTGCGGGTCAAGCAAAAGGTGGTCCTCAAAACGTGGTACATTTAGCTGAACCCAGGTAAGCCCGCGGTCGGGGCTGCGGTAAACATCTTCATATCGCGCTCCAAACATCACCCCACTATCGTCTCCAACCATCTCCAGATCGTTAAACTGCTCTGGGGCGATACGCGTCCAATTGGCGCCATAGTCGTCGCTACGGTAAATGCCTTGGTACGGCTCGCAACAAGCAGACATATAGATCACGTTTGTATGAATTGGATCGATTTCGATATCGTGGACAAGGTAAGTGATAACACGGGTCCAGGTTACTCCGTAATCTAAAGAGCGATAGAGGCCATTATGGTAGCCCATGGTGGCGTGGGCAAACATCAAATTGGGGCTGATTGGATGAGTAACCAGCAGATCCAATAAATAATCCATAGGGCCGACGCCGATATCCGTCGCCGTCAAATGTTCCCAGGTAAGACCGTAATCGCTGGTTGTAAATAAACCATCCGGGTAGGTACAACCTTCCGTGTAGCTACAATCATTAGTCGTCTTGACATATAAAGTCTCATAGTCTGGTCCACCCCAGGCAGCTACTCCGCCTCCAGGTTCTACGTAACCCCAGTAGATCAAATATGGCACGTGCCGAAACAGCCAGGGTGAGAGAAATGGGTAAACACGTCCGGCTAAAACGGTTTGTACAGTTAGTAGTGCAAACCCGGCGGTAAGCAGGCAGGCAAAAATGCGAAATATTGGTTTGCTTTTCACGCGACCTCCCAAACTTTTTGACTCCGGCGACCCCGACATATTTTATGTACCTCCGTAGTCTTTTGTTGAGAAGTAAAGTGATTGTCTAGGCATCTGGTCCTCCCTGTCCGCCGAACGATTGGCGGTGGGCCTAATAGCCGATTGTGCAAATATAGGCTCAGTACATCATTTGCCGCCGAGGAGTACGAGCATGGCGTAGATTATTTTTCGCATATGGTTCTTCAAATGTGGTCAGGGGCCGGGAAGGTGAAGAGCAGGGGGCTGAGGGGCTTTGTTCCTTGAGTATATCAAAAATGGCCCCATTTCATCTTTGCCCTCCTTTTCAAATGTCATTCCAATTTTCTCTGCTACCTTTATCGAAGCAGTGTTTTCCTTTTCAATCAAGCAAATTAAGCGTGACAAGCCTAACTTTTCAAAACCATAGTCCAGTATGGCTTGGGCTGCCTCCGTTCCTAATCCTTGACCCCAATAAGCCTTGCCAAGCAAATACGCCACCTCTACTTCATATTGCTCGTCAATTGTCCATGTGAGCAAGCCGCAGCGGCCGATAAACTTGCCCGTTTCCTTGTGAATCGTCGCCCAGAGGCCCAACTCGGGATGTTTTGGATGCCCGTTGCTGTGCCATTCTAGCTCTTCGCGGGCCTCTTCGAAACTTCGAGGGGCGTCGGGGATATATCGAATCACATCTGGATCGCAATAGAGCGCAAACAGGCTATCGAGATCGTCCAATACCTGATGCCTCAGAATGAGCCTGGTAGTCTCTAATATTTTCATCGGGCAAGTAGGCTTGTGTTTTCCGGGTATCTGCGAAGTGAAAATGGCGATTTTGGAACGAGGCGGTTCACCAATCATTATACAGGAGAAATACGTACAAAACCTGTGAGGTCTGGCAAATTGTATGAAAAAGAAACCTGGACAGGCTTAAACGTGGATGCCGAACAGGCCGAAGAACCAGGAGACGATCCAGGCGACGACGCCGATTGCGATGGCGGCGACGATGGCTCCGGTAAAGCCTTTCACTTTCATGCCTGGAACGAAGCGGTCACTGATCATCAGGATGATGGCGGCAACGATAATATAGATGATCGCGCCAAGCAGGCCGCCTCCAAATGAGATGCCCAAAAGGCCGAGCAGCCACCAAACGATGGTGCCCACGATGGAAATCACCAGCGCGGCGATGATTGCCGCTCCAAATCCATCGACGGTTAGCCCAAGGTTGAGCCTACCGACGATGAGGATCACCACCGCGGCTACGATGAGCGCGACCAGAAAGCTTAAAATGTAACCCATGAATATCCTCCTTATTGATATATTGTTGGCTTTGTTCGATGAACTTCCTTAAGGCAGTAGGCAGCGACGAGAATGACTAAAGACGGCTGAACGCGACTCGCAGGGATTAATCTGTTACTCTATCCTCCTTTCGAGCGCCAAAGCGTGTAACGAAATGCAGGCATAGCGCTCATCCTGCCCTTCACGAAGGGTTGATTTATTGATTAAACACGGTTGGATCGAAAAAGTTGCGTTTTGGTATGCGATAGGAAAGGATTCGGTAAATCAATTGGTAAGAGACCACCCACGAAATCATTGCATCACGGCTGGCGGCTCAAGCGCCTCACTTCTTTAACATCGGCAAGAACATCCGGAACTGCGCAGTGCCGTACATCAGCACGCGGCTGTTTTGCCAGTCCGCCACCCACAAGACGTTAACGGCTGGGTCGAAGGATACACTGGTGGGGTTTTTCAAAGAAGCGACGGAAAGGCCGCCAGTATTGGGATTACAGGTGGTAAAGTCCGGCTGGCCCAGCACATGCAGGGCGTTGGCGCCATCGGGAAGCCCTGCGGCGTCCTCATAGATGAGCACGCGGTGATGGTCGCCATCCGCCACGTACAGCCGCCCGGCCGGATCGCCGCTGACGCCTACCGGCAGGTACATCTTGCCCTGTGTGCAGACAGTGCTGTTGCTGGTAAAGTCCGCCTGCCCCAGCACGCCGTCGGCGTCCGCGCCCATGTTCTTGGCCGCGGCGTTGTCGAAGCGCAGCACGCGGTGGTTCCAATTATCTGAAACCCATAGGCGGCCATTCCAATCTACGAACAGGCCGGCGGGGGCATACATTCCATCCTGGGTGGTTGCGTAGCTGCTGCTGGTGAAATCTTCCTGTCCGAGCACGGAGTCGGCGTTAGCTCCGTCCGGCTTGGCGGCGGCGTTATCGAAGCGCAGCACGCGGTTGTTGCCATAATCCGCCGCCCACAGCCGCCCGCTCGCGTCGACAAACACGTCGACCGGTAGATTCATCCCGCTCTGGCTGGTTGCGGAGGCGCTACTGGCGAAATCCGGCTGCCCCAGCACGCCGTCGGCGGCCGCGCCGTTCGCTTTGGCGGCGGCATGGTCGAAACGCAGCACGCGGTTGTTGGATACATCCGCCACCCACAGCCTCCCAGCCGTGTCCACGAACAACCCGAATGGCTGGTTCATGCTGTTCGCGGCAGTGGTTCCGCCGCGGTTAGCCTGGCCGTGGGTAAAATCCGCCTGCCCCAGCACGGCTTCCGCCGCAGCTCCGTTGGCCAGCGCCCCCGCCGAGGCAAAGCGCTGCACGCGATGGTTGCTCGCATCTGCCACGAAGACCTTGCCGGTGGTGGGGTCGGCTTTCACACTATACGGCGTGTACATCCCGCTTTGGGTGGTAGCAGTCGCATTGCTGGTGAAGCCCGGCTGGCCGAGAACCAGCGTGGCAGCCGGGTAGAGGTTGCCGTACATCAGCATGCGGTTGTTGGACCAGTCCGTCACCCACAAGACGTTGGTCGCCGTGTCGAAGAATACTGACTCAGGAGTACTCAACGAAGCGGCGGAAACGCCGCCCGTGTTCGAGGTGCAGGTGCTGAAATTCGGCTGTCCCAGCACCTGCTGGGCGTTGGCGCCATTGGCCAGCCCTGCCGCGCCCTGGTAGATGAGCACCCGGTTATTGTTGACATCCGCCACGTACAGCCGCCCGGCCAGGTCGCCGCTGATACCTCCCGGATGGTACATCTCGCCCTGGGTGCAGGCGCTGCTGTAGCTGGTAAAGTTCGGCCTCCCCAGCACGCCGTCGGCGGCTGCGCCATTCGCTTTGGCGGCGGCGCCCTCGAAACGCAGCACGCGGTTGTTGCCATTATCCGCCACCCACAGGCGGCCAGCCAAGTCGACGAACACCCCGCTAGGGCCGCACATTCCATTTTGGGTGATTGCGCAAAACTTACTGGTATAGTTACCTTGACCGAGCACGCCGTCGGCGTTTCCACCACCCGGCTTGGCGGCGGCGTTATCGAAGCGCAGCACGCGGCCGTTGCCATTATCCGCCACCCACAGCCGCCCGCTCGAGTCGGCAAACACACTAACTGGAATATACATACCGCTCTGACCGATTGCGCTGGTGTTATGGGTTAAGTCCACCTGCCCCAGCACCCCGTCGGCGTCGGCGCCGTTGCCTTTGGCTGAGGCGTTGTCGAAGCGCAGCACGCGGTGGTTGGAAGTATCCGCCACCCACAGGCGGCCAGCCGAGTCGACGGACAACCCAAAGGGGAAGTACATGCTGTTCGCTGCAACCGGTCCCCCGCGGTTATCAAAATTGTGGATGAAATCCGCCTGCCCCAGCACAGCCTCCGCTGCAGCGCCATTGGCCAGCGCAGTCACGGAGGCAAAGCGCAGCACCCGGTTGTTGGCATAATCCGCCCCGAAGACCTTACCAGTGGTTGGGTCCACGCTCACACCGTAGGGTTGCTTCATCCCGGTCTGGTTGGTAGCCATATCGAAGGTGGTGAAATCGTGCTGGCCGAGGACCAGCGTGGCAGCCTGTGCGGTGTTTCCGTACATCAGCACGCGGCTGTTGTACAGGTCAGTCACCCACAAGATGCTGGCTGCCGGGTCGAAAAACACTCCGGTAGGAGTATCCAGCGAAGTGGCAGAAACGCCGCCGGTGTTGGAGGTGCAAGTGGTGAAATTCGTTTGGCCCAGCCCGTGCTGGGCGTTGGCGCCATTAGGAAGTCCTGCGGCGCCCTTATAGATAAGGACCCGGTTATTGTGACTATCTGCCACGTACAGCCGCCCTCCAAGGTCGCCGCTGATACCTATCGGCAAGGCCATACCGCCCTGGGTGCAGGCCGAGATGCTGCTGGTAAAGTCTGCTTGCCCCAGGACGCCGTCGGCATCCCCTCCGTCAGTCTTAGCAGCGGCGTTGTCGAAGCGCAGCACGCGGTTGTTGTAATAATCCCCCACCCATAGCCGCCCATGCCAATCCACGAACAATCCTGCAGGGTAATACATTCGATTCTGACTGGTTGCGGGGGTGTAGCTGGTAAAATCTACCTGCCCCAGCACACCGTCGGCGTTAGCCCCGTTGGCCTTGGCGGCGGCGTTGTCGAAGCGCAGAACGCGGTGATTCCAAGAATCCGACTCCCATAGCCGCCCGCTCGAGTCCACAAACAGGTCATATGGGAAAGCCATCCCGCTCTGGGTTGTGGCGAAGGCGCTGCTGGTGAGATCCGGCTGCCCCAACACTCCGTCAGCGTCGGCGCCATTCGCTTTGGTAGAGGCGTTGTCGAAGCGCAGCACGCGGTTGTTTTTGGCATCCGCTACCCACAGCCGGCCGGCTGAGTCAACGAACAACCCATAAGGCTGGTTCAAGCTGTTCGCGGCAGTGGTTCCTCCGCGGTTAGCCTGACCGTGGGTGAAATCTGCCTGCCCCAGCACCGCTTCCGCCGCAGCTCCGTTGGCCAGCGACCTTGCCGAGGCAAAGCGCAGCACGCGGTTGTTGGAATAATTTGCAACAAAGATCTTGCCAGTGGTTGGGTCCACACTCACCCCATAGGGAGCGGTCATCCCGGTTTGGGTGATTGCCGCAGCGCTGCTGGTGAAGTCCGGCTGGCCGAGCACCAGGGTCGCCGCCATACCGTTCGTGGGAGTGACCGCGCCGGTACCGGCCAAAACCGGCCGGGAGGCCAGGAAGATTGGCGCCAGGGATAACAGGGCAACAAAGAAAATACACAGGAATTTCTTTCCCATCGCAAAACCCTCCTTAATGCTGCTTCGAAGTTACGCTCTGACGCCTGGATAGAATCCGCGCTTCTGATCTGATCGGCGGCAACCCATCTATATTTTTTTGAATGTTATTGAGTTAGAAATACTATACAATAAAATTGCCCAGATTGCAATGGATCTGTGGTAGTGTTTGTCCCTAAATCAGTCAGAAAGGGCAAGCTTATTGGTCCGGAACGAGGGCATTGGTAACCTCGCCATAGGCCCAGCCATCCAGGTCTGGAGGGGTCACTCCCAGGGCGGTGAGCATGCTGCAGATCTGCTCGCGGTGCTCGGACGCATGGTTGATGGCCTGAACCATGATGACCCAAGGCTCCACCAGGTACCCATTCTTCGTTTGGAGCTTAGGCGCCAGGTATTTGCCTGCCTCGTCTCTGGCCAGGGCTAGCAGCCCTTCCCCGCTATGGCTCACGGCCTCCTGCAGATGGGCGGTGACCGGAGGGGCATTAAGCCTGGCTTCAAGCGGCAGGGTCAAGGTTAACAGGTAATTCTGCTGCGCAGTTACGAGATGCGACAAGGTGAGGCGTATGCTCCCTTTGGTGGCGCTCTGGGGCGCAGCGTCGAGCTGGTCGTCACTGAGGGCGGCGCAGGCCCGGATGATCTGGAGGTTGGCCCAGTTGTTGTGCTCGAATAACTTCTCAAGAGTTTTCTCGGACATGGATAGGCTCCTTTTTGCGGCAGCTTGTAATAGATTGCGGAGAATTGATAGAAATATAACGGTCGATCAATTGGCTGGGCATAACTGCGGTTATTGTAACCTTGCGGTTGAAGGTTCTTATCCTGTAATGCTATATAATATTGCCTAGTACTTAACTGATTTCGTACCCTCTATTCTGCTCTACACCAATACTGAAGCTCAGAACGAGAAATAGGATTGTAAACGTAATTTAAGCCGGTAAAACCATGTTCATCGATTTGATTTGCTAACTTATTAGAACGAGAAAGTTGGTAGAGAATTTTGGAAATTTCATTTTGCGAATCTCTTGTTGTTACCCATAATTTTACTTCCCGAAGCTCATACGGTGAACCATCGTAATACCATGCATGAAACGCTAAATCCTTGAACGACACTTCAGTATTTCCAATCTCTGCGGAAAGTGTAACTGATTTTGTTGCTTCAATGGGGTTAAAAACACTGGACCGGTAGGCAGTAGTACATTCAATAATCATCGGCACTATCGGAGGAAGGACGGTAGAAGTTGGTTTTGCTTTAAACCCCTGAACTCTCGGCAGGCCAGAACAACCAGTAAGAAATAGCAGGATGAAGCAGAAAGATACTAGCATTCCTTTGTTCATAGGACACCTTTATTCAAAGTTTATCTCCACTTTCCAACGATTAAGGTATGACGCACTCCTAAGGCACTGTTAAAGTGATTAAATCTCCAGTTCTCGTGTTAAGAATCACCGCCAGATGCCGCCAGGGAGGTTGCGTAGGTTCAGGTTTTTTCACTGGCGGAAAGTCTTTGGGCCATGTCCCATCCATATGGACGACCCAAACGATCATATCTGGGGAGAATTCAGTGGTGGAATATCCAACAGAATAACCTTCTTGCCCTAACCGCTGGACCGCCCCACCCAATTTCATTAAGTCCGCCTGGATGTTAGTCGGTGTCTCCAAAGCGCCGGTGAAGTTAAAATTGTTGGTTGAGGCGAGTTTGATCGCGGACTCTACCGCTTGCGGCTCACTAATGAATGGTCTGAATATTGGCGTTTGTATCCTGCTGGTAATATCAGAGCAGCTTATTAACTTTACTTTCCGCTAACTGATAGAGTGGATTAAAGGGGCAATGGGCCCCAAACATGGTAAGCTTGTTTTGCTGACATCCAACCATGAGGTGAGCCCATTACCGCCATCGATCATACCATGAATATATTGGTTGCATTGACTGAAGTGTTCCCAATCGGAACCAATCTCGCC
>Ga0209048_10006858_pt1 | contig 10599 bp, 10 predicted proteins | sample FrelakmetCRP12CR_FD_187146 | JGI IMG/M metagenome (GOLD analysis project Ga0209048, IMG submission 187146) | Freshwater lake sediment microbial communities from the University of Notre Dame, USA, for methane emissions studies - CRP12 CR (SPAdes)... | ecosystem: Environmental > Aquatic >... | reverse complement strand
GGCCGGCGTCGGCCTTGCCGACGTAGAAGCCGCAGAACGCCGCGGCGGGTGGAGACGCGAAGGCGACGAAGACAGCCAGGACGGCCAATACGATCAGCCATGCGGCGAGGCGGGGGGAATGCGACGACATGCGGACCTCCGGTCGGTGGGGGGCGATGCCGCTGTAAACGGCGTGATCCACCAAACGGGGTCAAAGGCGATTCGCGGTGCCATGCGAGGCCACGGGGCCGGACGCAGCATCTCCGTGATCCACAGCGCCGGCCATGTACCGGTCCTCACCGGCCCTCGATCCCGGCCGAGGGCTTGCCTTCGATCATGACGTTGGCATAATAGACGGGTTGGTCGGCGGCCACCCGGTTCCTCTTGCGGATCGGTCCCGCGGGCACCCACGGAGAATGCCGATGTCGACCGTTTCGCCGTCGTTGCGGCTTTGGATCCCGATCGGACGGGTGGTCCGGGCAGCCGCGCTCGCGGTGGGAGTTGCAGGAACCGGCCTTGTCGACGCGGCAACGCTTCCGGCGGGCTTCACCGAGACGCTGGTCGCGTCCGGGCTCGCGGCCCCGACGTCGATGACGTTTGCGCCCGACGGCCGGCTGTTCGTGACGCTGCAGGGCGGCACGCTGCGGGTGATCAAGAACGGCGTGCTGCTCGCGACGCCGTTCGTGAGCCTCAGCGTGGATTCCAGCGGCGAGCGCGGCCTGCTCGGCGTCGCCTTCGACCCGCAGTTCGCGAGCAACCATTTTGTCTACGTCTACTACACCGTGCCCGGTACGCCCGCGCACAACCGGGTGAGCCGCTTCACCGCGAACGGCGACGTCGCCGTGGCCGGCAGCGAGCTCGTGATTCTCGAACTGAACGCCCTGTCGGGGGCGACCAACCACAACGGCGGAGCGCTCGATTTCGGCGCCGACGGCAAGCTCTACGTCGCGGTCGGGGAGAACGCGAACAGCGCGAACTCGCAGGTGCTGACGAATCTCCTCGGGAAGATGCTGCGAATCAACACCGATGGCTCGATCCCTTCCGACAACCCGTTCTTCGGCAATGCAGCCGTCACCGGCAACAACAAGCTGATATGGGCGTACGGATTGCGCAACCCGTTCACGTTCGGAATCCAGCCCGGAACCGGCCGGATCTTCATCGACGATGTCGGGCAGGGTTCATGGGAGGAGATCGACGACGGCATCGCCGGGGCGAACTACGGCTGGCCCCTGTCCGAGGGCGCCGCCGTCGGCTCGGGCCAGACCGCGCCGGTCTACACGTATCCACACAGCGGCGGCAGCGTCACCGGCTGCGCGATCACCGGCGGGGCCTTCTACAACCCGTCCACGGTGCAGTTTCCCGCGTCCTACGTCGGGAAGTACTTCTTCTCGGATCTTTGCGGCGGATGGATCAGGACGGTCGATCCCGCCAACGCCTTCGCCGTCGCCGACTTTGCGTCGGGGATCAGCTCGCCGGTAAAGGTCCGGGTCGGCCCGAACGGCAGCCTCTACTACCTTGCCGGCGCGGGCGGATCAAGCGGGGCGGTGTTCAGGATTGACGCAAGTGCGGCCGCGACCGGATGGCTCCGCAAATCGAAGCAGAAGATACCTGGCGCGCCGCCGTAGGCCCGAACCGGCCGATGTTACCGGCCACGCAAGTTCAGGCGGGTCGATCGTCGCCCGCGCTCCGCCAGACGCTCGCGAGCCAGGGCTGCTGCTCCCGGGGCAACCCTTCCGGTCGATAGTAGTGCGTGAGCTCCTCGTATCGCGCGTCCGTCATCAGGCTGCGCCACGTGTCGAGACGGTAGTGGACGCCGAAGCGGCTTCCACTCCAGCCTTCCTCGTCATCGCCGCGCGGATTCGAGCTGAACAGCACGCCGCCGGGCTTCAGCGCCGCGTGCAGCTCGCGCAGCACGCGCGGCAACTCCTGCCTGGGAACATGGAACAGCGACGCGTTGGCGTAGATGCCGTCGAACCGGCCGGCCGGCAGCGCCAGCTTCAGGAAATCCTGCTCCCAGACCTCGCATCCGCTCGCCGCGCGGGCCATCGCAACGAACTCGGCCGCCCCGTCGAGCCCGACGGGTCGATGACCCAGCCGCGCAAATGCGGCAAGGTCGCGCCCGGGCCCGCAGCCGAGGTCGAGGATCGTGAACGGCGGCAGGCCGACGATGTGACGCAGCAGCGCCGCGATGTTCTGGCGGACGTCGTGATCCTGCGTGCCCGCCTGGAATCGCTCCGCATTCCGGCGATAGTGCGCGAGCGTGCGCGCGGAAATCTCGTCCAGCTCGTGCGGCGTGTAGGGCATGACGGAGGGGTCAGTCGACGACGCGGCCACGCGTCTTCTTCACTTCACCGCGCTTCACCTTGCTGTCGACCCGGCGCCGCTGCGAGCTTCGCGTCGGCCGCGTCGGCTTGCGCGGCCGCGCGACATGGGTCGCCTCCGCGAGGAGATCCTGCAGGCGGGCGAGCGCGTCCTCGCGATTGCGCTCCTGCGTCCGGTGCCGCTGCGCCTTGATGACGACGACGCCATCGGCCGTGATCCGCTGATCCTGATAAGCGCAGAACCGCGCCTTGACCGCCTCGGGCAGCGAAGACGCGCGGATGTCGAAGCGCAGATGGACGGCGGACGACACCTTGTTGACGTTCTGCCCGCCTGCACCCTGCGCTCGCACGGCGGTCCATTCAACTTCGGCGGGGTCGATTTCGATCATGGAATTCGGTCAATGGGCCGACCCGATGGTACGCATTCCGGTCGATTCCCGGAATCCGGCGCCGGTCCTCCGTGACCCTTCCCCTTGATAAATTGGACAAATGCACCCGAGGTGGGTTATAGTGTTCATTGCGGCCCTTGTTCCAGTCCCCTTGCCGCAGTCGATTCCGACCTTCGTGGTTTCTCCCGTTTGGCTGTGACTGGCCGTTCCCCCGAGGGGAGCGTATGGCCGAGCACCCGATCGAAAGCTTTCATGTCATTCAATTCACTCGGATTGTCCGAGCCGTTGCTGCGCGCGGTCGCCGATCAAGGCTATACGCGCCCTACCCCGATTCAACTGCAGGCGATTCCCGCCGTGCTCGCCGGCGGCGACATCATGGCCGGCGCGCAGACCGGCACCGGCAAGACCGCCGGATTCGTGCTGCCGATGCTGCAGCAGCTGTCCACGCGGCCGTCGCCGTACCCCGGCGGATCGAAAAAGCCGCTGCGTGCGCTTATCCTCACGCCGACGCGTGAGCTCGCGGCACAGGTCGAGCAATCGATCAAGACGTACGGACGCCATCTCAAGATCACGTCGTTCGCACTGTTCGGCGGCGTGAGCTTCGGCCCGCAGGTCGCGCAGCTGAAGCGCGGCGTCGACATCCTCGTGGCGACGCCTGGACGCCTGCTCGATCACCAGCAGCAGCGCAACGTCGATTTCTCGCGCGTCGAGACCTTCGTCCTCGACGAAGCCGATCGCATGCTCGACATGGGCTTCATTCCCGACGTCAAGCGCGTGCTCGCGCTGCTGCCGAAGAAGCGGCAGAACCTGCTGTTCTCGGCGACGTTCTCCGACGAGATCCGCTTCCTCGCCGAAAAACTGCTCGACCAGCCGCGTCAGATCGACGTCGCGCCGCGCAATTCGACCGTCGACGCAATTGCACAGCGCGTCCATCCGGTGAACCGCGACCAGAAGGCGCAGCTCCTCGCCTACCTCATCGGCCAGAACCGCTGGGAGCAGGTGCTGGTCTTCACGCGAACCAAGCACGGCGCCGACAAGCTGGTGCGCTCGCTCGAGGCCGATGGCATCCGCGGCGTCGCGCTGCACGGCAACAAGAGCCAGAACGCGCGCACCAAGGCGCTCTCGGACTTCAAGCGGGGCAGCGTCCGGGTGATGGTCGCGACCGACATCGCCGCGCGCGGCATCGACATCGACCAGCTGCCGCACGTCGTCAACTACGATCTGCCGAACGTTCCCGGCGACTACGTGCACCGGATCGGCCGCACGGGGCGCGCCGGCGCGGAAGGGGAAGCGATCTCGCTGGTATGCGTCGACGAGCACGCGTTCCTGCACGACATCGAGCGGCTGATCAAGCGCCAGATCCCGAGCGAGGTCGTTCCCGGCTTCGAACCCGATCCGAACGCGAGGCCGCAGGCGGTGTTCGCCCAGCGCGGCCGCGGTCGCCCCGGCCAGAGTCAGGGACAGGGTCCGCGCCAAGGCGCGGCCCCCGGCCGCGGCACCGAGCGCAACGGCAGGAGCTACGGCGCCGGCCACAAGCCCGCAGGCGGAAACCCGCGAGCGCGCACCGGCGCCTACGCCGACCGCGGCAGCGCGGGTCACAGCCGTGGCGCTCCGCGCCAGGGTGGACGCGCGAAGGCCGCCTGAGCAGCTGAAGAAAAGTACGCGGGGCCGAATTCACCGCAGCTGCGGCGCAGCGCGGCCCCGGCTGCGGCCCCGGTTGCCCGGGGCCTCCGCGGATCAGCGTTGACGCAGCGTCAGCCCGCGGCGGTTCCGAGCATGACGATGCTGCGCGTTCCGGCTGTCAGCACGAAAGGCGAAGCGCGGGCGATCCCGATTACAATGCCACGATCATGAACGCGACCGTTGCCCGCCCCGCCCCGCCGCCGCCCGACACCTCGGAAATCGATCTCCTCGGCCGCCACGCGAAGCCGAGCCAGATCGTGAAGGCGCTCGACCAGTACGTGATCGGCCAGGACGAGGCCAAGAAGACGATTTCGGTCGCCGTCTATTCGCACTTCAAGAAAATCGCGAAGTCGGAGCGCGACGGGATCCCGATCGTGAAGAGCAACGTGCTGCTGATCGGACCATCCGGCACCGGCAAGACGCTGACCTGCGCGACGCTATCACGGATCGTCGACGTGCCGTTCGTGACCGCCGAGGCGACCTCGCTCGCGCAGACGCGCTTCGTCAACGAGGAGATCGACGCGATCCTCCAGCGTCTGATCGACAAGGCCGGCGGCGACATCGCCCGCGCGCAGCACGGCATCGTCTTCATCGACGAGATCGACAAGCTGAAGGCCCCGGACGCCAAGGCGCACAGCGCCTCCGGGGAAAGCGTTCAGCACGCGCTGCTGAAGATCATGGAAGGCTCGCAGGTCAAGGTCGCCGCCGGCCTGTACATCGACACGACGAACATCCTCTTCATCTGCGGCGGCGCTTTCGTCGGCCTCGACGAGATCATGTCGCAGACGCACGGCTTCGGGTTCATCGCCACGTCCGACGACGAGAACAAGAAGATCCTCGACCGGCTCAACACGCGGGTAAAGCCAACCGACCTCTTCACCTACGGGCTCATCCCCGAGTTCACGGGGCGCCTTCCGATCATCGCGCGCTTTCGCGACCTGACGCGCGAGATGCTGGTGCGGATCATGACCGAGCCGAAGGACTCGATCTACAGCCAGTTCCGCGAGATCTTCGCCAACGAGGGCGTCGAGCTCGCCGTCGAGCGCAAGGTGTTCGAGCAGATCTCCGAGCTCGCGATCGAGTACAAGACCGGCGCGCGCAGCCTGCGCGGGCTGTTCGAGGAGCTGATCACGCCGATTCTCTTCGTGGTTCCCGATCACCCCGAAATCGGCAAGGTCCTCATCGGGTCGCTGTTCACCGATCCGAAGCTCGTCGGCAGGGGCTGACGGCCGTCGGCACCAGCGAGCGGCGCACCCGCGTGCGCAGGCACGCGACCGTCAGCGCAGCAGCTTGAACGCGTGCGCCCACTCGTTGCGCAGCAATCCGGGGATGCACCAGAGCATGCAGAGCGGCTCGATCGCGCGCGCCGACTCGACGGCGCCCATGTCGGCGACATCCCAGCCGAACTGCTCGCAGATCGAGGCGACCGTCCTCTTGCTGGTCTCGTCGTTGCCGCAGATGAACATCGTCGGCTTGCCGCCGGCGAATCCCGGGTTGACCATGAAGGCGTTGCCGACGCAGCTGAACGCCTTCACGAACCGCGCGTCGGCGAATTCGCGCTGCAGGCGCTCCATCAGCGAGTCGTCGAGACTGGTGAAGAAACGCAGCACACCGTTGACCGGCGGCGCGTCGGCGATCGGATTGGTCGCGTCGATGACCGGCTTGTGCGCGAAATTTTCCGCGCCCGCGGCGCGCAGCACTGCTGCCGCCACGGACCCCTTGACCGCGAGGACCAGGATCTCGCCGAATCTTGCGGCATCGGCAACGCTCGCTACGCGCGCGGCGGGATGACCTTCCGCCCAGCCGGCAAGCCTGGCCGGATCGCGCGTTCCGATGGTGACTGCATGGCCATGCTTCAGGAGCCCGCCGGCAAGGGTTTGCGCGACGATGCCGGATCCCAATACGCCGATCTTCATGAATGCCTCCGCACCTTGGCCGTCAGGCATCCATTATCGGTCAGACCGGCGCGCGTCGCGCCTGGACAGAACCGGCCGGGATCGGGGGGAACCTGCGAGTCGCGGACCCGCGGGGTCGCCGGCGCCGGCGAACGCCCCGTCACTCCTTCTTCGGCTTCCTCGTGTACCCGCTGGAGCGCATGCAGGCGTCGTACATCCGGTTGAGGGTCCCGTTGTAGGGATCCATCGGGCCCATGCCGAATTTCTTGTGATCGGCCTCGGCCTCCTTCTCGCACATGTGCGCGTTGCTCAGGAATTGCGCCTTCGGCGTGGTACCCGGATCGTAGTCGTCCGCGGTCAGCGGCGCGTACGACGCGCATCCGGCCAGCGCGAAAGCCGCAACGATCGCCCGCAGGCCCTGCTTCATGTAAAGCCCCCTCCTGTCTCGCGACGAACCCGGCGAGACCCCGTAAACGCGGTGCGGATGACTATAGCAGGAGTCGCCCGGGTCGGGCACCTGCATGACCTCGCCCTGCCAATCGCGCGATAATCGCGCCTTCACCGCACACCCGGAGGACGACGTGTTCCGCGAATCGCTGCAGCTGGCCGGAGCCACCGCATGCGCGATGGCGATGGCGGCGTCATCCGCGTTTGCCGCCGACCCGCCTCACGCCAGGGATCCGGACATCGCGCGTCTCGTGCGCGAGGTGTCGCCGGCACGGCTCGAGAGCTATGTCCGGACGCTCGCGGGATTCGGGACGCGGCACTCGCTGTCGACCGCGGACGATCCGAAGCGCGGCGTCGGCGCCGCGGCCCGGTGGATCAAGCAGACGCTCGACCGCTGCGCGGCCGAATCCGGTTCCCGCCTCAAGGTCGATTTCCTCGAGTTCCCCCAGCCGCCGGGACCGCGCGTGCCGAAGGCCGCGACGCTGGTCAACGTCATCGCCACGCTCGAAGCCGCCGATGCAACGACGAGGGAGCGCAGCATCGTGGTGTCCGGCCACTACGACTCGATGTGCGGCAACGTGATGAACGCGCAGTGCGATGCGCCCGGCGCCAACGACGACGCCTCGGGAACCGCGGTCGTGATCGAGCTGGCCTGCACGATGGCCAGGAGCCGGTTCCCGGCGACGCTCGTCTTCATGGCCGTCGCTGGCGAGGAGCAGGGCCTGCTCGGCGCGGCGAACGTCGCGCGATCCGCGCGCCTGCGCAATGTGAACATCGAGGCGATGATCACCAACGACATCGTCGGCAACTCGCGCGACGAGAACGGCGTGCGCGACGCCGGCACCTTGCGCCTGTTCGCCGAGGGCGTCCCCGCCGGCAAGGAGCTGACCGAGGAATGGCAGCGCCGGCTCGAGACCGGCGGCGAGAACGACTCGCCCTCGCGCGAACTCGCGCGGACGCTGCGCGACGCCGCGCAGCGCTACGTTCCCGAAATGACGGTCAAGGTCGTCTACCGGCGCGACCGCTACCTGCGCGGCGGCGACCACATCCCGTTCCTCGCCGAGGGCTACGCCGCCGTGCGCTTCACCGAGGCGCACGAGGATTTCCGGCACCAGCACCAGGACGTGCGGGTCGTCGACGGCGTCCAGTTCGGCGACCTGCCGCAGTTCGTGGATTTCGACTATCTTGCCAGTGTCGCGCGCGTGAACCTCGCGGGGCTCGCGACGCTTGCACGGGCGCCCGCGCCGCCCACCGGCGTTCGCATCGAGGCGCTGCAACTCGAGAACCGCACGACGCTTTCCTGGCTCGCCAATCCCGAGCCCGACCTCGCCGGCTACGAGATCGTCTGGCGCGAGACCACCGCGCCGTTCTGGCAGGGCGCGACGTTTGTCGGCAACGTAACGCGCGCCGCCGTGCCGCTGTCGAAGGACGACTATCTGTTCTCGGTGCGCGCGGTGGGCGCCACCGGTCAGCGCAGCCTCGCGACCTATCCGCTGCAGCTGCGCAACCCGGCGCCAGCGATGTCGAAATAGAGGGCACGGACACCCTCCCCGCTCCGATGCCGGCGATGGGACCGAAGGGAGGTGTGGCTCCACCTCGTGAACGCCTCGGACGAATGCGAGCGCGTCACGGGACGCCGGCGGCGCCTAGCGATACGCGGGGCGGGTTGCCCGGAGGCGTGCGGCACCCGCGACCGGGAAGTGCGCCAGCGGTTGCCGGCGCATCGGTCGCGGCAATTCGCGCCCGGGAGAAAATTGCCCGTCGGCACGAAATGTTTTCGTGCCGCGGAAGACTAATGCACATGCTCCGCGCTTCCGGAGCCGCATCGAAAAGGGAATTCGCCATGCCGGGCGCACCGATGACTCGCCTTATCACGTTGATTTCGCTGCCGTTCATGGTCGCCGTTGCAGCCTGCAACGCGGCCCCGCTGCCCGCGCCCGCGGCCGACATTCCGGCGGCATCCGCCAAGGCTCCGCAGACCGCGGTATTCGCGGGCGGCTGCTTCTGGGGCGTGGAGGCCGTCTTCCGGCACGTCAAAGGCGTCAGTCGCGCGGTATCGGGCTACGCGGGCGGGACGACGAAGAACCCGACCTACGAGCAGGTCCTCAGCCACGAGACCGGGCACGCCGAGTCGGTGGAGGTCACGTTCGATCCGGCGCAGGTGACCTACGGCCAGCTCCTCAACGTGTTCTTCCAGGTAGCGCACGACCCGACGCAGCTCAACCGGCAGGGTCCGGACCGCGGAACACAGTATCGATCGGCGATCTTCTACGTGAACGACGAGCAGAAGCGCGTCGCGCACGCCTACGTTGCGCAGTTGGACGGTGCCAGGGCGTTCAACGGACCGATCGTCACCGAAGTCGCGCCGCTGACGGCGTTCTATCCGGCGGAGAGCTATCACCAGAACTACCTGGCGCTGCACCCGAACCAGCCTTACATCGTGTTCAACGACCTGCCGAAGCTGGACGCGCTGCGCACGCAGTTCCCGACCCTCTACGCATCACGCTGATCCGGCGCGCGGGCCGCGCCGCCCGCGGGAGGCGCGGCGCTGGTAGAGTATCGGGTCTCCCATCCGATACGGCCCCCAATGAAACCCGTCCATCTGCGTTTCGCGGCGCCGGCGCGTGCCGCCGCCGTGCTTGCCGCGTGCGCCGTGATCGCCGGATGCGCGACGGCGCCGGCCGAAGATCCGGCCGCTGCCGCAGCGCTTGCGCAGAGCGTCATCGCGAGCCCGGTCCGCAACGAATGGGACCATCGCATGGACGCATCGCGCAACCCGGCGCAGTTCATCCCGTTCACGGGGGTGAAGCCCGGCATGCAGGTCCTCGACATCGCCGCGGGCGCCGGATACACGACGCAGCTGATGGCGCTGGCGGTCGGTCCAACCGGCAGGGTCTACGCACAACGCGAGAACCCGGGCGCCGCGCTGACGAAACGGCTTGCCGAGAATCCGCAACCCAACATCATCGTGGTGCTGCGGCCGTTCGAGGATCCGGTGCCGCCGGAGGCGCCGAAGCTCGACCTGATCACCATCGTCAACAACTATCACGACATCACCTACCTCCCGGTCGACCGGACGAAGTTGAACCAGCGGCTGTTCGCGGCGCTGAAGCCCGGCGGGCACCTCGTCGTCGTCGATCACTCGGCAAAGCCCGGAACCGGCGTTTCGGTCGGCAAGACGCTGCACCGGATCGACGAGACCGCCGTCATCGCCGAGATGCGGCAGGCGGGATTCGTGCTCGAAGCCGAGGGCGCGTTCCTGCGCAATCCGGCGGACGCGCGCGACACGTCGTCGGGCGACTCCAATCTGCCGACCGACAAGTTCGCGCTGCGCTTCGTGAAGCCGACGTAGCGGCACCTTTGCCGCGATCCGGGTACACCGCGCCATCGTCCACCCGCCATTCCATGGTCGGATCCGCAGCACCGATGGATGAATCACGGGATTCGCGGCGCGGCGGCGCGGCGCGCACGGTTTCCCTCGTCGTGCTCGCGGCGCTCCCATCGCTGTGCGCCGCCGAGAAGTTCGTGCCGCTGGGCGTGCAGCCGGACGGTGCCGAGGTCTCGGTGCAGGCATCGCCTCCGGGCACGATTTCCGGCGGCATGCGGCAGGGCTGGTTCCGGACCACGCCGAAAGCGCCTCAATCCATTGCCGACGAGCGTGGCGTCAAGCAGAAATACACGGAATTGCTCGCGCTCAACGTCGCCGACTGCCCCGTCCACCGGATGGGAGCGGCATCGCTGCTGTACCGCGACGCCAAGGGCAAGGTCGTCGCCCGCTTCGACCTGCCGCCCAAGTCGGTCGAATACGTCGACATCAAGCCCGGCACGCTTGGCGCGTCGATGCTGGAATGGCTTTGCGCGACGCCGAAGTCAGCGGCCCCGCCC
>Ga0209048_10006857_pt1 | contig 10601 bp, 11 predicted proteins | sample FrelakmetCRP12CR_FD_187146 | JGI IMG/M metagenome (GOLD analysis project Ga0209048, IMG submission 187146) | Freshwater lake sediment microbial communities from the University of Notre Dame, USA, for methane emissions studies - CRP12 CR (SPAdes)... | ecosystem: Environmental > Aquatic >... | reverse complement strand
CCTTGACCAAGGAGGATTTTTTTTGGTATCCCCTCCTGCCCGAGGAGGGGTGGCACGCACAGCGTGACGGGGTGGTGGGAGCCTGCCCGAGGAAGGGTGTCACGCAGCGCGTGACAGGGAGTGCCAAAGGCGGAAGGCCTGGTTCACTACATTCGATCCAGTCGACTGTGGCAGCTGTAACGGCGCGGATTTATGATTGCCAGAACCAAACGTAGCATGCACTATTCGAACTCTCATTCGCGGAAATGAATCGCCGCCCAAATACGGTTGATAACCAAAGGGCGTGATCGCGCGTGGAGGGGACCATGAGCCAATTTCAATTGCCCGGTGGAACGCCGTTCCAACCTTTCGAGCCTGGACGAGAGTCGCAGGAGGCTGGTGTGCTGCGCCCGGAGTTACTGGAGCACGGCGCCTACTACGCCGGGAAGCTAGGCGCCGCACCTGCCATCGCGCGCTGGCACGCCAAAAAGCAGCGCTTCGTGTTCGGCCAGTTCAACTTTGGCCGGCACCGTGTCACCTCGATTCCACACGTGGCGGAAAAGGGGCCGGGTGAGCGGTTCGCACCGCTGTCGAAAACTGCGCCAACGGATACAAGCCGCGTCAGCGACTACGCTTTCGAGACGGTGGCCTGAGACTCATTCGCCTTCTCCACGTTGCAGGGACGCGCGTGCGCTACTCCTCGGAATAGGCTTCTCGCGCGATCTGTCGCCGCAATTCCTGGTAGCGCGCGTCGGGGCGGCTCCCGAACAGCGGATCATGTCCTGTGGGTACCGCGCTTTTTGCCGCCGCCCAATCCTCCGCAGTAAGTGCCTCCGCCGCCTGGCCGAGGATGTCTTCCTCCTCCTTGGCGATATGGTTCCCGTAGTAGACGAGATACGTTGCAGCGGCAACTTCGACTTCGGTGCGCGAAATGATGGCTCCGCCCAGAATCTCGTTCAGCAATCCGACCAATACCTCCCCTGTATGTGCAATGACGCGGTGCTCCTGGCCGAGGCGGGCCAGCACCAGTTCTAGATCGGGACGGTGCTTCGCCAGACGAGCGAATGCGACGTCTTCGCGGGGATGATGAAATTGGTCCGCGTAGCCTTGCAGGTAGGAAATGATATCGAGCATGAGCTCGTAGTTCGGCCTCTTTCCGGTATGGAAGGCATCGACCTGTTTGTGCAACAAATGCAGAAGCTGCGCGAAATAGACGTGCTCGGCATGCCATGCGGCGATCGGGTCGACCATCTGAAGTTTCCTCCTGAAACAGGTGCCGCGCGCAAGCATGTCTCCGCGCAGGGCACGCTAGACCACAGGGGAAAATTGTCCCAGACGGGCGTGGCGCACTATTGACTCAGATCAAACCGGAGTCGATTGAGATCGAGGCGTACGAAAGGCGCTTGTGTCACAGGGAGCCATAGGTCGGGATATGAGAAGATTCGGTTCGCGGCAACGACCGCCAACTTAACGACTGCCCCCACGCTAAGGGCTAGCCCCAACCCTATCCCTCCCCCGCGTCCCTTGGGCGCAAGGGAGGGGACAACTACACCCGTTCATCCATGACCGCTCCGCTCTTATTCACCCCCATCAAGATCCGCGAAGTCACGCTCAAGAACCGCGTCGTCATCGCTCCCATGGCGACCTATTCCGCGGTCGACGGTATTGCACAGGACTTTCACTTCGCGCATTGGGGCCGGCTGGTGTTGGGCGGCGCGGGATGCGTGTTCGTCGAAGCCACGGCGGTGACGGACCAGGGCCGCATCACCAACGGCGACTTAGGCATCTGGTCCGCCGCGCACGTCCCGCCGCTCAAGCGCATCGCCGAATTCATGAAGGCGCAGAACGTCGTGCCCGGCATCCAGCTGGCGCACGCCGGCCGCAAGGGCTCAATGCAGCGCCCCTGGTTCGGCAACGGCGCGCTGACCGCCGACGACCTCGCGCGCGGCGAGAAGAAGTGGGACACGGTCGCGCCCACCAGCGAGCCGATGGCCGAGGGACATATCGTGCCGCGGCAGCTTTCCGTCTCCGATCTAGCGGTGCTCAAAGGTCACTGGGTGGACGCGGCCAAGCGTTCCGTGGAAGCGGGTTTCGACGTGCTCGAGATCCACAACGCGCACGGCTATTTGATGCATCAGTTCCTGTCGCCCTTGTCGAACAAGCGCAACGATGCTTACGGCGGCGACTTCGCGGGTCGGACGCGCTTTCCACTCGAGGTAGCGGAAGCCCTGCGTGCCGCGTGGCCGAAGGACAAGCCCGTCTTCTTGCGCGTCTCCGCGGTCGACGGCCTCGACGGCGGCTGGACCATGGACGACACGGTCGCCTACGCCAAGGAGCTGAAGGCACGCGGCATCGACGTGATCGACTGTTCCTCCGGCGGCCTGTTCGGCTCGGCGACGGCGGCGCGCGTCAAGCGGACCTGGGGCTTCCAGGTGCCCTACGCCGAGCGCGTGCGCCGCGAAGCCGGCATCAAATCGATGGCGGTCGGCCTCATCGTCGATCCTCACTTCGCCGAGAACATCCTGCAGAAGGGCCAGGCCGACCTCATCGCCATCGCGCGGGAGGCACTCGTCAACCCATGCTGGCCGCAGATGGCGGAGATTGCACTTGGACGCAAAGCCTTCGACGCCATGGACGATTGGCCCGTGCAGTACGGCTGGTGGTTGAAGCACCGCGAACGCTCGATCGAGCAGATCCGCGCGGACGAGGCTTCAGCGCCGCAGCGCTGAAGCCTTTCACCTTTTCATCTCTTCACCTTTTCACCTCTTCACCTCCTAAGTGATCCTCGCCCGCATCATCGCCATCACCGTCCTGACGCACATGGCGTTCGTCTCGGCGCGCATGACGGCATCGCTCTATGCGCTGGCCAACGGCGCGTCGACATTCACGGTAGGGGTAATCATGGCGCTGTTCTCGTTGATCCCCATGTTGATCGGTGTGCGCGCGGGTCGCTGGCTCGACGCCGTCGGAGCGCGGCGTCCGACCATGATCGGTTTGCTGCTGGTGTTCGGCGGGATGCTGCTGCCAGCACTCTTTCCCTACTCCAAGACCGACGTTGCGCCGCTGCTTGTCGCCGCAGCCATGATCGGGACGGGCGCGATGTTGGCGATGCTGTCGATTCAGCAAGTGGTCGGCGATCGCGCCGATCCGAATCGCAGGGCCGCGGCGTTTTCCTGGTTGGCGCTCGGGGCATCCGTCTCCGGCTTTGGCGGACCGGTCCTGAGCGGATTGCTGATCGATTCGATCGGACACCGGGCGACCTTCGCCGTGCTGCTCATCGTCGTGGTCCTGGCGATGGCGATGATCTGGTTCAATCGCGAGTTGCTGCCCAACCGCGACCGGCGAGTGAGCGGCACGGAACCGCTGCACCCGCTCGAGTTGCTGAAGCACAGGGAGCTGCGACACGTGCTGATCGCCACGGCGCTGATCTCCATGTCCTGGGACTTGCAGACTTTCGTCATTCCTGTGCACGGCACACGTGTGGGGCTGTCGGCCGCGGAGATCGGCTTCGTGCTCGGCAGCTTCGCCCTCGCAACGTTCATCGTCCGGCTGGCCATGCCACAACTGTCGCGTCGATTCACCGAATGGCAGGTGCTGACGTATACGCTGTTCTGCGCGACGCTCGCGTTTGGATTGTTTCCGTTCTTCACATCGCTTGTACCGCTGATCATCGTCGCGTTCCTGCTCGGACTTGGACTCGGTGCTGCGCAGCCTAACGTGATGTCGCTGGTGCACTCGCGCTCGCCGCCCGGCAGGGTGGGTGAAGCGCTCGGGCTGCGCTCGACCATCATCCATAGCAGCCAGGTGGTGTTGCCGCTCGTATTCGGCGCATTCGGCTCCGTGGTCGGCGTCGCGGCGATGTTCTGGACGATGGCGACGCTGGTGTGTTCAGGTGGAGTGGCGGCGGTGCGGTGGGGAAAGCATAAGCGCGAGTCGGAGCAGCGGCATCAAGCGGCGTAAAGGTCGCGTAAAGCGAACCACCCGGTCGCCTACGCGCCACCCCTCCTTGATGAAGGAGGGGAGAGAAAAAAACGATTCCCCTCCTGCCTGAGGAGGGGTGGCACCGAAGGTGACGGGGTGGTGGGAGCGCCGGCTCTTCACGGCTTTCCAGAGGTCTAATCTAGCTAGACTAGCCAGAATGGGAGAGTGCAATGGAAGATCGATGGCAGCTGCAGGAAGCGAAGAACCGGCTGAGCGAACTGGTCCGCAAGGCACGGGAGGAGGGCCCACAGGTCATTACGGTGCACGGCCATGACGCGGCAGTCATCGTCTCGGCAGAGCACTACCGCAAGCTTCATCGACGCAAAGGCTCACTTGTGGAGTTTTTCCAGAAATCCCCCTTGGTGGGCGCAGAACTCGATCTGAGCCCGTAGTCGCGACACGGGCAGGGACGTCGACCTGTGAAGTTCTTGCTTGACACCTCACTCGTCTCCGAGATGGTGAAACCCGCCCCGCACACTGGGGTGCTTCAGTGGTTGGCGCAGTGTGACGAAGACAGCCTATTCTTGAGTGTGCTGACCATCGGGGAGTTGGAGAAGGGGATTGCGAAGCTGGCCGATTCGCGGCGCCGATCCAGACTGGCGAACTGGGTCCACAAGGACTTGGTTTCTCGGTTCGGCAGTCGGCTGCACTTCTTCACCTGTCCTCACCTTTTCACGCATCTACCCCAAACGCCTGCTTCATCCCCGCAAGTGAAGCTTGCTGCACCGACCACATGCGCCCGCCGACCAATCCGCCGTCGACTACCAGGTTGTGACCGTTCACGAAGCTCGACTGATCCGAGGCGAGGAAGACCGCGGCGTTGGCGATGTCATCGGTGATGCCGGCGCGCGGGATAGGTTGTAGTTTGGCGAGCCCCGTCTTCAACGACTCCACGGTTTTCTCAGCCGCTTCGCTGGAGAGCCCGAAGGCCTTGCCGAAGATGCCGGTTGCAATACCACCAGGAGAGATGCAGTTCACACGCACGTTCTGTTCGCCGAGTTGCATGGCAACGCAGTTCGACAGGTGCACCACGGCGGCTTTCGCTGCGCTATAGATCATCGAGCTGGAAAGTCCGGCCCGCACTGCCGCCACGCTGCCGTTGTTGATGATGCTGCCAGAGCCTTGCTTCACCATCACCGGCGCCGCGTGCTTCATCCCGAGCATGACACTGCGCACAAGCGTTGCCATGGCCGCGTCGAACCCGTCGACCGGGATCGACTCGATGCCGCCGCGTGGCGCCGGGCCGCCGGCGTTGTTGAACAAACAGTCGATCCGTCCCCAGGTTTTCAAGCAGAGCGCGATGAGCCGCTCGACGTCGGCCTCCTGCGTCACGTCGGCACGCATGAAGCGGGCGCGCTCCGAACCCAGCGATTTCTCCAGCGACGTGCCGAGTTCCGCACGCCTGCCGCAGAACAATACTTTTGCGCCTTCCTCGACGAAGCGCTCGACCGTACGCCGGCCGATGCCGCTGGTAGCGCCTGTGACGATTGCGGTCTTGCCTGTGAGTAAGCCCATCGCTGCCTCCCTCGTGCGTTAGTTTTTGGCTTGCGCGGGAATGCGCATGTCGCCGATTCTAGTTGAACGTAGCGCCGCAGCGGTTTCCTTCTAGACTCCCTCCTCCGCTTTTGCGGGGGAGGGTGGGGTGGGGGATCTCACTTCTTCACCTTTTCACCTCTTCACCTGATCCTTCAGAACTTGTCGATTTCCCCCGTTTCCAACCGACTAGAGGGTGGGCACAACGACGTTATGATTTAGACAGAAGACGAAAAATATGCCACTCGTTCAAAAGATTACCCCTTGCTTGTGGTTCGACACGCAGGCCGAAGAGGCTGCCAAGTTCTACATCTCCATCTTCAGGCGCTCCCACCACCCCGTCTGCTTTCGCATCCACCCCTCCTCGGGCAGGAGGGGAGTGCTGTTTTTTTTTCTCCCCTCCTTTTCAAGGAGGGGTGGCGCGAAGCGACGGGGTGGTTATATTCAAAGACGGCCGGCGCCGACCCGATTCATCCACGACTCGCCTGAATCAGCTCGATGCTCACGCCATCGGGAGCGGCGACATAGCAGAGCACCAGCCCGGGTTTGAACTCCCATGGCTCCACTGCCATACGCACGCCTTTTCCTTTCAGTTCCGCGCAGAACGCCCGCAGGTCCCCACGATAGGTGAACCCGAAGTGATCGGTCCCCCATTCATCGTGACTGGAGTAGCCGTCGAAATGCTGCATGGGTTTGGTCTCGGCGGGATGTTCTCCGGGGCGCTGCCCGCGGATGACGATCGTCATTCCACCGACGCGGACATCGATCTGTGGCGCACCGCGCAGGTTTTCTTGCAGGGTGGTGACCTCGCCCCCGAACATGTCACGATACCAATCCGCCGCCGCTTTCGGATCGCGGCTGATCAAATGAATGTGGTCGAACCCCAACGCTTCGTTCATAAATCTCCCCGTTTCACCTCTTCACCTCACATCGAACACGAGCTTCCCTCGAACGTGACGGCCTTCGCTCACCTCATGAGCTTTGGCAGCGTCCGCTAGTCGATAGCGCTGGATCTCAGGAGGACGCACGGCGCCGGACTGCACGAGAGCGACGATCCGCTCGAGGTGCTGTCGGTCGCGTCCGACCTTCGGGCGGTACGCCTGAATGTCCGGCCGTGGCGAGGCGGGTGCCGACGCGCCGGAAGCGATGAACGCTGCGCGGCCGCCGGATCGCAAGACGGCAAACGACTTCAAAGCCACTTCGCCTCCCACCGTGTCGAAGACCGCATCGCAGCCTGATACCTTCTGAGTGAAGTCCTCGGTCCGATAGTCGATGATCTCGTCTGCACCGAGCCCGCGTACGTAGTCACGGTTTGCGGCGCTCGTGGTGGTGATGACACGCGCCCCGATGTGCTTCGCCAACTGGATCGCGAAACCCGCGACGCCGCCCGCACCGCCCTGGATCAGGATCGTCTCGCCGCGCGCAAGCTGCAGCGTGTCCTCGATCGAAACCAGAGCCGTCAAACCGGTGAGCGCTAGTGCGGCGCATTGCGCGTGCGACAGCGCGGCGGGTTTGCTCGCCACGATCGCTGCCTTGATGGCGATCTTCTCCGCATACGCGCCTTCCTGGCCCACGTCACAGACGCCGAAGACCGGATCGCCGATTTTGAAGTCGCTGACCCCTTCGCCGAGCGCGGCAACGACGCCGGAAAAGTCTCGACCCGGCACGTATGGAAAGCTCGAAACGGGCGCGTAGCGTCCGGCACGCATTTGCCAGTCGGCTGCATTCACGCTCGCCGCGTGAATATCCACGAGTACTTCGCCCGGGCCTGCCACGGGGTCGGGTACGTCGCCGTACTGCAAGACCTCGGGACCTCCGTGCCGCATGAAAAAGGCCGCCTTCATCGATGTGATCTCCCCAGTAAAGTCAGATGCAAATCCATCAACGTGGGACTATGCTTGGTGAAGAATAGACTATTTCGGACTTCGACACCCCGTAGCTGGAGTCAGTTGCGGTCCGACAAGTTCCTAGTATTGCGCGGCGACGTTTGTAGTGGTTCGGCAAATCCGTTGGAAGCGAACATTGGAAGTTGACGAGAAAAATCCCCGGATCCTCAAGAACACATACGATGTGGACAAAGATAATGTGATGCCGGATCCAAAGGACGTGGAGAAGTTCCGGTGTTTGGCGAAGTCACAGTGGACGCCATGCAGTGCGATGGGCCAGGATCCCGCGCCGTGTGGCAATAGTCCGTAATGCTACTCTTCACCTCTTCACCTCGCACACATCTATGGAACGCTACACCCTAGGCTACGACGCAGCCGCCCTCGCATTCGTCTCGCGTCGCACATTGGAATCGCACGGTGCATTCTTCATCCCGCACCTGCGGCCGGGCATGCAGGTCCTCGATGTCGGTTGTGGGCCGGGTAGCATGACGGTGGGCATCGCGGCGCATGTAGATAGTGGTCGCGCCATCGGCGTGGACATGGGTGAATCGCAGGTGCGGCTGGCCACGCAGAGGGCGGCGGAGCAGGGCGTCGCGAACGCGGAGTTCCGCGTCGGCAGCGCCTACGAGCTACCGTTCGCCGACTCGCAGTTCGATGCGCTGTTCTCGCACGCGCTGCTCGAGCACTTGCGCGAGCCGGTCCGAGCGATGCGCGAGTTCCTGCGTGTGCTCAAACCTGGCGGGGTGATGGGTGTGGTCACGCCCGACTGGAGCGGGTTTCTGGTCGGACCGTTAAGTCCTGCGGTGGAGGCGGCGATCGATGCATTCAAGGCGCTCCAGGTCGGCAACGGTGGAGACGTGGATATAGGCCACAGACTGTCACAGTATGCCGTCGATGCGGGCTTCGAACGCGTAACCATGCAGGCGCGCTACGAGAACTTTCAGCCGGTGACGATCATCACGGATCTTCTTACCGCGAACCTCGATCGGGCAGGTCAGCCCACATACGCACAGACTTTGCGCGCCTGGCAGAGCACACCCCACGCGATGTTTTCCGAGGCATGGGTGGCGTGCGTGGGGTACCGGCCGGAGTAGAAGTAAAGATCACTACCGGAAGGTACCTCCACCACCCAGTCGCTTCGCGCCACCCCTCCTCGATAAGGGGGGGAGTCTCAGTACTTCTCCCCTCCTTATCGAGGAGGGGTGGATGCGTCGCGTGACGGGGTGGTGGGAGCCTGCCCGAGAACGGGTGGCAGCGTCGCTGACGGGGTGGTGTGGATATGCGGATGCCTGCCTGCGAACCCACATCCCGCCTTGAGTCCTCCCCTCCCGCGTGATACGGTCGCGCATCCGGTCACCGACCAAAAAATAACCTGGAGGACACGTTGACTCTTGCCTGGCACGGACTGACACAACTAAGAGAACTACTGGACCGCGGCGAACTGTCGTCGTTGGAACTGACTGATTCACTGCTGGATCGAATCGCCCGTGCCGATGGGAAGCTTCACGCCTTCGTCGAGGTCTATGCGGAAGAAGCGCGTGCACTGGCGCGCGCCGCCGATCAGGCCCGCGCGGCCAACTTGCCGCGCAGTCCGCTGCATGGTCTGCCGATAGTGCTCAAGGACTTGCTCGACATCGAAGGCCGCATCTGCACGCTGGGCTCGAAGCACTATGTGAAGCGCGTCGCAACTCAAACCAGCGCAACGGTAGAGCGCCTGCTGGCCGCGGGCATGGTACCCCTGGGCAAAGTCCACATGACCGAGTTTGCATTCGGTGCCTGGGGCACCAATCCGCTGATGGGAACGCCGCAGAACCCGTGGGATCTCGATGTCCACCGGGTGCCCGGCGGCTCGTCCAGCGGCACCGCCGTGGCCGTCGCGGCTGGGTTTGCACCCATCGGTATCGGCAGCGACACCGGCGGCTCGGTGCGCATCCCCTCTGCGTTCAACGGACTCACCGGCCTGAAAGTAACTTTCGGCCGCATCAGCCTGCACGCGACCGGGCTTCTCAGCTGGACCCTCGACACGATCGGCCCGCTGGGACGCAACGTGCGCGACTGCGCGCTGATACTCGACGCGCTGGCCGCGCCCGACCCGCGCGATCCCACCACGTTGTCGCAGCCGCTCGAACAGTTCGCGCGCAAGCCACAGGCGGTGCGCGGCATGCGAGTGGCACTTCCGGATTCTAAGCAGCTGCCCGCATTCTTAGACTCGGGTCTTGCCGCGGCCTGGCAATCTGCCGCGCGCGTGTTCGAATCGCTCGGGGTCCAGGTAATTACCGCGCGACTGCCTTCATGGTATTTCGACCTCGCTGCGGCGACGGGACAGATAATCGCTTCGGAAGCGTATGCCCTGCATCGCGACTACGTGAACGACGAGTCGGCGCAATTGGGCCCGGCGGTGCGCAATCGCATATTGACGGCGAAACAGTTTGGTCCGGGCGACTACGCGCAGACCTTGCACGTGATGGCACAGCGTCGCCGCGAACTTGCAGACTGGTTCGAGGACTACGACGCGATACTCCTGCCCACGACGCCGATACCCGCGATCCCCGTCCAACAGGTCGACGAGGCGTCGCCGGTACCGAGCTACTTCACCCGTCCGGTCAACTACCTGGGATTGTGCGCACTGGCGCAACCGGCCGGGCTTATCGGTGGGCTACCCACCAGCGTGCAGATCATCGGCAAGCCGTTTTCCGAGCGTACCGTACTCGCACTGGGGCAGGCATTCGAATCGGCTACGCCGTTTCATGCACTGCGGCCGAAGCTCTCATCGCTGGGTCTGGAGTAATCTTCCAGCACTCCCTTGCGTCTGCAAATCGAAGCTCATCCCATGGAGGCAACCATGCTGAAGACAAGATTATTTCCGGGGATGTTCGCTTTCCTTCTGGCTTTGGCCTCCATAGCTCAGGTCACCGCTGGCGAGGTCAAGCTGGTGTCCGACACCATCGATGAGATCTGTCGCGTGGAAGTCACTTCGGGACCCGATGCTCCGAACGCGCCAGTCGAAACCTATATGGACGTGACGAGAGGCTGGTCGATCACCAAGCAGGGCAAACTCTGCTACCGCCGGGCAAGCACTCCCGACAACTGCGACTCGGGGATGACGCAATGGAATACCCAATGGAAATGCGCCGAGAAGGCCGACTCGGGGATTGAGGAACTGTCTTTGAAATGAGTGGCGCGGAAGAGAGTTCACCAACACCACGCCACACCACCCGGTCG
>Ga0209048_10006856_pt1 | contig 10601 bp, 8 predicted proteins | sample FrelakmetCRP12CR_FD_187146 | JGI IMG/M metagenome (GOLD analysis project Ga0209048, IMG submission 187146) | Freshwater lake sediment microbial communities from the University of Notre Dame, USA, for methane emissions studies - CRP12 CR (SPAdes)... | ecosystem: Environmental > Aquatic >... | reverse complement strand
ATCGTTCGGGAGCTGCCCCACACCGGGATCCTGCGCCTGGTTGGACTCTCGGCCGTCCAGCAGGCAGAAGTGACGCTCCGGGTCCTCGATGCTCACGGAGCCGACCTGACCATCGGCGCGATCATCACTGCGGAAGCCGGCAGGCTTCGCCTTCGCCTCCCCGGCGTCCGAGACTGACGGCCGCCTCGACTTGCACCCGCGAGCCGTTGGCGCTCACGGAGCCTTCCCGTCCCGCGCCTCGGCCAGGCGTGCCCGCTCAACAATGCCATGGGTCTTGGCCATGGTGACTCCCCCTGTGCGAGTGGAACTCCCGCCGACTCCTCGACCTGGCTACGTCCTCGCGGTTGCCGAGTCTACGGCCGCCAAGAGCGCCGCCACGGGCGCGTCGTCGCCCACGTCGCGTCCGTAGTACGCCAGCCTGATCCCGCCACTCGCATCGAGCACGAAGTCCGCCGGCATTTGCGTCTCCCGACCTTCGAAGCGTCCGTGTCGCTTGCCGGCAACGGTCGCCCGCACCAGTGCCGCCATCGACCTGGGGTGCAGGTACCCGGCCACGCTCGTCGCGACCCCGAACGACTCGTACAGCCTGGCGGAGGGGTCGGCCACCGCCGCGAATCCTGGCTGCCACTCGGCCATGGCCGCCCCAAGTTTCTCCGGCGTGGACTGGAACACCATCCAGACTCCGCAGGAGCGGGCGCGGAATTGGGGCATCGCCGCGGCGATGCGACCAACGTGGACCTGGCAGACCGGGCAGCCCGCGTAGCGCGCGAACGACAACACAACTGGCCAGTCCGGACGGCTGCATTCCAGCCGCGCCCCACCGAGCGCTTCGAGGACGACCGCGGGCGCGCGATCGCCGACACGCAGCCTCATGGCACCTTCTCCGGGCCAGGGGACTGCTTTCGCTCGTGCGCCTGCTCGGCTAGCTTCACCTTGCGCCACCACTTGAAGTGATGGCTGTAGGCGAAGAGCTCGTTCACGTTTCCGGTCAGCATCGAGAAGAACGCGGGCTTCTCCTCGGGGAAGACAGCTCCCATGTACACGTGAATGAAGAGCCCCGAGACCACCGCCCCGACCGCGAGGTAGTGGAACACGACCGCCCACCCCACCGCCGTCGTGGAGAAGAGCTGGAAGGCCATGATGAGACCGCTGATGCCCACCACGGGCACCATGGTCCAGACCACCAGCGCGAAGGCTTTCTGCCCGGCGTTGTAGGCGTCCTGCGGCGGGAGCGGCTCGTCGGTGCGCCCCAGGATCATCTTGAGGCGGATGACTAGCCAGCGCCGGTCGTCCCGCTCGAAGAAGTTCAGCATCTCGGCGCGCAGGTAGTTGCGGAAGCCGAAGATCGCATAGGGCAGAAGTACAGCAATCCAGAGGACCCCGAGGGCGATGTGGAACTTGAGAAGGTTGGCCCGCGAACCGAAGACGCCGCCGATCAGGTCCGAGTACCAGGCAGGCGCGACGCGGAAGAGGCGCGACGTGATGAGCGCCACGCCCGTCGTCACCTCCAGGATCCAGGTGGCGGCGTTGAACCAGTGCACCAGCATGATGGCCACGTCGTGCTTCTTGATCGACCGCTGGCTCATCGCAGCCGCCTCCTCCGTAGACAGCGGAACCGGCGTGAGCGGGACGGCGCTACTCATGGGAATCCCCCTCTCCCTTGTGAATCTGGGCGAAGAAGGCGACGGCCTGGCCCAGGAAGGTTGCGGCCACCATGCCGACGACGAGCGGCCGCACCAGCCCGTTCAGCGCCTGCCCAGCAGTGAGGAGCTTCGGCGAGTGGGGCGGGTCGCTCGAGAAGGCCAGGGCGACCAGTTCCGGCTTGCCCAGGTAGTACACGTTCGGCCCGATCGCGACCGACGACGTCTCCTGCCGCCGCGCGCCCTCCCAGAACACGAGCCGGTGTACCTCGCTGCCGCGGTCCTCGAGGTCCCCGAAGTACTTGGCGTGCGCGGTACAGGTGGCGACGCAGGCTGGCGGTTCCCCGCGCACGACGCGTGGGCTGCAGAAGTCGCACTTGTCGACCTTGCGGGTGGCGGTGTTGATGAACCGGTTGGCGTACGGGCAAGCATCGAGACAGAATCCGCAACCGATGCACACGCCCCCGTCCACCTGGACGACGCCGCCGGCGTCCTTGTAGGTTGCTCCCGAGGGGCACGCCTCGACGCACGAGGGTCGGTCACATTGGTTGCATTGCTCCACCATCGGCGTGGACTTCAGATCGGGGAAGGTCCCGGAGAGCGGCGTGGTGCGGACGTTGGTCCGCGCCTGCCCGGCCGGGACGCCCCACTCCTGGCAGCAGGCCACCGTGCAGGCCTGGCAGCCCACGCACTTGCGGAGATCCGTCACCATCGCGTAGCGGGCCATGGTCGTCTCCTCTCAAGCCCTGACGGGGCGGACGAAGTTGACGCGCATCCCGGTCGCGCCGGTGAGCGGGTCCACGCTCACGCGGCTGATCAGCGCGTTGTCGGAGGTACCCCGGCGGTTGGCGAGGCGGAGCCCGGGCGCGTGCGCCCCGAACCCGTGGGCCATGAAGGCGCAGTCGGAGCGGATGCCCTCCGTCACCTTGGCGAGGACCGGATCGCTCCGCACGCCGTCGGAGTTCTCGAGCATGATTCGCTGCCCATCCGCCACCCCCCACGCCCTGGCCGTCGCCGTGGAGAGCCAGACCGCGTTCTCCGGCATGAGCGCGTGGAGCGGCTCGTTGTTCTGGGTGCGGCCGAAGGAGTGGACCGCCGCCCGGCCGTAGAGCAGCCGTACGAAGCCCGTCGGCGGTTGCTCGTGCGCGGTATAGCGTGGCAGGGGGTCGGCGCCCAGGTCCGCAAGTTGCTTCGACCAGAGCTCGATCTTCCCGCTTGGCGAGGGGAAGACTCGCTCGTCCGACGGGCGATCCTCCAGGTACGGCTTGCCGGGGAAGGCGACCGCGCCGGTGGCCACGAGCTCCGCCAGGTTGACGCCGGTGGGCTCGACGAGCTTGGCGAGGTGCTGCTCGGGCGTCTCCCAGGGGAACCAGGCGAGCAGGTCGAGCCGCCTGGCCAGCTCCCTCGCGATCCACCACCCAGGCCTGGAGTCGTGAAGGGGCTTGATGGCGGGCATGCGCACCGAGATGAAGGGCTCCTTGGCCGTCGCCACCACCATGGGAGGGTCGTACCGCTCCAGGTAGGTGGCCTCGGGAAGCACCAGGTCGGCGTACCGCGTCTGCTCGACGGGAAGCACGTCCACCACCACCATGAGGTCGAGCTTCATGATGGCTTCCAAGGTCCGGGCCTGTTGCGGGATGCTCCCCAGCACGTTCTGGGCGTAGGTGATCCAGGCCTTGATGGGGTACGGCTTTCCGCTCAGCGTGGCGTCTACCAGGCCGTTGGTGACGCCCTCCTCCTCTCCGGCGAGCGGGAAGCGCCCTCCTGCCCCGTCGGCGCGGCCGCGCGCTGCCACGGGGAATTTCGGCGTGGGGAACCCCCCGGTCTTGATGGACGTCGGAAGGAACATGCCGCCCTTGCGCCCGTAAGCCCCCAGGAGCGCCGTTAGGATCGCCATGGCCCGGCCGCGCTGCACGTCGTCTCCGTACCAGGTCGTGTGCCGGCCCGGGTGGACCAGGACCGCGGGCTTTGCCGCCCCCATGGCCCGCGCCGTCTCACGGATCCGATCGGCCGAGATGTCGGTCAGGGGTGCGGCCCACTCCGGGGTGAGGCCCTTCACGTGCTCCGCGAGCTGATTGAACCCGGAGGTGTACTGCTCCACGTATTCGCGGTCGTAGAGCTTCTCCGTCACCAGCACGTTCATCCAGGCGAGCAGGAGGGCCATGTCGGTGCCGGGGCGGATGGGCAGCCACCAGTCCGACTTGGAGGCGGCGGTCGAGAAGCGCGGGTCCACCGTGAGGAGCTTGGCGCCTCGCGCGAGGGCGGTGGAGAACGCGGTGGTCTGGGAGGTGAAGACGTTCTCGCCGAGGTGGCTGCCGATGAGCACCACCAGCCTCGACTCCTCCAGGTCGAGCGGCTCCGGCGAGCCAACTGGCCGGCCGAAGGTGAGCTTGTAGGCGACGTCGCGGGGGCCGCGGCACTGCGCGAAGGACGGCATCCCGATGTTGGGCGTGCCATAGGCGCGCATCAGTGGGATGAAGAAACTGGCGGCGATGCCGTGGGGGAAGAGGGCCACGCTCTCGGGGCCATGCTTCTCCTTGATCTCCCGGAGCTTGCCGGCCAGGAAGTCGAGCGCCTCGTCCCAGCTCACCGGCTTGAAGGCCCCCTCGCCGCGCGCGCCCGTGCGCAAGAGCGGCGTCTTGAGTCGGTCCGGGTCGTAGAGCAGCCCGGTGCCGGCGTTGCCGCGGGCGCAGAGCCTGCCCTTGTTCTGCGGGTGCGCCGGATTCCCCTCCACGCGCACCACCTTGCCGTCGGCCACCGAGGCGAGCACGCCGCAGCGCCAGAAGCACAGGTCGCAGTTGGAGGCGATCTTGTCGACGCGGGCGGCGCCCGACCAGCCCGGCGGGTGAACCTCGGCGCCGGCCGAGGCCGGAGCAACGGTGGCGGCGACCCCCGCGGCCGCCGCCGACTTGAGGAAGCCTCTCCTCGTGATCGTCATGGCCATGGTCGCCCCCCTCCGTTTGCCAGCACGGAGCGTGATGGTAGACGGGGACTGCGGGCCTGTCCCCCCGGGAAACTACTGGGGTATGCTGCGTGCTCATGTACAAGGTGGAGCGTCCATCGGCCGCGCGGCCAGCCGCGCTCGAGGAAGCCCCTTCGCACCGCCCCGGTGCCGCTGTCGAGGACCGGCTCGAGTTCGAAGCGCTCCTCTCCGACATCTCGGCCGCCCTCCTGGCGACACCGCCGGAGAAGGTGGAACCTGCAGTCGAAGCGGCTCTCTGGCGCGTCCGCGATCTCCTCGGGGCCGACCGCTGCGTGCTCCTCGCGGTGAGCGCGGACCTCCGCCTGGTGGCGGTCCGCCTTGCGTCCTACGGGCCAGGTGTCTCGCCGGTGCCATCGGAGCTCAACCTCGTGGCGCTCTTCCCATGGGCGCACCAGCACCTGCTCGTGGAGCGCGCCCCCGCGCGCGCCGGGACGCTGGCCGACCTCCCGCCCGAGGCCGTCGTCGACCGGATGGGCTGGGAACGACTCGCAATGGTCTCCTGCCTGACGCTGCCGCTCGATGCGGGAGGCCGGATCCGGTACCTCCTCATGCTCCAGACGGTTCGCCAGGAGCGTCGCTGGCCGGATTCGGATGTCCTCAGGCTCCGCGTACTCGGCGAGCTCGTCGTAGGCGCCCTGGAGCGAATGGACATGCTGATAGGGCTCCGCCGGGCCGAGGCCCGGCTGCGATCCGGAAGCGAGCTCGCCGGCCTGGGGTTCTTCGAGCTGGACTTCGCGGCGAAGACGGCCTTCGCCGACGACCGGCTCCGTGAGCTCTGCGGCCTGCCGGCCGGCCAGAGCATTGGCCTCGAGGCCGTCGAGCACTGGGAGAACCACCTGCACCCGGACGACCGTTCACGGGTGCTGACCCTGCGACAGCAAATGCTCGACGGGCGGCTCGAGAGGTACTCCGTTGAGTACCGATTCCAGAACCCTTCGCTCGGCCCAATCCGGATCCATCACCTGGCACAGGCCTCCCGCCGCGACCACGCCGGGCGTGCGCTCGCCACCTACGGTGCCTTTCGCGCCGTCAGCGGCCACCGGCGCACCGAAGAGGAGATGGCCGACTTCGGGCGCCAGCTTCTTCGGAACCTCGAGGAGGAGCGAGCGCGGCTCCGAGAGACCATTCCCCCAGACTTGCAGAAGAGACCGCAGCGAGCAGGGGACCCGGTCGATCACCTCACGCCGAGGCAACTGGAGGTCCTCAAGCTCTTGGCGCTAGGGCATTCGGCGAAGGAGATCGCCTCCGCCCTCTCGATCTCGACCCGTACGGTCGAGTACCACAAGTACCAGATGATGGAGACGCTGGGCCTTCACACCAAGGCTGAGCTGATGCACTTCGCCATCAAGCAACACGTCGTCGAGATCTGACGCCTCGGCCCACCGTTTCCAACCCCGGATCTTCCCCAGGCTCGAGCCCCGTAGTTTCCCGAGGGCACAATCTTCGGAGACGCGGATAGGCTCCCCTTCGGTTGAGAGCGAGGATCATCCAGTTCCTGCTGGCGGTCGGAGGGCTGACGTTCGCCGTCAGCGGTCGCGCGTTGCCACAGGAGGACCCCGCTCCGTCGCCCAACTGGCTGGAGCGTGACACGCTCACCGGCGACTGGTGGGGCGGTCGGACCTGGCTGGGAGAGCACGGCATCACGCTCAAGCCCCGGCTCACCCAGTTCTATCAGGGGATGACCGCCGGCGACGGCGACCACGGCTTCGAGTACGCCGGCGAGGTCGATGTCCTGCTCCAGGCCGACCTCGACAAGCTCGGACTCTGGACTGGTTTCTCGGCGACCGTCCACCTGATCTACAACTTCGGCAGGAGCGTCAACCAGCGTGGCGGGACGCTGATGCCGGTCAACACGGCGTTGATGTTCCCGGGAATGGAAGGTGCGGACGCCTTCGACCTGTCGAGCTTCTACCTGGGACAGAAGTTCGGGGACTCGGTGTCCCTGCTGGTCGGGAAGGTCAGCATCATCGACTACTGCATCCCAAAGCCGTTCATGGGCGGGGGCGGGATGGACTCGTTCTGGAACATCGTCTTCGTGGCGCCGCCGAGCGGAACGGTGCCGGCGTACTTCTTCGGTGCCCTGCTGAGCGTGCGGACCGAAGCCGCGACCTTCGGCCTGTGGGTCTATGACCCGAACAGCAGCGTGAACAAGTGGGGGCTCAACAACGCCTTCGCGGACGGCGTCACCATTCGCGGGAGCGTGAGCTTCCCCGTCACCATCGCCGGCGCGAGCGGCCATCAAGGTCTCGCTGCTTCGTACAGCACGAAGGACGGTACGGACTTCGAGACCCTGGATGGCGTTCCCATTCCCGCTCCGCCGCCCGGGACCGTCGGCATCAAGAGCAACCGCTGGTACTTCGCGTACACGTTCGACCAGTACCTATACCAGTCGCGGAGCAACCCGAAGGAAGGTGTCGGCGTCTTCGGGCAGTTCGGGATCTCGGACGGCAATCCGAACGTCCTGCACTGGCTGGCCTTCGCTGGCGTGGGGGGGACCGGTCTGATTCCGACCCGGAGCAGAGACACCTGGGGCGTGGGGTACTACTACGCCGCCTGGAGCCAGCCCCTGAAGGACGCCGTGGCATCCACCCTCACGCTGCGGGATGAGCAGGGCCTCGAGCTGTTCTACAACTTCTCCGTGACGCCTTGGTTCCTCCTGGGGGCCGACCTGCAGGTCATCAGTCCCGCGCTGGCAACGACTACTGCCGTCTTCCCCGGACTCCGTGCGGTGATCAACTTCTGACGGGACGGTCGTCTGGCGGAGGCTCGATTCCTCTCCTACGCGGCGCCCCCTGGCGCCCCCGGCAGGCCGAGCCAGGGCCCCTCGCGCAGCCGCGCCCCCTGGTCGTGCAGGTTGCGGCGGGCATCCAGCCAGCGGGCATCCTCCCCATAGGACGCAGGGTGGATGGGCGGAACGTCGGCCAGGGTCATGTGCGGCGTGACGTTGGCGAACGTGAAGAGGCAGGAGTTGGAGAGGGCGCGGGCCTTCCGGTCGCGCGAGTGGCGCTCGATGGCGGTCTGGACGCAGATGGCCGCACCCTCGGTGTAGACCACGCTGGCGGTGAAGCGTAGCGTGTCGCCGATGAGCACCGGCTCGAAGAAGTTGATGCGGTTAACGGCGGCCACCACCGGTCGCCCCGGGGCGATCCTCTCGGCACAGATGGAGGCCAGCTCGTAGGCGCGGCGCATGATGTAGCCGCCGAAGATGGCCTTCGAGTAGTTTTCCTGCTCGGGGTAGGTCCGCTCCCAGCTCTCGACCACCAGCTGGCCAGCCCGGAGGCCGGCGAAGCCCTTCAGGTCCTGCGCCCGGTGGAGCCCCGTCAGCAACTCGAACTCCTGGCGCGAGGGCGGCTCCCCGGCCGCCTCCTGCCGCGCCCTCCAGGCATGCTGCCTTTCGATCGCTCGCGCCTCGCGGCGGGCGGCAACCGCATCGCCTGGCTCCAGGGGCGACACCGCAACCGAGGTGGCTTCGGGGCCGTCCCCGCTTCGGGCCACCATGGTGAAGTGGCAGCTGGCGAAGTGGGCCGCCCCTTGGGCTGCCTCCACCCGCAACCCGACCTCCATGGAACTGCGCCCCACCCTGTTGATCCGGGCTTGGCATGTCATGTCGCGTGAGGCGTCGGCCGGGTGGCGTACCAGGATCTCGTCCACCGCAGCGGTGACCACCTTGGCTCCCGGGTGCGCCTGGCGCGCGTAGTCCACGGCGGTGTCGGCCGCCAGCCGATCGAGCGCCTCCAGCAGCACGCCGAAGCGCAGGTTCCCCGGGAGCGGCTCGTTGAGGACGAGGAAGCGCCGGCGTAGCGTCGCGTCGCTGGTGAAGTGGAGGATGAGCTCCCGGCTGGTATCGACGGCCCGCATGGCGAGACTGTAGCCCGGGCCTGAGCCTCCTCGCCACCGCGGGTGCGCACCCGGTGGAGTGGGCGACTTACCTCGCGTCGCTGCTCCAGCTAGCGCATGAGCGCGACGATCACCGGGCCCCAGGCGGTCAGCAGGATGTTGCCCACCGCGTACGGGACGGTGTAGCCGAGCACCGGTGCCTTGCTCCCGGCGGCATCCTGGACGGCCTTGAGCGCTGCCGTCGATGTGCCGGCGCCGGTGCAGGCGCCGAGCAGGATGACCGGGTCCATCTTCAGCACGAGCCGCCCGAACAGGAGCCCCACGGCCTGGGGAAGAATGGCCGCCACCAGCCCCGCGCCGAGCAGGCCCAGGCCGGTCTGGCGAACGCCCGCCACGAAGCTCGGCCCCGCCGACAGCCCTACGGCCCCGATGAATCCTGCCAGCCCGACGTTGTCGAAGACCCAGAGGGCCGCCTCGGGAATCCGGCCGAAGGTGGGGCGCGTCGAGCGGAGCCATCCGAACACGAGTCCCATGATCAGGGCGCCCCCGCTCGTCGTGAGCGTGATGGCGACTCCCCCGACCGTCACCGACAGAAGACCGACGAGTCCGCCCAGGACGATGCCGAGGCCGAGAAACAGCACGTCCGTGGCCGGGCTGGGGCGATCCAGGTATCCCAGTGCCTGACCGGCCCGTTCCACGTCCCCCTCACGGCCTGCAATTTGAAGCTGGTCCCCCCGGTTCACGACCGTCCCCGGAACGAAAGGCAACTCCTGCCCGCTACGGACGAGCCTGCGCAGGACAACTCCTCGTCCGTGAAGCGCGGCAAGCCTTTCGAGCGTCAGTCCGGCCGCTTCCTTTCGGGTGACGACGGCGTCCAAGACCGTGATCGGAAAGTCGAGCATCTCGTGGTCGCCGACTTCCGGGCCAACGCCTCCCAGGCCCTGGATGAGCGCAACGCGCCGGCCCAGGATGACGATCGCGTCCCCGGCTTCCACGACGGTCTGGGGAGTCGCCTCGATGGCCTTCCCCGCCCGCCAGACTCGCTCCACGAAGATCCCGGCCCCCGGAATCGCCTGCTCGATCTTGGCAACCGTGCGCCCAGCCCAGGCGGGGTTCTCAACATGGAAGGCGCGGATGTCCCACGCCTTGTGGGCCTCCGCCGCGTCGCTCTCCGCCCCCAGCCCCGACATCGACTTCTCGAGGCGACGGCTCGCCTCACGCAGGTCGATCCGGAGCAGGCGAGGGGCGAGGGAGGACAGGAACCACAGCACGGAGGTCGTGCCCACTAGGTAAGTGACGGCGTAGGCTACCGGGATGTTGTTCACGAGGCGGGCCTTCTCGGCCGCCGGGAGCGCTAGGCGCTGGATGGCTTCGCTCGCGGTCCCGATCACGGTCGATTCCGAGAACGCGCCGGCCAGGAGACCCGCCGCCGTGCCGACGTCGTAGCCCAGCAACCGGGCTAGGCCAACGGCCGTGAACAGGGAAGCAACGCAGATGACCGCGGTGAGAGCGAGCTGCGGAAGCGCGTCCTTCTTGAGTCCCCGGAAGAACTGGGGGCCCACTTTGTACCCGGTCGCGAACAGGAAGAGGTCGAAGAAGATCGTCTTCACGGCCGAGGGGACCGCGACGCCGATCTGCCCGATGATCACTCCCGCCAGGAGAGTGCCCAGGACTGGACCAAGCGTGAACTTTCCCAGGCGGATGCGTCCGAGGAGGAACCCGAGGGCGAGCGCCAGGAAGAACGCCAGCTCCGGGTTTTGCCGGAAAGCATCTGCCAGGCTCGAGAGACTCATGGCCATCGACGGTCGTGGAGCTTCAGGGGGCTCACGTTGCCCATGACAGCGTCGTGCCACTTCTCTTCCAGGAAGTCGAGAGCCCTCCCGTGCCGGGGCTGTCCCCGCAAGGGGAGCGCCTCACGTTGATTCCCGCCATTGGACAAAGACGGCGCCACCGGAACCCATGGCCCTGAGATTCCAGATAAGTCAGTCCGAGGCCGATAGCGACCGAGATTCCAGCCCCGCCGCTCACCGGTCTCTCGGACGCCGTTTCCATCTCGAGGACCCGTCCATCCACCGATGTCGCACAGATCTCGCCGGTTCACTGTCACCATGTCGCCAGCGTTTTTTGTTACCCATGTATCC
>Ga0209048_10006855_pt1 | contig 10602 bp, 6 predicted proteins | sample FrelakmetCRP12CR_FD_187146 | JGI IMG/M metagenome (GOLD analysis project Ga0209048, IMG submission 187146) | Freshwater lake sediment microbial communities from the University of Notre Dame, USA, for methane emissions studies - CRP12 CR (SPAdes)... | ecosystem: Environmental > Aquatic >... | reverse complement strand
CAGATGGGTGAAGAAACTCCCCTTCTCGTTCTTCACACCTTTGCTGATAAAGAAGCAAGCCGCGGCATCCTGTCCGTTCAGATCGACGAGGTGGTGGAAGGCCACTGCCTTCGAATCCTGGAATTGTTTAGGGAGAAAGATATTGTTCACCCGCCCCCTTTAATCAACGGACACGATGTCATGGCCCTGGGTTACTCTCCTGGACCACAAGTAGGCCACATCCTCGACTTCATCCGCCAGAAGCAAGTAGAGGGTGAAATCAAAAATAGGGAGGAGGCGTTAAGGGTGTTGGAAGAAAGATTCGGGGAGGAGGGGGAGAGGCGATAAAATCCTGTTGATTATTTGTAAACATTTAGTAAAATAGTAATAAAGGCGATGTCTCCAAAAGTTAACTTTTTACCTGAGGGGGGTAAGCTTATGTTTCGAAAATTATTTGAAATTTATGAAAATAAATTGAGACCCCGTGCCAAGAAAATCCTGATTGGACTAATCGCCTTCTTCGTCGTCTTTAGCCTCGTCGGCTTTTTTGCTCTACCTCCGATCTTAAAATCTATTTTAACCAAGCAACTTTCTGCGAACCTTCACCGTGAGGTGACGATCGACCAGATCAAGATCAATCCTTACACCCTTTCCATATCGGTGAGAGGCCTCACAGTAAAAGACAAGGGGAGCTCTGAAACCTTTGTATCTTTCGGGGAGATCTTCTTGAATTTCCAGAGCCTCTCTGCTCTTAGACTGGCTCTCATTTTTAGCGAAATAAGGTTAACGCAACCCTTCATAAAGATTACTCGCAATCAAGACATGTCCTATAATTTTTCTGATTTATTAGAGAAGAAGGAGCCGAAACCGCCGGAGAAGGAAAAGCCCAAACCGTTAAGATTTTCTTTGAATAATATAAGAATAGAAAACGGGAGCATCGATTTTTGGGATGGACCCAAAAAGATAAAACACGCGGTCAGAGAATTGGATATTGGCGTCCCATTTCTATCGAATATCCCTTCCTCTATCGAAAGATTCGTCCGACCCCATTTTTCAGCCAAAATCAATGGCACTCCCTATGTGCTTGAAGGCACGACGAAACCATTCGCCGATTCACTCGAAACCTCTTTTGATATCAATATTAAAGACCTCGACATTCCTTATTATCTTGCTTATGCCCCCACGAAAATGAATTTTAGGATTGTCTCAGCCTATCTGGATACTCAGACAAAACTTTCTTTTATTGAAACAAAGGATAAGAAGCCTTCGATCACCGTTTCGGGAAACGTCTCTTTGAAAAAAATAGCGGTGGACGATGGAAAGAACAAGCCTCTGCTCAGGCTCCCCCTGTTGGATATCTCTATCGCCCCGTCAGAACCCATTTCTAAAATCATTCATCTATCAAAAATATCCATCCGGTCCCCAGAATTGGAAATACGGAGAGATGAAAAGGGAATGGTTAATGTTCAATCTCTCTTGCCCGAAACAAAAGACACAAAGCCTGCCCCCAAAAAGGTGGAGGAATCAACACCTTTTTCTTTAGACATCGATGAGATACAACTGGCAGGAGCAAAAGTTTCTTTTTCTGACCTTTCCAGGAGTAAACCCTTCAAAACGATTTTAGATCCGATAGATCTGAAGGTTGACCACTTCAGCAACGGCAAAGACAAAAAAACAGCCTATGCTCTATCAATCAAAACCGAAGCCAAAGAGAATATCAGTCTAGAAGGCGAATTCTCCATGGATCCTCTGGGGGCAGAAGGGACTTTAGAAATCAAATCTGTCCCTCTAAAAAAATATGCACCTTACTATCGGGACAATATCCTATTTGACATCGAGGATGGACGCCTTGATTTCTCAACCCGCTATAAATACGCAAAAGGCGAAAAGGAACCGGAGATCTCGCTTCCAGGAATCTCCCTCTCCCTCAGTGCCCTCCGTCTTAAAAAAGCTGAAGAAAATGAGGACTTTCTCAAAATTCCTACTTTTTCGATTAAAGAGACTGAGTTGAATATGACGAAAAAGGAGCTGAAAATTGGAGTCTTTGCTACGCAGAAAGGTGAACTACTTATCAAACGGTTAGCCAATGGGGATATCAATGTCCTTAAACTGGTTGCTCCTTCGTCGGTGCCCAATGAAACAGTTCTCAAGGAACGATCCCCTGAGGACAGTTCCAAACCGCCTGAAAAACCATGGCTTGTATCACTTAGAAACTTGTCTATTGACAATTATACGATCAGAGTCGAAGACCAAACGAATTCCGAGCCTGTTACCCTCACTGCAAAAAACCTGAAGGTCAAGGGGGAGAATATCTCGACCGCTAAAAATAGCAAAGGGAGACTCGCTCTGTCTCTCTTTTTAAATGATAAAGGATCGATTTCCACAACGGGAACGATTGGCATCGAACCCATGACCGCAGATTTGAAGATGGATCTCAAAGGTATTGAGATTGGACCCTTCCAACCCTATTTTACGGACAAAGTAAAGATTAATGTGACGGGGGGAGCCATTTCTACAGTGGGGAACCTCTCCTTTACTTCTACTGAGAAAAAGGAAATGAAGGCGTCCTATAAGGGCGAGGCCGCTATAACTAATTTTTCTTCGGTTGATAAACTGAGCGGAGGGGACCTTCTAAAATTCGAATCCTTTTCATTGAGCGATCTCAATTTCGGATATACACCTCTCTCGATCGACATCAAAGGAATCTCTTTAACTGACTTCTATGCCCGCGTATTGGTCAACTCCGAAGGAAAAATCAATCTTCAGGAGATCATGAAAACTGAGGAGCCGAAGCAAGTGTCGCCTCCCCCTCCTGTTCAACAGGGGAAAGGAGAGCCCTCCCCGGAGGAAAAAGGGCCTTCAAAGAATATCAAGATCGGTCAGATCACTCTTCAGGGAGGGAAAATAGATATTTCAGACAAATCGGTCAAACCTGAATTTTCAATGAGCCTGTCAGAGATGGGAGGAAGAGTATCGGAGCTTTCGGCTGAGGAGAATACGACAGCGGATGTTGAACTCCGAGGAAAACTCAACGAGTATGCCCCCCTCGAAATCACTGGCAAAATTAATCCCTTGAGAGATGACCTCTATGTAGACATAAAGGCCAGAATTAAGGATTTGGAGCTAAGTCCGGCAACACCTTACGCTGGGAAATATGTCGGCTATTCCATTGAGAAGGGCAAACTCTCCTTCGATCTAAAATATCTAATCGCTAAGAGGAAGCTTGATTCGCAAAATAGTATCTTCTTCGATCAATTCACCTTTGGCGAAAAGGTTGAAAGCCCTACCGCAACGAAATTACCCGTAAAACTTGCCGTTGCCCTTCTAAAAGACAGGAAGGGTGAGATCAAATTAGACCTTCCTGTAACGGGGAGCCTGGATGATCCGAAATTCAGCGTATGGGGAGTGATCCTGAAGATCCTCGTTAATTTGATCTCAAAGGCCGCCACCTCACCTTTTTCACTTCTCGGTGCGGTCTTCGGAGGAGGAGAGGAATTAAGTTACATAGAATTTGATTACGGAAGTACGACCATCACTGAGCCAAGCGTGAAAAAGCTCGGAACCATCGCCAAAGCCCTCAATGATCGCCCGTCGCTCAAAATGGATATCGAAGGCCATGTCGACCTCGAAAAAGACAAGGAAGGATTGAGACAGTATCTCTTTAACAACAAATTAAGGGGCCAGAAATTAAATGAAACGATCAAGAAGGGTTCCCCCTCGATCCCGGTGGATGAGGTCAAAATTGAACCTTCTGAATACGGGAAATATCTGAAGATCGCCTACAAAGAGGAGAAATTTCCAAAACCAAAAAATATCCTGGGAATGGCGAAAGACCTGCCAGTCCCGGAAATGGAAAAATTAATGCTGACCCATATCGAGATCAAGGAGGGGGACCTGAGAACCCTTGCCTCTCAACGATCGATGGGGGTAAAAGATGTCATCCTAAAATCCGGACAGGTTGAACCGGAGAGAGTATTTATCCTTGAACCGAAGTCTCTTCCACCTGAAAAGAAGGAAAAGATTAAAGATAGCCGTGTCGATTTTAAACTGAAATAATCAGAAAACAGATCATCAGAAACTTATAGTAAAGAACCCCGCCCAAAGGGCGGGACTTTAGAACCCAAATTCTTCAACCCCAAAACGAGATCCCGAAACAAGTTCGGGATGACAAAAAGACCAGAACTGAACCGTCATGTCATGCTGAACTTGTTTCAGCATCTGGTTTGGTTTTCTTGTGCTTTCAGCAGACGCACCTTTCATCACCATCCACAGGAGGGGGTTCTCAGGAGCAAACTTAATAAAAAGGGGGAACAAACAATGCTAAAGGAATTTAAAGAATTTGCGATGCGAGGAAACGTAGTGGATATGGCTGTTGGAATTATCATTGGGGCGGCCTTCGGCACCATTGTCAATTCGCTTGTCCAAGAGGTCATTATGCCGCCCATCGGCCTGCTTCTGGGGAATATTGATTTTTCTAATCTCTTTCTTGTTTTGAAAGATGGCAAAGTGCCCGGTCCCTACGCAACGGTTGCCGTGGCCAAGGCAGCGGGTGCGGTGAGTATGAACATCGGCATTTTCATTAACACCGTCATCAGCTTTGTCCTTGTCGCCTTTGCTGTGTTTCTGCTTGTGAAGACGGTTAATAAACTGAAGCGCCAAAAGGAAGCTCTCCCGGCTGTGCCAACAACGAAAGAGTGCACTTATTGCCTCTCAACCATTCCGATTAAGGCAATGCGTTGTCCAAACTGCACTTCTGAGTTGAATGTAGGCTAAGAAAAGATAACACGCCCTCATGTTTGTTTTATCTTCCTGATCGAAACAAAACAGAACAGGAGACTGACAATGATATCACGCTTCCTCACCTTCTTTAAGACCGGTATTTGGGAAATTCAATTAAGAGATCTTTCGGCTATAGAAGCCTTTTTCATTAAATATCTGCGCATTATTCTTTTGGCATCAAGAGGATTTGTTAGAGATAATTGTCAGAAGACCGCTTCGGTCCTGACCTATTATTCTCTACTCAATGTGGTGCCCGTGGTGGCCGTAGCGTTTGCGATGGCGAAAGGTTTCGGTCTTGAAAAACTCATCGAAAAACAGATCCTCCAAATGGCAGAGAAGGCAAATTGGCAAGCGGATATCACCACACAGATCATTTCCTTTTCTCACAACATCCTTGACCAGGCGAAGGGTGGTTTAATTGCTGGTGTCGGAATAGTATTGCTGTTCTGGACGGTCATATCCATCATGGGAAAAATCGAAGAGTCTCTTAACGAAATCTGGGAAATAAAGAAATCAAGGACACAGATAAGAAAATTTAGCGATTATATAACAATGATGGTCTTAGGCCCTGTTCTTCTTATCATTTCCAGCAGTGCGACTGTCCTTGTGGCAAGTCAAGTGAAAGTGATCGTCAACAAAATTGCTCTCCTGGGAGTTTTCAGTAAGGTCATTTTTCTCCTACTGAATCTACTGCCCTATGTCTCCATCTGGGTTCTCTTAACGATGCTCTATCTGATCATGCCAAACACCAGAATTCCGCTCAGGTCAGCCATTCTGGGAGGTGTCGCTGCCGGGACGATTGCCCAAATCGTTCAATGGATATACATTAAATTCCAGATTGGGGTAGCAAGTTACGGTGCCATTTACGGGAGCTTCGCGGCCCTGCCCCTTTTCTTGGGTATGCTTCAAATGAGTTGGATGATCGTTCTTTTTGGCGCAGAAATTGCGAATGCCAATGAACATTACGAAACATACGGCTTTCACCCGGACTATTCCAGGATGAGCGTTTCATCGAAAAAAATTCTCATGCTCAGGATCTTTCACCTCCTCACCAAAAAGTTTTCTCTGGGAGAAAAACCCTTGAGTGCTCACCAGATTGCCCATGATTTGGAGATCCCCGTTCGCCTTGTACGGCAGTTCCTCTTTGAATTAAGCGATGTGGGTCTGGTGGTTGAGACAGCAAAGGGAATCAAGAGCGAGGTCGCCTTTCAACCCGGAAGGACGATTGAAAATATTACAGTCAAATTCGCTCTGGATGAGTATGAGAAATACGGAACCACAAAGATCCCTGATTATCAATCTGATGAATCGGAGAAAATCTCAAGGTATTTAAGAGATATTTCAGAAACCATCGAGAAATCTCCCGCAAACGTCCGCGTAAAAGAGATATGAGAGAAGGGTTTGCTTGATTGACAAACAGATCTCAAATCCCTTATAAAATGATTAGATGCCGGCAATTCTTGTAACGGGTGGAGCGGGATATATCGGAAGTCATGTGGTTAAGGAGCTTCTCCACCAAAACTATACGCCCATTGTCTTCGACAATCTTCAAACCGGTCATCGAAATGCCCCCATGGATGCCCTCCTCATAGAAGGGGACCTGTCGGATCAAAAGAAACTTAAAGAGACTTTTCAATCCTACCCAATTGATACTGTAATGCATCTTGCAGCCGACTCCTTGGTAGGAGAATCCGTTCAAAATCCTGTAAAATATTTCAACAATAACGTGAGAAATAGTTTGAAACTAATTGAAATGATGGAGGCATTTGAGGTAAAGAAAATCGTATTCTCTTCCTCTGCCGCTGTTTATGGGGAACCCAAAACCATTCCTATAGGGGAGGATCATCCTTGTCTCCCTACGAATCCGTATGGCGAGACAAAATGGATCTTTGAAAAGGTTCTACAGGCTTTTCATGATGGAGGTAAATTAAACTTCATCTCCCTCAGATACTTCAATGCCGCAGGGGCGGATCCAGAGGGTAAGTTTGGAGAGGACCACTCTCCGGAAACCCATTTGATCCCATTAGTGATCAAAGCAGCTTTGGATGGAACTTCAGTTCCTGTTTTTGGTACAGACTATCCCACTCCCGATGGAACTTGCATCCGCGACTATATCCATGTCACCGATCTTGCCCATGCCCATATTCTAGCCCTTAGGAAATTAGATCAAGAGAGAATTTCAGGAATTTATAATCTGGGAAATGGGAATGGATTTTCAGTGAGAGCAGTCATTGAGGCGGCAAGAAAAATATCTGGGCGAGAGGTTGCTTCGGTCGATTCCTCAAGGAGACCAGGGGACCCTGCACGGCTGGTGGCCAGTTCAAAAAAGATTAGGGAGGAACTGGGATGGATTCCCAAGTTCCCTGATCTGGAAACGATTGTTGAAACCGCCTGGAAATGGCACAGAAACCATCCGAAAGGATACGACGACTAAGACTCGGGAGGGTTCAAGGGGTCCAGGATTCAAGGGGTCTAGCCTAGAACCTTAAGTCTATTTGTCTTGAATAAAGGAGCTGTTATAAGACTCTTAAAAGAAACCTCTAGAACCCTTGACCCCTCGAATCCTTGAACCCTTTTAAGGGGAGAACCCATGTGCGGTATTTTTGGGATTTATAATCATCTTGAAGCGTCCAATCTCGCCTATCTAGGTCTCTATGCCCTTCAGCACCGTGGTCAGGAGAGCGCTGGGATCGTCTCCTCAGGCAAGAGACAGCTCCATCATTACCGCCAGATGGGATTGGTCTCTGAGGTCTTCACTCAAGATATACTGAAGAGACTCTCTGGAAAAAGTGCCATCGGTCATGTCCGATATTCCACCGCTGGTTCAAGCGAGCTCAAAAATGCCCAACCTTTTTCTGTGGATTATTACAAAGGAAGCTTGGCCATCGCCCACAACGGTAATCTGACCAATGCCCTTCTTATTAAAAGCGAACTCGAATCCAGAGGATCCATTTTTCAGTCGAATATGGATACCGAGGTCATCGTTCACCTCATGGCCCGTTCCAAAGAAAAAAGCTCCGTAGAGCGAACGGTCCATGCCCTCAAACAGGTTGAAGGAGCCTACTCTCTGCTCATCCTGACGGAGAACGAAATGATCGCAGCCAGAGATCCTTTTGGTTTCAGGCCTTTGGTTCTCGGTCAGCTTAAGGATGCACCTGTGGTTGCCTCTGAGACATGCGCCTTTGACCTCATCGGAGCCGAGTTTGTGAGGGAGATTGAACCCGGGGAAATTCTTTTAATTAATGAAGAGGGAACTAAATCGTTCAAACCTTTTCCGCGTAAACAACATCACCAGTGCATCTTTGAGTTCATCTACTTCGCCCGGCCGGATAGTTTCTTTTTCAACAGAAATGTCTATGAGGTTAGAAAATCGTTTGGAGTTCAACTTGCCAGGGAATCGCCAGTAGATGTGGATATGGTCGTTCCTATCCCGGATTCCGGATTCCCTGCCGGATTGGGCTATGCGGCTGAATCGAAAATCCCCCTGGAGCTCGGGATGATAAGGAATCATTATATCGGAAGGACGTTCATCGAACCCGAACAACGAATCCGACACTTCGGTGTAAAAATCAAATTGAACCCGGTGAAAGAATTGCTGAAAGGTAGAAGGATTATCACCGTGGATGACTCCATTGTCCGGGCAACCACCAGCCAAAAGATTAATCGGATGTTTCGAAATGCCGGCGCAAAAGAAATTCATGTCAGAATCAGCTCTCCACCCATCACCCACCCTTGTTTTTTCGGTATTGATACGCCAAAACAATCAGAGCTGATCGCTTCTTCGCACAAGATCAAGGAAATTCAGAAGTTTATTAATGCAAGTTCCCTACATTATTTAACCTTAGAGGGTCTGAAGAAATGCGTAAAAGAGGATGCTGAGTCTTTCTGTTATGCCTGCTTCACGGGAGATTACCCTATTCCATTCCAGATGGATTTGGAGTAGAAGCTTTCCTATCAACATCTTCTCAAGAATTGATCTCTTGGTGCACCGCTCTTGGAGTCCTTTCCCTCGCGAGATTTGACTTTTTAACCCAGAATTTGTAAATTGATTTGATTCATACAGACAATAAATAGAATCCGTTCAAGAACCTACTCTTCTATCCAAAGGAGAAGGAAATGGATTACAAATATCGATGGAAAATTATTGCTATCCTGGGTCAAGGGGACCAAGGCAGAGTTTACCGCGTGATCGACACTAAAGAATTCGACATCGACGGACAAATTCGCCCCGATATTGAAAACTCGCTTCACGGGTTAGTCTCATCCGATAACACTGAAACTCGAAAAAAATTTTTTGAATTATATCGGTGCGCGCTGGTTGAGCTTTTACAAATGGAAGACCCTGAGAATCAAGGCGCTTTAAAAGTTTTGCATAAGCCTAAAGAGGCGAAAGGTGCGGACCGGGTCCAAGACCGAATCAAGCGCGAAATTAAAGCAATGGCTGCCATTTCTCATCCTAATCTTCTAAAGATTCTGGATACGGACCGAGACTTGAGGTGGTTTGTGTCGAAATTCTATCCGTGGGGGTCACTCGATAAGCACCTGAATACGTATGTCGGAGAGTTTCCAAAAGCCCTCAAGGCGTTTCGGCCACTCGTGGAAGGGGTCTCTGAATTACATAAAAGAGGCTTTGTGCATCGGGACGTCAAGCCACAAAATGTATTCATGGATGGTAACGGTCATTTGGTTCTCGGAGATTTAGGTTTAGTATTCTTTACCGATGAGAGTTACACGAGAATTTCTAAGACCTGGGAGACTGTAGGAAGGGGTGACTGGATGCCTGGCTGGGCCCTGTCTCTCCGAATAGATGAGATTAATCCCTCCTTCGATGTATTTTGTTTAGGCAAGCTGTTGTGGTCAATGGTTTCGGGATCGCCCAACCTTCCTCTGTGGCATTACGATCAACAAGAATTCAACCTAGAAATCAAATTTCCCCATAGGCACTCCATCCGATTGGCAAATTATCTTTTCAGTAAATGTATCGTCGAGCATGAAAAGGATTGCCTCGCGGATGCAACGGCACTTCTCGAAAAGGTTGATGAAGTCTTATCTTTGCTTGATAGCCATGCGGACGTCGTTGACTCAAAGTTGAAACGACAATGCAGAGTCTGTGGAAAGGGCGATTACAATGAATCCGATGCCACCCCTTATTTGTCGAAGCCGGTTGGAAAACGTGTACTGAAAATGTTGATTTGTGATTATTGCGGCAATGTCCAATTATTTGCCGTCGATCTCTGGGATAAACTGCTCGCTTTGGATAAGAAATAATTTGGTGTCCTGAGCCTGCCGAAGGAAGCGGCGCTTTTGACCCCGTCCTAAAGGATCGGGTTTGGCGCCGCCGAAGTATCAACGAATCCATCGCAACCTCTCCTCACCCTTTGCAGGTGAAGCTCTCAACCCCCTTTTCTGAGGATAACTTCCTGTAATTTTCTCTTCACTTATTTCCGAAAACTATGTATATTACTACCGCAAATAGGCAATGAGGATATGCCTCGCCCCCCTTTGAAGAGCCTTTATTGGGTTAAGATTTAATGAAAACATAGAAGCTGCTTAAAAAATAAGTTAGGCCCGAAAGCGAACGCCGCACGTACGGGCACTTAAAGAATGCGGCAAAACCATCAGAAGGAGGAGATGACTATGGCAAAAGAAGCTGGAGCAGGTGCTGGCGTTGGCCTTTGTCCGTTCTCATGGATTGAAGTGTCAAAGGCTGCAGGGTGCTTTTCATCGCTGTTCGGAGGAAAGGACAAAATAGTCTCAGAACCACAGCCTTGCATGATGTCAAGGTGTCAACTCTGGGATGCATCGGCAGGCAATTGTGGCTTAATTACAAAGAAGTAAGAAGGA
>Ga0209048_10006853_pt1 | contig 10606 bp, 5 predicted proteins | sample FrelakmetCRP12CR_FD_187146 | JGI IMG/M metagenome (GOLD analysis project Ga0209048, IMG submission 187146) | Freshwater lake sediment microbial communities from the University of Notre Dame, USA, for methane emissions studies - CRP12 CR (SPAdes)... | ecosystem: Environmental > Aquatic >... | reverse complement strand
TTCAGAAAGATCCTCGTTCCGATCGATACCGCCGAACCTGCCATCGCAGAACCTGCCATCTATTTTGCGGCTCAATTGGCGGCGCTGAGCAATGCGGCGGTGAGATTAATTCATGTTCTGCCCACTATGCCAGCCTATCTGCGTGATCTCCTTCCCGCTAATGTCGCCGCCGACAGAGAAGGCGCGGACCGCGCTATGCTGCAAGAATTAGCAAAAAAGGCAAACGTTCCGATGGATCTATTTTCTATCACTCTTCGAACAGGCGCCGTTGCTGACGAAGTGCTTGCTGAAGCGGATTTCTGGGGAGCCCACCTTATTGTCATCGGCGCGCATAGCCCGTCGGTGCGCACATATCTGCTCGGCTCCAATGCCGAGAAGATCCTGCATCACGCAAACTGCTCGGTAATGGTCGTGCGGCCGCATAAGGATGAGAAAGGGAATTATTGGCTCTTCCCCATGATAGCGTCCTGATGTGTAGAGCACCAAAAGATTCACGGCGAACCCGTTAACCGATTGCGTAGCGCTTAGCGGATTGGCGCTATAGGAGTTGGAAATTTGCCAAGTCAATCAGGGAATGAGTTCCGGACGGAGAAGAGCAAGGCTGGCACGCCAAGCGAGAACATCGCCGCACAGGTTCTCGAGATCATTCGCGCATTCGTGGCCGAACTGCACCCGAACATGGTTGATCCTCGTCTCGTCCGCCTCAACAGCGACCTCGATCGCGACTTAGCCCTCGATAGTCTTTCGCGAGCCGAACTGCTTATTAGGCTGGATCGGCATTTCAAGGTTCACCTTCCGGAAAACCTGCTCGGCGCGGCCAACAACCCCGCGGATCTCGTAAAGGCGGTGGTCGATGCGGCGCCGGTGTCTGTCGCACCGTCTCGCATAGGGGAACAGAAACCAAGCATCGGAGCTATTCAGGAGCCGATTGATGCAAAAACGCTGATTGAAGCGCTCTCGCAACACGCGTTGCATCATGGCGAGCGTGTACATGTCGATTTGTGGAGGGACGCTGAGCGCCCGCAATCGCTAACCTATAGAGAACTTTTTCTGGAAGCCTGCGCCGCAGCGGGTGGTCTGATTGAACGGGGAGTCTCGGCAGGCGACCGAATTGCCATTATGCTGCCGACTAGCCGCGATTTCTTCGTTGCGTTCTTCGGCATCTTGTTTGCGGGCGCGATTCCCGTGCCAATATATCCGCCATTTCGCTTGGCCCAGATAGAGGATCACTTGGTTCGTCAGGCCGGAATATTGAACAACGCCGCTGCAGGCGTGCTGATTACGAACGACAACATTCGAGTCATAGGCAGGCTACTGTTCGGGATGGTTCACAGCTTACAGCACATCGTGACTATCGCCGACCTCGCTCGCGGCACGGCGCTTCCGGCTCCTTTGCCGGCAGCCGCCACTACGACCGCTCTAATTCAGTATACCTCTGGCAGCACGGGAGATCCTAAGGGCGTCGTCCTGTCGCACGCTAATCTCCTCGCTAATATTCGCGCCATGGGTACGGTCTTAGGGGCTTCGTCGACAGATAGAGTAGTAAGCTGGCTGCCTCTGTATCATGATATGGGGTTGATCGGTTGTTGGTTAGGCAGTCTCTATTACGGCGCGCCAGTCTTGATTTTGTCGCCGCTGTCCTTTCTGGCTAACCCGATGCACTGGCTTTGGGCGATCCACGATTATAGAGCGACGATTGCCGCCGCTCCAAATTTCGCTTTCGAGTTTTGTCTCAAAGCAATTGACGATGCGAGCGTTGCGGGTCTGGATCTTTCGTCTCTGCGCGCCGTCCTCAACGGGGCGGAACCTGTCAGCCCGATTACGATCGAACGCTTCGCAAGAAAGTTTGCGGCGTTTGGCTTCCGGCCGGGAATGATGGCTCCCGTCTACGGACTCGCAGAAAATGCAGTGGGGCTAGCTTTTCCGCCAATCGGGAGATCTCCGCTGATCGATCGAGTTGATCGACTGACACTCGATCGGGACGGCGTAGCGCGCACGGCCGAGCCGGGAAGCGCGAGCGCCATTGCGCTCGTCGCATGCGGACGACCACTCCCACATCATGAAATTCGAGTGATTGACGAGGCCGGGCGCGAATTGCCCGAACGTCAGGAAGGGCGTCTACAATTTAAGGGGCCCTCTGCGACGAAAGGTTATTTCCAAAACCCCGAAAAAACGCGAGCTCTGTTCGACGGCGCTTGGCTGGAAACGGGGGATCGCGGTTACATTGCAGGCGGCGACGTATTCATTACGGGACGCATCAAGGATCTGATTAAGCGCGCGGGGCGCAATATCTATCCGCAGGAGCTCGAAGAAGCCATCGGGTCGCTCACAGGAATAAGGAGAGGTTGTGTAGCGGTGTTCCCCGCCGTTGATCGCCGTGCCGGAACAGAACGGTTAATCGTTTTGGCCGAGACGCGCGTTACCGATGCAGCTGCGCGCGAAGCCTTACGAAAAGCAATCGCGGAGATGTCGCAAGCTCTACTCGATCTAGCGCCGGATGATATCGTGTTGGCGCCACCGCACACGGTACCAAAGACATCAAGCGGAAAAATACGCCGATCTACAGCCCGGGCGATCTACGAGGCAGGAATGCCGGAAAGCGTCTGTTTAAGTCCGCGTTGGCAACTGCTTCGCATTGCGCTTGCTGGCGTAGGGCCAAGGCTGCATAGGAATTTGTCGAATTTCGGCGTGCTGGCTTACGGCGGTTTTGTTTGGTGTGTGCTGTTAGCGATTGCCGCCGGAGTTTTGCCTTGCGTGCTGCTGGTTCCGTGGCCAATTTGGCGGCATCGCGCGCTGAGCGGGGGTGCCCGGGCTTTCTTTCGTCTTGTTGGAATTCCCCTTCATGTCGAGTTTGAAGCTCCTTTGCCCAAGGCGAACGCGATCATCGTATCCAACCATTCAAGTTATCTCGATGGCGCAGTGATCGCGGCGATTTGTCATGGGGCGATTTCATTTGTTGCGAAGGAAGAATTAGCACGGCAGGTCGTCGCGGGCGCTTTTCTGCGGCGGCTTGGCGCGATTTTCGTACGCCGAACCGATCCGGTTGGCGGCGTCGCAGACGCTGGAAAGGCTTTGAAGTCCGCTGAGGCTGGCGCCCGCGTGGTATGGTTTCCCGAGGGGACGTTTTCACGCATGCCGGGGCTGCTCGAGTTCCACGTGGGGGCGTTCTTGACTGCCGTTCAACTCGGTTTGCCAGTAATTCCAGTGACGATACGGGGAACACGCTCGATCTTGCGCGATGGTTCCTGGCTGCCGCGACGCGGGACCATTTCCGTCCATGTTGGAGCGCCAATCAAGCCAACCGGCCAGGATTTCGAGGCGGCGGTAGCGCTGCGGCAGGATGTCCGCGAGAAAATTCTCGCCCGATGCGGGGAGCCGGATCTCAGCCATGAGCGCGTTTTGCTGCCGAGCTGATCAAGAATTTTGTATCCCATCGCAAAGCCTCGAAGTTGAAGCTCGGCGCCATCGTAGCGTCGCACTGACTGTACCCCCCGACGATCAACTGGTTCATTTTTGACATGCCTTCGGCTTAAGGCGAGAGTTTCAGTTCTTGTCCAGTGGTCCTACTCAGACATCATAACCATTTGAAATAATTTGACAAATACCGACCATCTCGGTTGGCGTTCGTATTATCTTGGAATAGATTCAACTGAATCAAAAAAATCGTATCGAGAATGATGATCTCCTTCTGTCGATCAAGGCGGGACGACGGGCTGGTGACCGATGGCGAGGGCAACGTCTCCACCGACATCTGCCTCACGAACAATGCCTCCAAGGGCAAATCCGGACGTGTAATCCCGATCCATTCGTCCCTTCGAGATCTCTTGATCCGTTGGAGAAACGAACAGGCACCGAGATCGGACTTCATCGCAGCGACTTCACTGTGACCCATCCGCAACACAAATTTTATTTTGGGCGAAATTGCGGCGACGAACACATTTTCGCCATACCTACAAAGTGTCCTTGCTGCGTCGCCCTGGCTTCTCCTTGGGCGACTCCTCCCTAGACTTGGACTGCTGACTTACAGCAGTCCCTTTTTTTTGCGATCAAGAAACCGTTGGTAGCCCGATCAACTACTTTCTGGCGTCAGGACCTGACTTGGATCGAGCGCCTCTATCGCTCAGGCCAACTCATGAGCGCCGCGGGCGCTGTCTGAAAGGGCCTGCTTATAAACCGTGAGCGGACGCCAAGTGCAGCGGGCGGCGCCTCCGGGATGCGCGATTTGCGGACTCTCCGGCAAGGAGCGACGGCCTCAAGAATCTGATCAAGACGCTGGGTGGATTTCTTGACCGCCGCACATGAGAGTCTTCTGTTTTCTCTCGCACCACGAAATTCAAAAAACGCTCGATTCCGAGGCGGCCGTCATAGCCATGCGCTCCCCGAGCTGTGCTATTATCCTGCCTTGCAAACAGCTTGATCGAGGTGTTTATGAAAATGCGTCTCCCGATGATCGCGTCCCTTTTCGCATTCCTCGCGACCAACTCCGTTTTCGCGGCCGAGTCTCTCCGCGACCAAGCGAAAGGCCTGTTCGAGCCGATCCCGGAGGCGCCGCCTGCTTTGCCGGGCGAACCGTCAACGCCCGAGAAAGTGGCGCTCGGCAAGATGCTGTATTTCGAACCGCGAATCTCTGAAAGCCACGAATTTAGTTGCAGCACTTGCCACAATATTAGCATGGGCGGCAGTGATGGCCGCTCGTCGTCAATAGGGCACCTATGGCAGCTCGGCGGCCGCAAGACGCTGTCGGTCTTGAACGCCGTCTTCAACAAATCGCAATATTTTGATGGCCGGGCTTCCGATCTCAAGGATCAGGTGGTGAGATCCGTCATGGCGTTCCCGGCGGCTCTGCTCAAAACACGGGGTGGGCCGACGATCTTCAACCCTGCCGAGATGAACGTCACGAAGCAGCGCGCCGTCGAGCAGCTCAAAGCCATCCCCGGCTATCTCGACGCCTTCAAAAAGGCGTTCCCCACTGAAGCCGACCCCATTGTATACAACAACGTCGGAAGGGCGATCGCTGTGTTCGAGGCGACGCTCATCACGCCCGACGCTCCCTTCGACCGCTGGCTCAACGGCGACGACGCCGCGCTCTCTGAAGAGCAAATGCAGGGCCTGAAGCTTTTCATCGATAGGGGCTGCTCCAACTGCCACAATGGCATCAATATTGGCGGCGGAATGTATGCGCGTTTCGGGGTCGTCCAGAACCCAGGTCCAGAGTTCCTGCCGCCGGAGGATTGGGGCCGCTTCGCCGTCACCAAAGACCTTAGCGATAAATATGTGTTTAAGGTTCAGAGTTTGCGCAATATCGAATTGAACCCTCCCTATTTTCATAGCGGACGTGTTTGGGATCTAAAACAAGCGGTGGCGATCATGAGTGAGTCACAGTTGGGGTTGAGGCTGAATGAAGGCGAGATCAACAACATCACGGAGTTCCTCAAATCGCTGACTGGCCGCCAGCCTGAGATCATCCTTCCAATTCTACCCCCCTCGGTGGCCACCACCCCCCGTCCCCAACCTTAAAGGGGTTGTAAGGTGAGGAAGATGGCGGTTGGGTTGTTTGGGCGGGTGAGCCCGCAATGGGTCAATCGCATCGCTTCGACGGCCTCCGCGATACGTCCAGTTACATAGAACGCGCCGCCAGCGCCGCGATGGCGCTAAAGACGCAGAGCATTTGGGAAGACCGCCGTGACGAATCCCCACCAGGCCGCCGCTCATCCTGCCCCCGCAGCGTCCACGCTCGATCCGCAGGCGTTTGCGCTGCGCGACGAAGTGCTGCGCCGGCTCGCCGAAACAGTCGGCAAAGACCCGGCCGCCGCCAGCCCGCGCGACTGGTTCATCGCGGCGGCGCTGGCGACGCGCGATCGCGTCGTGCCGCCGTGGTTCGCCTCGACCAAGCGGAACTATCGGCAGGACCGGCGTCGCGTTTATTACATGTCGCTGGAGTTTCTGGTCGGCCGGTTGCTGATGGACGCGCTGACCAATCTGGGATTGACCGAAACAATGCGCGCCGCGCTGACCGATGTCGGTGTCGATCTCGACGCGCTGCGCGCACTGGAGCCGGACGCGGCGCTCGGCAATGGCGGCCTTGGGCGGCTCGCCGCGTGCTTCATGGACAGTATGGCGACACTGGAAATTGCAGCCATGGGTTATGGCATCCGCTACGACCACGGTCTGTTCCGGCAGGCTATCAAGGACGGCTGGCAGCAGGAGTATCCCGAAGATTGGCTGTCCTTCGGCAATCCGTGGGAGTTTCCGCGTCCCGAAATTCTCTACGACATCGGCTTTGGCGGCCATGTCGAAGGTTCGCGCCTTGCCGACGGCGCATTGGCGCATGTCTGGCACCCGGCCGAAACCATCGAGGCCGTGGCCTATGATACGGCGGTGGTCGGCTGGCGCGCCAAGCATGTCAACACGCTGCGGCTGTGGTCCGCGCGCGCGCCCGACCCGCTGCGTCTCGACGCTTTCAACGCCGGCGACTATGTCGGCGCACTGGCCGATCAGATGCGCGCCGAATCGATCTCCAAAGTGCTATATCCGAGCGATTCGACGCCGGCGGGGCAGGAGTTGCGGCTGCGGCAGGAATATTTCTTCGCCTCCGCCTCGCTGCAGGATTTGATCCGCCGCCACATAAAGCAGTCGGGTGACATTAAAAAGCTCGGCCAGAAAGTCGCCGTTCAGCTCAATGACACGCATCCCGCCATCGGCATCGCCGAATTGATGCGACTCCTGGTCGATGTGCATGGCGTCGAATGGAAAGAGGCCTGGGCGATCACGCAGGCGACCTTCTCCTACACCAATCACACACTATTGCCGGAGGCGCTGGAGACCTGGCCGGTCGGGCTGATGGAGCGACTGCTGCCGCGCCATATGCAGATCATTTATCTGATCAACGCGCTGCATCTCGACCGGTTGCGCGAGAAGGGCGTCGACGACGCCGCCACATTGTCCAATGTGTCGCTGATCGACGAACATAATGGGCGCCATGTGCGCATGGGCAATCTCGCCTTCCTCGGCTCGCACAAGGTCAACGGCGTCTCGGCGCTGCACAGCGAACTCGTCAAGGAGACGGTGTTTCGCGATTTTCATCGACTTTATCCGGACCGTATCGTCAACAAGACGAACGGAATCACCTTTCGCCGCTGGTTACTGGAGGCCAATCCACCGCTCTCGGCGCTGCTGGCGCAGACGATCGACCCACAGGTCTTCGATGATCCGACGCATCTGTCAGAACTGGAGAAACTCGCCGACGACCAGAGCTTTCAGCAACGTTTCGCGAGCGCCAAGCGCGCCAACAAGGAGCGTCTGGCGCAGCTAATTTTCGAGCGCGTCGACGTGAAGGTCGATCCGTCGGCGCTGTTTGACGTGCAGATCAAGCGCATCCATGAATATAAGCGGCAGATGCTCAACGTGCTGCACACGATCGCGCTTTATCAGGACATCAAGGCGCAGCCTTCGCGCACCTTCGTGCCCCGTGTAAAAATTTTTGCCGGCAAGGCGGCGGCGAGCTATCATCAGGCCAAGCTGATCATCAAGCTCGCCAATGACGTCGCGAAAATAGTCAACGCCGATCCGCATGTGCGCGGCCTGCTCAAAGTGGCGTTCCTGCCCAACTATAATGTCAGCCTCGCTGAGACGATCATCCCGGCGGCGGACCTCTCCGAGCAGATTTCGACTGCTGGCATGGAGGCCTCGGGCACCGGCAATATGAAATTCGCGCTGAATGGCGCGCTTACCATTGGCACGCTGGACGGCGCCAATGTGGAGATCAAGGAGCATGTCGGCGACGACAATATTTTCATTTTCGGCCTGACCGCGGCGGAGGTGGAGGCAAGCCGGGCGAAGGGCATCGACGCGCGCGAGACCATCGCCGGCAGTCCGCGCCTGCGCGAAGCGCTGACGGCGGTGGCGACCGGCGTGTTTTCGCCGGACGACTCCAACCGTTACGGTCAATTGGTCGATACGTTGACCTATTACGACCACTTCCTCGTGACCAAGGATTTCGACGCCTATTGGGAGGCGCAGGCCGCCGTCGACGCGCGCTGGCGCGAGCAGAAGGCCTGGCGCCGCGCCGCAATTCTCAACACCGCTCGCGTCGCCTGGTTCTCCTCGGACCGGACAATCCGCGAATATGCGCAGGAGATTTGGAATGTGCCGGTGTGAGAGGGGCGGACCCGCGACAATGGCGCGCTGGCCCCGGCGCGGATTTTTCTCTAATGCAGATAGACATGATCCCTGTCGGTCGATAAACGCGAGCGCCCGTGACCCAATCCAGCTGGCGCCTTGGGCAAGACGAGATTACGGCGATCCTTTCCGCGCGCTGCGGCGACCCTTTCGCCGTCCTCGGGCTGCATGAGACGCCGGCGGGTTTCGCCATCCGCGCCTTTGTTCCTGGCGCGGAGGCGGTGAGCGCGCTGACGCCGCAGGGCAAGCCCCTTGCGGAGCTAGAGCGTGTCCATGCCGGTGGTTTGTTCGAGGGTCTGATCCCCGCCGTCACGACGCACGTCGCCTATCGCCTGCAGGCGAAGAACGCGAACGCCGTCTGGGAGTTTTGCGACCCTTACGCCTTCACGCCCGTGCTCGGTCCGCTCGACGATTATCTGCTTGTCGAAGGCGCGCATCAGAAGCTTTACGAGCGCCTCGGCGCGCATCCGCGCACGCATGAGGGCGTCGAAGGCGTCGCTTTCGCGGTCTGGGCGCCCAATGCGCGCCGCGTTTCCGTCATCGGCGATTTCAACGATTGGGACGGCCGCCGTTGCCAGATGCGCAAGCGCGTCGACAGCGGCATCTGGGAAATCTTCGTGCCCGGCGCCGGTGCCGGCGCGTGCTACAAATTCGAGATCGTCTCCGGCAATGGCGCGCTGACGCCGTTGAAGGCCGATCCCTTCGGCCGCGCCGCCGAGTTACGCCCGGCGACAGCCTCCATCGTCGTCGTGGACAAGCCCTTCGCCTGGAGCGACGCGGCCTTCATGGCGGCGCGCGCGAAAGACCCGCGGCGCGCGCCGATGTCGATTTACGAGGTTCATCTGCCGTCCTGGCGGCGTGGCGAGGGTGGGCGTTTCCTCACCTATGACGAATTGGCGGCGACGCTCATTCCCTATGCCGCCGATCTCGGCTTCACCCATATCGAACTGCTGCCAGTCAACGAACATCCGCTCGACGCTTCCTGGGGTTATCAGCCGATAGGGCTCTTCGCACCGACCGCGCGCCACGGCGAACCCGAGGGCTTCAAACGCTTCGTCGACGCGGCGCATCGATCCGGCCTCGGCGTCATTCTTGATTGGGTGCCGGCGCATTTCCCCACCGACGCGCATGGGCTGGCGATGTTCGACGGCGGCCCGCTCTATGAGCATTCCGACCCGCGCCGAGGCTTTCATCCCGACTGGAACACGGCGATCTACGATTTCGGCCGGCGCGAGGTGGCTAATTTCCTCATTGCCAACGCCCTATACTGGCTAGACTGTTTTCATATTGACGGGCTGCGCGTCGACGCGGTCGCCTCTATGCTCTATCTCGATTATTCACGCAAAGCCGGTGAATGGGCGCCCAATCCTGACGGCTCCAATGACAATCGCGACGCCGTGCGCTTTCTGCAGCGCTTCAACGAACTAGTCTATGCCCTCTATCCCGGCGTGATCACACTAGCCGAGGAATCGACCTCATGGGCTGGCGTCTCCAAGCCCACGCACCAGGGCGGTCTCGGCTTCGGTTTCAAATGGAACATGGGCTGGATGAACGACACGCTGGCCTATATGGCCGCCGATCCGGTGCATCGTAAATGGCGCCACGACAAGCTGACCTTCGGCCTGCTCTACGCCTTCGCCGAAAATTTCGTGCTGCCGCTGTCGCATGACGAGGTCGTGCATGGCAAAGGCTCCATCATCGGCAAAATGCCCGGCGACGAATGGCGCAAATTCGCCGGCGCGCGCGCCTATTACGGGTTCATGTGGGGCCAGCCGGGCAAGAAGCTGCTGTTCATGGGACAGGAGTTCGGCCAGACCAGCGAATGGAATTTCGACCACGATCTCGAATGGTGGTTGCTGGACCACGCGCCGCATCGCGGGCTACTCGCCTTTGTGCGCGATCTCAACCGCCTCTATCGCGCTCATGAGGCGCTGCACGCACGCGACTGCGAAGGCGACGGCTTTCAATGGATTGTCGTCAACGACGCCGATAATTCCGTCTTCGCCTTCGCGCGTTTCGGCGCGGATCGCGCGCGGCCCGTTGTCATCGTCTCGAACTTCACGCCGGTCACGCGCGAAAACTATCGTCTTGGATTGCCCCGCGCCGGACGCTGGCGCGAAATCCTCAATTCGGACGCCGTCGTATATGGCGGCTCGGGACAAGGCAATCTTGGCGCGATCGTCGCGCAGGCGGAGCGCCACGGAGACTTTCCGGCCTGTGCCGACATCGTGGCGCCGCCGCTCGCGACGATACTTTTCGAATTTGAATCCGACGAGTCGTAGCAACGCCAATTGTGAGCAAGACCGATGACCGCCCTCGCAAACGCTCCCCTCGCCCGCCACGCCATGGCCTATGTGCTCGCCGGGGGACGAGGCTCGCGCCTGATGGAGCTGACCGACCGCCGCGCCAAGCCCGCCGTCTATTTCGG
>Ga0209048_10006852_pt1 | contig 10606 bp, 9 predicted proteins | sample FrelakmetCRP12CR_FD_187146 | JGI IMG/M metagenome (GOLD analysis project Ga0209048, IMG submission 187146) | Freshwater lake sediment microbial communities from the University of Notre Dame, USA, for methane emissions studies - CRP12 CR (SPAdes)... | ecosystem: Environmental > Aquatic >... | reverse complement strand
GCAACAGCGGAAGAGCACGTTGAAATCGGAGGATCAGTCGATACTGCTGAAGGATTGACGGCACAGTCCATAGAGATTGGACGACATGCTGAAGTAAGAGGCGATTTGAGGGCAGAGGAAATCGAGATAGAAAGAGATGCACGGGTCGAGAACGTTTATGGAAGAAGAATCCTGCTCAGGTCCGGCGCGTCAGCCAATAGCATACACGGCGAAGAAATTACAATAGAACACCACTGTCGCGTGAACGGCGAAGTACAATACACCCGAGAGCTAAGAGTGGCAGAAGGAGCTTCGCTCGCCAAGACGCCGGAGAAAGTAGACAGAATCCAGTTCTAGAAACTACATGTTGCTCGCGCTCTTGGAATTTAGCGGCAGAGAAGGAAGCATGGAGTGAATCCTCTCTCTGTTTTTACTGGCATAATAGTTTCCCGCATAATGTTCTCATAAACTTGAAATAGAATTGATTTCCAAGCTATCAATAGACGCGGCAGAAGTGTGTCCATGAGAAACCTGATTTCAGCTTCCAGCGCACCTATTGCTGGATTTGGCGACAAGAAATACTACGATCTTCCAGGCACTATCGAGGTTCTTGATAGAGTCTTCAGAGAATCAGTTGTTGATGGGTTTGAGCTGCAGCTTGAACCGGAGTGGGATTCTGAAAATCCGCCACTGACAGACACCGATTGTGCAGATTGGGCGGAGATTCAGAAATACGGTTCTGAGGAAATCATAAAAATGCTCAGAGAAGAGAAATTGCCGATTCTGTCTGTTCATGCAAGCAGAGACGTTGGAAACTATCTCTGTTCTGAGCGAGAACGGGACTTGGGAAAGGGAAAGCGCCTGATCTCAGAGGCGTTGTCGATTTGTGAGGAACTGGGAGCGAAGGTTTGTGTGTTCCATCTTTGGGATACTTGGAAGACAAGAATTGATGTTCATTCGCTCAAGACAATCTTCTTGGATAGGGCAGATCGATTTCCTAAGGTGAAGGCTTCGGTTGAGAACATTCCTACGCATATGAAAGGTTGCACTCCTTTTGAACTAGTGAAATCCTTTGAATATGTGACGTTGGACTTGAGATGGGCAGCGCTATTCAACGAGCTTGACGCATTTGAGTCTATTATTGACAGGGTTGTGAATGTGCATTTGCGAGGAAGTCTGCGGGGAAACAGATGGTTCATGGAGCGTTCAGGTTTCGACTTCTATGAGGCACTAGATAGGATTAGAAGAAAGTGGAGGTATGCAGGATTGCTCACGGTGGAGCCTGAAGGCAGAAGAGAAGGATCAGCATTCGAAAACTTCCTGAAAGCCATGCTTTCTCTAAGGGGCTAGATGCGAAAACTGAGCAATATCGTAACCGGCAAGCTTGAAATACAACACGCCAGAGTTATGAAAATATGGAAGAGGAACTAGTAGCGCCTTGTGGAATGAATTGCGCTGTTTGCAGCGGACACCTCGCTTTGAAGCATGATGTTAAAAGCAAAGGAATTAGGATGCCTTATTGTAAAGGTTGCCGACCGAGAGACAAGAAGTGCGCCTTTCTCAAAAAGAAATGTGAAACCCTTCTGAACGGCAGAGTAAAGTTCTGTTATGAGTGTAAAGGCTTTCCTTGCGAAAGACTAAAGCGTATTGACAAGAGGTATCAAACCTTCTTTCGGATGAGCCTAATTGGCAATCTTAGGTTTATTGAAAAGAATGGAATATCGAGGTTCCTAGAGGCGCAGGAGAAAAAGTGGCGGTGCCCAAAATGTGGTGAGGCAATATGCTGCCATAATGGGATATGCTTCAATTGCGGTTTAGATAGGTTAAGGAACAAGAAGAAACTGTACAGATGGGAAGACTAGTCGAATTCTCTGATTCTTGAAACTCGGCTCGCTTCACCATGTGGTTTCTATTTCCTAGTTTCTAAGAAAGAACAAAATGAGCAACTTCAATGTTTTCAATCTTCGATCGTATGCTGAAAAGAAATTGAGGTGTGTGTAGAATACCTGTGTATTTACTCCGCTCCTACACGTCCTTTATCATCTTCTTTAGATCCTCTTTCTTTGTTGTCTTCACCAATTCAGGGTGATGCTTCTTTGCATGCATCATCGAATGTTCCATTATGTCGTCTTCTCCAAATGGCGTCTTGACTGTCCACCCACATCCTGGACAGGTAAACATCTTCATCTTACCTTTACTCATACTATCACCTCCATCGCCAACTCCCTTGTTCCATAATCACCCTCTTTACTTAATAATTTGCGTTTTCCTTACTTCTTTTTCTGTTTTGCTGGCAACGACGATGCATAATGTACAGATTTCTTCAACCATTCGCCAAATGCCTTTTCATCTGGCTCGAATCGAGGATGAGAATGACTGGCGTAGGAAGACTGCCAAACGACTGAAATTCATTGATTTCATCGTTTTTACTTGTGTCTTGTTGGCGCTGGGTGTTAGGTCTAAACCTACGTTTGAATTTCACGCGAGAACTGCTTACCAGAGCGTTTTGTAGTCACCCGTGAAAAAAACTTAAATATGTGTAGTCACCCAGCCTTTTCTATGCATCTCGAGATTCGGGAAAAGAATGGTCTGAAAAAGTATTACTTGGCGCATTCCTTCAGGATTGGAGGTAACGTTAGAAAGGTTAGGGTTTACCTTGGCGCAGATTTATCCTCTGAAGAACTGAATTTGAAAAGAAAACGCGCCGAGGCTGAGCTCAAAGAAAAACTAAAGGAAAGCCAAGCGATAGGCGACCCCTTTATCACTGCGCTCTCGCTTTCTGATTTGAAGGAGCTTGAGACTCTTGAGGCACGTGGAGAACTGCGGGTGCTCCACCTATCAGAGCTCGATTGGGTCAAGTTCAAGGAAGCCTTCACTTATGATACAAATGCAATTGAAGGCTCGCTTGTAGAAGCCAAGGAAGTTGGGGATATACTCAGAAAGAGGAGATGGCCAGACGATAGAAGCAAGGAGGATATTTCCGAAACCTATGGAGTTGCCGATGCAGTCGACTGCATCCGCGGGACAAAGGAACATGTTTCCCTAAGACTCATAAAAGAACTCCACAGGATAGTTTTTAGGAACTCGAAGCCTTTTGCAGGAAAATTCCGAGAAAAGGGCGTAGAGGTGACAGTCGCGGACGCGCATGGAAAAGTCGTGCACCTCGGAGCGCCCTCACAACAAGTAGAGAAGCTTCTTAAGGAACTGATAAGATGGTACAACCAAAATAGGAAAAAGTACCCCCCAATGGTTTTGGCCGCCGTTACCCACAATCAATTTGAGAATATTCACCCGTTCCAAGACGGAAACGGCAGAGTTGGGAGGCTACTCTTAAACAACGTCCTGTTGAAACATAATCTGCCGCCCTTGAACATTGAAATGAGGAATAGGACACAGTACTACGCCGCGCTACAAGCCTATGAAACCGATCACAACATACGCCCGACTCTGGAGCTAATGCTCAAGGAATACAGGACGCTTAAGAGGATGCTTGGATGAGGGTGACTACACTCGCAAAACTTGTAGTCACCTCATTGTCATAAACGCGCCGTCTTGCAGTGGTCAGATTAAGAATCGGACGCTAAACACTATTTGATTCTTTTCTCAGAACAGTCTGAATTGAGCGCCAGCGGATAAGTGAAATGGGAATATCGCGCGTGCAGACAGAATTTGGCAATTCCTTTGCTGAAAATGGGCAAGAAATGTGTAAGAGCGCGGGGTGTGGGATTTGAACCCACGCGGCCGTTTCCAGCCACAGACTTAGCAGGCCTGCCCCCTACCAGGCTAGGGCAACCCCGCAATTATGCCCTAACTTACTTCTTTGGGCTTTTGAAGCCAAGGATGCTATAGACCTTGCCAGTTGTCATATTGTTACTTTGTGCTATATTCGTTTCGCCCTTCCGAAATGCGGACGGCTTGTCCGTTGTCAGCGTCTAAGGCTGGTCTGAGATTCATGGGCAAATCCCAAGTAGAGGGAATTGAAAGCGCAAATTCCCTGAAACGTGAAGATGAAGTTTTTTAGGTAGACAAGGCTTCCAAGGATTTGCGGTGAAGACGATGGCTTATCTACGGAAAGAAAAGGAAACAGTGGAAATATCCTACCCCCTCGGCAGAGTTTGGGAGGCTATTCCAAAGGCGCTCACAAGCTTGGAATGGAAAGTGGAGGAAATTGATGACATGAAGCACCATGTTAAGGTGAAGACGAAAGCGGGTTTTATGTCATATAGCTCAGTGCTCGTGATTGATGCGGTGCTTGTGGATGAGAAGACTACGAGAGTTTCAGTTGTGGCAGAAACGCCCGTTACGACCATTACTTCTTTGACTGATTTTGGGCGAGCAAGAGACCGGGTCGAATTATTCAGTAAGGAGCTGGCGAAGCAATTAGGCTGAGCCAAAAAAAGTTTGATAACACACGAATTAGTCCAGTAGCACTGAGCCAGTTGGCGCAAGAATAGATTCAAAACAATAGGAGAACTAGGCAGGAAAGGTCACGGGAACACTAGGCAAAGTCGAAGTTGATAGAACTGAAGACATCAGAAAATGGGCCAATCGAATCAGGAACCTTATGGATCGACAAATAGAAGTCTTCGGATACTTCAGCAAGTACTACTCGGGTTACCCTCCAGGCGATGTAGAGCAATTCCTAGGCTTACTAGAATAGCACTGCTAACGCGCGCTTACGTTCCGCCGTGCCTGCGAGCTTGTCTGTTTCTCAAGTAGAACCAAGCGAGTTCTCCAGTGTTCTTCAGATATCCAGGCCACTTCTTTCAGGCCCTTTTCAAATCTGGTTTCAAAGGTGCAAACAATCGACTTGAAACCACGTTCCAAGGCCACCGTCAAATTATGGGATAGCTGAGACAGAAAACCGTCCAGACCAACAGCGTAAATCGTGAAGCTCCACCAAGCTTGTTCTGGCTCTGGTCTCGGATAGCCAAATGACAATGAATCCATTTCGCCCCTCCTCTGCGCAATGCTGAACTCGTGGGTTCTGCCTATCTCTTCAATATTCTGAAGAGAGACATCCACGGCCTTCCAATCGTAGATGAGTATCCCACAAGGAATAATGGTTGGGTTGACCTCCAGCAAGCTGTAAACTTCTGCGGGGGTTAACTTTTCTATTGGAGGGTAGTCTTTGACTAAAGACAATTGCCCTGGGTTTGAATGCCAGAAAACAGCCATCTCCATCACTCTTGAAAACCCAGCCATTTTTGCAAGCTTCAGAGAAGCAGCGTTTCTGTTCGCCGTCGTGTACCGAAGCCGCTGCACGCCTAAGCGCTTAGCTTTTCTGACCAGATATTGGGTGATCTCATTTGCGAGTCCTTTGCCTCTGTGTTCAGGGTGCACCCTTAGTCCTTCCATCCAGCCAGTTTTGCCCTCTTCCATGAGCCGCAGGTTGCCGACGGCCACGACGTGGCCGTCAACTTCGACGCCGTAGAAGTGGCAATTCTGATCCTGCAACCACTTATCAGCGACGCAAAGCAGGTAGTCGCGCCCATCCCAGATTTGCCTCGATATTTCCATTATGGCATTGCGGTCTGAATCAAGCAGTCTCCTAATCTTGGAAGGCATCTTGCTCTCAGTATCCATTTTCAGTCAATCACATTAATACACGTTATCGATTCGAGAACCCAATAGTGTTATTCTTTCTATTTGTCTAAGTCCCCACACGCCAGCGAGAAAACAAACACATTCTTTGAAACAAACTTTAACTTCAAAAGACCCAACTCAGAAGAAGAGAGGTAGAGCAAGCTTGTCATCACTGTCCGACGCGCTGAAAAGAAGCAGCAACGTGCTGAGACTTGGCGCTTCAACGCAAGTCATGGATTATGAGCAGCGCTTCTCGTCTATCAAGAGCTTCTATGAAGATCTGCTTGAAACCTTCATAAGAACCGAATTTAACGGCAATGAGACCTTCAAGACCGCAAAGGATTTCTTCGGCAGTCATACTGTTCGCTTTGCCGGCGTAGACGGCACCATGTACTCGCGTCCGCTGTTCGATTTGGTAATTTTCTTTGGCGGCGCCTACGCTTCCACGGGCACAGCCACATTCTCTGAAGATGGCAAAGTCACAATAAGCTACGACGAGAAAACTCTTCGACAAAGCGCGGGCATCTCAAGCGTCGTCCCAGTCTACGTGAATGATGTTCCAGAGATAGACCAGACCTTCTCTGAGGCAGTCCAGTCTGGAGACATAAACCCCTACAGGCCCTTAACAGACGAGTCCATAGCAAACAACGCCACAATCGCAAATTGGATAATGACTTTTGCCGAGTTCTATCTAACCTACAAGCTCGCCACGGATCCCAAGCAAGACACGCGTATACTGCTCTTAGACCGAAGCCTTTCCATCGAAAGAGCAAGCCTCATCTACGACACAGCAAAACGCGAAATATGGAAGACGAAAAGCAGCCTAATCGGATACCTGATCGATGACGAACCCATCGACGCTAACGAATTGACCATCTCAAGACAATGTGTGTGCAACCAAGCACTGGAGCTGCCGCCTCCCAGAGCAGATTACTTGATCTACGCTATTGTCGAATCCGTCAAACAGAGTGGACCACTAACCAAGAAACAGATCCTGAAAGAGCTAGACATCGCCGACGAGAACAGAATCAAAAGAGTAGACAAATACCTCAATAGAGCAGTTAAAGAAGATATACTGGCCGAGAAGAACGAAATCTACACCCTGAACCCCAAATATGCAAGAACCATGGAACGCATCAGAAAACTCGTTGAAAGCCTAGGAGACCGCTTTTTCCTCAACGAAACGTCAACAGCCAAAACCACCAGCGTGATGAAAATTCTGAAAGACGGAAAAGAGCAGTGGCTAACAACCGTGGACGTCGCGTTCCTGACACTGCTCACGTTGCACATGCTCATGGAAGAATGCTGGAAGAAGAGAATCCTACTCATTGGCATGACAAAAGACACGGCTGCGAGAGATTTCAAACGTCAACTGATCCCAATAATGCACAATGAAGGATTGCTGAAAAAGACGTTCTCCATAGAGGAATTTGAAAAGCTACCGAACACCGACCGCATGATACTGCAGTCCGCAAGCATACTCGATCCAGACAAAATCAAAACGCCATGGAGCCTAATCGAATACGACTCAGCATTCAGAACAATGATACCCGACAGACAAGGCAGAAAAGGCTACGTCTCAGGGGCCATAAAAAACAAGATGAGCCTCGAAAAAACCTTCCTCAAAACCTACGTGCAACTGGCCCAAGCCAAGTCAGACCCAATGCTGCGCAGCAACGTATTGCTCATTGACCGCCTAGTCTATCCTGAGTACGACCTTAAACCTGAAAGCATCTTGCAGCTGCGGAACGAGTTCGGCAGTGCAGAAGAACCCATCCAAGCAATCCTGTTCAGAAACAAGAACGCCACAAACAAGCTCCAAGACCTAGTGATGGCAGTCCTAACCGCGATGGCTCCAGCAAGCATACCGGAAGCCTTCGGCCACAACAAACCACTATTCATCGCAGACAAAATCGCAAAATGGAACTACAGCCAATTCAAATGCATCGTGGACACGACGGCAAGCTGGATAGTCAATAATCATAAATTGAGAAATTTCGTATTCTACATGAGTACCTTTAGAGAGAGGAGAGCCACATTTGAAGCCGCAAGAAGAGAACAAGTTTAACTATTCCTGCTTCACAAACTTCGAAGGCAAATTCAACGCCAGACTAGCTGCAGTCATCCCCAGATACTTCGCCGCAAGCGAAGAAGCCAAAGCCACAGGAACTAGCGCCCGCTACCAATGCCGCGTCAAAGTGGAATACCAAAGAGACCTAATGGGTCTCTTGGAAGAGGGCATGCTGCTAGCTGTGAAGAACTTCAAGCGCACGAAGCCAAACTCCGAAAGATACACGCTCATGGAAGTCAGCCGAGTCTGGCCCGAACACTTCGGCCTAAGAGGCCTGTCAGACCACGGATACTACCCAATGCAATTCGAGATCATCGAGCAATCCGAAGACGACTGGCAGACAGACGACAAATCCACGATGATGATCCAAATAGACGCCATCCCCATAAACTACGATCTCATCCTAAGTGAGAAGTGCAAATTCGAGTTTGAGAAAGGCTTCTCCTACCCTGTCATAGGCAGTTCAAGCTACATCCTGAATGGCGAAATGATAAATCGCATGTACAACCAGAAAATCGCTGAACAACTCGGCGTAGACACGTCCAAGACAGTCGAAGACGCCAGAACCGACCCAAGACTCGGTCTAATCAAGATGTTCGAGGCAAGCAAAACAGCCATCCCCATCTACGTGGATTTTGAGAAGCTTGTCCGCTACCACTTCGGCGTTTTCGCTTTCACAGGTGGTGGAAAGAGCAATCTAATGTCCGACATCCTGAGAAGAACAATACTGCACTCGAACAACACAAAAATCATCATTTTCGACATAAGCTGCGAATACATCTTCCTACTACTCGACCTACTGGCTGACCCAAACGTCTCAGCCAAAATCATACTTGAACACAGAATCGACTCACTTGAACAGTTCTTCAACTCAGTAGTAAAACCCAGAGAATACGAAACAGACGAACGAACCAAGAACGGGCTCAAACTTATAATGGAACAGGGAAAACTCGCCTACTACACGAAACCCAGACAGCAAGCTCCAACTTACAGCCAATTCTTAAGCGAGCTTGACGCCCAGAGGGGCCCCTCCTTCGACAAGCCAACTTACATGAACGCAATGGACAAGATTCACGACGCCATAACTGAATATGTCGAAGAGCATGGTCTCAGCGAAAATCAGAAAGTGACCGAAGAGTTCGTCCAATACATAGGCCAAGTCGCCACGGATGCAGTGGAGCAGTTCAAAGTGAACGAAAAGAGCGGACTCTACGCATGGGCAACCACGCGGAACAACATTCTGGACATACTGAAGAAAGGTCAAGAAGAAGAGTCAAAGGAAACAGGCGGACTCACAGCAGAAAGAATCCGGGAGATACTGGAAGACAAGACCACCAGCCTCGTGTGCGTTTCCATCTCAGACCCCTACACGATAAAAGACCTAGCCATAAGTCTAACACACGATCTCCTCATCCGCAGAAAACGCAAATTCCTTCTCAAACCCTACATCCTACTAGTCTTCGACGAAGCCCAAGAGTTCATCCCAAGCAACGGCATAGGCATAGAAGCAAAATGCTCCGCACACGTGGAAACCCTGCTCAGGCAAGGAAGGAAATACGGCCTAGGCGTGTGCATAGCCACGCAACGCGTCGCCTACCTAAACACAAACGCCCTGCAACAGATACACACGTACTTCGTCGGCACACTGCCGCGCCCATATGACCGCAGCCTAATCAGCGAAACATTCATGGTCGACAAGGGCATACTGGAGAAAACCTTGGAGTTTGCTCCAGGCGATTGGCTACTCTCAAGCTACATAGCCACAGGCATGGAGAACGTGCCCATATTCATAAAGGCAGATAACGCGGAGAAGGAAATTGAGAAATATCTGAGGAAAACATTGAATAAAGAGCCATCCTATTGACTGGAATTTTCATCAATAGCGACCTACCCCTTCCCCCCTAATTTTCGCTACGTTTTGATTCTCTCTGCCCTCATAAGCAGATAGTGCTTGTAGGGTTTGAAACCAACCTTCGAGTATGCCTTAACAGCTGGGCCATTATCACGCATCACATGAATAATGGCTGTTGGCGAATGCCTGAGAATCTCTTGAACCAGACCGGACACTATCGATGTTGCATAGCCTCTGTTCCTGTAGTGCTCGTCTGTGGCCACCGTGCTGATGTTGCTTGCCTGATCAAAGAAACGAGTGCCGCCAACTGAAACCAGCTTCCCTTCCTGCTTCACACCGAGCCAGAACCCAGTCTCAAGCGCTTTCCTCTGCGTTTCGGATGTCAATTCACCCCACCATTCACGATCAGCTTCAGCCATGATCTCGACAACTCTTTCCGCGTCCTCAATCCCCAACCGCACAGGCGTCTCAGTGAATTGCAAGTTCTCATCGCCTTTGTCCAAACGCATCAAAACCAGCTCATGCTGGGAACGAGGTGAAAGAGGCCGGTACTTTCGGAGGATTATTTCTTTGCACTCCAGTGGTGCTTGCAGCTCAATCTCGTCCAGGTTAACGTGGTTGACCAAGGATTCTACGGTCCTGCGGCTTCCCCTAAGCTGAACGATATAGTCCGCGTAGAGCAGCGCCATGCCTTCGACCTTGTTTGCTTCCATTGCAAGCAGAATCTCTGTTCGATCTCTGCGCTGCTGCCAATCTACAATGAAGAAATAGTAGTGAAGCGGGTCTTGATTGACGTAGTTCCAGAAAGCCTTCTCTAAGCTTTCGTCTAAAGCAACGACTTTCAAGTTTGCGTCCTCTAGGCGATTTTTGAATAGTTGAGAAATAAGGTTTGATGGTCTACGCTGTCTTTGCTGGCTGTGTCAATGGGCATTTCTTTAGCAGTCGTTGCCATTTCTTGTCCGTCAGTTGTTGGATCTCGTCAAGCATCTTCTCGTACTTTGGTGTGAACAAGTGTCTAAAGCGTCCTTGCGCTTGCAAATATTCTTTGACTGGCTTCTTCTTCTGCGGAGCCAAAGCGATCACCTTGCTTGGTATGGACAGCTGATATTCACCATCCA
>Ga0209048_10006851_pt1 | contig 10607 bp, 13 predicted proteins | sample FrelakmetCRP12CR_FD_187146 | JGI IMG/M metagenome (GOLD analysis project Ga0209048, IMG submission 187146) | Freshwater lake sediment microbial communities from the University of Notre Dame, USA, for methane emissions studies - CRP12 CR (SPAdes)... | ecosystem: Environmental > Aquatic >... | reverse complement strand
CCGGGCTGATAGCCACTATCCAATCCCTGTTCACAGACAACGGGGTCGGGCTGTTAACCCTGGCCACAGTCCATAAAGCCAAGGGCCTTGAGTGGAACCGAGTCTTCATCCTGGGCCGTGAGGAATATATGCCCTCCAAGTGGGCCCGGAAGGGGTGGCAGAAACAGCAGGAGGTAAACCTTATATATGTCGCCTACACCAGGGCGAAACAGGAACTCTTCTTTATCCAAGAGGGGTTTTACAATCAACCATCACCATCAAAGGAGGAGAAATAGTCGTGGATATTGTTTGTGAGAAATGCAAGTTTCCTGTCCCTGAGAATGACCTTTTTCCCGTAGATGAGGAAGACTTCACTCTCTACACAAACCCTGGTTACACAATACGAGTTACCGGTGGTCCAAAGATTGTCCGCCGAATCTGTCTCGGCTGTGTGAGAGGCGCAAGACTGACCCACAATACAGTCGGTGATATTTTACACGAGCTTTAACCAGCCCGAAACCCGGCTTGGAGGAGCCGGGTAGTCCAGGTGGTAGCCTGGGCCTGATGATGGGTAAAGGGAGGTGACATGAGGAAATATAAAGATCCAATGCTTCAGGCACTTTATGCCAGTGCCCTGGAAAAAGGAGCAACAGATTTTATGAGACGCCGGGGTGGCTCCCTTCAGTCTGCCTTTATGGATGGCTACAATGGAGTTCCCCGCAAACACGTCTATGGCTCATCTGCTTGGGCCGCTATGATGGCCGGCAAAGACCGCCGAAGGTTAGAAGAGAAAGGAAGGTTAACCCCGGCCGAAGTAAAGAACAAAAGGCTTCTGGAAAAAAGTGAGGCCGAATACGAAATCTGGAAAAGGAGGAAGCCATGAAGGCTAAAATCAAAAAAGGAGTCAAGCCTTTTGGGGGCAAGACCAAAGAGGTCTTAGAAATAAAAACAGCCCCCGATGGAAAGAAAACAATCATCATCGAAGCTGGTCCCCGAAGAGGGATCTTTGGTTACTTCTCTGACCCTCGGGAATATTACGAGGACGAAGTTGAACTCTTAGGGTAAGGGGGTAAATCCATGAGGTTAAAGAAACTCAAGAAGAAGAAAAGTGAACAGGAACCAAATCAATCTGACAACCAAACCCCCCAACCAAACCCTGGTGATGCCATCGCCAACTTCTACGCTTGGGAACCACCAGGGGATGAAAGAACATTTCGCTGTTGGCATATCCAACCTTACCCTCTAATGCGGGAGGAGGAATGTGCGGCCAGGGCGAAACGACCGGAACTGTTTCAAGAGGCTGGCTGTTCACGGCGATGCCCCCGGTGGAGGCACTACCGTAAGCTGGTCAGGAAGGCTATCAAGAACGACAGCTACATCCGGAGGGCATTTAAATGAAGGATGACCACTACGAGAAATACAAAGCATTGATCTTCAAGGAAGCCTGGAGAAAAGCCCTTTTATCGAACCGAGACTTCCAAGACCTTGTGGCTGAGGGTAACCTTGCCTATGTTGAAGCCCTGAAAACTTGGGATCCCGACAAGGGAGCCTTCAGCACACATCTAACCTGGAAGATGAAACATCGGTTCAGGGAAACACAGGCCTACGGCCTTGACCAAGAACTGGATAGCGTCCTTGAAATCGCTAGCCCAGATAACCCCCTGGAGGCCTGTTCCTTCAAAGAAGGGCTAGCCAGGCTCGGGGCTGAAGCCCTGGAAGTGGCTAGTGTCATTCTCGGTTCTTCAGGGGAACTATGCGATATGACCGCCAACAAGGTCCGGGTCACAAGAAAGAGTATCTACAAGTATTACCGTAGCGAAAAGTGGCCCCGATGCAAGATTGTCAACGCAATGAACGAAATACGTGATATGCTTCAAGTTCTATAAACTATCCCGGCCTCCTTGAGTATTGGGGGGCCGGGATCCTTTTGTATTTCAGGCTATAATATAACAGGAGGTATTCAGCGATGATACGGAAGAAAACTGAAGGAAAGCCTGTCATTGATCTAACAGGCCCAAAAGGAAATGCTTTTTTCCTATTGGGGCAAGCAACTCGGTGGGCCAAAGATCTTGGACTCAACGGCAATGAAATCCTTGACGAAATGAGAGATGGTGACTACGAGCATTTGGTTGAAACCTTTGAAAAGTATTTTGGAGATTACTGTATTCTGGAGCGATAATGATTACACTAACCATCAACAATTATCTTCACATCCAAACAGCCGGGCTACAGCCGGAGATTGTGGAAGAGCTAAAAGTCCGGCTCACATTTAAGAACCCAGCCTATAAGGAGGCCCTGGGCCGTATGAGGGCTATGGGCCGAAGGGGGCTCCCCCGGCTACCCGAGTGGATTAGAGGGTGGGAAACAGCCGGGGGCTGCCTTATAGTGCCTAGGGGCTGCACTGCAGATATCGTGAAGTTCCTTGAGGGACGCCAGGTAGCCCTAAAAACGGCCAACCTAACCAGGGGCCTATCCCCAGTGGAGTTTGCCTTCCAGGGGGTCTTAAAACCAGCCCAGGCCCAGGCCGTAGGTGCTGCCTTGGCCCGCCGCTTTGGGACTATAGAAAGCCCAACTGGCTCGGGTAAAACAGTGATGGGCCTATACCTTATCGCACAGCGACGGCAGCCCGCCCTGGTCGTCGTCCATACCGTCACCCTTATGAAACAGTGGGTGGAGCGGGCCGAGGCCTTCCTGGGGCTGTCAAGCGCCGAGATAGGCATTATAGGCCAGGGCTCCAGGACAGTAGGTCCCCGGCTAACCGTAGCCCTTGTGCAGACCCTTAGGAAATGTGCCGCTGAGATAGCGCCTCAGATCGGCCACGTGATTGTGGATGAATGTCACCATACCCCAGCCTCAACCTTCACTGAGGCCCTGGCTCCATTCGATTCCGCCTATGCCCTTGGGCTGTCTGCTACCCACAAACGTCGGGATGGCCTGACCCCACTGATCTATTGGTACATAGGCCCTTTGGTTCATGAGGTTTCACGAAACGTCTTAATCAAGAATGGAGACATCATTCAAGTGGATCCAGTAATAAGGAAAACCAACTTCATCCCCAGTGAAGGATATGATCCGGCCTGGCAACGGGCCGCACTTATGCAAGAACTAACCACCAACATCGAGAGAAATGCTCTAATCGCAACCGATGTTGCCAAGGAATCACTGAATGGTCCTTGTATTGTTCTTACTGATCGGGTGGCTCACTGCGCTGACCTGGCTGCCGCCATTTTTTCGGCAGGTGAAACCTCCGTAGAAATATGTCATGGCGGACTACCAAGGGTTCAACAAGATGCCATTGTCCAAGCTATGAATGGAGGTCTTCTTCAAGTTCTGGTGGCCACTGGACAGTTACTCGGTGAAGGGTTTGACTGTAAGAAACTAACTGCCCTGTTTCTGGCTACTCCGATCAAGTTTTCCGGAAGACTCATTCAATACTTGGGCCGGGTGGCCAGGTCAGCCGAAGGGAAAGTGTCTGCACGGGTCTATGATTATCATGATGTTAATGTCGACGTCCTTATGCGGGCAGCTAGGGAAAGGCTAAGGACATACAAAAAACTGAGTAAACAAACAAAAGCACCTACACCAATAGGAGACAAAACATGATAAGTGGAGAATGCTTATACTACCGTGCCCCTGTCAAATTGGTGAACCTGACCCCTCACGAGGTGATGGTTTTCCACTCTGATGGGGAGCGCTACATCATTCCACCCTCCGGCCAGATTGCAAGGGCCAGGTCAGAGTTCATACCGGACGAGCCTGTTAGCATATTCGATTCTGTCCGTTGCGAATATGGCCGGGTAACCGGGCTACCGGAATCAGAAGAGGGAATAATCTTTATCGTTTCCGGCCTTGTCTTAAATGTTCTTGCAGGTTCCAGGCCGGATTGTGTGGCCCCTGACACCGGGCCCAGTGCGGTCCGTGATGAACAGGGGAATATCGTCGGCGTTCGCCGATTCCTAAAAGGAGGAGAAGGATGAGTCACTGGAACTTTTATGAAATAGCTGCATTGGGTATGTTGGGGTTGTTCAGCCTCTATATTATCCTGCGCTACATTGTGATCACCATCAAGAAACGGAACGCCACCAAGAAACACTACAATGACCTGTGGAGGAATTACAAATGAATCCAGGCGAAAGCACTGTTCACGAAGTGTTTGACGCAATATCAATTCTCCAAGAAAACCATCCTGGAGGGGTTAGCTCAGACCATTTATCGACATTGTTGAGATTCCATCGCGCAACCCTATCACAATCAGCCTACGTCCTATACCTGCGAGGGCTAGTACGGCGGGAGAAGAGGGGAAAAGCCTGGTTTTACTTTAAGATTGCTGATAAATACCGTTCCCATTGTACTGAAGTAAACCCAGCACCAAAAGAAGCCCCCTCAGTGCCCTGGAAAGGTGACCTCCATTACTGGCTACAAGATTTGAACACCGTCATATCCGGGCTCCAGATGCTCAAGGATTCTGTGCCATCTCTTTTGGCCGGACTACTGGATTTGAGTCGAGATCTGGAACGTCTGGCCAAGGTGAAGGAAATTCTCGGTGACTTCAAAAACGTGGCAAGGAGAAATCTATGAACATCGAAACAAGGATGGAAGGTCGCCGGGGCTGTGGCTACAGGAAACCCGGTGGAATATATCTGGTGGGCCCACCCTCGGGTCGCCCCTGCTGCAAACTACCACACCAGCTCAGTGTCTGTCCCTGCTGTGGAGTCGGTATCAAACCCACAAGAGGATGGACTTGGGTGGATGCAGATGCCTTCTTTAAAGGTGAATGCACTGACCATACTTCAACGAAAAGACCGATGCCTCCCTGTCCTTTGGTATTGGGGTTAGGCCGGGCTGGGCTGTTATGGATAGGCGAACAGTTCTATCCTACTGTCCAGGAGTTCAACGCCGAGGCAAACAAGATGGGGGTCAGCCGGAGGATTCACACCGTGCCGAGAGAATTCAAGCTCGGCGAAACTTGGGTGATGTTAGCCCACAGAAAAGTTATCCCTTATGAAGTTGATATTGAGGGTGGCATCATGGCTGAGGCAGGTATCCAACTTACTAAGACCGAATGGAAACCTGCCATCTTCAGCGTCTTCAAACCCACAGCCCTTGAATATATCGTCAAGGGAGATGAAACAGAAGAGGACTTGGAGAAACTGGTCAAACGGGGGTTAACCCCCATCAACGTCAATCCAAGAAAGGCATTTAAGTAACACATCGCCCGGCCTCCGCTTTCTGGGGGCCGGGCTCTTTTTTTTGTTTCCCGCTATAATAAACCAGGAGGAGGAAATTATGGCCGTTTGGACAGAAGAAGAAATTGAAGATGGTTGGCCATTTTATGAAATACATTTTCCAAATTGTCAACCACTTATCTGCCCAAGAGATGAGATCTGGGACTTTATTTCTGAATCCCTGGAATACCTTGAACCGGGAGAGGCTGACGATGTGATAACTATTAAGGCATGTAATCTAACAAAAGAACAACTCTTAGAGATAGAAGAACATCAGGGTTGTTAAAATGTTCAACGCTCTAAGATATCTTCGCGATCATAGGATTCCATATTGGACAGAAGGGAAGAACGTTTCCTATGGAAATGTGAACATTCGCTGCCCCCTCTGTCGTGACCATAGTAACCATGGATCATTCTTCCCAGATGGATCTTACCGCTGTTGGCTGTGCGGTGGACACCAGGTGGAGGACGTAGTCACAGCCCTGGAGCGAATCCCCTATCACGAGGCTTGTAGGGTCGTCATAGACTACGATGACGGCATAGCCTGGAGGCCTCCAGGGGGCCTTAAAAAGAAGGCTGCACAGGGGCTCACAGGGAACCTGACATGGCCCCCCGGCACAATGCCCCTACAGGAGCCCCACAAGCGCTACTTGGCGGGCCGGGGGTTTGACCCGGCCTACCTGGAGACCAAATACGGGCTCAAAGGAACAGGCCCGGCTGGCCCCTATGCTTGGAGGGTGATCGCCCCGATTATCTATAACGGCCAGATGGTATCTTATCAAGGCAGGGACATAACAGGCCAGGCCGAAATCAAATATAAAGCCTGTTATCCTGATCTTGAATTGATCAGCCACAAGGAGATACTTTACAACGCCGACAACGCTGGGAGAATAGGAATCATCGTAGAAGGCATGTATGACGTATGGCGATTAGGGGATGGTGTTGTAGCTGCGATTGGAACCACAGTAACTAAGGCACAGGCTAGAATGGCGGCAACAAGATTCGAGAAAGTATTCATACTATTTGACTCAGAACCATCAGCTCAAAAGAAGGCATGGAAACTGGCCGGGGAGATTTCCGTTTTTGGGACTGAGACTGATGTAATAGGGTTGGAGAAAGGGGACCCAGCGGATTTGAGCAACGAAGAAGCCGCTCGGTTAAAAAAATCTTTTCTCAAGTAAAATTTTTCTTTGGCCTTTTTTCGGAAACCCGCTATAATGAAAATGCCTTTGTGGTATGAGGTAATTTTAGCCAATCCCACCACCTTTGTCAAGGGGCTCTGGCCAGGGTCCCTTGACTTTCTCATTCCAAAAAGGCTGAGAGGTTTCTATGGCTGAAATTATTTCCTTTCCACAGAGGACAAAGCAATGCCAGAAGACTCGTCCGCCGTTTTCCCCAAAGGCTCAAGTTATCCAATTCCTGGAACATCCTTTCGTAAAGCACCCTGGTTCATTATTAGAGATAAGAGCATTAAGAGCCATGGGGCATCCCTTGTTCTCAGCGTACTCTGGTGCGCCATACAGGGTTCCAGGGTTCCAACCTCCAGCAGCCCGCCACAGGAAGAAAGTAAAACCTGCCAAATAACAGATAAAGAAATAGCAAAACGATCAGGGGTAAAGTGTATAAGGGTGGTACGCCGCCACCTAGCCCATCTTGAACAGATTGGCTACATAAAACGGCATGGCCATCATAAGGGCCGGGTGATTGAATTTCTTATGCACCAACCTGATGATAATCAGGGGTTAAATATTCCTCACCATATCTTAGAGTCAAACAAGACCCCCACCCAAAAACTATTTTCCACTCTAATCAAGTGGCTCAAGAAAAAGAAAAGGAAATATGTCTGCGAAAAACTGGGCATTTCCCCGAGAACTTATCACCGTCTCAACTCTGAACGAAATGACACATCAACTCTGAACATCTTGACACTCAACTCTGAACTTTTTGACACTACTATTATAGGTGTAGTGGGTGAAGGCTTTGGTGAAGGTATTCCTAGCGGAATACAAGGAGACGAGTCTCCTGAAGGCATGGAGGAAAGGAAAATGCTTCGCCTGAAAGATCATACACCATTCACTGTTAGCAAGAGTATAAGTAAAAAGCAACTTGATAACACTCCTGTAGAGAAACTCATTCACCCTGACACTCTGGTCGAACTCATCGAAGAGGTCTTCCAGAATAAGCACATTCGAATAAGCCAAACTCACCACACCCTGTATGAATCATCACAGGTGGTAGAGGCCTTAAAGAAACGAGGGGGTCTATCCACCTTATTCACCAAGAAAGACCTGGAATACATCGTGTCTAACATGAGTCAGGTGTATAAACTCCCTGAACAGGAAATCCGGGCTGTCCTGCGCCGCCAGTTTGATGAAGAGGCAAGAATAACCCTCTATGAAAACATCAGTAATAGTATGTCGTTAAAATACGGTGGCCCCGGAACAAACATCAGTCTTAAGACCGCCGCCAGACACCCAAAAAACCAAGGATTCAGTCTGATAGTTTACGTCTGCCTCAAACCTCCCGTTCTAAAAAATCTCAAGCCCCCTACCCCGAAGATTCCAAAGGAACTGGAAGCCTCCGTTCAATTCCTCAAAAGATACGTCAATGATTTCAACCCAAACCGTTCTCTCCCCATCTTGAAAAAGCTCTATACCTATTATCAAGAAGATGTTAGTCCGTTCCTAAGAAGAGTTGGAGCCAAAGGTGAATTTATTGATTGGTTCTATCCTTTCGTTAAGTCCGCTTACCAGGCCTCTGGTGAAAATGGAAATTTCCATACTGGCTGGCTCAAACCTGATGGCAGACAGTTCCAAGAATGGGACAGCCATTTCCGTAAGGAAATCCAATTTAAAGTGAGAACTCTTTCTGAGGGAAGGGCCTGGGCAGAGGCAGCAAGGAAACAGGCTGAAAAGGAAAAAGAGGAAAACTTCCGTGAGGCATACGGAATCCAATAATCTAAAGGGAACAAAATGACAACTTGGACAGTTGCTCCTGCACTTGGCCATCTTGAACGTGAAATCCTGACAGCCATGATCATAAGTGATTCTGCTCTTAGGAATATCAGCGTATTTTATAAACCCCAATACTTGATAGCCGAATTTGGCCGAGATGTTGCCCGCTGGTGTCTGGACTACCAAGAGAGATATAATGAAGCCCCAAAAGAAAAGATTCAAACCCTGTTTGAAATGGCTAAACAGGATGGTCTGAACCCTGAATCGGCCAGGTCAATTTATCAACTCCTTTCTTCACTGTCCGAAGAATTTGAAAGGATCGATCATTTCAATGATGACTTGGCTGTAGATACCGCTTTGAAGTATTTCCGCATGCGGTCTCTAATCATCCTCAAGGAGGATTTGGATTTTTATCTACAAGGTGGAGATCTCATTTCTGCTGATGTTTCTGTAGCAGATTATATCGCCCCGGCTGGCCATGTCTCAACTTCCTTGGATATCTTTTCTGCAAAAGATGAGATTAGAGAGGCTTTTGATGACAGAAATACTTTAATGACTCTTCCTGGAGACCTCGGTAAACTAATAGGACCTCTCGAAAGAGAATGCCTTATGATGGTAGTTGGCAAGTATAAAGGGTCCAAGTCTTTTACTTGCCAATACATTGCTCAACAAGCCTACTTCAACGGACTCCAGGTAGCTTGGTTCGACTTTGAATTGGGTCAACGGAGGTTAATCCGTAGATTCTCCCAAGGTCTCTGTGCACAGCCTCTAAAACCACCTAGGAACAATCAATCATTGGTTCCTGTATGGGATTGTGGACTCAATCAACAAGGAGAGTGCTACAAGCCAATGCGGGTGAACTCTGTGGCCCTTTACAATAAAGGGGAGGATAAACCAAAATTCAGTGATGTCCCAACTGGATACAAACCCTGCACGGCCTGTAACGAACTAGACATTGAAACCTGGCTTGAAGAGCGGCCTTTTACAGTTCTGGAATGGGGGACAGCCTGGAATACAGCACAATCGGTTATGCAATCAGTTCCTGGAGGCAATCTTCGAGTGCAAACCTGGCCAAAGTTTACGGCTGGGGCTAAAGATGTCAGGTCTACATTACATATTTGGAAAATGTTCCACAACTTCAATCCTGATCTAATTGTGATAGATCAACCCGATGATATGTTTATGGAAGGTCGAGGGGATCCACGGCAAAAGATTGATGATCTTTGGAAAACTCTCGCAGCGATTACTCAAGAATACAACTGCTGCCTTGTTGCCCCATCACAGGCCGGGGGTAAACAGGCTCAAGAACGGAGTCGTCTCAAGACAAGTGACGTTGCAGAGGACAGCCGAAAACTAGCTCACGTAGATATGAGCATTCGCATAGATCAAACGGAAGTTGATCAACTGGCCCAGCGGGCTATCTTTTCTGTGGGGGTGGGTCGTGATGATGAATCCACAGGGGGCCGAGTTATGGTTCTCCAGGCACTGGGCCTCGGCCAGGCCGTTTTGGACTCCCGGGCTCTAAAATAAGGTATATAAGGGGGCCTATAACATCTCCCTGTGAGGTGCTCGGCCTGCCTGACCCTATGACCCTTGTATCTTTTTTCTGGATTGTTTTCCAGATCCCGCTATAATATGTCCAAAGGATGTGTTAAAACTAAAAAAACCAAATTATAGAGGAGAAACACCATGGAAGCCAAAGTTGACCGGAAACCCCTGCAAGCAGCGATAAAGGATATCAACGCCATCCTTTCGCCGAAACCCAAACTCAGTGTCATCGCCAGCGCCGAAGTTCTCAGCAAGTCCATTGTGGACACGATCTCTGCCTGTCTCGGTGAAAACGAAAAGGGTGAGTCTATCTGGACGAATCCCGAGGCCGAGAAGCTCTCTCCGGAAACCATCAAGGTCTACGAGGGCCTGGTGGCGCCTCCTGCGGAAGGGGTTGAAGAGGCTCCGCCCGCAGCGGGCAAAATAACCCGGAAGGCCGTTGCCGTCAATGCCGAGACCGTCACTTGCCAGGCTTTCCCCGCCGGAGCCGGGCCGAAGAAGGGTGACGACGAGTGTGACACCTGTTCCAAGGTCGAGGAGTGCGCCGAAAAGGCCAAAACTCCCGATGAAAAGAAGGACACCAAGGCCGCAAAGAAGGCGGAGAAGGCTGCTGCCAAGGCTGCTGAAAAGGCCGCCAAGGACGCCAAGAAAGAGGCCAAGAAGGCCGAAGGCCGGAGCCGCTACGGGCACCTGGCCGGGTCTATCGGCGAGACCATTGACAATCTGGTCTGGAAGGGGTCCAAGAAGGAGGCTGTTGTCAAGGCCATCATGGAAAAACACAATCGCACCGAAGACCAGGCTGCCGGCAAGTTCAAAGCCCATGTAAACCACCTGAAGGCCGACAAGGGCATCACGATCACCGTGAGCGACAAGGGGGTCTTCAAGGCCGAACAGGAAAAGG
>Ga0209048_10006850_pt1 | contig 10607 bp, 11 predicted proteins | sample FrelakmetCRP12CR_FD_187146 | JGI IMG/M metagenome (GOLD analysis project Ga0209048, IMG submission 187146) | Freshwater lake sediment microbial communities from the University of Notre Dame, USA, for methane emissions studies - CRP12 CR (SPAdes)... | ecosystem: Environmental > Aquatic >... | reverse complement strand
TGCTTTGCCGCGCTCCTCGGCATCGTAGTGTGGACTACGACCTTCGTCGCGCGTCGCGCAGGCATCCGCATTTGGCGCTGCAGCGCAACCGCGCGGGACCCGTTCAGAGGTTCCCAGCCCGCTGACGCATCCCGGTTGCCCCGCCCGGTTATGATCGCGGGCGCGCCCCCGGCCGCGGGGCGAAAGGTTGGATCGACGTTGCAGCAGGAACCAGTCATCGCAAGTCCGGCCGCCGCTACGGCGGCGCCGCACTGCCGCAACTGCGGCAGCGTCGCGCCCGGCGCGTATTGCCCCGCCTGCGGGCAGGAAACGCGCACGCGCCTGCCCACGTTCGCCCAGTTCATGCGCGACGCAGCCGGCCGCTATGTCGCGCTCGACGGCAAGTGGTGGCGAACGCTCGGCGCGCTGATCTTCCGGCCCGGCTTCCTGACGCGCGAGTACCTCGCCGGCCGGCGGCGCCGCTACGTGCGCCCGTCGCGCCTGTTCCTCGTCGCGAGCCTCCTCGTGTTCGCCGTGCTGCGGCTCGAGGTCGAGTTCGGTGGATTCGAGATGGTCAGGTTCGACGACGACCGTAACGTGACCCTGAGGGACGGAAAGCCGACCGCGGCGAAGCCGCCGGAACCGGACGCGAAGCCCGGGGGGGCAAAGCCGGCAGCGCCGGAGAAGGCGACGGCCGCGGTCCGGGTCGACGAGAAGCTGGACTTCGACCTCGGCGGAGCGGAGGACGCGATTCCCGGCTTGAAGGATCGTCTCGCCCATTTCAACCGGCTGCCCGGCAAGGAGAAGATTTCCCAGATGACCGACGGGACCCTCCGCTACGGCCCCTACGCGATGTTCGCGCTGCTCCCGGCGTTCGCGGCGCTGCTGAAGGTCATCTACCTCGGGTCCGGCAAGCGCCGCCCGCACCGGCCGCGCCTGTATGGCGAGCACCTCGTGTTCGCCGCCCACAACAATGCGTTCCTCGCGTTCATGGTGGCCGCGGCCGTCGCCGTTCCCCATCCCTTCACACGCACCGTTCTCCTCGCATGGCCGCTCGTCTACCTGCTCCGGGCGATGCGCAGCGTCTATGGCGGGACCTGGCTCGGCACGATCCTGCGCGCGTTCGTCATGTTCGTTTCGTACTCCGCCATGTTCGGAGTGGCGACCGCCGGGCTGGTCATCGCGTCGGTCGTGCTCCGCTGAACCCCGCGCGGGTCGGGCCGAGGCGCTCTGCGGCGACCGGTCTGCAACCATGCGAAGCCTTGAGCTTGATCAAGGCAGGACCCGCCTCAATACTTGAGCATGAAAGTCGGAAATGAGAAGATCGGGACCATGTTCGATCGCCTGCGCGAAGACATTGCCGTCGTATTCGACCGGGATCCCGCAGCGCGAAGCCGGTGGGAAGTACTGACGTGCTATCCCGGGCTGCACGCGCTCGTCTGGCATCGGGCGGTGCCCAACAGGCTGTGGCGGCACGGCTGGCGCTGGCTCGCCCGCTGGCTGGCCCATTGCGGCCGTTTCCTGACGGGCATCGAGATTCACCCCGGGGCGACGATCGGTCGCCGGGTGTTCATCGACCACGGAATGGGGATCGTGATCGGGGAAACCGCCGAAATCGGCGACGATTGCACGCTTTATCATGGCGTTACGCTGGGCGGGACGTCGTGGAACCAGGGCAAGCGCCACCCGACGCTGGGAACCGGGGTCGTGATCGGTGCGGGGGCGAAAGTGCTGGGCCCCATTTTAGTGGGAGATAGCGCCAAGATAGGCTCAAATGCCGTCGTTGTACGCGACGTTCCTGCGGGCGCGACGGCTGTCGGAATACCCGCCCGGATCCTTACGGGCGACGAAGCGGCGCGCCGCGAGGATCATGCGACAAAGATGGGATTCTCGGCCTATGCGATCTCGGAGGACATGAACGACCCGATGGTGCAGGCGATTCACCGGCTCATCGATCATGCGGCCGCCGCCGACGCCCGGTTGCAAAACGTCATCGACCGGCTGCAGAAGGGCGGGATCGACGTCGACGATGCCCGGGCCACCGCGGAGGGTTTCGACCCGAAGCGCCTCAACCAGATGATTGACTGATTTGCTCGGGTATTTAGTTGACTAACTTAGTCGGATAAGCTATCCTACTTAATCGTGCCGGGCGAACCGATCCGCCGGATGGCACCAACCTTGAAGCGGAGCATCGCTCCGACAACCCGCGGGCTCGCTCGAAAGGGGTGAAGCGTCATGCGACTTACCACCAAGGGTCGATTCGCCGTCACGGCGATGATCGACGTTGCAATGCACGGAACCGGCGGACCGGTCACGCTCGCCGCGGTGTCCGATCGCCAGAAGATCTCGCTGTCCTACCTGGAGCAGCTGTTCGGCAAGCTGCGCCGGCATGCGCTGGTCGAAAGCGTGCGCGGCCCGGGCGGCGGCTATCGGCTGGCGCGGGGCCCGGAATCGATGTCGGTCGCCGACATCATTCTCGCGGTCGACGAGCCGATCGACGCGACCCAGTGCGGCGGCAACGAGGACTGCGCCGAGGATGGCGGGCGCTGCATGACGCATGAGTTGTGGACCGGCCTCAACGCGCACATCTTCGCGTACCTGCGCTCGGTGTCGCTCGCGGACCTGCTCGCGCAGCAGAAGAACGGCGACGTCGCCGTGATCCGCGATCACCGGACGACCCCGGTACGCTCGCGCGAGCCGGTTTCGGCGACCTGACGCGGCGAAGACGATCCATCCGCGACGGACTGGAATCCAGCATGAAGACACCGATCTACCTCGACTATTCGGCGACGACGCCGGTGGACCCGCGCGTCGCGCAGAAGATGATTCCGTTCCTGACCGAGCATTTCGGCAACCCGGCGTCGCGCTCGCACCAGTTCGGCTGGGAGGCCGAGAAGGCCGTCGAGGAGGCCCGCGCCGAGATCGCGGCGCTGGTCGGCTGCGACGCGAAGGAGCTGGTGTTCACGTCCGGCGCGACCGAGTCGATCAACCTGGCGCTCAAGGGCGCGGCGCACTTCTACCGCGAGAAGGGCCGCCACCTCGTGACGGTCAGGACCGAGCACAAGGCGACGCTCGACACGGTGCGCGAGCTCGAGCGCGAGGGATTCGAGGCCACGTACCTCGACGTGGGGCCGGACGGATTGCTCGACCTCGACGCCTTCGCCGCGGCGCTGCGGCCGGACACGATCGTCGCGTCGGTGATGGCGGTGAACAACGAGATCGGCGTGATCCAGGACATCGCCGCGCTCGGCGAGATCTGCCGCGCGCGCGGGATCATCTTTCACGTCGATGCCGCGCAGGCGACGGGCAAGATGCCGATCGACCTCGGCGCGCTGAAGGTCGACCTGATGTCGTTCTCGGCGCACAAGACCTACGGGCCCAAGGGCGTCGGCGCGCTCTACGTGCGGCGCAAGCCGCGCGTGCGCATCGAGGCGCAGATGCACGGCGGCGGACACGAGCGCGGAATGCGCTCGGGCACGCTCCCGACGCACCAGATCGTCGGCATGGGCGAGGCGTTCCGCCTGGCGCGGCTCGAGATGGCGAGCGAGATTCCGCGCATCCGGGGGATGCGCGAGCGGCTGCGCAGGGGGCTCGCGGACATCGACGAGGTCTACGTGAACGGCGACCTCGAGCGCCGCATCGCGCACAACCTCAACATGAGCTTCAATTTCGTCGAGGGCGAAAGCCTGATCATGGCGATCAAGGACATCGCGGTGTCGTCCGGCTCGGCCTGCACGTCGGCGTCGCTCGAGCCGTCCTACGTGCTGCGGGCGCTGGGGCGCAGCGACGAGCTCGCGCACAGCTCGATCCGCTTCACGATCGGACGATTCACGACGGAACAGGAAATCGACTACGCGGTCGACCTCCTCAAGCGCAAGGTGGCGAAGCTGCGCGAGCTCTCGCCGCTATGGGAAATGCACCAGGAGGGCGTCGACCTGGAATCGGTGCAGTGGGCGGCGCACTAGGCGTTATTGCTTCGCGGCGATCCATTGCCGGGAAATTGACGACGGGCGCCGCCGCGACGCAATAACTGTCGAAATTGAACCGGCGGCGCCGCCGCCGGTTGATTCCGACGGGCAATTGGCAGCATCGAGGAGAAGTTCATGGCTTACAGCGAAAAGGTACTGGACCACTACGAGAATCCGCGCAACGTCGGCTCGCTGCCGAAGGACGCCGAGGACGTCGGCACCGGCATGGTCGGCGCGCCGGCGTGCGGCGACGTGATGAAGCTCCAGATCAAGGTCGGCAAGGACGGACTGATCGAGGACGCCAAGTTCAAGACCTACGGCTGCGGCTCCGCGATCGCGTCGTCGTCGCTCGTCACCGAGTGGGTGAAGGGCAAGTCGCTCGACCAGGCGATGTCGATCAGGAACACGCAGATCGCCGAGGAGCTCGCGCTGCCGCCGGTCAAGATCCACTGCTCGATCCTCGCCGAAGATGCGATCAAGGCGGCGGTCGCCGACTATCGGAAGAAGCACCAGGCGAATGCCGCCGACGCGCGGGAAGCCCCTGCCGTCGCGGCCGGCGCGCCGGCCGCCGCGGACTGAACGGGAGAACAGACCCATGGGTGTCACGCTGACAGAATCGGCGGCCAGGCACGTCGCAAGGAGCCTCGCCAGCCGCGGCAAGGGCGTCGGACTGCGCCTCGGGGTGCGCACGTCCGGCTGCTCCGGGCTCGCCTACAAGCTGGAATACGCCGACGAGCTCCGGCCCGAGGACATCTCCTTCGAGTCGCACGGGGTGACGGTCATCGTCGACCCGAAGAGCCTCCCCTATCTCGACGGCACCGAGCTCGATTTCGCTCGCGAGGGTCTGAACGAAGGATTCAAGTTCAACAACCCGAACGTCAAGGATGCGTGCGGCTGCGGCGAGAGCTTCAACGTCTGAGAGCTCCGATAACCTTCGCATGGCGACGCGCCGCCTTGCTGCTGCAAGCTGTTGATCCTCGCGTTCCGACGCGTACGCGCCGGTCAGGAGCTCCGCGGCGCCTCGCAGCGCGCCGCTCTGCTCGATTCCCGGCGGGCTTTTCCCTTCCATCGCGGCCGCCGAATCCGACCCGGCGCGCGAGCCGATTCGTTCCATGATCGATTTTTCCCGCAACTACTTCGACCTCTTCGGCCTGCCGGCGCGGTTTCGCTTCGATCCGGCGGCGCTCGACGCCGCCTATCGCGCGCTGCAGCGCGAGGTGCATCCCGACCGTTACGCCGCCGCGGGAGATGCCGAGCGCCGTCTCGCGCTGCAGTCGTCGGCGCGCGTCAACGAGGCGTACCGCGCATTGAAGGACCCGGTGGCGCGCGCGCGCTACCTGCTGTCGCTGCACGGCGTCGACCTGCGCGACGAGGCCGAGAATGCGCTGCCCGTCGAATTCCTGGAGCGCCAGCTCGAACGGCGCGAGGCGGTGAGCGACGCGCTGGCCGCGCGCGATGCGCCGGCGCTCGCGGCGCTGCGCGCCGACGTGGACGGCGAGGCGTCCCGCGAGGAGCAGCGCGTGGCGACGCTGCTCGACGGTGACGGCGACCCGCACGCCGCGCGCGCCGCGGTGCGCGAGCTCACGTTCCTCGCGAAGCTCGCCGCCGACATCGATGCGATGCAGTCGGGATTGGACGATTGATGGCGCTGCTGCAGATTTCCGAGCCGGATGCGCTGCCTGCGAAGCCGCTGCGCCGGCTCGCGGTCGGCATCGACCTCGGCACGACGAATTCGCTGGTTGCGACGGTGCGCCACGGGATCCCGGTCGTGCTGCCCGACGCCGAGGGACGGCCGCTGCTGCCGTCGATCGTGCGATACGGCGAGGGCGACGTTGCCGTCGGGTACGCGGCGCAGGCGGAGCAGGCACGCGATCCGCAGAACACGATCGTCTCGGTGAAGCGCCTGATGGGCCGCGGGCTCGCCGATCTCGCCGATGCGCGCCGCTTTCCGTACCGCTTCGTCGACACGCCGGGAATGGTGCGGATCGCCACGCGCGCAGGCGTGAAGAGCCCCGTCGAAATCTCGGCCGAGATCCTGAAATCGCTGCGTGTGCGCGCCGAGACGGGCCTCGGCGGGCAGCTCGCCGGTGCCGTCGTCACCGTGCCGGCGTATTTCGACGAGGCGCAGCGGCAGGCGACCAAGGACGCCGCGCTGCTGGCCGGCCTGCCGGTGCTGCGCCTGCTGAACGAGCCGACGGCCGCTGCGATCGCTTACGGCCTCGACAACGCCTCGGAAGGGACCTACGCCGTCTACGATCTCGGCGGCGGCACGTTCGACATCTCGATCCTGCGACTGTCGAAAGGCGTGTTCGAGGTCCTCGCGACCAACGGCGACGGGGCGCTGGGCGGCGACGACTTCGACCATCGCGTCTATTGCTGGGCGATCGAGGATGCGCAGCTTCCGCCGCTGGCGCCCGAGGACACCCGCCTTCTGATGGTCAAGGCGCGCGAAGCGAAGGAAAACCTCACGATCCACCGGTCGGCGCCGATCGGCGCGACGCTTGCCGACGGCACCAAGCTCGATCTCACGCTGACCGCGGAGACCTTCACGACGATCACGCAGAACCTCGTCGCGAAAACGCTCGCGCCGGTGCGCCGCGCGTTGCGGGATGCCGGCCTCTCGCCGGCCGACGTCAAGGGCGTCGTGATGGTCGGTGGCGCGACGCGGATGCCGCAGATCCAGAAAGCCGTCGCCGAATTCTTCGGCGCGCCGCCGCTCACGAACCTCAATCCCGACCAGGTCGTCGCGCTCGGCGCGGCGATCCAGGCGAACGTCCTCGCCGGCAACCGGAGCGACGGGGACGACTGGCTGCTGCTCGACGTCATCCCGCTGTCGCTCGGCCTCGAGACGATGGGCGGACTGGTCGAGAAGATCGTGCCGCGCAACGCGACGATTCCGGTCACGCGCGCGCAGGAGTTCACGTCGTTCAGGGACGGGCAGACGGCGATCGCGATCCACGTGGTGCAGGGCGAGCGCGACAAGGTGGCCGACTGCCGGTCGCTCGCGCGCTTCGAGCTGCGCGGCATTCCGCCGATGCCGGCCGGCGCGGCGCGGGTCCGCGTCACGTTCCAGGTCGACGCCGACGGCCTGCTCTCGGTATCGGCGCGCGAGGAGACGTCGGGCACCGAGGCCGCGATCGTGGTGAAGCCGTCGTACGGACTGTCGGACGCGGACATCGCGCGCATGCTCGAGGACTCGTTCCGGCACGCCGAGGACGACATGGCGGCGCGAGCGCTCGCCGAGGCGCAGGTCGAGGCCGACCAGACCGTCGCGGCGACGCGGCGCGCGCTCGAGACCGACGGCGACCTCCTCTCGCCGTCCGAACGCGCGGCGGTCGACGCAGCGCTCGCCGAGACGCAGCGCTGCCGCGAAGGTGCCGATCATCGCGCGCTGGCGGCGGCGACGGCCGCGCTCAACGCCGCGACCGCCGAGCTCGCGGCCCGCCGGATGGACCGCGGCGTCGCCCGCGCGCTGACCGGCCGGCAGATCGACGCGCTCACCTGACCCGCGCCGGAGCCGTTTCGCATATGCCCGAACTCGTCGTGCTGCCGCATCCCGAAGCGTGTCCCGGCGGGATCACCTTCGAAGCGGAAAAGGGCGTGTCGATCTGCGACAACCTGCTCGCGCACGGCGTCGAGATCGAGCACGCCTGCGAGAAATCCTGCGCCTGCACGACTTGCCACGTGATCGTGCGCGAGGGCTTCGGCACGCTGGCGCCGTCCACCGAGGACGAGGACGACCTGCTCGATCGCGCATGGGGGCTCACGTCGCAGTCGCGGCTCTCCTGCCAGGCAATCGTCGGCGACGCGAAGCTGACGATCGAGATCCCGCGCTACACGATAAACTACGCCAAAGAGAAGCGCTGACGCCTCGCTCGGCGCGCGGAGCACGCGATGAAATGGACGGACGTACGCGAGATCGCCATCGCGCTCGCGGAAGCGCATCCCGGCTTCGATCCCCGCGTCGTGCTCTTCACGGACCTGCGCGCGTGGGTGCTCGCGCTGCCCGGATTCGACGACGACCCGAAGCACAGCGGCGAGAAGGTCCTGGAGGCGATCCAGCTCGCTTGGATGGACGAAGGCGATTTCGATGACGAGGATTGAATGAGCGCTCCGGTCACAGGGCTCTACGCGGCACTCCTCGCGCTGCTGCTGGTGACGCTCGCCTTCAGGATCGTCGTGCTGCGCTGGCGCACGAAGACCGGGATCGGCGACGGCGGGGACCGCGGCCTCGCACGGGCGATCCGGGTGCACGGCAACGCGATCGAGTACGTGCCGATCGCGCTCGTCCTGCTGCTGGTCGCGGAGCTCGGCAACGCGAATCCGGCGCTGTTGCACGGCTGCGGCATCGCGCTGGTCACGGCGCGGATCCTGCACGCGGCGGGCCTGTCGCGAACCTCCGGCGCATCGCTCGAGCGCGTCGCCGGAACGGCGGCGACCTTCACCGTGATCGCGGTGCTGGCCGCGGTCGACGTCGCCGCCTTCCTGCGCTGATCCTGGCGGCGGGCGCCGCGGCTCAGCGGGTGGCCGCCGGGTCGAGCCGCGCCAGCGCCGTCGCGTACGTCTGCGCGATCGACTCGGGGCCCTCCGCGCTGATGCCGAGATCGCGCAGGAGGCCGTCCTCGAGCCCGTAGATCCAGCCGTGCACGGTCAGCGGCTGCCCGCGCGCCCAGGCGTCCTGCACGATCGTCGTGCGCGCCACGTGGACGACCTGCTCGATGACGTTGAGCTCGCACAGGCGATCCTCGCGCGAGCCGTCGTCGGGCAGGCGCAGGAGCAGCGCCGCGTGCTTTGCCGCGACGTCCTGCACGTGCCGCAGCCAGTTGTCGACGAGGCCGAGCGGGCGCGCCTGGTACGCGGCGTGGACGCCGCCGCAGCCGAGGTGGCCGACGACCAGCACGTGCCCGACCTTCAGCGAATCGACGGCGAACTGCAGCGCCGACAGGAAATTGAGGTCGGTGTGGACGACGACGTTCGCCACGTTGCGATGGACGAAAAGCTCGCCCGCGGCGAGGTCGATCACCTCGTTCGCGGGAACGCGGCTGTCCGAGCAGCCGACCCAGAAGTAGCGCGGCGTCTGCTTCTGCGCGAGCGTCGCGAAGAAATCGGGCCGGTGCGCCTTGACGCTGGCGGCCCAGGCGCGGTTTCTTTCCAGCAGATGCTCGAGCGATGACATGTTTCCCGTGATCGGCAATGACGGTCTGGCGTGATCATACCGGCACGCGGCCCTGTGTGCGGGCGGCGCCGGCCACGGGCCTCAGCGCTCGAACAGGGTGATCGACTCGACGTGGGCCGTGTGCGGGAACATGTTGACGATGCCGGCGGCGGCCAGAGCGTAGCCGTGGTCGTGGACCAGCACCGAGGCGTCGCGGGCGAGCGTCGCCGGGCTGCACGAGACGTAGACGATCCGGCGCGGCGGCCCGTCCCCGGGCAGCGACTTCACCAGCGCGATCGCACCCTCGCGCGGCGGGTCGAGCAGCGCCTTGTCGAGCGGTCCCAGCGCCTCCAGCGCCTCCAGCGATTCCGGCGTCGCGGCGAACAGGTTCGCGGTGCGGAACGACGCGAGCGCGCCGAGGCCGTTGCGTGCCGCGTTCAACGTGGCGCGCTCGACGAGCGAAGCGCTGCCCTCGACGCCGATCACGCTCCCGCCGCGCCGCGCGATCGGCAGCGTGAAGTTGCCGAGCCCGCAGAAGAAATCGGCGATGCGCTCGCCCGGTTGCGGCGCGAGCAGCGCCATGGCCCGCCGCACCAGCACCCGGTTGACAGGCGCGTTGACCTGCGTGAACTCGGTGGGCGAGTAAGGGAACGCGAGGCCGAATTCCGGCAGCGCGTAGGCGAGCTGCGTCTCGGTCGGGTGGAAGGGCGCGGCGGTCTCGGGACCGCCGGTCTGCAGGTAGAACTGCACGCGATGCAGGTCGGCGAATTCGCGCAGCCGCGTCTCGTCCTCCGGTGCGAGCGGCGCGAGGATCCGCAGCACGAGAACCTCGCGCGCGCCGTCGTCGCCGATCGCGAGCTCGATCTGCGGCAGCCGGTCGCGGACCGTCAGGGCGCCGACGAGGGCGCGCAATTCGGGCAGCAGCGCCGAGATCTTCGGCGGCAGCACCGCGCACGACGTCATGTCGGCGACGTAGCTCGACTTCCGCTCGTGAAAGCCGACCAGCACCCCGCCCTTCTTCGCGACATGCCGCACCGAGAGCCGCGCGCGGTGGCGATAGCCCCATGCCGGGCCGTGGATCGGAGGCAGGAGCAGCCCGGGACGCACCCGGCCGATGTGCCACAGCGCATCCTCCAGCGTGCGCTGCTTTGCCGCGACCTGCGCTGCGGCGTCGAAGTGCTGCAGCGAGCAGCCGCCGCAAACGCCGAAATGCGGACAGCGCGGTACGACGCGCGCGGCGTTCGCGCGGAGGATCGAATTGGCGCGCGCGATCTCGTAATTCGGCTTGCGCTTCAGCGTGGTGATCGCGACGATCTCGCCGGGCAGCGCCCCCTCGACGAAGACCGCCTTGCCGTCGCGGCGCCCGACGCCGCGTCCCTCCTGGTCGAGCGACTCGATCGCGAGAGCCGGATCGGGCGAGGCGTGCGGCGGGGCGGGGGAGGCCGGGGCGGTCATGGCTAGGAGCCTGTCGGACTTGATTTCGCGTATGCGACGGAGGCGGTTTG
>Ga0209048_10006849_pt1 | contig 10608 bp, 10 predicted proteins | sample FrelakmetCRP12CR_FD_187146 | JGI IMG/M metagenome (GOLD analysis project Ga0209048, IMG submission 187146) | Freshwater lake sediment microbial communities from the University of Notre Dame, USA, for methane emissions studies - CRP12 CR (SPAdes)... | ecosystem: Environmental > Aquatic >... | reverse complement strand
GAACTCATCCACAGAGATAATCTGGTATTGCTGTAGCTAATAGACGATCGCCGGAGAGAACCACATGCCAAATCGACTTCTTATCGCCCTGTGTACCGCAGCTGCGTCGCTCTATACAGGGGCGGCAATGAGCGCTGATCTCGTCAAGGAAGGGTTATGGGAGATCAGCGCGCAGGCGTCGATCGACGGACAACCAGCCACCACTGCTCCGATGGTCGTGCGCCAGTGCATTACGAATCAAACCGCCCAGGATCTGATATCGCAATTGACTGGCGGAGGCGCCTGCCAGATCTCCGATTTCAAGCAGGATGGCAACCGTGCCCGCTGGAATCTGGCTTGTTCGGGTCAGGTCAGCGTAAACGGGACCGGCGAGGTCGTCATGCGCAGCGACGGGTTCAGCGGAGTTCTCAACGTAACCGTCGGAATGAGCGGGCAGACCGTCCCCATGACTCAGACCTTCGATGCCCACTGGGTCGGAGACTGCAAGTAGCGCGCAACTACTGCGTCAGTTCCTTGTTGGGAATGCGCGAATCGCGCACCGGAGGGTACTTCAAGCGGTTTACCAGGGCCTTCGCATCACCCATGATGCCTCCACCCGATACCCCGCTAAAACAGAAATAGTCCTTCGCCAAGGTCTCCTGGTAATTGTTGTGATCGCGATAAGTGATTCGCTCCCATTGGGCCCCTTCGTTCACGGCCCAGGTCCCGTTGCTGCGACCCGACGCATAATCTTTCCACTCCCCGGTCGCGCAGCGCATGCCGGAGTAGGACACAGTCGTTGCATTTCCCAGGGTGCGGACTACCAGTACGAAACGAATGACTTTGTCAGGTCCAATCGACAAAGATGTCCCGTCGACGTAGAAGCGGTTGGTGGTGGGTGCTCCGGTAAGCTTGAACGGCAGGAGGTTCTTGTCCTGCGGATAGGGCGGGGGCTTGAGGTCGTCCTCTTTCCAGGTACCTTCGTCCGGCGCACCGGTGATGGGGTTGTCTCCGCGCATCCGTGACTCCGGTGCAGTCCCTTTGCTGCCGCAGCCACTTACCAACAATAGCGCCACAATCAGAAAAGTCCAGCAGACACGCCAGACGGGGCCGTCCAGTGCCCCTTGTGATCCTACCCACATCATCCAGGCTGCTGCCGTCGAACCTGTTAGTAATTCAAGTCGCGCATGAGCGATTCTCGAACAGCTGTCGGCAAGCTATCCAAAACCGTCCGGTAGCGAGGGTGATCCACTCCCATGCGCAGACCCGCATTTGAGCTCAGCGCCTGCTTCATGGCCGGGTCCAACTCGAAACGCAGAAAATGCACCGACGAAGTCTTCACATCGGTTTCGCGATCGAGATCCTCGTCCGCGATGGCGTACACCCTCGGACTTCCCTCCACTTGGATCCAGATGCGATCTTCGACACCGATCAACTCGGACAGTGCCTTTGCACGCTCCGCGGTATCTGGATACTCGATCAACATCGTTGCCTTCCAGTTGCTGCCATCCGGGACCAGCGGATTATATGCATCCAGTTCCTCCTGAATGCCGTCCTCCTCGAAGATTCGCTCAGCGCGCAACATCTCCTGGATCTGATAGCGCATGGTCATCTCATCCTCGAACTGCAGCGTGATGTGATCGCCCAAGTGCACTCTACGGTTTTTCTTGTGCGCCATCACGTTGGCGCGGAATTCCTTGCGCACCTTGGCATAAGCCTCCAGGGTCATGAGGCTGGCTCGCGTAATGGAGGGCATGGGCCGTTTCCTTTTTGCTCTCGTGGGCAGCATAGGGATTGTCGTCTCCGCAGAAAATTGTCGATCTCAAAGTCCGTAGGCAATACGAATCAGGGTGATAGGGTGTTCCTTCCGCGCTGTTCTCGACTGGCTCCCAGGCGTCGTGACAGACGCGTTTGCCTCTATCCCCTGCACGATGTGCCGTCCAGCTATTGGACAATCAGAGCTTATGTAATCAGGTTCGGTTCCCGCCATCGCGCGGAAAACCGGGCGGCCGATTTTCATCGAATTGGCAAAATACTCCTTCTTCACACCCCAGGTGCCGTCGTGGCCCGAACAGCGCTCTACCGTGTTCAGTTCCGTACCTGGCACCAGCTTGAGCAGCTCCTGCGTTCGCAGGCCCATGTTTTGAACCCGCAGATGACAAGGTACGTGATAGGACACCTTACCCAATCTGGTGGTGAACTGCGTATTTAACAAGCCATCCTTGTGGCGCAAAGACAGATATTCGAATGGATCGAACATCGCCTCGCGTACGACCTTCAAGTCCGCGTCGTCCGGAAACAGCAGCGGCAGCTCCTGCTTGAACATCAAAGTGCACGACGGGATCGGCGTGAGAATCGCGTAGCCCTCTCTCGCGAGCTTGGCCAGTGTAGGTAGATTCCCATTCTTGAGCTTCTCTACCGCATCCAGATCGCCCAATTCCAGCTTAGGCATCCCGCAGCAGTTCTCTTTATCCACGACGATCGTGGGGATTTCGTTGTGGGCCAGGATTCTGAGCAGATCGTTCCCGATCCCCGGCTCGTTGTAGTTGACGTAGCAGGTCGAATAGATCGCCACCTTACCGGGAGCGCTCTTGCCCTCCTTGACGGGGAAGCTGGCGTCCGGATGCGCATGGCCGCGAAACGTGGCGCTGCTGTATTCGGGAAGGATGCGGTCCTTGTCGATGCCCAGGACCGAGTCCATGACCTTGCGCGTGGCGGGAGTCTTGTTCACCAGATTGACCGCCTGCACGACCACGGGGATCGACGCCAGCTTACCTAAAGCATCGGTGCTCGATAGCAGCTTGTCGCGGAACGAAGCACCGACTTTTTTGTACTTGACCGCCTTGGCCCGCAACATCAGATGCGGGAAATCCACATTCCACGGATGCGGTGGAACATACGGACATTTGGTCATGTAGCACAGGTCGCACAGATAGCACTGATCGACGACCTTCCAGAAATCCCCTTTCTTGACGCCGTCCACTTCCAGGGTAGGGCTTGCGTCCACCAGATCGAACAAGGTTGGGAACGCGGTACACAGGCTCACGCATCGCCGGCAGCCGTGGCAGATGTCGTAGACCCGCTCCAATTCCTTGGATAGTTGCTCTTCGTCGTAGTAGTCCGGACTCTTCCAGTCGATTGGATGCCGGGTCGGGGCTTCCAGGCTGCCTTCGCGCATGTCTTGAGCGTTGAGAATGAAGAAGGAAAGTACAAAAACAACAATACAAAACAAAAAAAGGCGGCGAGAGGAGACCCTCTCGCCGCCTCTAGCCTGCTATCAGTCTACCAGCGCATCGAGGGCCTTTTGAAAGCGGTTGGCGTGCGAGCGTTCCGCTTTCGCCAGCGTTTCGAACCAGTCCGCTATTTCGTCGAATCCTTCTTCGCGAGCAGACTTGGCCATCCCCGGATACATATCCGTATATTCGTGCGTCTCACCAGCGATGGATGCCTTGAGGTTGTCGCGGGTCTTGCCAATCGGCAAGCCGGTGGCAGGATCACCTACCTGCTCCAGATATTCCAGATGCCCGTGAGCATGCCCAGTCTCACCCTCCGCGGTGGAGCGGAACACGGCAGCCACATCATTCTGCCCTTCTACGTCGGCCTTGTTCGCGAAATAGAGGTAGCGGCGATTGGCTTGCGATTCGCCAGCGAACGCGTCCTTCAAATTGCCTTCGGTTTTGCTGCCCTTGAGTGCTTTCATGGAGATCTCCGCAAGTCGGTAAAGTGAATCAGCGCCGGGTGTGATGCATCCAGGCACCATTTTTCGAGGTCCCTGGCGGGCCTGCCTAAAATCCCGCCCGTCTACGGGCAGAGATTGGACCCGGCCAACGCCGTGACCGGGGTTAGACTAAGTCTAACAGGTGAACGAAGTATAGGATTTGACCCCGACAAAGTCAACGGAATGTTTTCCCGAAGTACAGGGCTTGCTGACGCGAATGTTAGTATATATTCACTATCGCAGAATTCTGCAGCACAACTTGATGACTGCCTGCCATTCCGATCGATCTGAAGAGTCGGGTACACCCTTTCAGGTCCTCCCGGAACACGATCCTTGGATCGCATGTCGCACTGCCGTCGTTAGCGCAAAGCATAGCGTTCGGGCAGATTCGCCATGGCCCGGATCGTGCAGGATGCCTTTCCGCTCTGCTCGGCGCAGAGCGATTCGAGCTGATCTACCGAGGGTTGAAATGCGTTTTGCGGTGGTTGTAGGCGTAATTCGTCGATCGATAGCGGTAAACCGCAGGGATCCGCGCAATCCTATCTGTGTGCCCAACGGTGATCTGACGTACTGATGCAAACACTCATGCCCACGGGCGTCGCCACCGAACAGGATGAGCTGAAAGGCTTTTCGCGAACGGTCGCGGAGATCGAGTGGCTCCTTCTGATCCTCGTTCTGATCTACCTGGTCGCCGGAGGGGCGCCGGCGCAGGGACGCGTCGCGATTCATATGGCGCTGTTCTTCTTCGGCGCCTTCATTCTCGGCCTGCACTATGTCGAGTTCTACAAACGGGAATCCCGCGCCAAGCTGGCCATAGAAACCTGGGTAATGATCTTGTTCGTCACCTGGGTAGTGTGGCACGCCGCCAAGATCAATAGTCCGCTGCTCAATTTATACCTTCTGCCGATCATCGCCAGTGCCCTGATCTTGGGGAAAATGATGACGCTGCTCGAGACCCTGGCTATTGCCTTGTGTTTCGTAGCCCTGAGCTGGGGCGAGACGCGCTACCCGCCCAGCTCGCTCGCCTACTACGGCGAACTCGCGGCACAGCTTGGCCCCGTGATCCTGCTGGCTTACATCACCACCATGCTCTCGGCCCACATTCGCGATGCGGTCGAGAAGATCAAGCAGGTCTCCGACACCGACGAACTCACCGGCCTCTACAACATGCGCGCCTTTGCGTCGATCTACGAGCGAGGGTTCAAGCAGGCCGTGCGCTACTCTCACCCCCTGTCGGTCGCCATGATCGACTCGGACAACCTGAAGGTCGTCAACGATACCTATGGGCATGACGCCGGCAACCGGCTTTTGCAGCACATCGTCAACAGGATGCGTGAAGAGTTGCGCGGCTCGGACGTGGTCGCCCGCTACGGAGGTGACGAATTCGTGGTCTTGCTGACCCAGACCGGACCGGAAGGTGCAATGGAGATGGCCGAACGCATACGGCGGGCCGTCGAGACCTCAGACCTGGAGCTGCCTGAGCAACCGATCCGCGCTACGGTCAGCATCGGGCTATCCAGCTACCCCGAAGACGGTGGCGATTCCGCGTCACTCATGGACAAAGCTGATCGAGCGCTCTACCGGGCCAAGCAGGCAGGGAAGAACCGTGTCTTGTCCTATTCCGACGATTCGGCGCAGTCCCGCTCCGCGAAACCAGCGGCAATCCGTCAGGCTTGACCGCTACCCGTAACACCCGCGACTATAGTTTCCTGAGAGTCTGCCGTAGTAATGCCCGGTAAGGGTTTGCTCGGACGACATAATTGCGCCGCGGTCGGGCCCGGGATTTGCTTTTAACAATCGCGACAAAGTTCGAACCTACGGTCCAAAGGAGACAATCGATGAACCGATTCGCCCAACGGGTCTGCGTGGCGGGGCTGCTTGCCCTTGGAGCAGCGAGCGCTTTCGGCGCAGATGCTGGCTGGTATGTCGGCGCCGGGCTCGGCCCGAGCTCGACCAATATCAGCAACACCAGCATTGCGAACGAACTGGCTATTCAGTCGCCGAGCAACTCGATCCAGGGCATCAATAAAGACGATAAAAGCATGACGTACAGGATGTTCGTGGGGTACAACGTCACCAGTTTCCTAGCCCTGGAAGGCAGTCTGTTCCAGCTGGGCCAGTTTGGATTCAACGCGAATACGAACTACGCAGGAACATCGTCTCCAAGCGGTTCTTTCAGCGGCAATCTCGAGGTCTGGGGTGGCAACTTCGATGTGGTGGGGATAATCCCCATTCAGCAGTGGCGACTCCTCGGTCGCGTCGGCGTGCTGTACGGTCAAACGAAGGTCAGCCTGGGCGGGACCGGTGCAGTCGTCATCCCCAATCCCTCTCAAAGCAGCTCATTCAGCGAGAGCAAGGTCGGCTACGATTTCGGTGCAGGCGTCGGTTATGAGTTCGATTCGGGTGTCGCCTTCCGCGCGGAGTGGATCTATTACAAGACCGCGGACGGCATGGGCGGCGACCTGAAGACAAATACCTTGCAGGCGAGCGTGCTGTATCGATTCCAATAAGCCACAGTCGGCACCATCCAAAAATGCCCGCTCCTATGCGGGCATTTTTGCTTTCTCCTGCGCCAGTCGCGCTTTCAACCAGAATGCCAACGCCATCAGCGCGACGCCCGCGAGCCCGATGACCGGACGATAACCGAGCCACTCGACCGCGAGACCGACAGTCGACACACCGGCCGCCTGACCCAGAAACAAACAGAAAGCGAACAATGAAACCGCGGATCCACGCGCTTCCGGCGCCATTTCCGTGGCGCGCGTCTGCAGCGTGTTGTGCAGCATGTAGAAGCTGAATCCAAGCGACACGACCAGCGGCACCACGATGATCCAACTGGTGGCAACAGCGACGGCGCCGAAACCCAACAGCAGCAGGACTCCTCCAACGCCCACCAGGCCTCGCTCGCCCAAACGCCGCACCAGAGTCCGCACGAGCAAGCTGTATCCGAGGCCACCCAAGCCGAAGCCGGCCAAGATCAGGCCGATCGCCGTATAGCTCAGCGCGAATTCGTGCTTGAGATAGGCGCCGAGGTACGGGAAAGCGCCGAAGAACAAGAATCCCTCCACCGCAACAGCCAACAAGATGGTTCGCACGCGCGACCGCTTCAACAACGTCGCATACTGCGCGAACGGATTGGCCCGCCCCGACGCGCGCGGCAACGTGGGCGCTGCCTTGGCCTGTGGAATGAGCACAGCACCGATGAGCGCGAACGCCACAGCCAACACGATGAAGGTTGCACGCCAGCCGATCGTATCGCTGAACACCCCGCCCAGCAGCGGCCCGAACGTTTGACCCAGCAGCGTGCCGGAGATGAACTGGCCCAACACCATTTGCCGACGTTCATAGGGTACGTTATCGCCTACGAACGCAAAGGAAAGCGGGATCACCGCTCCAGCTGTCATACCGGTGAGAAAGCGCATCCATGTCAGCACCGGCAGCGAGTGGGCAAAAGAACACGCAGCCGAGGCGACCGCAGCCGCCATCAGGGCAACGCTCACCGCTCGCAGCTTGCCGAAACGATCACCCAGCGGACCATGCAGAAGCTGGAACAATCCGTATGCGAGCGTGAAGCTCGTGATGATCACAGCCGCTGCGCCGACGGTCACGCCGAATTCCTGGGCGAGTTTGGGCAGCATCGGATCGGTCACGCGCATACTCATGCCGGAGACGAACCCACCCACTGCAAGAAGTATCAGGGGACGTCTGAGATCCTTGGAGGGCACGCCGGGCTCCGTTCTGTTACTGCTTGATTGCACCGGTTCGCGCGCGTCCTGGACGAAAATAATCGACGTTGTCGTAGAACGTTTCGTCCCGATTCGCCGGCGCCCACTGGGGCACGCCGAGAATGGGCACGGGAGACAGATCGACCGGAGCGCGTATCACATCAGGTTCCCCGAGCGCTGCCGCAAGTTTGGCATCCAGCGCCGCGAGCCTTTCCGCCCAAGGTACCTCCAGAACTTTTTCATCCGTAAGCATCAACACGGCGCGACCCGTCATCCCCAGAAATGGCGCACGCGCCTTGTCATACAGACCGTGGCCAAAGATCACGAATCGCATACGCGCTTCCACGTCAGCGCGCCGGGCCCAGAACAACTCCTTCCAGCGAAACTCACGAATCAGCGCGAGTAGTTCGCGATCACTCGAAGCGACGATGACTCCATCCTCATCGAACAGCGTCAGCGCATCGCGCACGCGTCCGCGCTGTCCCGGTGCTTCTCGCTCCAGTTCGACCACGTGCCGCGCGTTGAGCGCTGCCTTGCTGCGCGGGAAGGATAGCCACGCCAACGCATTGAAGAGATCGTGCCAATCGTGCTCGCGATGAGGGATTTCCCCGGTACGAAAGACTCGCTCCTCGTAGGAGCCGCACTTGTCGCTGTCCGGTGCAACGAGCCGCGCCAGACGCCCTCCACCCGTTGCAATTCCCGTCGACGCGAGCACCTCGTTCAGCCGCTCGATACCAGGCCAATGGGCCAATCCGAGCTTTAGCGCGGCCGGCCGCAACGCCTCGAACGCGGGAGAGCCCTCGAAGAAGTCGGTGACCCAAGTCGAACCAGCGCAGATGAGCAAGGTGGGTGAGTTAAGATTACGCTCGCAAAGTATAACGGTAGCTATGGGAATGGCGGAAACAGTCGACTGTGTCGTGATCGGCGCCGGTGTGGTTGGTCTTGCCATCGCGCGTGAGCTCGCGATTGCCGGACGTGAGGTCATCGTGCTGGAAGCAGCCGAAGGCATCGGCACGCAAACGAGTTCGCGTAATTCGGAAGTCATCCACGCGGGTCTGTACTACCCGAAGGGCTCGCTCAAGGCTCGTCTTTGCGTTGAAGGCAAGCATAAGCTCTACGCTTATTGCGCTGAACACGGCGTGCCGCACCAGCGCATCGGCAAGATCGTGGTCGCTTCGGACGAGTCCGAGATAAGCGCGGTCGAATCCTACGTCGAGAAGGCGAACGCCAACGGCGTGACGGACCTGAAATGGCTGACTGTCGAGCAACTGCGCAAACTGGAACCGGAAGTGCGCTGCGTTACCGGTTTCCTCTCACCGTCGACGGGAATCATCGATAGCCACGCATTCATGCTGGCACTGCAAGGCGACGCAGAGCACCACGGTGCAAACGTGGTGTTCTTCAGTCCCGTCGAATCCGGCGAAGTGCGCGACGGCAATATTCTGCTCGCAGTCGGCGGCGCCGAACCTATGACGCTTGCCTGTCAAACAGTGGTGAATTGCGCAGGTTTGTTCGCGCCTGAAGTAGCGGGCAAGATCGATGGTTTCCCCAGAGACAAGATACCTCAGGCGTATTTCGCGAAGGCCCACTACTTCACCCTGTCGGGCAAATCTCCCTTTCACCGATTGGTGTACCCGGTGGCGACGCATGCTTTTCTCGGCGTGCACGTCACATTGGATCTCGGCGGCCAGGCGCGTTTCGGCCCGGATGTGTGCTGGGTCGATGGTGTCGACTACACCTTCGACAATTCGCGCGAGCAGCTGTTTTACGAAGCGATTCGTCGCTACTTTCCGGGGTTGAAGGACGGTGCGCTCCAGCCCGGCTACACCGGTATTCGACCAAAGATCTCCGGACCGAAGGAGCCGGCGGCGGATTTCCTCATTCAGGGGCCGCGAGATCACGGCGTGCCCGGCCTGGTGAATCTGTTCGGCATCGAGTCCCCGGGCCTCACCGCATCGCTGGCCATCGGCGAGCACGTACGCGCCCTGTTGAAAGACGCGTGAGCAGTACGCCGCAGCGCGCCTCCGCCCGCACGGCAATCGATGTTCTCGTCATCGGCGCAGGCGCGGCCGGGATGATGTGCGCCATCGAAGCGGGTAAGCGTGGACGCCGCGTATTGTTGCTGGATCACGCGGCGACGCTTGGCGAAAAGATCCGCATCTCCGGTGGAGGCCGCTGCAACTTCACCAACCTGGATGTCCACCCGGAGAACTTCCTCTCTCAAAATCCCGACTTCTGCCGCTCTGCATTGGCCCGCTATGCCCCTCGTGATTTTATCGAGTTGATCGACAAGCACCGCATCGCGTGGCACGAGAAAAAACTCGGGCAGCTGTTCTGCGATGAGAGTTCGCAGCAGATCATCCACATGCTAAAGCAAGAATGCGACGCAGCCGGCGTGCAGTGGTGCACGCCAGCGAACGTCGCATCCGTTGGCAAGAGCGGGCAATTTGAAATCGCGACCGATCGGGGTCGTTTTCGCTGCGAATCACTGGTCATTGCCACGGGGGGCCTTTCCATTCCCGCCATCGGGGCGACGCCCTTCGGTTATCGCATCGCCGAGAAGTTCGGCCTCACCGTAACGGACCTGCGCCCGGGACTGGTCGGTCTGACTTTTGGTTCCGATGTGCTCGCGTTTTTTGCCGATCTTAGCGGTATCTCGGTGGACGCCGCGATCAGTTGCAATAACGCACGCTTCCGCGAGAACTTGCTCGTCACTCATCGTGGGTTGTCGGGTCCGGCGATCCTGCAGATCTCGTCTTATTGGCGGCCGGGCATGGACCTATCTGTGGATCTCGCACCGGACCGAGACGCCGAAGAGTTTGTATTTGCCGCACGAAGTTCCGACAAGCTGCTCGCCAACGTCCTCGCGGAATTCCTGCCGCAGCGCTTCGCTCAGCGCTGGGTGGATGCAGGCTTCGGGAATATTCCGATCAAACAGATTCCGGAGCGCAAGCTGCGCGAAATCGCCGCACGCCTGCATGACTGGCGTGTTCGCCCGAGCGGAACAGTCGGCTACAAGAAGGCCGAAGTCACTGTGGGCGGTGTAGACACCCGGCAACTGTCTTCAAAGACGATGGAGGCGCGCGCCGTACCGGGGTTGTACTTCATCGGCGAAGTCGTCGATGTAACCGGATGGCTGGGAGGTTACAACTTCCAGTGGGCGTGGTCATCGGGCTTCGCGGCAGG
>Ga0209048_10006848_pt1 | contig 10608 bp, 7 predicted proteins | sample FrelakmetCRP12CR_FD_187146 | JGI IMG/M metagenome (GOLD analysis project Ga0209048, IMG submission 187146) | Freshwater lake sediment microbial communities from the University of Notre Dame, USA, for methane emissions studies - CRP12 CR (SPAdes)... | ecosystem: Environmental > Aquatic >... | reverse complement strand
TCGAACTGCTCGTGGTGCAGCAGCGTGTCGGGCTTGAGCGCCACTTGCTTCCGCAGCGTGTCCTTCAGCTCCTTGAGCACGCCCGCTTCCTCTTCCTTCAGCGCCCGCGCGATCTCGGGGTTCACGCGCAGCACCAGCCCGGGACCGTCGATGTCGGCCCCGAGCTTCCGGACCTGGTCCAGGATCTCGTAGCAGATCGTCGAGCTCGACTTGATGACGCCCGTCCCCGAGCAATACGGGCACGGCTCGGTCAGCACCCGCTCGAGGCTCTGCTTGACGCGCTTGCGCGTGATGATGATCAGGCCGAAGTCGGACACCTGCAGCGCCTTCGACGGCGACCGGTCCTTCCGCAGCTCCAGCTCCATCGCCTGGAACACCTTCTGGCGGTTCTTCTTCTCCTCCATGTCGATGAAGTCCAGGACGATGATCCCGCCCAGGTCGCGCAGCCGCACCTGCCGCACGATCTCCTTCACCGCCTCGACGTTCGTCTTGACGATCGTGTCCTCGAGCCGCCCGTTCTTCTTGCCGACATAGCGGCCGGTGTTCACGTCGATCGCGACGAGCGCCTCGGTCTGGTTGACGACGATGTAGCCGCCCGACTTCAGCCACACCTTGCTCTTGAGCGCCTTCTCGATCTCGGTCTGGACGCCGTATTCCTCGAAGATCGGGAACGGCTTGTCGTAGAGCTTGACCCGCGCGCTGAGCGACGGCATCACGCGCTCGACCATCTCGAGCACACGCTGATACTCCTGCCGGTCGTCGATGCGGATCGCCGTGAAGTCCTCGGTGAGGAGGTCGCGCAGGAGCTTGGTGACGAGCCCCTGCTCACGGTAGATCACGGCCGGCGGGCGCACGGCTTCGGCGCGCTGCCGCACCTCGCCCCAGATCTTCTGGAAGAACGTGAGGTCGTCGACGAGATCCTGCTCGGGCCGGCCGGCAGTGGCGGTGCGGATGATCACGCCCCCGGTGAAGCCGTTCTTCTCGCGGAAGTCGCGGACGATGCCGCGCAGGCGGGCGCGCTCCTCGCGCGACTCGATCTTGCGCGACACGCCGATGTGGTCCACGGTCGGCATGAAGACCAGGAACCGCCCGGCCATGGTCACGTGGCAGGTGATGCGGGCGCCCTTCGTCCCGAGCGGCTCCTTCGCCACCTGGACGATGACCTCCTGCCCGTCGCGGAGCAACTCCTCGATCTTCGGGTGGTTGGCCGATTCACGGCCGCCCCGCTCGTCGGCCTCCTCCTCGTCCTCACCCGACTCGAGACGCTCGAACTCCTCGAGGGTGTTGACGACGTCGGTGACGTAGAGGAACCCGTCCCGCTCGAGGCCGATGTCCACGAACGCGGACTGCATACCCGGGAGGACCTTCGACACCCGCCCCTTGTAGACGTTGCCGACGACCCCCCGCTGACGCTCGCGCTCGATGAAGACTTCGGAGACCAGGTCGTCCTCGAGAATGGCCACCATGGTCTGGTGACCATTCGAGGTCACGATCATTTCCTTGTTCATGCAACTCGCTCGCGCCTCGCGGCTTGCAGCTCGAGGCGACCCCTAATTCGTAAACCGACGCATCCTCACGTTGAGGATCAGGCCGAAGCCGGCCAGCGTCGCAATCATCGACGATCCCCCCGAACTCATCAGGGGGAGCGTGTAGCCCCGGACCGGGACCAGCCCGGCCGACATGGTGATGTTGTACATCACCTGGAAGGCGAACGCCGACAGGATCCCCAGCACCAGATAGGCGCCGAGCCGATCCTTGGCCAGCCTCGCCGTCTCCAGGGCGCGGACAATGACGAACAGGTAGAGGCCGAGGGCGACAATGACGCCCACGAACCCCTGCTCCTCGGCGAACACCGAGAAGACGAAGTCGTTCCAGGCGACCGGCAGGAACCTGAGCTGTCCCTGGGTGCCCTTCATGAACCCGTTGCCCCACGCCCCACCCGATCCGACGCTGATGCGCGCCTGGATCTGCTGGTACCCGGCGCCCCGCGCGTCGAGTTCCGGGTCGATGAACGTGGAGATGCGGCTCTTCTGGTAGTCCTTCAGCGCGTAGCGCCAGGCTACCGGGGCCGCGACGATGGCGACGACGAGCAGGATGCCCAGCAGGCGCATGCGCATCCCGGCCAGGAAGGAAATGCCCAGCAGAATCGTGAGCAGGGTGATCGCGGTGCCCAGGTCGGGCTCCTTCGCGATCAGGAGGAAAGGCACGAGCGTGATGGCGCCGCCGACCGCGAGGTCGGTCATCGACGGGCTGCCGCGCCGGCTCTCGTCGAAGAACTTGGCCAGCGTCAGCGCCACGCAGATCTTGGCGAACTCCGAGGGCTGAAACGCGAAGAACGGAAGAGGAATCCAGCGGCGCGCGCCGCCGCCGGTCGTCCCGAACAGCAGGACGCCGAAGAGCAGCACGACCACCACGAAGTAGAACACGAGAGAATTGTCGGCCAGCGTCCGGTAGTCGATGGCCAGGCACACGCCGAACGCCACCACGCCAATGGCGATGGCGTAGAGCTGCTTCACGTACAACGTCGAATTCGGCCCGTTGTGCGTGGTGCTGTAGATCATCATCACGCCCAGCGCGCAGAGCACGGCAAGGACGATGATCGTCAGCAGGTCGATGTGATAGAAGAGGCGGCGCTCGAACATCGGCTCTCGGCTTACGGCTCGCGGCTTTCGGCCTGCGGCTGGCGGCTCGCGGCCTGCCCCACGACCGTCGCCGGCGTGGTCACCCGCACCGGCGGTTTCGGCGGAGGCGGGGCCGGGGGCTTGAACACCGGCAGCGGCCGCCCTTCCTTCTTGGCGAAGAACGTCTCCATCAGGTGGCGCGCGATCAGCGCGGCGTTGGTGCCGTGCTCGCCGTGCTCGGTGAACACGACGCCCGCGATCTGCGGGTTGTCCCGCGGAGCGAAGAACACGAACCAGCCGTTGTCCCGGAGGTCGAGGTCGGTCCGGCCCTTCAGCGCCTTGGCCCCCTCGAGCGAGATCACCTGCGCGGTGCCGGTCTTGCCCGACACGTCGTAGCCCTGCAGCCGGGCATTCCCTCCGGTCCCTCCGGCGTTCACCACCATCCACAACCCGTCGTGAATGGCCGCCATCGTCTCCGGTTTGATCCCGGACTCGCCCTGGTCCGTGGGCGCCGGCACCGGCTTCCAGCCATTCCCTTCGTCCACGGCCCTCAACAGGTGAGGCGTCACGCGCTTGCCGCCGTTGGCGAGCGCCGCCATGTAGACGGCCATCGACACCGGCGTGACCGACACCTGGCCCTGGCCGATCGCCACCGAGATCGTCTCGCCTGGGTACCACTTCTCGCCGAGCTTCGCCAACTTCCACTGGCTCGACGGCACCAGGCCGGTGACCTCGTTGGGCAGGTCGATGCCGCTCTTGACGCCCAGACCGAGGCGCGTCGCCCACTTGTTGATGGCGTCCACGCCCACCATCTTGCCGAGCGTGTAGAAATAGACGTCGCACGACTGCTCGATCGCGTGACGAAGGTCCAGCGTGCCGTGGCCTTCCTTCCTCCAGCACTTGAACACGCGGCCGTAGAAGTCCTGTCCGCCGTGGCAGGTCACCGTGAAGTCGGGTGTGATGATGCCTTCCTCGAGCGCGGCCGCCGCGACGGCCATCTTGAACGTGGACCCGGGAGAATACCGGCCCTGGATGGCGCGGTCCTGCAACGGCTTCAGCGCATCGGTGTTGAGCGACGCCCACGTGGCGCGATCGATGCCCGCGGCGAACGCGTTGGGGTCGTAAGCGGGCAGACTGACGTACGAGAGGATCTCGCCGGTGTTCGGGTCGAGCACGACCGCCGCGCCGGCGTAACCCATCCCCTTGAAGCCCTCTTCCGTCGCTCGCTGGACGTCGTAGTCGATTGTCAGCTGCACGCGGCGCCCGCCGGACGGCGGCACTTCCTCGACCGTCCTGATCTCCCGGCCAAGGCTGTTGACCACCACCCGCCGCGCGCCATCCACGCCCATCAGCAGGGAGTTGTAGATCTTCTCGAACCCGGCCTGCCCCACCACGTCACCAGCGTGCAGCCCGTCGTGTGCGAGCTGGCTCTCGGTCGCCTCGCTGACGTAGCCGAAGATGTGCGCCGCCATGGCGTCGGCCGGGTATCGCCGGGTCGGCACCCGCTCGACGATCACTTCGGGCAGCTCGGTGTCGAGCCGGTGGGCGGTGACGGCAGAGACCTGCGCCAGCGTGGCGTCCTCGACGATGGGGATGGGACGGTAGCTCGGCTCGCTGCGGTGCTTCCGAATCGTGTCGCGCACCTCCGCCTCACTGAGGCCGACGACCCGGGCCAGCAGCCGGATGGTGCGGTCGATGTCACGGCTGTGCTCGCGCACCAGCGAGATGACGAACGAGTCCCGGTTCTCGACCAGGATCTTCCCGCCCCGGTCGAACAGCACGCCGCGCGGCGCGCGCAGGCCGAGCGTCCGCTGGTGGTTGTTCTCGGCCAGCTCGCGGAACTTCTCGTGCTGGACGACCTGGAAGTACCAGAACGCCAGCGCCAGCACCGCGAACACGACGACGACCAGGTACTGGACGACGATCAGACGGGTGACGAGCTTCCGTCTATCGTCGGGAAGCGCCACGCCGGGAGATCCGGTTGGGATTCCAAGCATTTGAGTCCAAGCACCCTGATCAGAAGAAGGTGAGATCTTCTGTCTTCTATCTTCTATCTTCTATCGTCCAAATCCTCATCCTACCGTCGCGCCCGCCACCTCTCCGCAGCCCTCGGCAACCCATCGGCAAGCTGGAACACTACGAGCCCGACCAGCGAGTTGCCGAACGCCTGCGCGACGATCGCGCCGACCGGAACGACAGGGAGGCCGGCGTCGAGCACTGCGTGCAGGCCGGTAATCACGGTCATCTCGATGATGGTCCCCGCGAAAAACACCAGGAACCGAGGCAGCGGCTGCGCCACGATGAACGCGGAGCCGACGACCCCCGCCAGGTAGCCGACAATCGTCTTGCCGAGCCCGCCGATGCCCACGATCCCCGTCGTCAGCGCGTCCTGCGCCAGGCCGGCCACGGATCCCGAAACGATGCCGACCGTCGGGCCCGCTCTCAGGCTGAGGTAGACAACCGCCACCAGCACCAGGTCCACGCCGATCGACCCGCGCACCAGGAACCGCGCGAGGGTCGTCTGGAGCACGAGGGCGACGGCGACGAATGCCAGCATCCGGACGACGTTCACTCGCGCCTCTCCGGGCCCGCCGGACCCGGGCCCGCCGCCGGCGCCGCGGGAGATTCCGGCCCCACGAACGTCGGCGGCGCGAGCACGACCAGCACCTGTTCGAGGGCGGTGAAGTCAACCGCCGGCCTGACGCGGATCGCCCGGAACGTGCCGCCCGCCCGCTCGATCTCTTCGATCCGCCCGACCACGAACCCCTGCGGGTAGATCCCGTCGATCCCCGACGTCACCACCGTGTCGCCCTTGGCGATGACGGCAGACGAGCTGACGTACTCGAGGCGCAGCACGTTCTCGCCGTTGCCCATCGCGATCCCCTGGACACGCGCGGCGCCGACCATCACCGCCACGGCCGCGTTCCGATCGACCAGCAGCTGGACCTTCGCCGCGTGGCGGGACGGCGTCACGACCCGCCCGACGGCCCCGGACGCCGAAATCACGGCCATGTCGGCGCGCACGCCGTCGCTCGTCCCGCGGTCGATGGTCACCGTGCGGAAGTCCGCGGTCGGGCTGGTGCCGATGATCTCCGCGGCGCGCGTCGGCATCCGGCTGCGGTCGCGCAGGTCGAGCAGCCGCCGCAGGTTCTCGCTCTCCCCCGCCAGCGCGCGTTCGCGCTGGAGCTTCACCTCGAGATCGCGGACGCGCTGCTTGAGCGCCACGTTGTCGGCGTGCACGTTCCGCAGCCCGACGTACCCGTCCCACGCGCCGCGCACGCCGCCCACCACTCCCGCCGTCCCCCGCTGCACCTCGGCAAACACGCCGAAGACGAACGCCTGGAGCAGCGGCACACCCGATCGCGAATTGACCTGCGTGGAGATCAGGATGATATGGCCGACTGCGACGACCAGGAAGAGGTAGCCGCTTCGCTGCCGAATGTCGGGAAGTGCCATGGGCAAGACAGACTATCGTGCGATCTTACGATCTAGGAATCTTGCGATCTCAATCGACCGATCGTTCGAAGGTCGCACGATCACTCCAGATCGCACGATCGCACGATCGCACGATCGCAAGATTCTCTAGTCGATCGAGATCTTCCTGAGCAGGTTGAAGTCCGAGAGCATCTTGCCTGCGCCGAGCACGACCGACGACAGCGGGTCCTCGGCCATCGCCACGGGCAGGCCGGTTTCCTCCCGCAGCCGCTTGTCGAGGTTCTTGAGCATCGAGCCGCCGCCGGTCATGACGATCCCGCGGTCCACGATGTCGGCCGACAACTCGGGCGGCGTCCGCTCGAGCGCCACGCGCACCGCGTCCACGATCACGTTCACGGTCTCGGCGAGGGCTTCCCTGATCTCCTCGTCGGTGATGGTAATGGTCTTCGGCACCCCTTCGATCAGGTGCCGCCCCTTGATCTCCATCGTCAACCGCTCCTCGAGCGGGAACGCCGAGCCGACCTCCATCTTGATCGCCTCGGCCGTCCGCTCGCCGATGAGCAGGTTGTACGTCTTCTTGATGTACTGGATGATCGCCTCGTCCATCTCGTTGCCCGCCACCCGCACCGCCTTGCTGTAGACGATGCCCGCGAGCGAGATGACGGCGATGTCGGTGGTGCCGCCGCCGATGTCCACGATCATGTTGCCGGCCGGCTCGGTGATCGGCATCCCGGCGCCGATGGCGGCCGCCATCGCCTCCTCGACCAGGTGCACCTCGCTCGCCTTGGCGCGGTAGGCGCTGTCCTTCACCGCCCGCTTCTCCACCTGCGTGATCTCGGACGGCACGCCGATGACGATGCGCGGGCGCACCCACATGTTGCGGTTGTGGGCCTTCTTGATGAAGTAGGTGAGCATCTTCTCGGTGACTTCGAAGTCAGCGATGACGCCGTCCTTCATCGGCTTGATGGCGACGATGTTCCCGGGCGTGCGGCCGAGCATCTCCTTGGCTTCCCTGCCCACCGCCTCCACCCGGCCGTTGATCTTGTTGATGGCCACGATCGAGGGCTCGTTGACGACGATCCCCTTCCCGCGCGCGTAGACGCACGTGTTGGCGGTCCCGAGGTCGATGGCCAGATCGCTGGAAAACAGGGAGAAAATCGAACGCAGGCTCAACGAACACTCCTCTTACGCGTTGGACGGCGGCACGAGGTCCGCCATGTCGATTCCATCCTTGCCGCGGCCCTTGACGCGGTACATCGCGGCGTCGGCGGCCGCCAGCAGCGATTCCGGGGTGACCGCGGAGTCGGGCATGGTGGCGGCGCCGACCGACGCGGTCAGGCGGTAGCCGATCCCTTCCCTCGCCAGGAACGGGTGGTGGGCGACCCGCTCGCGGACGCGACGCGCCACGAGCATCGCGCCCTCGCGTCCCGTGTCGGGGAGGATGAGCGCGAACTCGTCGCCGCCGAACCGCGCGACGATGTCCGTCTCGCGCGCGCCGGACTTGATCCGCTCGCCCGCCTCGACCAGGGCGCGGCTTCCACAGATGTGGCCGTAACGATCGTTGATCCCCTTGAACCCGTCGAGATCCACGAAGAGCATCGACAGCGGACGCCTCGTTCGGATCGCGCGCTTCACCTCGCGCCGCAGCGCGTCGTCGAGGAAACGCGAGTTGAACAGCCCGGTGAGGTCGTCGATCGACGACAGCGCGTTGGCCCGCTTCAGGCGAATCGCGGTGTCGAGCGGACCGCCGACCGCGTCGGCCAGGGCCAGGAGCGGCGCCAGGCGCCGCCCGTCCGGCAGCGGCTCCGCTCCGCGCGGCGCGGGCGTCGCGTCGAGGCCGACGAGGGCCGCCGCCGGATGGCCATGGCTCTTCACGGGAATCGCGACGATCGACACGTGGGAGCGGCTGCGGGTGCGCCCGACCGGCGCCACGTTGGACAGCCAGACGACCTTCGCCGTGCCGACCGCCCGGTTGGCCGCTTCGACCATCGCCGGCCGGTGGTCCTGCTTCACGCCGCGGTGGGCCAGCCACCTCAGGCCGCGCGTCTCGTTCACCGCCAGCATCGCCCAGGCGTCGCCGCCCAGGAAGTCGAACGACAACGCGACGACGTTGGCGGCCATCCGCTCCGGCGTGCGGGTCGCGCAGGTCGCGTCCAGCACCGCCTGGAGCACGTCCGCCCGGCGGGCCGGCTGGCCGAGGGCGCGAAGGAACTCGCGAATCCGCGACGCCAGCACGCCGCCAGACGGGGGCGCAACCTGATCGTGTTTCGCCGCCGGCTTTCGAGGCGGGGCGGACTGTCGATTACGATCTTGGGCGCGCCGCGACGACGTCGTCATTTCCTGGCCGTCCTCCGCCGAAATGCGCACCGCGGCCAGGCGAGGCGCGGTCATGCCGAGGTGGGGGGCAATGGCGTAAATATACCACACGGGGCACGTTAGCCCGTGTGTGTGTCTGCACGATTATTGCAATTTGTCTGCCACCGGGTATTATAGGAAGTTCTATCGTCCGAACCCTTTCCGGAGAGGCGAGTTCAATCATGACCATGCTTGACCGGATGCGTCGTCACAAGGGCTGGCTCAAGTGGAGCCTCGCCCTCGTGGTCCTCGCGTTCATCATCTTCTACATTCCCGCGTTCCTCGGCAAAGGGGACACCGGGCTGGGCGGCTCTCAGAGCGATGCGGTGGCCAGCGTGGACGGCCGCGAGGTCTCGGTCGCCGAGTTCCAGCGCGCCTACCAGTCGCAGCTGCAGATGTACCGCGGCGCGTACGGCGGGAACATCAGCGAGCAGATGCTGAAGCAGCTCGGGATCGACCAGCAGATCCTCCAGCAGATGGTGGACGAGCAGGCGTCGCTGGCCGAGGCCAAGCGGCAGGGGATCGACGTCACCGACGCCGAGTTGGCGCAGCGCATTCTCACCATCCCCGCCTTCCTCGAGAACGGCCAGTTCATCGGGCCGGCGAGGTACGCCGCGCTGCTGCGGATGCAGAGGCCGCCGATGTCGGTGGACGAGTTCGAGCAGAACATGCGCAAGAGCCTGGTGGTGGACAAGCTCCGCGCCGCGATCACCGAGTGGGTCACGGTGAACGACAAGGACGTCGAGCGGGAGTTCGAGCGCCGCAACGACAAGGTGAAGCTCCAGATGGTGAGCTTCGCCGCCGACAAATACCGTCCCGACGTCAAGGTAGACGACAGCGAGCTGGCCCCGTATTTCGAGCCGCGCAAGGAGCAGTATCGGATCGGCGAGAAGCGGAAGATCCGCTACCTGCTGGTGGACGTGGACGCCCTCCGCGCCTCGTCGCAGCCGACGCAGCGCGAGGTGCAGCGCGCCTACAACGACAGCATCGAGCTCTACTCGACGCCCGAGCAGGTGCGCGCCAGCCATATCCTCCTGAAGACCGCTGGGAAGAAGGAAGAAGAGGTCAAGGCCAAGGCCGAGCAGATCCTGAAGGAAGTGAAGGCGGGCGGCGACTTCGCGGCGCTCGCGAAGAAGTACTCCGAGGACGAGGCGTCGGCCAAGCAGGGCGGCGACCTCGACTTCTTCTCGAAGGGGAAGATGGTGCCGGAGTTCGACGCCGTGGCGTTCGCGCTGGAGCCCGGCCAGGTCAGCGCCCTGGTGAAGAGCCAGTACGGTTTCCACATCATCAAGGTCACCGACAAGAAGGCCGCGTCCACCCGAACGCTCGACGAGGTGCGGCCGCAGATCGTGGACCAGCTGGCGTGGGAGCGCGCGAGCGCGAAGGCCGCCGACATGGCCTCCGCGATGGAGAAGGAAATCTCCAAGGCGACCGATCTCGACAAGGTGGCCGCCTCGCGCGGAATGAAGGTGCAGGAGTCGGGTTTCTTCACGCGGGACGAGCCCATCCTCGGCCTCGGCCCGTCGCCGCAGGCGGCCGCGGAGGCCTTCACGCTCAAGCCCGGGGAGGTCAGCGGGGCGACGCGCGTGTCGCGCGGCTACGCATTCCTGTCGGTGACCGGCACCCAGGCGCCTCGCCTGCCGTCGCTGGACGAGGTGAAGGAACGCGTCAAGGAGGACCTGACCAAGCAGAAGGCGAAGGAGATTGCGCTGCAGAAGGCGACGGCCGTGGCGGCTGCGCTGAAGAGCGCGGGCGACTTTGCCAAGGCCGCCAAAGCCGCAGGCGCCGAGGTCAAGACGACGGAGCTCGTGCCGCGGGAGTCGCCCTTGCCGGACATCGGCGTGAGCCCGCAGGTGGACAAGGTGGCGTTCACGCTGCCCGCCGGTGCCGTCAGCGACCCGATCGTGACCGACAACGCGGTGGTGGTGGTGAAGGTGGACGAGCGCAAGCTGCCGACGCCGGCCGAATTCGCCGCCGAACGCGACCGCCTGCGCGACGAGATGCTGAAGGACCGGCGCGACCGCTTCTTCTCCGCCTACATGCAGAAGGCGAAGATGAAGATGAAGATCGAAGTGAATCGGGAGAATCTGCAGAGAGTAATCGGATAGAGCAAGGCTGAAGCCTTGCTGCAACTGCTGATCCTCGGCAGCACTGCCGGCGATCATCGGTCGGAGCAGGGCTTTAGCCCTGCTTGACT
>Ga0209048_10006847_pt1 | contig 10609 bp, 14 predicted proteins | sample FrelakmetCRP12CR_FD_187146 | JGI IMG/M metagenome (GOLD analysis project Ga0209048, IMG submission 187146) | Freshwater lake sediment microbial communities from the University of Notre Dame, USA, for methane emissions studies - CRP12 CR (SPAdes)... | ecosystem: Environmental > Aquatic >... | reverse complement strand
AGGCAATCTCTGATACACATAGAAAGAGAGATTTTGAGCGGTTCAAGAACCTGTGCTATTGCTCCCTATACTGCGCATTGGAGACCACATCATCTGAAAGTTTGATTCCACCTACGAACAAATGTTTTCAGAGGTTCTAAAAATGTATCACTTCCTTCATGTGAAAACGCTTATTCGTAACATGTATGGGATGCGATACATTATGGACAAGTCACGAACCTTCACTAAAACGCTGCTTGATCCGGTGAAAGGTTTCGGGTAATTTTTCTGAAGAGGACAGGTGCTCTAAGTTTTTTTCAAAATAATATGTTGCGAGAATGCATTCTAATATATATGGAGCATTGTTTTTCGAGTATCTGATAATCAGATCCCAGTCTTCCAGTACATTTATTCCTTCATTAAATCCTCCAAGCTTCTCAAAAAGATTTCTTCTGTGCATGAATATGTTCATATCTATATAATTTCTTGACAGAAGATATTTCCGGTCATAATGTCTGAATGATATGAATTCCTTTGAAGGTACAGTGTCTATTACCCTTCTTAGAGCGCAATAAAGCGTGTTCGCTTCAGGACTGTCCACAAACGTATTGACCATCAGAAGAAGGTAATGCTCTGACCAAACGTTATCAGAATCGAGATACGCAATCAACTGTCCGGTCGAACGTTCAAGGCCGATGTTGCGGGCACGACTGACACCGGCATGTTCACTTATTAAATATTTGATCCTGTGATCTGACAATGAATAACGGTATACTACCTTTTCCGTATTATCGGTACTGCCATCATCTGAAATGATAAGCTCAAAATTAGTATAGCTCTGCTTAAGAACCGAGTCTATTGCCCGGCTGATAACGAAGGACCTGTTCCATGTCGGCATGATTATCGATACTTTGCTATCTTGCTTCCTATCCCGGTATTTTTGTACCAGTCTTAATTCGTTTAGCTTCATTTGAAATGAGGCGCTATTGATGATGCGATCAAGCTCTGAATTCATTTTCCCCCTTTAACCGTCTGTGCGTTGCCCAGGGGAATGCGTTGTATATTTTGAAACCGCAGGGAAGAAAGCCTTGCTTTGACATCGGAAGAGGGATATGCACGACCATTCAGAGTCATGGCCAGCATATTTGCGTAAAAGGTGGCGGATGGCAATGGTTTCTTTGATTCGTCGAGTATAAGATCAAAGATCACGACCCTGCCGCGATCCCTGAGAGCGTCTTTAACTTTGTTGAGTAATTTGTTGAGTAAAAAGATATTTTCTTTTTCTCCAAAGAGACGGAGTATAGAGGAAAGCAGAATCAAATCATAATTACTGCCGATCTCATCCTGACAAAAATCTTTCCTGGTCAGTTCAATACGGTTGTGCAGATTCTCTCTGGCGATCTCTTCCCTCGTGATCGTGCGAGCCTCTTCGTCTTGGTTGAACAATAGTATTTCCATTGCTGTGAGCAAAATGCTTGAGAACATAAAACCGTTTGACATGCTCAGCAGATGCGATATGCAGTTCTGATTGATCATGTATTCACGTATGTTTATGACATGGTGTTAGCAGCAAGGCTAATGCTGCCTGCGTGTAACCTTCCTTTTGCGAAAGACTGCTCTTGTCAGGTGACGACTATTCGACGAGAATATCCTTCTAATGCGCTGAGCGGCGGAAGGATCATCTTGATTCGATACCGATGACATGGAAGAATCCGTTCCCTCAGGTGCTGGTTTCCGGAAAAGTCTCTTGATTAAATATTGTATTTTACGATGAATGGGGGCATTATCCAGCAATTGCGTGCAAAAAAGGGTAAGATAACCTTTTGGCAGTATGGAGGACGCTTCATCCTTCAACAGAATATTCCTTGTCATCAGATTCAGGAGATATATATAGATACTATTCAGTTTTGAGCATCTATTTAAAGTATTTAGTACATCACTCTCTATATTTGCATTTAGCAAATCTTTTGCAAGATGAAGCGGGTAATAAATAAAATTTACATAATGATGTTCATTAGCTTCTCTTGCCATCCAGCTCCAATCTATTCGATCGCCATGGTACTTTATTACTTGACTAATATCTATTAAACACCTTAATCCGCCACTAAAACCGCCACAATATGCAAAATGAAGGCATAAATGTATTATCAGGTCTTCAGGAGACAAAACCAATGTCCGTACATCCCCTATATTTACAGGTTGAGCCCTTCCCCATAATTTCCTGATATCAATACCGAAGGGATTTCCGATGGGAATTATGTTGCGATGTATTTCAATAGCAATCTTTCTCTGAGGATGGTAGTAAGGCGCTAAGTGGTGAAAATTCATCCTGTACCATTCTTTTGATTGTTTATATTCATATGGGATATAACCTGATTCAGATAACTTCTCTTCTGCCATGGAAAGGTCCTCTTCCTGTACCAGAAGGTCTATATCAGCCATCTGCCGAAGGGCGATATTCCTGAAAACATCTTCAGCTATTGCCGCACCTTTTAAAACAACCGTCTTTATCCCTGTCTTTTCAAAGACATGCAAAAGGTGCCGCAATTCTTCCATATACAGAGCGTTTTGAAAACCGACACTATGATAGATTTTTTCAAAGGTATGCCTTATCTCTTCAGGTATTGACCCGGCAATACCATACCTCTTCAGATTATGAAACAGCAGTGGAGCAAAAACACCCTGCTGGGAAAACATTAAAACGTATGACCAGTCTATCTCTTGAGAGGATATGGCGTGAAGAAGGCGGACCATTTCAGTATCTTCTTTTGCTGAAAGACACAGGAGTATCAGCCTTGTTTCAGGATCATATGACATATGTTGTCTGTAAGTCTTTATTAGTGTTTCTCCATAAATTTGAATATCTCACGTTTTCTGCCATTCCGGCTTGTCGGGTACCTTTCATAAAAAATGATTCCCGACGCGTTTCACTTGCGGGAATGACAAATACGTTCAATTTATGGGCAAAAGTTCATTATTCGCTATTTATCTGCCAGAACCCCCAGATCGGTAAACTGCTGAATAATCTGTTCCAGGTCTTTTCTCACGTTTTTGATCTCCGGAACCGCATATGCTTCACGAATGCTCTTCTCTATTGCCACCAGATCATGAGTGCCATCGCACATCCTCCAGACGAATTCCGCCATGAGATTGATGACATGCACGGTTCCGTGTTGCGTGTCATACAGTATCCATTCTTCTGCGAGCTGACGGGATAAGATGCCCTCTTTCCTTACAGGTTTTTTGTCATTCATGTTTCACACACCCCCTACAATAGAATGCTATTTATGTGACAGAATCCGTGAAATCCTGCATATGCCTTTCCACAAGAAAGGTCCGGCTGAAAAATATTTCGGTAGTATCCTTGAACGGAGCGCACACAACACATTGATTCCCCTCCACATAAGGGTCTTTCTTATTCGTCGATTACCATGAATATATGATCGTATCGCAAGTATGAAATTGAGACATTTCCAGAACCTGCAATTAAAAACGAAGTGCCCGTGGCTGCTTTGTACTTCGAGAACTTTTCCTAAAATCTTTTCTTTTGTAATCGGTTCACAAAAAGCAGGGTTCTTGTCGCCTTTTGTCAGAAAAAAAATCTTGTCACTATTTTTATAAATTTGCACAACCCTTTTTACAAAAAAACTTCCTGGCGACCCGAATACCAAGACATCGCCCACACTGATATCCTGAACACCACCCTCAATGATGATGGAATCTTTCTCATTAATTACCGGAGACATGCAGTTTCCTATAACTGAACAGGTGATGTGTTCATTTCGCTGGCTCCAGATGTCAAGGACGGCCTGCAGATGAGTATCATAAATGACCGGATTGCCGCTATCCATTGTATGATTTACCTTGATCGGCCAGGTTTATGATGAGCTCGGCAGTTTCATCCAGATCTCCCATGACGAGATTGAAGCATTGCACTTTATTGAACAAGGGAGCATATGTAAGAAGTTGTGAGACCGGATCATTTATCGGGCTAATGGTAAAATTAAATGTTCTAAACAGTGCATTAGAAGGTGAGATATGCTCTAACCTTGGTTTCTCACCAAAGTCTTTTAAAAAGAAAACATAACGGAGTGGACATGGACCGGAAAGGCTGTCAGCTACAATATCTTCAATATCAAGCATCCATTTTGTTCCCTTTGATCTTTTTATACGGAGATTTGGGGCAGCCCATGGGGGCAATCCAAGCAGAATGCGTGATTCGTCGGTCAAATTGATCTTTCTGAAGAAAGGTTCTATCCTATTTTTCTCTACGTTCATGCAGGCAACTTCATCGGATAAGAATTTTAGGCCTTTCTGGACAAGTTTGACCGTCAAGGTTGTCTTTCCCATCCCTGAGACAGCCGGGAAAATCATCCCGCCATTTTTTGACGCCACAGCCCCGGCATGGACAAAAAAAGAGTTCTTCGCAAGGGTTGAGGCAGTCCACAGCAAGAACCACTGGACCCAACCAAGAGGGTCGGTACCCGATTCCTTATTTTCGAACGGATCAACGTTCCTGCATTTGAGTCTATAAGATTGAAATCCGTCTTTGATAACTATCTGACCGGAACCGGCAGCATCGTCTGTTATCTCTAACCTGCGAGGGCTTGCATCAGCATTATTCTTCGGACTGCTAAGCGAGGTTGTTCCATCGGTCTGATAGAATCTGGCATAAGCTCTTCTTAAGTGCGCAAGAATTTCTTCCGAGTTGGAGCTGACTGCAATATTTTGTCCGAGAAAACCGTACACATCTTCCGTTACAATATTCATGTTTTAACCTTCGGTTTATCTGCTCGGGATACCTTTGCCTGCAACTATTCCCTGATCTCGTCTCTTCTCCCGGGGAGATCAGGAAAGTCATCTCGAATATAGGGCTCTCCGACGTTCACATTGATCTGTCCGCGCACCGGTTATGACCGTCTCGCTGGATTCATCCGGTCCAGTAACTCCCTGAACCGTTCCAGTATCTTGAGCAGTTCAGGGAATGCAAGTTCCTCAGTCGATGGAGACACCCGATAACAATAGGCACATCGCCGGTTACAGCGTTCAGTAATATGCCATTGAAGAACTAAAAAGATAGGCAGGAAAAGCCCAACAAAAAACCTTTGCTCTCTTTTCGAGTGCATCGCATTTACATTATTATCGTTATGGTACCTTACTGATTTATTATTGATCCGCCGCCGCCGCAGCCGGCGCCGCCGGTTTGGGGAGTACCTGCCTCTTGCCCGTGAGGCCTAATAATCTCCTCCAGTTCCTCCTTCTTATACGTGGCCAGTACCTTCGGTTCCTCGTAAGGTTGCTTTTTTTCATCCTTCATGTTCTCACCTCCTTTCTCTTACATGTAGGCGGGAAAACTGCTCCGCCACACTTCGGATTGATATTCCCAGATCCCCCTAAGGGCCGGGATATTCCGGATCTTGCATGATGTATCTCTGACATCATCCGTTGCGACAGCAGTGATTACAATGCTATGTGATCGTGTAGATTCCACCATGTTCTGTCTATATATTTATGTATTCCTTTGAGAGCCTCCAGGTTCCCGTTTCTGGCATGGGAATGTACTTCCTGCATCAATTCTCTTACCTCATCGCTGTAAAATGGTATGAGACTGCTGATATGGGAACCGCTGAAAATGTGATCATAGCATGCCTTGTGATCATCAGCAAATATTGAAACCTTATCAGGCATGGCCATATAAAGCCCCGCAGCCGTATCATATCGGTACCAGATGTCTCTTAATCTGAACGAAAAGGGGCGAAATGGCTCGAAATCAAAGTGCCGAGCCCTCATTTTTCTTATTTCGTTCTGGAGCGCTGCCGGATCGGGAATCCACAAAAAAGAGGTATGGAGTCTCGGCATTGTCAATGTGCGCGTAATACTGTCATGAAACCCCCCCATCAAATTGCCTGCGATGAGACCGTCAAAGGCAAAGCCTTCACAGTCGTGCCATAAACAAAGATCAGGATCAAGAAATATAAGAGAAGCATTGAGCGACGGATCATCCGCATAGGTACGAAGAGTATTTTCGATAAAATCATGATGCCAAAGGGCTCTACCCTGGATTTCCTTAAACAGGCAGTCGTTCTCTTCAGACAGTGACTTTACTCTCTCCCTTGCCGATGCAATACTGGTATTATCAGTAACGGTGATATGTGCATTGGGAAACCCTGCGCGGAGTGTTCTGAATATTAATTCCGTACCATAGATCAATGACTGTTCTTTACAATAGGTAAGGATATGGACATGAAGCTTTTTTTTCACTTCACCACGCTCCATCTGTACGTTAAGCTTGTTTTAGGAAATCCCATCTTATCGATTGGTTATGTTATAATTATACTTGAATTTCCCGGGATGTCAAGAAATTGTCTAAATATTGTCAAAGATTATTTAAGATCAATGGGTTATAAAAGTCTCTTATTTTTATATATAATTGAATGTGAAAAAATGAGGGAAGTTTTGCTTTTTTTGATTTTCTCAGAAAACTTGTCAAAGCAAAAGCATAAATACTATGTCTCGCATGGATAAAAAACAACAAAAAGGGACCGTTTAAGTTTTAGTTTGAGGATGACTGATGCTCACATATAGTTGAGATTCAGGAGAAAGACATAAGGCATGGTCAAATCTAAATCACCCCTGGGAAATCTTGAGATAAAAAAAACACCTCAGGGTTTTTTAATTGAGAAAAATGGAGATGCCCTGGAAATCAGGGATACTGAAACTTTCGTTCTTCTAAAGGCGCTGGTGAATGCCATTCATGAAAGAGACTTTGAATTCATCGCAAACTTGCTTCCCGGGTCTTTCATGTCAGAAAAAATATATTACGATGCCGGTAAAAAAATTAAGGACAAAAGAGTTATCTTCATCTCAGATCTCCCAGAATTCAGTTTAAAATTTAAGGCTATTTTAGAAAGTAGTCAGATTATCCAGGCGGAATACCTTCAATATGACGATAAAAAATGTTTTTCAAGAGACGTGGACTTAATTGTCGCTTTTCATCGACTACCCCATAAAAATTTTTTCTTGCAATTGAATCGATTTTGTCTTGATCACAATGTCCAATTTATCAAGGCAATGATAGACAACTTTAAATTTGTCGTGACGCCATTCTTATTGCCCTATGAATCAGCATGTTATAATTGTTATAGTCTTCTGAAGACCCAAAACGGCATCTTCGATAGAGACACGCTTGAACCTCAGGATTTCATTCATATTTCCGACCCGCCTCCTCCTGATTTTATGATCCACTTTTGCGCCGGCTTCATGGTTGTCATGCTCGTTAAATTCTTAACTATAGAGCGATTCCTTCAGGAAGACCTCTCTGAAATTGTCCTGGATTTTACAAAGATTGAAATCTCCAAAAACCCTCTCCTGAAGGTCCCTTTTTGTGACGCCTGCAATCTGCGATCTAAAAAATAATGAGTATTCTCCTGGAATCGAAGGTCATTAATCAAAGAACAGGCTTTTTTAAAGGATTAGTCCCTCAGGAAAACTTTCTTAAACCGATTAAATTTTATGTCTATACCCCTGTTTATTTTCTGAGGCCGGATAGATTTGAAGGAAAAACCAATTTGCTTTCAATTTCCGGTGCGGGGATGTCTCCCGAGGAGGCAAAGGCAAAATGTCTGGGAGAAGCAATAGAAAGGTACTGCTGGTACTATGCAGAGAGCTGGATGGAACAGATAAATACCATCTTTAATAAGATAAGAAAACAAGCCACAGCACCCTCGACCTATGGCTTGTTTTCGAATTCTCAACATGCAAAAAAGGGGTTCCCATTTATACCTTTCCGTGAAGATACTGAATTAAATTGGGTTGAAGGAGTCAGATTAGGGGATCAAAAAAAGCTCTATGTCCCGGCCCAGTTATGCTGCCCCGGTGTGAAGGACAGGTATCATTTGTCGTATTATACGACAACAGGTCTGGCATGCTCGGACAATTATTTTAAAGCAGTCTACGCCTCGGTCTGCGAAGTCATCGAAAGGGATGCATTTATGCTCATGTGGACAAATAAAATAAAACCCAGACTGATGGAAATTGAATGGCAAGGGCAGTGTGCAGAGCAGAAGACCCTGGAATATCTAAACACAAGCAAGTATGCATGCTTGATTTTCTCCCTTTATACTGACATCAATATTCCTGTTTTTATTACGGTGATGGTAAATAAAGAAAGAACCTCACCTTACCTGTCATTTGGGGCGGCCTGCGATCTTGATATGGCCAGGGCTGTAAGAAAATCAATTTCAGAAAGTCTCCATAACCTGAACTTTCTCATCTGGGCTAATCGGAATAATATAAGTGTCAAATGGGAAGGGAACAAAACAAATTTGAAATACTTCGATGAACACGCCCTACTTTATTCAAATCGGCACATGAAGAAAGAAGTCTCATTTATTCTTAGTGGACTGCATAGTAAAGTAAAAATCACATTACCTGACGTAACGCAGTATTTTGATTATGAGGAAGGCGTTAAAACATTGACAAACCTAGTCGCAAAAGAGGGCTACCAGACCATTCTCGTAGACCTTACACCAAGGGAAATCAGGAATATGGGTTGTCACGTTATTAAAACGTTAATACCGGGATTTATGGATTTAGGGTTTAACAGATATTATTGGCTTGGGATTAAAAGGATTTACGAGATTCCTCATAAATTAGGATTCAAAAAACTGAATGAGGCAGAGCTTAATATCTTTCCTCATCCTTTTCCTTGAGCTATGAATAAAGATAATAAAATAGAACTCTGGAGCATTTACCATGAGAACACTAAGCACTATCCTCATATAATCCATAAGCTCCCTTTATCAGAAGGGGAGCTTGCTGACTTAATGCTTAAAGGGACAAAATCATACCCAACAGCATCTATGGTAAGATTGAAATCTATAAAAAAAACATCTGGGATTTCACTGGAGGACGCCCTTTTAAGAAGGCGAAGTATACGGGTTTTTTCAAAAAAGGCTATTCCTGTTTCTAGTATTTCTAGGCTGCTTCAATTAAGTTATGGAGTAAGCGGATATTCTCTTCTCAAAACCAGGGGGGAAACATATCAATATGACTTAAGAACTGCACCTTCTGCCGGGGCCCTTTTTTCTTGTGAATTGTATCTTGCAGCTTTAAATATCAGAAACCTGAAGAAGGGTATTTATCATTATTCACCAGGGCACAATGAACTGGAAATTCTCAACCTTAATAATGACATTGGGAAAATGATGAACGAAAGCATTATTGAAGCTGTGCAGTTTCAAAACTGGGCGGCTTCCTTGATTATAACCGGCACATTTAGTAAGGCAATCACTAAATATGGCGAAAGAGGATACCGCTATATACTTCTTGATGCCGGACATATCGGCCAGAATATCTATCTTGCTGCAAACGCCTTAAATCTAGGAGTGGTGGGTGTGTGCGGTTTTTATGATGATAAAGTGAATGACGTGCTGACCCTTGATAGCCACGATGAATCAGCACTGTATATGATGTTGCTTGGGCAAATTGATAAGAAAAGAAAGATGTGAATCTCAAAACCTGCTGTATGCTGAGGGAAATAGCCACGCTTTTGATATGCTGCCCAGAGCTTTACGGGCTTCGAAATATTTGGTTTCGTTTCCAAGAAGGCCTTGGTCATCACAGGTTCGATCAAAGTCACCTGTCCGTTATAGGAAGCATGACCACACTGACGTCAGGCGCGGAAAGCGTCCGCTCATGTCATCGGCTTGCGGGCATCAACATACAAAGTCCCAAGTTCACGAGTCTTGCTATCTAGTTGGGGATCAAACGCACGACGGGTTACTTCTACGAACCCAGCTCTTGTCAGAACGTGTTGCAGCGTCTTGAAGTCGTAAGCAAAGCGGTGGTCAGTCCCCTGGCGGAAATGGTAGTTGATGTGCTCCATCTCGGTTTCACACCATTCGGGGTGCCAGAGAGCCTTAGCTTTTTCAAAGTAACCATCTTGTTTAACCCCGGCATATTCAAGCAGAGGCCACTCAGTGTCCGGCACGCCAGCGCTAAAGATTCCTCTATGTTCCAGGACCCGATAACATTCTTTGAGCAAAGCAGTCACGTTTTCAGGATAATCAATATGTTCAAGGAAGTGCTCGGAATACACGATCGAACAGGAACAGTCGCGAAAGGGCAGCGGCTCTCTCAAGTCAAGAGTGATGTCGGCGTTATCGTGCAGATCAACGTTAACCCAACCTTCCTTGAGGATCGGGCCACAACCGAGATGTAACTTTAAAGCATTCAATTCATGATACCGCTTGGCTTCTATAAGACCCCTACTGTGCTTCCGCATTGAGCTGAGTTCCCACTCAAGATTACACAAGGCTTGCCGAAAACCAGCCGTAGTTTGCTTCGCATTATCCATGAAAGTCCCCCCCCACATTTCTACAATAAAAGCTTGCTATATTATATCGCAGTCAGAAAACTATATGGAATCGTTCGTTGTCTATGAAAGATCCGGGGAAAGGCCACAATGCTTTCGGCCTCGTCAAAATGTCTAGTTGGACGTGCGGGTCACAAAACTGCCGTTCATGCTTTCGACTGAAAATCTTTAGCAAGGACGTTTCTATGAAACGCGGAGTAGTGGTTGAAGTCCGTATTTAATGACATTTTTGGAGGGCGTTTGTTTGATGAAGAA
>Ga0209048_10006846_pt1 | contig 10609 bp, 13 predicted proteins | sample FrelakmetCRP12CR_FD_187146 | JGI IMG/M metagenome (GOLD analysis project Ga0209048, IMG submission 187146) | Freshwater lake sediment microbial communities from the University of Notre Dame, USA, for methane emissions studies - CRP12 CR (SPAdes)... | ecosystem: Environmental > Aquatic >... | reverse complement strand
CCTTGCTGTCGAAATGGTTGTAGAAGGAGCCGAACCCGACGTCGGCCTCATCGGTGATCTCGTTGATGCGAGTGTTATCGACGCCCTGAAGCGGCGCTGCCTCTACCACTGGATCGACTACCCCACGGTCGCCAAGGAGTACGAGATCGTCCTCACGCGCGTCCCCGAGGCGCCCGAGCGCCTGGCCGCCGAGATCGTCGGGTTCGTCCATCGGTTGCGCGAGGCGGACCTCACGAAGGTGCCGGGCGTCGCGGAGACGCTCGACTGGGCGGCCGCGCTCCTCGCCCTCGGAGCCCGCGAGCTCATGCCGGGCGTTGTGGACGACACGCTCGGCGTGCTCCTCAAATACGAGGAGGACGTCCGAGCCGTGCGCGGCGCCGCCGCGGCAGCGTACCTCGGCGAGCTCGCGACGCGGGCCTGAGGGCCATGGTGGACGACCGCCGCCCGCATTGTACCGTAAACACGGGTCTTGATGGTAAGTGCACGGGTGTCAATACCGGTAAGTCCATGAAGCTCGTGTTCTTCAAAAAATGTCCGGATCGATGGTGAGGTGTCGGGTTTTTCACATATTTCCTTTGTAATGCAGCCTAAGGCGCAGACATTTGGGTTCTGGAAGTTCTGCGTGTCAACACCATAGTTCCCGATAAGGGGGAAGGTGAACATCAGGATCTGCCCGAAATAACTGGGGTCGGTGAGGGATTCCATGTAGCCGGTCATCTGGGTATTGAACACCAGTTCACCGGCGACCTCCCCTTCAACTCCAAATCCCTCCCCGACAACAAACTGTCCATCCTCAAGACCCAGAACCGCCTTCATGATTTCCATATCCAATGTGCCTGATAAGTTATTAACGATAGTGGAAATGCCTCGGTAATCCCTGCAGGATGCACTTAAAAAAACGCTTCACGTTCAGTCTTATTCAAGGTTTTATTGGAGAAGGTGAGAATGATAAAGATTTTATGATTCGCCCGACCGGCAGACCAATCGTACAAGGCATACGAATAAAAAGATACAGTGTTGATATTCACGTACCTTACATGAAAAAAGGTGAACCACATGGGAACATTAGGAAGAAAAATTGTAGATACCAATGTTGGAGAACTAGTCAAACTGCTCAACAAGGCATTCAGCGATGAATGGCTCGCGTATTACCAGTACTGGATCGGGTCAAAGGTGGTGCGGGGACCCAACAAGGAAGCCGTGATCTCTGAACTCACGCTCCACGCAACCGAAGAGCTGGCCCATGCAACCCTGCTCACGACCCGTATCATCCAGCTCGGAGGGACACCGGTGACAAAACCGCAGGAATGGTACAAACTCACGAACTGCGGGTATGACGCGCCTGATGACCCATATGTGATCAAGGTGCTTGAGCAGAACATCAAGGGCGAACAATGTGCAATCAAGAGCTACAATGCATTATTGAAAAAGACCAAGGACAAGGACCCGGTCACCTACAACGTCATCCTTACCATCCTCCAGCAGGAGGTCGAACACGAGGAAGACCTTCAGGCATTGCTGGAAGATATCGAAGTGATGATGCGGAACCGGTAAATATCGTCATTTTACTTCATGTATTGAAGAACTGAGATCATCTCCCTTTTTTTGACCTTGGGTTCGCCTTTATCCCCATTTTTAAATAGTATACATCGTAATATTCTGCCATTAAAAAACGCGAGAACGATCATGGGAATCGAACATATCAGTGGTAAAGATGTGGGCGGTGTGATGCTCTATGCATTAAGCACCTGCCAGTGGTGCAATAAAACCAAACAACTTCTTAAGGAACTCGGCATCGGGTTTGATTTTGTGTATCTGGACCTGCTTGAGGGAAACGAGCAGGAAACGGCGCTTTCGGATATGGAGAAATGCAACCCGAAAGGATCATTTCCCACGCTTGTCATCAACGACAAGCGATGCATCATCGGGTTCCAGGAGAACCAGATCCGGGAGGCATTCGGAACATGATATTGCCGGTTATAACCGATGCGGTTATCGATGCAATATACCAAACCCTGAAAAAAGAGGCAGCCGAAGGAGGGTACCGGCTCAATCCTGACAGTGATTTTACGAAAAACCTCGCCCGGGGTCTTTTAAAAAATGAGCAGAGATATGGCTACCGAGCATGCCCCTGCCGGCTCGCTACCGGTAAAAAGGAGGAGGATCTCGATATTATCTGCCCCTGCGATTACCGGGATCCGGATCTCAATGATTTCGGGGCGTGTTACTGCGCCCTCTATGTCAGCGAGACGATCGTTACCGGGCAACAGAAACTCTCACCGATACCTGAGCGCCGTCCTTCCCGAGCAGACCGTAAAAATCCTCAAATAATGACACCGAAAGAATCAGCTTCCCTAACAGCGCTGCCGTTCCCCGTCTGGCGCTGCAGGGTATGCGGGTATCTCTGCGCCCGGGAACAACCCCCGGAAACCTGCCCCATATGCAAGGTGAAAAAGGACCGGTTCGAACGGTTCCTTTAACATGCATTTTTTCACCAAAGGAACCTGTTTGCCCGAACTATTGCTCGGTTCCCAACCCTCAAATACCGATTTAACCAACCTATCAGGCATGGCAGATCCAGTTCAGATTGAGATTACCGGCTTTGAAAATGCTGATTGTTCCCCGTTCCCCTGCACCGAAGAGCGCACCTGCGGACTGTCCGATTGTTACCCCACAGGGAAGCTGACTGCGGCGTTTGATGCATTAAAAAAGGCCCTTAACCAGCAGTACGGGAGTAGAGTAACACTGCAACTTACACTCCTTGACAACGGCACCCCCCCGCATATCAAAACAATCATCGAAATGCACCACCCGGCGCTCCCCATGGTAATTGTCAACGGCAGGGTTACACCCGTCGGGCGGATTGCGCTTGACCGGATAAAAAGAGAGATTGAAAAAGTCCTGTAGGGTCACATAACCCGGGTCAGCGCCCCGGTCTCGAGATCGTAATAGAGACCGTGGATCCGGATCTTCTTTTCCTGTTCTGCTTTCTTTACGAGCGGGTACGTCCGCAGGTGCTCAATCTGGAGCCTGACATTCTCCTGCTCAATCATCTTTGAGCGCTCCTTCTGCTCCTGCGGGGTTTTTGGGGGTTTGATCTTTGCGTCCACCCGTTTCTTTGCCTCGATGGCATTGTTCAGCCAGTTGGGGACATAGGTGTCGTCCAGCTCCTTGTCCAGCGCCTTGATTGCGCCACAGTCTGAATGCCCGCAGATGACAATGTACTGCACTTTCAGGTGCTTTATCCCATACTCCAGTACGGTAGCAAGACTCCAGTCATTGGCCGGTGCCATGTTGCCGATGTTCCGGTGCATGAACAGGGTACCGGCCTGTGTACCGGTGATGTGCCCGGTCTGGAGCCGGGAATCGGAGCAGCCGATCCAGAGGACAGGGGGCTGCTGTCCTTTTGTCAGTTCCGTGTACCGCTGGATATTGTCTTTAAACGTTGTTTTCCTGAATTGTTCGTTGCCTTTGAGCAGTTTGTCGATCATGAGATGCTCCTGTATGGTCTGCACACGCCTCAGCGGACTGCAGGACCGATACGATATATTCCTGCTGGGGGTGCAAATCGGTTGAACTTTTCGGATTATTCCGTTATTTAAAAAAATTGGTGCAGCTAAAACAAAAAAAAGCACGTGTGAACGGGGAATGCGTCAGGTTCAAGAACCGGATATCCCCTCGTTTTTTTCTCCCTTACATCCCCTCTCCCACAATCCTCTCCATCAACCGCTTCCCGTGTGACCCGTTCCAGTACAGTTTCCCGCACTGTTCGCACCAGTAAAACACAAATCCCGTCCCATCGCGTGGCGCATAGTCTGCACCCGCTATCTCGTTGCGAGATGCCGCACGGAGCGGGGTGTTGCACAACGAGCACCGGCTCATCGGCAACCGCCGCTTGACCAGCCTGCAGTCGATGAGCTGCTGCACCTGCGCTATCACGTCATCAGATCTGATGAGTACCGCATGATCCTTCCCGCGATGTGCAAGCTCAGTGTCCCGGGTGAGAAGGACGCGGTGCTCCCCTGCCGCGATATCAAGGAGCAGGGTATCCTCCTTTGCATTACCCTGCGTAAACCCGTTCGCGCTGATCGTATCATAACCCATGAACCGGAGGTACCGGGTGAGTGTGCCCAGCATGCGGTCCGTGATAAAACATGGTTCACTTTCGTCGTCAGGTGACATGCCTAATGATCTCGATCTTCTCCCCGCAGTTTTTGCATTCCTGCCCATCGAGTTCTTTACACCGGCTCACAAATCCCTGTCGCTCGATAAGCAGTGCACCACAGACGGGGCAATAGGTATTTTCGTACTGGTGGTTGAATACATTGCCAAGGTACGGGAACTTAAGGCCCAGTTCCTTTGCCCTTGTGTACATCTTTTCCAGTACAGCTACCGGCGTTGCACTGCGATCAGTCATCTTATAATCGGGATGGAACCGTGAGAAATGCATTGGTGTCGAGGGCCCTAAGTGCTCGATCACCCACCGGATCAGTGACTCCATCTCTTCCATCGTATCATTGAGCCCGGGGATGACGAGTGTTACGGTCTCGACATGCATGCCAAGCGCCCGGGCAAGCGCCGCGGAATCAAGCACCGGCTGGAGGCGGGCTCCGCATATTTTTTTGTAGAAGTCGTCGGAGAATGCCTTGATATCCACCCTGAACGCACCAAGCATCGGTGCGAGCTCCCGCAGCGCTTCTTCCGTGATGTAGCCGTTTGTGACGTAGATCGTCCCGAGCCCCTGTGCACGGGCGAGTGCACCCATGTCAAGAGTGTACTCGTGCCAGATTGTTGGCTCGTTATAGGTCCACGAGATGCTCGCACTCCCGCTTGCAGCCGCTCGCCGCACTCCTTCTTCAGGAGAAAGATCCCGCAGGGCAGCTTTTTCGAGCACCGCACGCGAGATATGCCAGTTCTGGCAGTGCTGGCAATGGAAGTTGCAGCCGATCCCGCCAAGTGAATAGGAGAGGGTGCCGGGGAGAAAATGAAACAGGGGTTTCTTTTCGATCGGATCAACTGCCTCAGCGCTGATCTTCCCGTACGTGGCAGCATAGAGTGTCCCGTTCTCGTTGAAACGCACCCCGCAGATGCCATGCTTTCCACTATTGATAACACAGCGGTGGTTGCAGAGCGAACATTTCACCCCGCCCTCCTGAGCCTTCTGGTACTGGAGCGCTTCATGCATGGCAGCCGGACCCACACAAAAAGATTCAGGATTTTTTAAGCTCATCATCCTTTTCATCGGCTTCAAGGACAAAGGAGCCTCGGTATTTGCAGTTTTTGCACATATAGACCTGCCCCATATATCCTCCGGCTACCGGAAATATATCGGAGCTCTTGCAGACCGGACAGTAGTTCATATTCAACAACTCTATATGAGCATCCGGCACAAAAACTAGTGCAATGAAGAAGGTCGTCATCTCGCTGGGTGGCTCCATCCTGGTCCCCTCACTGGAAAAAAACCGTATCTTGAAATACGTGCCGGTACTGCGGGAGATCGCGTCCCATCACCAGCTTTTTGTGGTTGTCGGAGGCGGAGGAGAAGCCCGCCGGTATATTGATGCGGCACGTACGCTGGGTATCGACGATGGTACTGCAGACGAGATCGGGATCTTAGTCACCCGACTCAACGCGACGATGCTGGTTGCCGCCTTGGGAGATGATGCCTATCCGCGGGTTGCCGAAAGTCACGCGGAGGCAAAAAAGTTCGCAGAGCACAGGAAGTGCGTGGTGATGGGGGGGATCACACCGGGGCAGACCACGGACGCAGTTGCTGCGGTGCTTGCAGAGCGCGTCCGTGCCAGTGTATTCATCAATGTCACTTCTGTTGACGGGATCTATTCCGCTGACCCGAAGAAGGATAAAAAAGCGGTGAGGTACGACCGCCTCACGCCACGCCAGCTCATCGAAATCGTCGGGAAGGCGCATCTTGTTGCCGGTCTTAACACCGTGCTCGATATCATCGCCGCCCGCGTGGTCGAGCGCAGCAAAATCCCCCTCGTTGTGCTGGATGGAACGGATCCGGAGAACCTGCGCTCCGCAGTGTTTTCCGGAAGATATACGGGAACGGTCGTGAGCGATACGGATACAGAGCCCCTGCCGGTCTGAATGCCCAAAAAACGGCAGGTATTTGTAACGTCCGGCGCAATAATGTTGGTGCGCGGGGTAGTAGGGTAGCCTGGTCCATCCTAGAGCGTTTGGGACGCTTTGACGGCGGTTCGAATCCGCCCTACCCCATGGTTGCATGAGAAAAACAGATGCCAAAAAAATTTATTCACTCCTTTTAAAACGCTATCCTGATGCTCTTGATTCCCCGACAACGGTCGGCAGGGGCACACCGTTTCAGGTGCTTATCCTCACCATCCTTTCAGCCCAGACCACTGACAGAGCGGTTCTTCTCGTGAAAAAACCACTCTTTTCAAAATACCCGACACCAGTCTCGCTTGCGAAGGCACATATTCCCGATGTTGAGGCAATCATTCACAGCCTCGGGTTCTATCATATCAAGGCTCAGCACATCGTTGCCGCTGCACAGAAACTCGTTGCGGATTTTAACGGCAGGGTTCCCGTATCAATGAATGAACTTTTAACACTGCCCGGGGTCGGACGCAAGACTGCAAATATCGTATTATATCATGCTCTTGGGAAAAACGAGGGCATTGCAGTCGATACCCATGTAAAGCGGCTGTCGCGGCGGATCGGGTTTTCTCACAATAATGGGCAGGACGGGATCGAACAAGACCTGATGGGGTTGTTCCCGCAGGAGCGATGGGGTGACCTTACTGATGTCCTGATTGCCCATGGCAGGGCGTGCTGTACTGCAAAAAAACCCTGGTGCGAGAACTGTCCCATTACCAGGTTCTGCCGGTATTTTCAGGAACCTCAAACGGGGATGATACTCAGATAAAATGGTGGATAACCCAAAATGATACTAATCCTATCAGCGCACTCACCGGAATTGTCAGGATCCATGCCCAAATGATGCTTCTGGCCATCCCCCATTTCACCGCACTTGTTCCCCGGGTTACCCCCACTCCCATGATGGATGAAGTGATGATGTGCGTGGTGCTTACCGGAATTCCTGCCATCGATGCTCCGATGATTGTGGCCGCACTCGCGGTCTCCGCAGAGAACCCATCAACCGGGCGGAGTCTCGTAATCTTAAAACCCATCGTTTTCACGATTCTCCACCCTCCGGTAAGTGTTCCAAGCGCAATTGCTGTATGTGCACACAATATCACCCATATCGGAACAGGCAGCTGGTTGGGGTCAACGCCTGCCCCGTAGTACCCGATGGAAAAAAGTAGCGGCGTGATAATTCCCATGGTCTTCTGCGCGTCATTCGAGCCGTGGCTGAAGCTGTAGGCTCCTGCTGATAAGAGCTGGAGCTTCCTGAAGTAGGTATCCACCTTCGAGCGATGGGTGTCCTTGGCGAACCGGAGAACAATGACCATGAAGAAAAAACCGATTATTAACCCGATTATGGGCGAAAGAACCATGAACATGACAACGAACACAATCGTTGATACCTGTATTGCAGCTAACCCGGCTGACGCCAATCCAGCTCCCAGCAGTCCGCCAATGATCGCATGAGAGGATGACGTGGGGAGGCCCAAGCGCCACGTTGTGATGTTCCACCCAATCGCCCCGATGAGTGCGGCAAGGTGTATCGCCGGGATAAGGTTGATCGGTACATAATCCAGTTTGACAATCTTGGAAATCGTACTTGCTACTGCAACACCGAACGTAAATGCTGCAACGAAGTTGAAGAACGCGGCAAAGGCTACCGCCTGTCTCGGTGAGAGTACCTTAGTGGAGATTACGGTGGATATTGCGTTTGCCGAATCATGGAACCCGTTCGTGAAATCGAAGGTCAGGGCGACGAATATGATGATGATTACGATGATGACTGAAAGAGTGAGCATCCCAACCTCTCACTGATGAGTCCTATATATCTCATGAGTGCCGGATCGCAATGTCGGAGAGCACATTTGCGACATCTTCACAGTAATCTGTCGCAGTCTCGAGATGTTCGTAGATATCTTTCAGTTTTATGATGGTGATCGCATGCTGGGTCCGGAAGAGATCCGTCACTGCATGTGCGAGAACGTCGTCAGCAAGATTTTCCAGCCTGTTCACCTCGATACAGCGTTCCTCGATGTATTTTGGGTTCTTGATCGAACGGATTCCCTTGACCGCCCACTCAAGCTCAACGGTCTGCATATGGATCAGCTTTGCCAGTTCCACCATGTGGACATCGGTCGCCTCGATACCGTAATAGAACATCTTTTCTGTCGCTCCATCAATATAGTCGAGCACCTCGTCCAGCATTGATGCGAGGCGTGAGATCTCTTCGGGGTCAAGGGGAGTTATGAAAGTCCTGTTCAGCTGCTCATAAATGTTATGGGTGACCTGATCGCCCTGGTGTTCGAGCTGTTCGATTCCCTGCCGTTTCTCCTTAACGCTGGTGAAATCCTCTGTCAGGACGACAAGTTTCTGCGCAGCCTCCTTCACAATCCCTGCCTGCTGCTCGAACAGGTCAAAAAAGACATTATCCTTCGGTATCAACAACTCACGGAGACCCATAACAACCCTAGTGGTAATCAGTGACGGTTGCTAAAAAATATAACGAAATGTTGCAGTCCTTATAGGAACCCAACAATTATCTCAACAACTATATACCCGAAGAATGAGAGGGTTAGGGCAATCGGGATCGTGATCACCCATGCGGTCATCATCTCCCGGAACACGTCCCACTGCACCGCATTTTTCCCCCGCGTTGCACCGACACCGACAATGGCCCCGGAAATTACGTGGGTTGAGGATACCGGGATCCCAAACACCGTCACAAGTGCGAGGACACCGCTTCCCGTTGTAGCGGCACAGAAACCCTGGTACGGCCGGATTTTTGTGATCTTTTTTGCCATCTTGTCCACCACCTGCCACCCGCCAAAGCAGGTCCCAAACCCCATCGCAATTGCCGAGAGCAGTACTACCCAGACCGGCACATCAAATGCTGCCAGCATCCCGGCAGAAAAAAGGAGCGCGGTGATCACACCGACCGCATGCTGGCCGTCGTTTGCGCCATGACCTGCCGCCTGGAACAGGCATGCGACAACATGGAGAGGCTGGAAGATCCTGCGCATCCGGTTCTGCCGGGAATGCCCGAAGAGATGCGAGATGAGAATATCGAACAGGAACGCCGCCGTCAGACCGAGCACCGGCGAGATAAAAATAAACAGTACGATTCCAAGGATCCCGGTCAGTTTTAACATGCCGGTGATCATCAGGACAGGGATTGCGATCGCTGCCCCACAGGTTGCCCCGATCAAGGCACCCAGTTTCCAGTCTCCCCTGAGCATCACGGTAAGAACTATCAGACCCAGCGCACCGGTACATGCACCTGCGATCCCCCCTACTATCACCAGATCGAGTGACTGCAGGGCCGGGAGTACCACTGCGGATACTCCTGAAGCACCGATGCCGGCTCCAAGGATCGCTCCCACCAATGCATGGCTGCTGGAGATCGGGATCCCAGACCGGGTGGCGACAAAGACCAGCACGATTGAGACCAGCATGGCAACGACAAGGGAAAGCGGTGTCAACGAAGATGGTGCAATAATCGCAGTGCCGATCGTATATGCGACAGCGGTAGTAAAGATGAACGGCCCCAACATGTTGCAGATGCCGGTGAGAAGTGTCGCTTTGAGCGGGGAAAGCGCTTTTGTGGCAACAACCGTCGCGATGGAGTGGGAGGCATCATTGAGCCCGTTGACAAAATTGAGTGCAAGGGCAAGGATAACCCCATAGAGGATGAGTGGTTCCATATCGTTCAGGAATGGCTCGCTGCAATATCATTGAGCGCATGTCCAACGTCATTGCACATCTCCATCACCCTGCCCAGCCCCTCATAGATATCCTTGAGTTTTATGATCAGAAGCAGGTCTTTTGCCTTGAACAGGTCGAGCACCGCGCGGGACTGGAGCTCGATGGAGAGATTGTAGAGCCGGTTGATCTCGCTCGCATGGATCCTGACTTCCCTGGGATCACCAAGTGTTGCAAGTCTTTCGATCGCATGCTGCATTTCGTTCGTGGAGAGCAGGATAAGATAGGAGAATTCCTTGAGTACATCGTTCGGCTCAGTGAGTCCGTACGTGCAGATCTGGTGGGTGACGCGGTCAATGCGATCAAGGACATCGTCCATGACCGGCGCGAGGCGGGAGATCTCCTCGGGTTCGAGAGGGGTGATCAGCGACTCGTTCAGCTTCTCATAAATATGGCGCGTGATCTCGTCACCGTTATGTTCGATCTGGCGTACACGGTGGGACTTCTCTGTGCCCGAAGGCAGTTCGTGAGTAATTTCGTTGAGGACCGTCGCCGCTTCACCAATCGTGGTCGCCATCTCTTTAAACAGGGTGAAGAAAACGCGGTCTTCAGGAAGAATAAGATCGCGGATGCGCATAGTCTCTAACCAAACCATTTGCGCCAGAATATTAAAACGTACCTTATCGGTTGTATACAGAAGAAAGGAGCATGGACCGAGCGGGAATTGAACCCGCGGCCTCTACCATGCCAAGGTAGCGATCTACCCCTGATCTATCGGCCCGCT
>Ga0209048_10006845_pt1 | contig 10609 bp, 13 predicted proteins | sample FrelakmetCRP12CR_FD_187146 | JGI IMG/M metagenome (GOLD analysis project Ga0209048, IMG submission 187146) | Freshwater lake sediment microbial communities from the University of Notre Dame, USA, for methane emissions studies - CRP12 CR (SPAdes)... | ecosystem: Environmental > Aquatic >... | reverse complement strand
TACATGTTGAGGTATTCTTTTGCGTGTTCGATATACTGTTTCGCAAGCCCCAGGTCTTCCTCAAAGAAATAGGCATATAAATCGACGGATCCGGATTTATCTCTCAGTACTTTGTATCTGTCTGACGCAATGAATGTCAGGTGATCAACGGGATGGTCGGAAAAAAAAGTAAACTCACGCTTTCCAGCCTTTACCGTTGAGGTGATGCTCCCCGCTTCCGATATTGCCTCGTAACGTTCGGGTAGCAGAGCGGTCAGTCTGTATGTCATCAGGCCATCGGGGCGTGGATACCAGATCCCGGTGAGCGATATCCCCTCTTCACTGATGACATTATCGGGTATATCATCCATCTGCTGACCAGCCCTTAATGGGCTAAAGGCGCCTTCGTAGATGATTTCGAGCACCCCTGCTTCCTTGGGCCTGATGCTCATTTTGTCCCGGCCATCAGTAAACGCAATTTTTCTGCCGTTGATCGTCACGTCATGAATTGAGAGATGAGAGACATTGAAAACGAGTTCTCTCTCGCCGGATACGACTATCCTCGCCTGTCCTCTGATGCTGGAATGCCGCAAATCGTATGAGACAGACAGAGTATACTCAGGGACGGTAAGTCCTTGATTATCCGACGCATCCGAGCAAGAAGCTGAGTACAATATCATCAAGCCGATTACTAAAGAAATGTATCGCATCTTTCCCCTCGTATAATGAAATTTGAAGCGTGTACTATACAATATATACTATAACAAAGAAATTTAGCTTAAAGAGATATTCTTGAAACTGAAGCCTTTGGTTGTTGGAATCTTGCAATCATAACAGTATGAAGGAGCTTATATGTCTAAAGTCTATTTCACTTCAGCACGGGTAAAGAAGTGGAAGTATGCTGAAAGCATGCCAGGCAAACTCGAACGCTTGTTGCAGGAAATCAACCTTGCTCGCTATTTTGAGCGAAAAGAATGGGTTGCGGTTAAGACCCACTTCGGCTCGGAGGGAGCTCACAGGATAGTGCGGCCAATATTTTTAAGAAAAGTAGTTGATGCTCTGAAGATTGTCGGGACTAGCCCTTTTGTCACCGATACCGTGAGAATTAGGGGCCTCGATTATCTTGAAGTCGCGAATCAGAACGGTATCAACCCGCTTTCGGTCGGAGCTCCCGTGGTGCTGGCCGATGGCCTTTATGGGCAGGATAACATTATGATTAAAGCGGGGGACATTCTCGGGGAGATCGCCATCGCCTCGGTGATCCACGATGTTCCTGCAATGGTGGTCTGTACTCATGTAAAAGGGCATATCAACGCGGGATATGCCGGAGCAATCAAGAATCTGGCGATGGGTGGGGTGAGTGCACGACATCGGTATTGCGGATGGAAATGCGGCAGGGGCGCCATGCATACTATTGGAGAGGGAAAGCTCGTATGGGATGAGCAGAAGTGCACGTTCTGCTATCAATGCGAAGAGATTTGCCCCCTCGACTGCATCGAGTTTAAAGATGGAAGCCTAACATATGACAGCGATCGATGCTGGCGCTGCGGAAGGTGCACGAGGGTCTGCCCGGAAGGAGGCCTGACCCTTCCGGGGGATGACGAACTTTTCATGAAGTCTCTCGCCGAAGCGACAGGGGCCGTACTTGGCACGTTCAAGCCGGAAAAGGTTTTGTATATCAATTTCCTGACTGAAATACAGCCAGAATGTGACTGCATGCCTGCTGCAGAAGTGCCGGTTATTCAGGATTTAGGTATCCTTATTTCGGCTGATCTTGTCTCGATCGAACTGGCATCTATCGATATGCTACTTAAGGCGAAGCCATTGCCAGCCTCTGTCGCTGCGGATGAGAATATCGCGGATGGAGAAGATATCCTAATGAATATTCACCATAAACCATACATGCTCCAGATTGAAGAGGCTGCTCGTCTGGGCCTCGGGAACAGGGATTACGAGCTGGTAGAGCTGAAGTGAGATTGCGGGGAAAATGGAGGCAATGATGCTTTACCACTTCCCGGAAATGACAGCAAATGAGTTGAGGCTCTTGGATCAAACGGAGATACTATGAACCCATGCACGGAATGCAAAAGCGACATTTCAGAGCAGGCGCCCGCCTGTCCCTATTGTGGGGCGCCATATCCCGTCAAAGACAGATGGGATGGTTGGGGATTGCACTGCAAATCACAAAAATCCTTTTTGGGATTACCCCTCGTCAGCGTCTCTTGTAAATATCACCCGAATCCAGTGCCTGTCGTGGTGCAAGGCATCATTGCAATCGGTCAGTCTGCATGCGGAATCGAAACACTATTGCCGAGTTTGGGATTTGCTCTGTTAGCCTCGGTCAATTCCACATTGCCGGGTATGCTCTTGCCCAGTTTGCGGTTGCCTGTTGCCTGACTGCACAAATGGGGATATTCATTGATGAAGGTCATGGGCAATCAGTGAAGAGCCCGCATGCATTAATGGGAATAATCAGATGACGATGACAGACCTGAGCTATTAAGAAGGAGGGACGATGAAATACAACGGGATCAATCATCTTGCCCTGGCAACTGGGGATATCAACACGACGATCCGCTTTTGGCGTGACCTGCTTGGCACGCGGCTTATTGCGGCGATGGGTAGGCCGGGATACCGGCATTATTTTTTTGAGGTCTCGGCGGACGACTGTATCGCTTTTTTTGAGTGGCCCAATGTAGACCCTATAGCGGAGAAAGATGCGGGCAGAGTTGCGAAGGGGCCATTCGTTTTTGATCATATCGCGCTGGGGGTCGAAAACGATGATGCCCTCTGGAAGTTAAAAAAAAAGCTGGAGGCCAACGACATCTGGGTTTCGGAATTGATCGATAATGGCTTCATCCATTCCATCTTCACCTTCGACCCAAATGGCATATCGCTTGAATTCAGCTGCACTGTTGAGAATATTGATATCCGGCGGAATCCAATAATGGCCGACGCATCTCCTACAGAGGTGGCAAAAGAAGGCCCTGAGCCGCAACAGGGCAAATGGAGATCAGCAGTGCAGGAAACATCTGCCGGTGAACGCAAACTATATCCTGGAGAGTTGAAAAAATACGTCAAATGATAAGTACGGACCTGTCCGGAAGGGAAAACGTTCTTTCCCCGCAATGTAATAAAAGTCAGGGATTAAGATATCTATGGAGTGGACATTGATGTGTTCTCTCCAATTCTCATACGCCAATATTTCTTTATATATCCTCTTCTAAAACGCAAAACGTCGGGAAACCTGCAAAAAGCCATGCTAGCTGTTAGGCGATTGCCAGATCATTGTCGCATATTTCGGCAGATCTTAGGTCTGGGATAAAAACGGCGATAGAAATAGAGGTGGCATTCTTCCAGACGATTTTTTTTGAGATGCTCCTGATGCAGTTTATCGACGCACGTTGTCGATATGGCCACATGAGGGAGTTGAAAATACTGCCCTCTCCGTGCAATATAATAGACAATAATGATGAACCAGCCCATTCTTATCGTCGAAGATGATAGCAAGATTGCCAAAGTCGTGAAGGTCTACCTCGAGGGCGCAGGATACCGGGTTGTTCATGCTGACAAGGGCAAGGACGCAATAGAAGCAGCCCTCAGGGAAAGGCCGCTTCTTGCCGTCCTCGATCTAATGTTGCCAGACACCAGCGGGGAGGAGATATGCCAAGAACTAAAGAACATCGGAGACTTCCCTATTATCATGCTCACGGCCAAAGCTTCGGAAGAGGAGAGGGTCGCCGGATTCGCCCTCGGTGCCGACGACTACATCGTGAAACCCTTCAGCCCGAGGGAGTTAGTATACCGGATAAAGGCGGTCTTGAGGCGACAGCAGAAGGGTGACCTCGACCATCCGGCCCCGGTCAGTTTTAATAAAGGTGCCCTTATAATCGATGGGCAGAGTTACGAGGTCAGGAAAGCGATAGGGCCGGTAAACATGACTCCGACCGAATTCAAGGTGCTCCATACGCTTGCTATGCATCCGGGCAGGGTCTTTACGCGCGAGGAACTGGTTGAAAAGGCCCTTGGCTACCAGTTTGAAGGGTACGAGAGGAGCATCGATGCACATATCAAGAATATACGGCATAAAATAGAGGAAGACCCGAGGAATCCGGAATATATACTGACCATTTATGGTGTAGGGTACCGTTTTTCCGGCAAAAAGGATGTTTAAGAGCCTTTGGCTGAAGTTTTTTCTCCTGCTTGTCACTGTCTCTCTTATTGCACTTTCCGCAGCATTCCTTCTCAGGGAACTTATGCTCAACGATTTCGGGGAATATCTTGAAGGTGAAAGGGAAGACCGGATCTACTGGATTACGGCGGCCTTGGAGAGTTCCTACGATAAAAATGAGGAGTGGGTCAAAAAAGATGTTGGCGCAAATATGCTCTGGGCGCTGATGCTTGGCTTTGACATCAAACTTTACGATGCTAAAGGCGACATTGTTATGGATACTGAAACTGCCATCACAGCTCAGCGGCAGGCAGTTATAAAGAGGGTCATCGCATTGTCCGACTTTGATGCACGAAGGACCGGCGAGAAGTTAATTCCCTATCCATTATTTTTGGGGGGCGAACAGATCGGGCACATTGAGGTGGGCTTATTAAGGCCCCGAAAGGCTGGGGTCTTCATAGCCCGGTCCAATGAACTGTTGCTGCTTTCACTTCTTGCACTGGGCGGCATAGCAATTTTCCTCAGTATCGTCGTTTCCAGAAGATTGACCAATCCCATAAAGGGGCTCACAGAGGCGGCTATGAAGATCAGTGCCGGCAACCTAAAAAGCCGTGTCAGCATTGCCGGAAGAGACGAAATCGCCATTCTTGCCAATACATTCAACCGTATGGCACAATCCCTCGAGGTTCAGGAATCGTTAAGGAGAAAACTTACCTCGAACATCGCCCATGAGCTCAGGACACCCATAACTGCTATCCGGGGTGAACTGGAAGGCATGATGGACGGTCTGATCCGTCTTGATAAGGAAACCCTCCAGTCATTGTATGCGGAAATCGGCAGATTAAACAAGATTATCGAAGGCATAGAGGAGCTTACCCAGGCTGAGGCGAGCAGCCGCTATCTCCAGAAAAGCGTTTTTATGCTTAAGCCATTCCTGGAAGGCATCTGGGGACGTGTCGGCAGGCTGTTTGAAGAAAAAGGCGTCAAGCTGCAACTTACCTGTGATGCAGGGCTTACAATAAATGGCGATCCCGATCGGCTGAGTCAGATCATAATTAATCTTTTATCGAATGCTCTCAAGGCAACAGAAAGGGGAGGAAATGCATGGATCAAGGCATTTGACAGCCCTTCCGGAACGGTCATCGAGGTCGGAGACAACGGCAGCGGCATTCGAGAGGAGGATTTACCCTTTATTTTCGAGAGGTTCTATCGGGGGTTAAGAGGTGGCCTCGGCATCGGCCTTACCATTGTAAAAGAGCTGACGGAGGCTCATGGCGGGGTAATATCGGTGCGGAGCGAATCTAGAAAAGGATCTGTCTTCACAATTACATTTCCTCATTGATGTTCTCAGATAGAAGGAGAGCTCACATCTGCTTAGGAGCGTGATCATTGGCCCGACGTGGATTCATAATTATTCATAATCTCTTCGCTGCCGATTCACAATTATTGGGTATCCTTTAATCAGGGACAAAATATCATCAAACTAGATCTTGGAAAAGAATAGTCAAAGGAGGTGAAAGGGATGAAGAAGGTTCTCGTAGTATTGGTGGCGATACTCTTCACTGTCGCAGTTGCAGGGATCAGTTTCGCAGCTGATGTAAAGGGAGTGATTAGCAAGATCGAGGGGAACAAGATTACCGTTAAGGCAGCTGACGGCAAGGAAACCACTGTCGAGGGAGACGCCAAGGGACTCAAGGTTGGCGATAAAGTTGTAGTCAAGGACGGTAAGATCGCCAAGAAAAAGGCTGTTGAGGGTTGCTAAACGAGTATGAAGTGCATGGGGCGGGTCTCCATACCATGCACGAGGGGGGCGAAGATGAAAAAGGTAATCATGGCATTGATGGCGCTTGCTCTGTGTGCACTAATCGGGAATGCTTCAGCAGTACCGCCCGGAAAGACCCTGGAATTTGCCGGTGATAATAGCCCCGGCAAGGTCACATTTGACGGGAAGATTCACGCGGATAAAGGATTAAAGTGCAAGGACTGCCATGCCGAAATGTTCAAGATGAAGAAAGGGACGGTAAAGATAACCAAGGCTGATCATGAGGCCGGCAAGCTCTGCTTCTCCTGTCATGACGGTAAGAAAGCCTTCGCACCGGCAGACAACTGTACAAAATGTCATAAGAAATAGTGCAATGGGGGAAAGGGTGCCCTGTGGCTTTTCCCCCGTTGCTAAGCCTGAGGAAGAACAATAATTGACCTGTTTACACGTTATAACTATAATGTTTCAGCGTTTCACATCCTTTCGGATAAGGGATGGAGTGATATGAGCCAAAAATCTTTCATGAATGCCTGCATTGCGGTGGGGTTGTCCAGTGTTATTTCCATCTCTATTTTGATCCCCGCCGCCTGCGCAGGCGATAGGCATGACAGCTTCTATCCTTACGGGGAATCAGGTCATCGGTATGGACAAAGGAAGGCGGTATCAAATAATCAGGAGGCGAGGAGATTGCTAAAGGACTATTTTTCTCGCAGGGACGTAAAGATAGGCGATTTAAGGGAAAGGGAGCTCTTTTTCGAGGCAGATATAAGGGACAGGCGGGGCGCCCTTATCGACAAGGTCATCGTCGACAAAAGGACGGGAAGAATACGATCAATGTATTAACTCATAACCCACTAAATCATCATCACCAGGACCGTCATCATGGCGATAGACCAGAGGATATCCAGGGGCGCCTGCATCTCGCAGGATGAATCAAAAAGAAGGTCGGCACGCGCCGGGAATTCCTCATCCTGCTTCCACAACAGAAGATAGACTGGAATCCTTGCAAAGGGAAACAGTTTTAGCGCGACGTCTCCATAAGGAGCAGCTTCGGCATCAAGTTCTGATCCTTTGCGCAGAAAATCTTCTGGGCCGATGCCGTACTTAGCGGCGAGTTTGTCGAGTGGCAGCACATGTGATCCCCTGAAGAAGAGTTGTCCGCCTTTGATATCAGAAGGTTTTATGAGACGGCCTGTGGGCGGAATATCTATTGCAGAATTCAGATAACAGAGGGCCGAGAGCCCGAAAAAATATCCTAACCGTTTGAGGAAAAGATCGTCACCCGTTATTTTCTGCTCAGTCAGAAATAGATGGAAATCCCTGTTAAACGAGTGGATTGAATATTGCTGAGCAGCCGGATCGAAAGAAGCACCAGTGCGCCTGCATACCTCGACAGGATCGAGTGACTTTAAAAGCTCCCATGCTTTTATTTCACCGGAGTACATAGTTCATTATATAGGACTAATATGCTGTATGTGAAGTATGGCTCATCTCTTTTTTAAGCGATGTTGTTTGAGCATAATATAGAGGGCGCCAAGCCCACCGTCACATCGCCGCGCCGTGACAAACGCGATGACATTTTTCCGGTATCGGCCCGAGAGCCATCCGACAAGTGTCTCTTTCAGAATAGGCCCCTGTGGTGACTTAAGTCCTCTGCCATGAATTATCTTGATGCAACGCAGCCCGTTTAAGATGGATCTTCTCAGAAAGTCATCGATATGTGCTTCGGCTTCATCAACCGTGAAGCCATGCAGATCGAGAAAGTCCTGGATAGCAAAATGTCCTTCATGCAATTTCGTCGCGATTGGGGCAGCGCTGTAGACTGAATTCACCCATTCTACATACTCCTGTGTATCTTCAAGCCTGATAGATCGGCGGCCTTTCGATATGTCTTCAAGTATCTTCAATGTTTCTTTCTCTGCATCGCGCTGTTTCGGTGCAAGCATGACACGACGCTGCACGACAGGTATTTTCCGGAATTCCCTTATCTCCCTCACTCCTTTCATTTCAATACGAAACAGTTCTTCATCATCCGAACAAGAGATGTCCTTGGCGTTCTTTGCTGTGACAGCAGGTTTGGTCTGCACGGCGTCGATCGTTTTCTTCAGATTCTTAAAAGGCCGGAATGAAAAATCTTCGGGTTCGCTTTTTTTTGTCATAAACATACCCTCACTTTAATTATAACAGAGTGAGATTAAGCTGCGATCATGCCGCAGTTGGTGCGGACGCTAAGAGTTGGTTTGCAGCAGGTGAGGGCTGTTGATACAATTCAGTAAAGGAGCGTAGCATGCCTCATGCGAGTTTGATGGATGAACGGGCGCTCGGCCCTGAGGAAGGTCCTCTGCTGAGGGCACGGCTGCACATGAGGGGTGGAAAAAGGCGGCTCGTGCAAGGCAAGATAGCTGCCGGCATAGTTACGCTCTATGACGCCCTCAGCGCTGCGCTGGAATGGTATATCGCCTCTCCCGACAGAAGGAAGAACCTTGTCACGGAAGAACTGGTTAATCTCAATAATGACCGCATTGTCTACGGGTTACTGATACGCGCAAATGTGCTGGATGGACATTTTGACTTCGAAGCCTTCGACCAACTTGTAGAAAAAGCGCTCAAAGAGGAGATGCCTGATTACGATTACCAGGAAATGCTTAAGGGTCTGGAAAATGTTATGACAAAACTCGGGGTAATGCCTTACAATGAATCGGCATTGCCGCCCGAAGATCCCATGACCTATTAACTCAGTTTTCGATTTCGAAGATGAAATCTATCTCGATTGGCGAGTTGAGAGGGAGGCAACAGACGCCGATTGCGGCCCTGGCGTGCTTGCCCGCGTCACCGAAGATTTCGAAGAGAAGGTCCGAGGCAGCATTGAGCACCTTCGGCTGGTCCGTAAAGCTCGCAGCCGATGCTACATACCCATTTAATTTGATGCACTTTACTATTTTATCGAGGCTCCCGAGATGAGATTTCAGTAGCGAAAGAGTATTGATTATGACCTGACGGGAGTCTTCACGCGCCTCATCTAGTGACAGTGCTTCTCCAACCCTTCCGATCTTTGTTAGTTTTCCATTTCTGAGCGGGAGCACCCCGCTCAGAAACAGGAGATTCCCCGACTGAACACAGGGCACATAGGAACCCAGCGGCTTCGGTATATCTGAAAGGGAGATCCCCAGTTCTTTTAGCCGTTCATCAACAGTCATGAGCTGATTATATCGGTATTGAGCAGAGATTGACAAGATGGTCTTATGGGGTAGTACAGAGATGCAAGATGTAAGGACCATGGATGTTTTAAAGACGAGAAGCGCGACACTTTTTTGCCATAGTTCTAAAGGGACTAAAACTCTCAGGAAGCCGCTTTGGCCTCCCCTCAGCATCGATGCAAGCAAAGGTGACAAGCGCTTCAACCAGCAGGCAACCATCCTTGAGGATGCAATTCTTTATGGTCATGCTTGCGTTTCTTACTTCTAGAACTTCGGTCGTAACATCGATAGTCTCTCCGAGACGGGCAGGCTTCTTGTAACTGATGTCTACATGAGTCACCACGAAAAAGGAGCCGTCGTGATGGTGTTCCGCGACATTGATTCCATAGTCGGCAAGGAACTCTGTCCTTGCACGTTCCATATAGCGGAGATAGTTTGCATAATAAACAACCCCGCCTGCATCCGTGTCGTCGTAATATATTTTTACCTTGATAGTATGCGCCATGGTCGCCTCCCTGAAGCTATGTCGCAAGATCGCTGCCGCAGTATGTCAAGCATTCGCGCCGAACTTTAAAAATGCTTGTTTTTTCTGTAAAGTAAAAATATTGTCAGCCTATTGGCCGCCCGCCTTTTTGATTATACTCTTTATGAGGTCTCTAAAGACAAGATGATGAGATGGGATCAGACTGTACCAGTAGATGGTTCCCCAGAACCCTTTCGGACTGAAATAGGCCGTTATCACCAAGTCGGTCCCCTGAATTGTAAACTCCAACCAGGCGCGACCCGGCAGCTTCATCTGGGCCTCCAACAGAAGTCTTCGGTTTTCCTGCAGGTCTACCACTTCCCAAAAATCCAGCTTATCGCCTATTCGCAGGTCACTCTCGGCCCGTCGGCCCCTGGTCATACCGTAACCGCCCACCAATTTGTCGAGGAGACCCCGGACCTTCCACAGAAATCCGAAAGTGAACCATCCTGTTTTGCCGCCGATGGACTTGACGGCCTTAAAGACAGCTGATGGATCACGTGAACCGAAAGAATCCCGCGTTTCATCCTTGTATCGGGCGGTGGAGCTCTCATCGGCCTCAGCGACATCGCATACCTCTCCGGCGCTGCTGTCACACCACCGGCTGACGACCTGGTCGGTCTCAACCTTGATGAAAGCCCGCCGTACAGCCTCGTCAAAGGACGTAGGGGTTATTGATGGAAAGCAGTTTTGGGATGCATTTGTATCTATTATATGTCCTGAACGGATGCCAGCTACTATTACAGATGCGATGCGATACGGGACGGAAGTGAACAGACTGAGCCAATATGCGGACAACCGGGGAAAATTAAAAGGGACCGATATCATGGGTCTTCGCACTCCCATTCTGTTCCCTGTGATCTCAATCATCTCTCGGAACGTCAAAGGTGGAGACCCGATGTCGATGACCGAACTGCAGTCGGAGGAAAGGTCCTTTGCTTTACAGAGATATTCGACGACGTCGGTGATAAAAGCAG
>Ga0209048_10006844_pt1 | contig 10610 bp, 7 predicted proteins | sample FrelakmetCRP12CR_FD_187146 | JGI IMG/M metagenome (GOLD analysis project Ga0209048, IMG submission 187146) | Freshwater lake sediment microbial communities from the University of Notre Dame, USA, for methane emissions studies - CRP12 CR (SPAdes)... | ecosystem: Environmental > Aquatic >... | reverse complement strand
GCCAATCGTTTTTCCTTCATTAAAACAAGGAATCGCAACAAGTGTTTTTCTGGGAAGATTTTCTTTATCCTCTCCATTCAAACTATCAGGAATAACTCTGTGTCCCTCTCCAACCATAGTTTTCTTTCCTTAACTTCGTCGTTCGTTATTCGTCGTTTGCGGTCCCTTGTTCGCCTGGCAAAACGCTGCAAACAGATTGTATATGGTATACCGTATATCAAGCGGCTGGTCAGCCAACTGCTTGTAGGATGCCCTTGAGCTATCCCCTACAGCCGGGAGCGTGACGCGTGCTGCGGCCAGCCCTCGAAGGGGAGGCTGTTGTAATGCTCGCAAAGTGCTTATCCCGGAGGATAAACAGAACGGCATGGCGGTACTTGCCAACATCGGAGCCTACAGCGATGCGCTGGTCGTTCTGGGCATCGCGGGCATCGTTGTCCCTCTGCTGAGCCGCCTCGGGATAAGCCCGGTGCTCGGCTATCTTGGCGCAGGCGCTTTGCTGGGACCTTTCGGGCTTGGCTCGCTGCGCGGCGAGCTTGGGCTTTTCCATTGGCTTACGATATCCGACGCCAAAGGCGTTGGCGGCATCGCCGAACTCGGTGTGGTTTTCCTTCTGTTCATGATCGGCTTGGAGCTTTCCTATGGCCGGCTCCAGGCGATGCGCCGCCTGGTTTTCGGGCTCGGCAGCTTGCAAGTCGTCGTTTCAACGGCCGTGATCGCAGCCCTCGCCGCGCTTCTCGGCAATGCACCGGCTCCGTCCATTATTATTGGCGGCTGTCTCGCATTGTCCTCGACGGCCATCGTCATCGAAGTTCTTGCGGGGGAAGGGCGTCTGGCCACCGTAGCCGGCCGAACGAGCCTTGCCGTCCTGTTGGCGCAGGATTTGGCCGTCGTGCCTCTTCTCTTATTCCTGTTCATTCTCAGCAAGGGAACCGGCGCCTCGGTTTGGACGGTTCTCGCCTTGGCGGCTGCGAACGCTCTCCTTGGTCTTGGCCTGATCGTTCTTGCCGGCCGCGTTTTGCTCAGGCCCCTGTTCAGGCTCGTCGCATGCAATGGCGCAAGCGAGCCATTCATGGCTGCGACCTTGTTTGTCATTGTCGCGACAGGGGTGGCGGCGAGCTCGGCGGGACTATCGATGGCGCTTGGAGCCTTCGTCGCCGGCATTCTCCTTGCGGAAACCGAATACAGAAAGTCGATCGAGATCGCGATCGAGCCATTCAAGGGGGTACTTCTCGGGCTCTTCTTCTTTACCGTGGGCATGCAGATCGACTTTCGCGAAATCATCAATCAGCTGCTGCTGCTGTTTGGGGCAATAGCAACGTTGGTTTTCATCAAGGCAGTTCTGCTCACTGGTCTTGCCACCCTGTTCGGGGTGCCGAGGGGCGCAGCGTTGGAGAGCGCACTTCTGCTTGGCCCAGCTGGTGAGTTTGCCTTTGTCGGGATTGGCTTGGCGGCTCAGCTTGGGCTCTTGAATGCGAATGTATCGAGCTTTGCGCTTGCGGTGACCTCGCTGTCCATGGCCTTCATCCCCGTGCTCGGCTCTGCTGGAAGGCGCATCAGCCTTTTTGAGAAAACCCGGCGTCGCGATCCCGATCTCTGCACTTTGCCGAGCCCACGCCAAGGGCATGCCATCGTGGTTGGTCACGGGCGGGTAGGGCAGGTGCTTTGCTCGCTTCTAGAACGGCATGTGTTTCCGTTCATCGCGAGCGACAAGGACCCCGACCTCGTTTCGGAATTCAGACGATGCGGCCGTAACGTGTACTTTGGCGACGCGACCAATCCAGCCTTCCTAAAAAGCTGTGGGATTGAGCACGCCAAGGCGGTTATCGTAACCGCCACGAGGCGCGAAGACATCGACAAGGTCGTCAAAGCCGCGCGCCTGGTGCGGCCGGACATTGTGATCGTGTCCCGTGCGCGAGACGCGGCTCACGCCAGCCATCTCTATGAGATCGGCGTCACAGATGCCGTACCGGAAACCATCGAGGCAAGCCTGCAGCTTTCCGAGGCGTCACTCGTGGGGCTTGGGCTGCCCGCGGGGCCGGTGATCGCATCGATCCACGAAATGAGGGACGAATTCCGGGCTGAGTTGCAGAACGCGGCGCGGAGGTCCGGGAAGCAGATCACGCGGGCGCTCCGTAGGAAGACACTGCGCGACAAGCGTCATTGAGCCGGACGAGACTTTGACCTCGGGAGAACGTTAACGGTCGGACGCGGGCTCCTGAGTTGGCCGCGCAGACGGGATTGCATTTGCTGGCAGGAACGGGTTCCGGACAATCGCTGGAGCTAATGCATTTCCCCTCTTGGACGGAGCGTGGCGGGGAAAGGCAGAGATGGCGTCGCAAACGCTGCCGCTATCGGTGTTTGGGCTTTGCAAGGATATCAGCGTTTGAACAGGGGCGGAGGGGCTTACCTGGGTGCACACCGCAGGAGCGGAGGCCGCATTCGCTGCCGTGGTAACAGCTGCCGAGACGATGATGGCCAGAGAAACGCGGGAGATAATCATGGTAGGGAGCACGCAAAACAGCATCAACGCAAGCAGCAGTGTAGTTTGCGCACAATAGCGCCACGTGCGCCCGCAGTCGCCATCAATTTGATGGGGATCAGTGGCGCTCGCGATTTTTCTTTCGAACGGGAAGGGGTTGGAAACCGTGAAAAAGCATGATAGCAAGTCTGGAACGGCGCTGCAGACCTGCGCGCTTCGCAAACCTCAACTTATTGGCTTGCGCTTCCACCGGCCCAACCGGCGACTGCGTGGACCGCTTGGAATTGTGCTATGAAAGTCAAGAACTCGATCAAGACCCTTCGGACGCGGCATCGTGATAACCGCGTGGTACGCCGCCGCGGCAGGCTTTACATCATCAACAAGAAGGTGCGGCGATTCAAGGCGCGGCAGGGCTAAGAGCCCGGCGTTATTTCCTGAGCGGCGCGCCGCCTGTTATTACGTCGTTCCGTTCGTTTCGCCGATTTTGAAGATACGCAGCATGTTGGTTGTGCCGGGTCTCTTAAAGGGGACGCCGGCACAAACAATGACACGGTCGCCATTGACCGCGTAGCCTTCTGCGCGTGCGACGGCTTCGGCGCCTTTGACCATCTGCGTTGTATTCGCCGGATCTGCCGTTTGAACGCAGTGCAGCCCCCAGACAAGGTTCAACCTGCGCGCCGTTTCCTTGACAGGCGTCAGCACCAGGATCGGCTGGCGTGGCCGCTGACGAGCGACCCGAATTCCCGTGGTGCCCGTCGCCGTGTAGCAGACGATGGCCTTGAGTTGGAGCGTTTCCGCTATTGACGCCGCGGCTGCGCTGATGGCGTCGGCGGTTGTCTGCGGAGAAGAGGTCTTCCGAAAGCGGAGAATATCTTCGTAATTCTGATCATGCTCGACCTCCCGGGCGACGCGGTCCATGGTGGCCACGGCCTCGGCCGGGTAACTGCCGGTCGCCGACTCTGCGGAAAGCATGATGGCGTCCGCGCCTTCGAAAACAGCCGTCGCAACGTCCGATACCTCGGCGCGTGTAGGAACGGGCGCAGCGGTCATGCTTTCCAGCATCTGCGTCGCAACGACGACGGGCTTGCCCCCGTCGCGAGCTGCCGTCAGAAGCTGTTTTTGAAGCCCGGGCACCTGCTCAAGCGGCAGTTCCACGCCAAGATCGCCGCGGGCAACCATGATGCCGTCGCTTTCGGCGAGAATATTGTCTATGGCCAAAATCGCCGCCCGGCGCTCGATCTTCGCCATGACGGCTGCGCGGCCTTGCACGATCGCCTTGACGTCGAGAACATCCTGCGCCCGCTGCACGAAGGAGATCGCGATCCAATCCACACCGGCTTCGATCGCGGCCTCGCAATCTTCGCGATCTTTTACCGTCATGGAGCCAAGCGGCAGGATGGCGTCAGGCAGATTGACGCCCTTCCGGCTGGAGAGGATGCCACCCGTGACGACTTCAGCAATCATTCGGCCGGGCTGCACCTCCACGATCCGCAAATTCAGCTTTCCGTCATCGATCAGAAGCGTATGCCCCGGTTCCGACGCCGCATAGATTTCGGGATGGAGAAGCCCGACCCGGCCTGCCGTGCCGGGCGTGTGATTGGCGTCGAAGATTATGCGCTGGCCCTTCTCGATCTGGACTTGCCCCTCAGCCAAGGAGCTGATGCGGAGCTTGGGACCTTGCAGATCGGCCAAAACGGCGATGGGACCGTATTTGTTCTCAAGCTTGCGAAGTGCAGCGACATAGGTCCGCATGTCCTCATGGCTCGAGTGGCTCATGTTGATGCGAAAGACATCGGCTCCCGCGTTCACAAGCTTTTCAAGCTGGGCTGGATCGCAGCTCGATGGGCCAATCGTGGCGATAATCTTGGTGCGGCGCTGGCGTTTCATCGATGGCGCGTCCCAGGCGCGGTTGAGGCGGCAGCCTGGGAGGGAGCTTGTGTCTGATTTGAGGCGCTATCGTTTTGCGCCTGCGAAGGTTCCGATTGATCTGTCAATTTCACGGTCCAGTCTGTCTGTTCCTGGGTATCGACTTCGAAAAACCCGCTCTTCTTGAAGCCGCGGCCATCGCAACTGTCAATTCCCTTGATCGTGAACTCGACGTCGTTCGTGCACATATTGATGGAGCCGCCCCACTCGCCGCCCTTGTCGTAATCGAAGGCGTAGACGTAATAGAAACGCGCGCGAAGCTTGTCTTGGATCAGAAGGGCGCAGGATTGGCTGTCGACGTTCCACCAGCCCTCGCTGACCCAGCCGTCCTTGTCCTTGTAGCCGATGGCCACGCCGATTCGGCTTGAGGTACTGTTGCAAAGCTTGAGTTCCGCACTCGCAAGACTTGGAATTGCCAGCGCCGTGGAAAAAGCAATTACGGCAGTCACGGCGCGTGCTAGCCATGCTGATTTGTTGAGCTGTTGCAAAGTCATCCCTGGAATCCAGAAATCAAGTGGGTCGGACGCACACCCTAATCTCTGATCGAGCTATCGACAACAATGGCTCTGAAGTCGTTTACATTTGTTCCCGTAGGACCGCAAACGAGCAGATCATTTGTTAACCGGAAAAATCCGGTCGAGTCGTTATTGGCGAGAAATGTGGCTGGAAGGAGATTGTGTGTGGCAGCGCGGCTTATTGTACTCCAGTCGATGATGGCGCCGGCCGGATCGAGGGGGCTGCCTGTTCCGCCGTCGGTTCCGTCGGTATCGCCCGCGAGAGCCGCAATGCCTTTCGCGCCGTCAAGCGCGATCGCCAGTGCAAGGGCATATTCCTGATTTGGCCCACCCCGGCCGTTGCCCTTGACTGTCACCGTAAGCTCGCCGCCCGACAGGATCACGGCGCGGCGGCCATCTGCGAGGCAGCGCTTGGCAAGCTGGGCATGGAGTTGGGCGACATCGCGCGCCTCGCCCTCAAGGGAATCGCCAAGCATGATCACGTCGTAGCCGAGGCCCCGCGCAAGCTCGCCGGCGGCGAGAAGCGAGTCGCGGCCCGTCGCGACGAGCTCGAAACGGGCTTTGGCGAAAATAGGATCGCCGGGTTTGGGCGTTTCGTTTGCGGGGTCGGCCAGCGCCGCCTTGATCGATGGGGGAATGTCGATCCCGTATTTCGAAATGATTCTCCGCGCCTCGGCCAGCGTCGTCGGATCGGGGCAGGTCGGACCGGATCCGATCGTTTCAGGCTCGTCGCCGGGCGTGTCCGAGATCGCAAGGGTGACGAGCGTCGCGGCCGCCGCGCAGGCCGCAAGGCGGCCGCCCTTGCAACGCGAGATGTGCTTGCGCACGCAGTTCATCTCGTGAATGCGCGCCCCGGAATTGAGAAGCGCCTTCGTGAGAGCTTGTTTCTCGGCGAGTGTGACGTCTCCCGCGGGAGCTGCGCAAAGGGCTGAAGCCCCGCCGGAGATCAAGAAAAGAATGAGGTCGTCCGGCTGCGCCCAGCGCGCCAGCTTCATTGCCTCGACGGCCGCATGTTCGCTCGCCTCGTCGGGAACAGGGTGGCCCGCCTCGATGAGCCGTAGCGTTTTTAAGGGCTCGCCGAATCCGTAGCGCGTGATCGCAATGCCCGTCAGCTGCGCCGGTGTGTCTCCCTGCTCGTAATGCCGCTCTGCCGCCTTGGCCATGCCCGCCGCAGCCTTACCGCAGGCAATCACAATGATTTTCCCTTCCGCCGGCGCCTCGGGGAAGTGGCGCGGCAGGCATTTTGCGGGCAGGGCAGCCGCAACGGCGGTATCGAAAAGGGTTTCGAGGAAGCGTCTGGTGTTGAGCGGCACGATGACACCCGGTGCTTTGATCTTCAGCATCGCGGAGGCTACTGCTTCTCCAAAACGGCTGATATTGGGCTTAAGTCGCTCACCCGAAGTATGGCTTTGCCGCTCGCCGCGCGGGCGGGGAAACCGGTGCAAAGCAGGGCGGATTTTATGCTTCGCCTGGATAGCTTGAAGTGTATGTTTTATCGTTTTTCAAAAGCAGTTAGAAGCAAATGCGTGCTCCCAGCCTGAGGCAGCAAAGCTCAAAGTCTTGGTCACCTATTCCCGCAGCGACATCGGTTTTGCAGACCAGCTATGCGCGGCGCTCGCCGCCTATGGCAGCCTTCAGTCCGGATGGAGCGCGCATCATCACCGCCCGACAACAGGGTGCGGGCGTGGAATGCGGAGTGGCTTGCGAACATTCGGGGGTAGGACTCGTCCGTCGAGCCGATCCGATCCTCCGGCCTGGCGGGAACCAACCCCTGCGATCGGAGCGGTCCGCCCTCGCTCCGCTACTGGACCCGACTCTTCAGCTTGAATTGATCCGCGGCGGGCGGTGACGCACCGAAAAGGCTTGAACTTTTGCATCCAGAGGTGGCATTACCTTCGCCCGTGACGCCAGCAGGAAGACGCGATCACTCATGCGGGAGCCGATCGCCGGTTTCTCCAAAATCCTGATTGTCCCCACCAAATGACACATCGATGCAACTGATATCCACCGCTCAACCGGAGCCGCAGTCCGGGCATTCCACGAGCTTCGAAATTGTGCGCGGCTCGCCCGGCGGCTCCAGCTTTCTTATTTTGTGCGATCACGCCACCAATTGGCTGCCGCCCGAATATGGGACGCTCGGCCTCGACAAGGGCCAGCTCAGCCGGCACATCGCCTACGATATCGGCGCTCTCGGCGTGGCCCTGGAGATGGGGCGCCGCTTGCAGTCGACCGTGATTTCCTCGGGATTCTCGCGCCTCCTCATCGACCCCAATCGCGGCGAGGACGATCCGACGCTCATTATGCAGATATCCGACGGCGCGCTCGTCCCCGGGAATATGCGCGTCGACGAAGCGGAGCGGCAGAAGCGCATTTCCCGGTTCTTTGCGCCCTATCACGCCGCCATCACGGAAGAGATCGACACCATGCTCGATCATTGCGTGATCCCGATCATCGCGTCGATCCACAGCTTCACCGAAAACTGGCGTGGCGTACCAAGAAAATGGCATGCAGCGGTGCTATGGGACAAAGACCCGCGGCTGGCTGTGCCGCTTCTGCGGGAGCTTCGCGAGCGTACCGGGCTCGAAGTTGGCGACAACGAGCCTTACCAGGGCCATTTACGAAACGACAGCATCTTCCGCCACGCCACGGTTCGGGGCCTGCCCAATGTCCTGGTTGAGGTCCGGCAAGACCTCATTCGCGATGCCAAGGGGCAGCTGGAGTGGGCCGAGCTGCTCTCCGATTGCCTCGCCGCTATCCTCGCGGACCCCGCCTCGTCGAGGCACTTGTCCCACGTGGACTATTTCGGATCGCATTCCGACTAGAATTGACCCGCCATGGGGCACTCTATAGCAGCCTCTTCGTCGACTTCTGTGACGGGAGTCTTACAAATTTGCAGTGGTATTTTGCAATCTTTGCGTCAAGTATCCGGAGATTTTATCGAACAAGCGGTTCTGGCTAGCTGTGATCATCTTGATCATCGCGCGATTTTCCAGGTATTGCTTACCGTTGGGAGACCACAATGTAGACGAGTAGTTGTGTGAGTGGGCAGCTAAGGGCGGGAAAACTGTGATGCAAGAGATGTCCTGTGATTCGAGATACCTGTCGATCGTGTATTTCATCGCGTCCTCGCCGACGATCAGAAATTGGGAAATCAACTTAAGCGCCGAGAGGTTATAGATACTGAATACCATTCCAATGACAGAGTCCACTTTTATAAAGACTTCGTCGTTGTAGGCCTCGATTCCTCTCACTTCGGCCTCCGGCGAAAGATCGCTGAGTAAACCTGAGAAAATGTCCCAATCGTCCGAATTGGCGAGATAGGATAGAATTGTTTCGAAACGCACGGGAAAGTCGTCACCAAATTCCGCATCATCTTCCCATATGACGAAAGGGGTTATTTTGGCATCCAGTGCGCGTTTGGCGAGGTATTTGTAACTAAGAGCGCAGCCCTTCCAGCCTTCGATGTGTCGCAGACCGGGAAACAGTGCGGCATGCGCCAAGCCCTTCCGTGCGTTTTGGAATCGCTGCAGCGATTCGGGAAGACAGAGGATAACGCGATCCGAGGCCAGTTTGATCGTCGAAGTGGCGGCGTCGAATTCTTCGTAACTTAGAATTCCGATGCCATTCAGGGCCCGGAGTAGAAGGCTTCTCATACTCCAAGGAGACGATTCCAAAAACGCGAGTGTGTCGAGCTTCAGCGGTTCGTAGTTGTCAATGACATCCCTGACCTTTGCTATGAACGTTGGAAGATCATTCGCTGGCACAAAGTCGACGACATCGTTCAACGCCGAATGGTTGTCCTGGTCGCGGGCCGTTTCAGACACCACGCGTGCTCCGTAGCTGAGCGCCTCGGATATGCGGGTGGTTTCCAGAAGCGCATCTTCATAATAGTGAATATTAATAACAACCTTGGAGCGCTTCAGGAGAGCTATCAATTAGTCGCCAAATAGTTCGGTTTCAATACGAATTTTGAACTCATTCGACAGAGCTTCGATGTAGTGCCGCCGCCGCTCACTGCTGATTGCACCATAGAATAGCACGTCAATATCGCGCTCGATTACTTCATTATCGAACAATTGCCTACAGGGATGGATTGGGACGAAATACGCTTGGGAGAAAGGAACCCCTCTCTTTTGCACATAATCAATATTGTCTATGGAATAATCAAGCACAGCAAGCGAAGTCTTCAGGGTTTCGATATATTCGTTGGTCATCCATGGAGAGTGGTGCTGCTCCATCTGGAAATGAATGCTTATGTCGGCAGGCGGCAGTTCTTAAACATCTGGGGACATACGACGATGTATAGGTCATCGTCGAAGATTTCCGGCATTTCCGTGCTGAGCGTAAAATGCAAGCGGGTGCTTGAAAGTATGGCACCAATAGTCCGACCGACGTACACAGTGTGCGTTGTCGTGATGATTTTCACATTAGAGACGTTCTTTAGCGCGCCGGATTGGATAATGTCGTACATGCGGGCGCGATAATTGAAGGAAGTACTGCCGCTAATTTCTACCGAATACTGGGCGTACCACTGTTCAAATTTTGGACGAACATTCCCATTCTTTTTGAAAAGCATACGTCTAGCAATGCGACGCGGTTCCCCTGAAGCGTTTTTGAGTATGAGTTTTGCTAACCATTCCCGGGGCTTACCCTTCTTATGGAAGGCCAGCCGCGAGACAAATCCGGGGCGATAGTGCTTTTTGGAATTGATCGCCCGCTGGTTGATAACCGCGTTACAATGCCCTAATTCAGCATCTCGGTTCGCATCGTTCAGATTGACTAGATACTTGGAAAGTTTGTTAAGCACGGCGTTGTTGATGTTTAGATCGCGCACCCTTTCATAATATTCTGTTCTAAAAGCGTTGATTTCCCTGAATTTTTCGCCCATGGCCTCGCTCTTATAAAGATCGTACTCCATGAAGCTGCTGGGCGCGGCGCAGATACGGGCAAAATCGTCTGAAGCAAGGGCTACGTTGTAGAGCGCGTCAGCGAAGCCGGCGCGATGTCTGTTTTCGTCCTCCGCAAAGGTGAGAACGCCGCCTGAATTGCCCTCGGAGAAGATAGCGGAGCCGAACACGATCTTCTGTCCATACATAGAGACGTGGCTAAATGATTTTGAAAGCAAAGACAGAAATTCTGACTTGTAAAGTTCCTTGACATGAAAAACGTTCTTATAGTTGCGAGCGTCCGAGTAATTGCGCTTATCCGGGCTGGACATGAGCAGTAGACCGCCGGGGCGCAGAACACGACGGATTTCGGCAATCATTTCCTCGTGCTTGTCGTGGTGCTCTATTGTCTCAAAACTGACGACGACGTCGACAGAAGCATCTTCGAGCGGTATGTTTTCGGCACTACCTTGGCGAAATTCGACATTAACAGAAGAATATTTCTTGCTTGCGTGAGCCACGATCTCCTTGGCAATATCAACGCCTACAACCGTTTTTGCACAACGACCAAGGAGGTCGGATCCGTATCCTTGACCGCAGGCAATATCGAGCACATCACAACCAGCGGCAAATTCGAGGGCAAATATGTAACGATGAAAATGCTCAAGCATTATATTGCCATCAAGAGACGGGATAAAGCGTTCTCCAGTGAACGGAACGGAAGCAGAGTCTTGGAAATTCATGATATGCTTCCAGCTAATTAGGACTATTTTAGTATGAAATTCATTTATGTTGCGGCTTGTG
>Ga0209048_10006843_pt1 | contig 10610 bp, 8 predicted proteins | sample FrelakmetCRP12CR_FD_187146 | JGI IMG/M metagenome (GOLD analysis project Ga0209048, IMG submission 187146) | Freshwater lake sediment microbial communities from the University of Notre Dame, USA, for methane emissions studies - CRP12 CR (SPAdes)... | ecosystem: Environmental > Aquatic >... | reverse complement strand
TGGCTCGAATCGTCCTTCGGTTACTTGCCGACTTGGCCGGCCTGGTCGTGCTGTCGCTCAGAGGTCGGCGATCCGTCGAGGCGGAGAACCTCTTTCTCCGCCGGCAACTTGCGCTGTACCAGGAGCGCGGCGTCCAGCCGAGGCGCGTCGACGCCGCGACGCGGGTGTCGCTGGCGGTGCTTTCCCGGCTCTTCGATTGGCGCGACGCCCTGGTCGTGGTTCGCCCCGAGACCCTGATCCGCTGGCACCCGGCAGGCTGGCGCCTGTTCTGGCGCGTCAAGTCGAGACCGAGACCGCCGCCGATTCCGCTGGAGCTGCGCCAGCTGATCCGGCGCATGGCGACCGAGAACCCACTCTGGGGCGAAGAGCGGATCGCCAACGAATTGCTGCTCAAGCTCGGCCTGCGGGTCTCCCCGCGGACGGTGCGCAAGTACATGCCGAAGCGACCGCCGGGCCGCCCGCGCGGCGACCAGCGCTGGTCGACCTTCCTGCGCAATCACGCGCGCGCGATCGTTGCCTGTGACTTCTTCGTGGCGGTCACGGCGACCTTCCGACTGCTCTACGTGTTCGTGGTAATCGAGCACGGCAGCCGCCGATTGGTTCGCGTCGCAGTGACGGCGCACCCGAGCGCGGCGTGGACCTTACAGCAGCTGCGGGAGGTCGTTGGATTCGACCATGCCCGCCGGTACCTGATTCACGACCGGGACAGCATCTTCGCGAAGAGCCTGGACGAATCGATCAGGAATCTCGGCCTGAGCGTGCTCAAGTCGCCGCCGCACAGCCCGAGGGCCAACGCGATCTGCGAGCGGGTGATCGGCACGGCACGATTCGACGCGAGTGCCTGGACTGGTTGATACCGCGATCGGAGTCGCACCTGCGATCGATCGTGAGGTCATGGGTGGGTCATTACAACCACGGACGCCCGCACATGGCGCTCGGTCCAGGCGTGCCGGCCCCCCCATCGGCGGTCGTACCGTCCGCGACACAACCAACCCGCCATCGGATCGGCGGGCGCCTCGGGGTGCGCGCCAGATCGGTGCTGGGCGGCTTGCATCACGAGTATCTGCTTGCACCCGCGTCGGCGTGATCGGGTAATTGCGGAGCACAGCAGATTCTGTGCGAAGGCCTGGCCGAATTTCAGGGTCCAGCAGCGGACCGTTTCGTAGCTGGCCTCGATGCCGCGCTGCGCCAGGATCTCCTCGACGTCCCGGAAGCTGAGGAGTCTGCAACGATTCGAGGGGCAATCTATCGCTCGTATCTAGATCCGTCTCAGGCGACTAGCGAGTTTGCGGACCTCCCGTCGCGCCATCGGACAAGCCGGGTCTCTCTGGCTCCACTCGCGTTGCCTGAAAGACGACAAGCTTCCAGTGGCCGCCGTCCCTGACCCAGACACGAGTGTTGCGAACGTCGCCGCTGCATGGCTTCCCGTTGACAAGGGCCTTGACGGTGGCCAACGTGTGGACGACCGCCGTGTCTCCGTAGATGCGTATGTTGGCTTCCAGTGCAGCGATGGACTCGTACTTCGTCACGCCGGTCTTGAAGTTCTCGATCTCCTGCGTTCTCGTAGTCAGCTTTCCGTCGCCGTCGATGGCGACGTAATCATCGGCGTAGTATGTCTCCATGACGCTTGTGTCGCTCGTCAATGTGGCCTGCAGGACGTGCCTCTCAAGCGCCGTGATCTCTCGCTCGGCATTCTCGGCTGCGGTCTCGATGACCGGTGGGACGACTGCATGGCCTTGACCAGCAGCGAAGAGCATCAACGTCAGACTGAGCGACAAGATTAGATTTCTCATCGGGCTACTCCTCTCTATGTATGAGGAAGTGTGCTGCGCTGACGGCGAACCCAACCTTCTGCTCCGGCAGGCCTAATGTTTGTGGGCGCCCTGCGGTTCGACGATCGGATCGTCAAGTCGAAGTCGATAGCCGAGGCCCGACTCAGTTACTAGATAACGCGGCCGGCTTGGATCCGGTTCGAGCTTCTGCCGCAAGAACTTGATGTACGACCGTAGACCGCGTGCGTCGCTGACGCGTTCTGGACCCCATACCTCGCGAATCAGTTGCTTTTGCGTCACGATCATCCCGGCGCTCCTCGTCAGGCACTCCAGGAGTCTGTATTCGAGCGGTGTCAGGTGGACGGGACCGTCTGGACCGTCGGCGGTTCGGGCTGTCAGGTCAATCTTGATGGCGCCCAGCTCCACTGAAGGCAGAGTGTTCCCAACTCGCACGGTGCGCCGAAACGCCGCTCGGACGCGTGCGAGGAGTTCGGGCGCCCCGAACGGCTTGGTCACATAGTCATCGGCGCCGGCATCGAGCGCCTTCACTTTCTCACTCTCCATTGTTCGCGCTGTTAGAACCAGAATTGGCACCTGCGCAAACGTGCGAATTTCGCGTATGACGGACGTCCCATCCATATCAGGCAGCCCAAGGTCGACGAGGACGAGGTCAGGGCGGTGATTGCGCGCCTCTAGAATTCCGCGCTGCCCGGTACCGGCCTCGACCACGCGGTAATGCTGGGATTCGAGGAGCAGGCGCAGCATGCTGCGGAGCGCGTCATCATCTTCGATGACGAGGACAAGAAACATCGCCGTCGTCATCATTCTGGCTCCGTCAACGGCAGCACCACTGAGAAACGCGCGCCTCCGTCCGCTCGGTCGGCGGCGCTTATACGGCCGCCGTGGGCGTTCACGATGGCGCGGCAAATCGCAAGCCCGAGGCCGGCGCCGCCGGAGTTGCTCTCATCGCGGCCCCGCTCGAACCTGGCGAACAGGCGCTCCGGGTCACCCGGTGGGAGGCCGGGCCCATCGTCGTCAACGTTGAGCCGTACGGCGCCGTCCTCTGCCTCGCCGGAAATTCGAATCCGGGTCCCCGGCGGAGCATGCTTCGTGACGTTTTCGAGTAGGTTTACGAGCACCTGCGTGATGAGCGGGGCATCCACCCGGACTGCGGGAAGTTCATTGGGCAACTGCACGGCGACTGCGTAGTTCTCAAGACGCTCGCCGAGCCGACCAAGCGCCGTGCCGACCAGGTCGTCAAGTGTCTGCCAGTCACGGCGCAACTTTACTTCACCGGCTTCGAAGCGCATCAGGTCGAGTACGTTGGAGATGAGCTCGGACATCTCCCGCGCCTTGGTCGCTATCGATGCCACGAGCCGGGTCCGTGCGCCCGCATCGAGCGGCAACGTGGGGTCGTTGAGCGCGGTGCTCGCGCCGGTGATCACGGCCAGTGGCGTCCTCAGGTCGTGGGAGATCGACGCCAGCAGCGTAGTGCGAAGGCGCTCGGACGCCGTAGCCACGCGCGCGGCTTCGCTCTGCTCCGCGAGCAACGCACGCTCTAGGGCCACAGCGAGTTGGCCAGCGAACGTCTCGAGCAACCGGCGCTGTTCCGGCAGCAGGATGCGGCGCGGATTGGTCGGCAGTACGGCGAGCACGCCCAGAGTCTGCTCGGTGCCACGAATGGGCAGGTACAGAGCCTTAGCGCCGGCCAACGTATCGGTGCCTAGACCGGCGGACTCATTGTGGTCGAATACCCATTGCGCGACCGAGAGATCGGCCTGCCACGCGGCAGCCGGCACCAGGGGATCGGGCGAAGGGTTCAGCCTGCCACTGCGGTCAGGCAGCAGTACCCAGGCCCCACTCGCAAATACCTCCTCCACGTGGCGCACCGCCACAGCAGCCATGCTCGCGACGCCGCGAGTGCGGGACAGTTCCCGGCTCATCGCATACAGCGCTGCCGTGCGTCGCTCGCGGTGGCCCGCGATCCGCGTCTGCTGGCGTATGCTGGCTGTCAGGGTCGCGATGGCGAACGCGACGGTGAGCATGACCGCGAACGTCACAACGTACTGGAAATCCGTAACGGCGAAAGTTAGCCGCGGCGGCACGAAGAAGAAGTCGAAGGCGGCAACGTTCGCAACCGAGGTCAGGATGGCCGGACCCCGTCCGTAGCGCAGCCCGGCGAAGGCGGCGCCGAACAGGTACACCATGATCAGGTTTGTCAGCTCGAAGTGCGGGTACATCAGCCAGGCGATGGCAGTGGCCGCAAGCGTCGTGGCTAAGGCCCGCGCATAGCGTCCCCATGGGATCTCAGTCTTTGGGGGCGCCTCCGCGACCCGGCTGGCACGTGTCGCGCGGGCCGGGGCGGGCGCCGTCCCGGAGCCACCAGGGCCAATCGCAACGATGTCGATTGGGCCCGCCCGTCGCACCAACTCCGTGACGGTCGAGGGTCGGATGAGAGCCCGCCAGCCGCGCCGCTTGGGGGCGCCGACGACGATGCGCGTCGCTCTGCGAGTGCGCGCGTACTCGAGGATTGCCTCCGCCGCCGACGGCCCGTCAAGGGTGACCGTCTCAGCCCCCAGTGATTCCGCGAGACGCAGCACCTCGATCCGCCGGTTACGCTGTGCTTCCGAGAGCTTTAGCATTGACGGCGTCTCGACGTAGATCACCGTCCACTCGGCATCGAGCGCGTCGGCGAGCCGTTTGCCCGCGCGCACCAGCTGCTCGGCCTGTACGTCCGGGCCGGGCGCGACGATCAGGCGGTCACGAGCGACCCAAGGTCGCATGGCCGAATCGCTCGCCTCGAACGCACGCATGGCCGCATCGACGCGATCCGCGGTCTTGCGCAGCGCGATCTCGCGCAGTGCGGTCAGGTTCTCCTTGCGAAAGAACTTCTGGATGGCCGTCGCTACTTGGTCCGCGGTGTAAACCTTCCCCGTCCGAAGGCGCTCGAGCAGGTCGTCGGGCGGAAGATCGATCAGCTCGACCTCATCCGCGGACTCGAACACGCGGTCGGGAACGGTTTCCTGCTGACGCACGCCGGTGGCACTCGCCACCACGTCATTCAGGCTCTCGAGATGCTGGACGTTGACCGTCGTCCAGACGCTGATCCCGGCGTTCAGCAGTTCCTCGACGTCCTGCCAGCGCTTGCCATGGCGCGGTGCCGGAACACCATCGACCAAGTTGCTGTGGGCGAGCTCGTCGACCAGGAGCACGACCGGGTGGCGCGCGAGCGCCGCGTCGAGATTGAATTCATGACGCACGATGCCGCGGTAGTTGACGGCGAGGCTCGGCAGCCGCTCGAGGCCCTCCAGCAGGCGCTCGGTCTCAGCCCGGCCATGCGGCTCGACATATCCGACGACAATGTCGGTCCCGGTTGCCCGCGCAGTGCGGGCCGCCTCGAGCATCGCATAGGTCTTGCCAACCCCGGCCGAGGCCCCGAGAAAGATCCTCAGCTTGCCGCGGCGCGCCGTCTCCGCAGCCTTCTGCACCCGAGCGAGCAGCTGGTCGGGATCCGGCCGCGCATCGATGTCTGGTGATGTCGGCGCCATGCAGCAGTCCTCGTCGAACGTTGCGGCCAGTTGCGCGCCGCCACCGCTCAGTGCAGCCGATCGAGCGCGAGATTTAGCTCGAGCACGTTGATTCTGTGCTCCCCGATGAATCCGAGCAGGCGACCCTGCTGATGCGCCGCTATGAGTGCCTCTACCTGCGCACGCGGAATACCGCGCACCCGGGCCACCCGGCCCGCCTGGTAGCGCGCGCCCGCCGGGCTGATCTCGGGATCAAGGCCGCTGGCAGATGCCGTCACGAGTTCGACCGGGATCGGTTGGGTATTGCCCGGGTCCGCGTCCCGCAGGGCCTTGGCGTTCGCTTTGACCGCGTCGATCAACGCCGGATTCAAAGGCCCGAGGTTTGATCCCGAGGAAGAGACGCCGTTGTAGGGTTGGGGCGTCGTGGCGGAAGGTCTGCCCCAGAAATACTTCGCGTCCGAGAAGCTCTGCCCGATCAACGTCGAGCCGATGAGCTTGCCGTCGCTCGTAACCAGGCTCCCCGCGGCCTGGCGCGGAAAGGCCACCTGCGATATCCCGGTGATCGCCAGCGGGTAGACAATCCCGAGCAAGGCGGTCATCACAACGAGCAGGGTGACGGCGGGTCGAATGGTGCGTACAAACATGGTCCGTACTCCTTAGGCCCAGCCGGCGGCAGACAACAGCATGTCGATCAGCTTGATACCCGGGAACGGCACGATGATGCCGCCCAGCCCGTAGATCAGCAGATTGCGCCGCAGCAGCGGCCCAGCGCCGAGCGGCCGGTACTTGACGCCTTTGATGGCGAGCGGAATCAAGAGAACGATGATCAGGGCGTTGAAGATCACCGCCGACAGAATTGCCGAGTTCGGTGTCGCGAGGTGCATGATGTTGAGTGCACCGAGCTGCGGGTAGGTCATGGCAAAGGCCGCCGGAATGATCGCGAAGTACTTTGCGACGTCGTTTGCGATCGAGAACGTCGTGAGCGCCCCGCGCGTCATCAGCATCTGCTTGCCAGTCTCGACGATTTCGATGAGCTTGGTCGGATTCGAGTCGAGATCGACCATGTTGCCGGCTTCCTTGGCCGCCTGTGTGCCGGTGTTCATGGCGACCGCGACATCCGACTGTGCCAGTGCCGGCGCATCGTTGGTGCCGTCACCCGTCATGGCGACCAGACGGCCCTGTGCCTGATGCTCCCGGATCAGCTTGAGTTTGGCTTCCGGAGTGGCCTCGGCAAGAAAGTCGTCGACTCCCGCCTCGGCGGCAATGGCGGCCGCGGTCAGCGAATTGTCGCCGGTGATCATGATCGTCTTGATGCCCATGTGCCGAAGATCGGCAAATCGCTCCTTGATGCCGCCCTTGACGATATCCTTGAGCTCAATGACGCCAATCACGCGGCTGTCGTCGGTCACGACGAGCGGCGTGCTGCCCTGCCGCGCGACGCGCTGCACCGTCTCCTCGACTGCTGTCGGATAGCTCTGTTCGAGTTCTTTGACGTACTTGGCAATCGAATCCGGCGCCCCCTTGCGGACCTGTCGCGCACCCAGGTTGACTCCACTCATGCGCGTATGGGCCGAAAACGGCACGAACGTCGCACCTAGCGCATGAAGGTCCCGCTCGCGCAGGTTGAAGCGCTGCTTGGCGAGCACGACGATGCTGCGACCCTCCGGGGTCTCGTCGGCGAGTGAGGCGAGTTGGGCCGCGTCGGCCAGCTGCTGCTCCGTGAAACCCGGCGCCGGAATGAACGCCGCCGCCTGGCGGTTACCAAGCGTGATGGTCCCGGTCTTGTCGAGCAGCAGGACGTCGACGTCCCCGGCTGCTTCCACGGCGCGGCCCGAGGTGGCGATGACGTTCGCCTGCATCATGCGGCTCATGCCGGCCACACCGATCGCCGACAGCAGGCCGCCGATAGTCGTCGGAATGAGACAGACGAGCAGCGACACGAGCGCCGTAATGGTCACCGGGCTCCCGACCTTGCTAACCTCGACGCTGAACAGCGAGAACGGCAGCAGCGTGACGATCACGACCAGGAACACGAGGGTCAGAGCGACCAGAAGGATGGTCAGCGCTATCTCGTTGGGCGTCTTCTGCCGCTTGGCGGACTCGACCATGGAGATCATGCGGTCGAGGAAGGTCTCGCCCGGGTTGACTACGACTCGAACAATGATCCAGTCGGACAGGACCCTGGTACCACCCGTGACGGACGTGAAGTCGCCGCCTGACTCCCGAATGACGGGCGCGGACTCGCCGGTAATGGCGCTCTCATCGACGGAGGCGGCGCCCTCGATGACTTCGCCGTCGGCCGGGATCATGTCCTGGGCCTCGACCAGCACCACGTCGCCCTTGCGCAGGTCCTCGGCCTTGACGGGCGTCGTCTCCCGGCCGGCGCCCGATGGGTCCAGTAGCTTCTTCGCAAACACGGTCTGGCGCATGCTGCGTAACGACGCCGCCTGGGCGCGGCTGCGGCCCTCGGCCAGCGCCTCGGCGAAATTGGCGAACAGCACCGTGAACAGTAGCCAGACCGTGATGGCGAGGATGAAGCCCGCCGGGGCCTCGCCACGACCAGCAAGCGCCTGTGCATACAGGATGGCGGTGACGAATGTGCCAATGTAGACGACGAACATCACCGGATTGCGCCACTGGACGCGCGGGTCGAGCTTCTTCACGGACTCGATCAGCGCCGGGCCGAGCAGCTTGCGATCGAACAACGACAATTGTTCCCGTGCCATGTGAGTCTCTCTTACTTGGCTGCCGCGAGCATGAAGTGCTCGACCACAGGTCCCAGCGCCAATGCCGGGACGTACGTCAGGACGCCGATCAGAAGCACGGAGCCGATGAGCAATGCGACGAACAGCGGGCCGTGCGTGGGCATCGTGCCGTCGGTGATCGGAACGCGCTTCTTCATCGCCAACGAGCCCGCAATCGCGAGTGCCGCCACGATCGGCCAGAAACGCGCGATGAACATCGCCAGGCCCGTCGCTACGTTGTAGAAGACGGTGTTCGCCGACAGCCCAGCGAACGCGCTGCCGTTGTTGTTGGCGGCCGAGGAGAACGCGTAGAGAATCTCGCTGAAGCCATGCGGGCCCGGATTGGCGACGCCGGCCTTGCCGGCGACCGTCATGACGGCGACCGCCGTACCGATCAGCACGACGAAAGGCGTCGTGAGGATGAAGACGGAGGCCAGCTTCATCTCGAACGCCTCGATTTTCTTGCCGATGTACTCCGGGGTCCGACCGATCATCAGCCCGGCAATGAAGACGCCCAGGATAGCGAACATGAGTATCGTGTACATGCCGGTCCCGACACCGCCCGGCGCGAGTTCGCCAAGCTGGATGAGGAACAACGGCACGAAGCCACCCAGCGGAGTCATCGAATCGTGCATCGTGTTCACAGCACCGCAGGAGGTCGCGGTGGTCACCGCCGCGAACAGCGCGGAGGCGGCGATGCCGAAGCGGGTCTCCTTGCCCTCCATGTTGCCGCCCGGCTGGAGAGCACTCGCGATCTGGTCAATGCCCTGCTTGGCGACAAGGGGGTTGCCATTCTGTTCGCTGTAGAACGCCACCATCGTCAGCGAGACGAAGAGGATGAGCATGGCGATCAGGATCACCCAGCCTTGTCGGGTATCGCCGACCATCCTGCCGAACGTATACGTGAGGGCGAATGGGATGACGAAGATCGCCAGCATCTCTAGCAGGTTCGTCAGGGGCGTCGGATTCTCATAAGGATGAGCCGAGTTCGCGTTGTAGAACCCGCCGCCGTTGGTGCCGAGTTCCTTGATGGACTCCTGCGATGCGACCGGGCCCATCGGCAGCGTTTGTGTCTGCGTCGTCGCGGTCTCGGTCACCGGATTGCCGGCGGCGTCCTTCAGCGGATTGCCGGCGCCGTCGATCTTCGGATTCTGGTAGGTGGTCTTCTCGACCGTAGTAGCGTCTTTGTAGCCGTCGAAGTTCTGGATGACGCCCTGACTGACGAGCACGAGTGCGAGTACGGCGGCGAGCGGCAGCAGCACGTATAGCGTGGCACGCGTCATGTCCACCCAGAAGTTGCCGATGGTCTGGGCGGTGTGCCGGGCGAAGCCCCGGATCAGCGCAATGGCGACCACGAGTCCCGTCGCAGCTGACAGGAAGTTCTGTACGGCGAGGCCGGCCATCTGCACCAGATAGCCCATCGTCGACTCGCCGGAGTAGCCCTGCCAGTTGGTGTTGGTGATGAAACTGACGGCAGTGTTGAACGACGAGTCCGGGCTGACCGCCGCGAGCTTCTGCGGGTTAAGGGGCAGGAAGAGCTGCAAACGTTGCAAGGCGTAGACGATGACCGCGCCGAGCACGTTGAAGAGCAGCAAGGCGATGGCGTATTGCTTCCAGGGCATTTCCGCGGCGGGATCGACCCCGCAAAGGCGATACAGCAATCCCTCGAACCGGCCGCCGATGCGCAGGGCAAAGTTGGGTCGGCCCTCCATGACGTCGGCGATATAGCCGCCGAGCGGCTTGACGCACAGAACGACGAGGGCGAGGAAGACGATCAGCAGCAGCAGAAACAAGGCATGCGCGTTCATCAGAATCGCTCCGCCTTCAGGAGGGCATACAGCAGGTAGGCGAACAGGAACAGGGCGAGCAGCCCCGAAAGCCAGTACATGCCGCTCATGACGGCTCACCAAGGCGGCCGAGCGCCCACACGAGGCCGTGGGTCACCAGATACAGGGCGACGAGAATCAGCAGATAGACAGCGTCCATGGCTGCGGCCTCCGGAAGGGGTGCGTAGTTACGATAGCGACGCGCGTGTGAAAAAGTTGCGAAAAAACGATCCACTGCGGGGTGGCGCTCTGGGATCTCAGGCTAGACGGCTGCGGTGGGCGCGGGATGTGTATATGCCGACGCAGGCTCTCGGGCGGACCTTTGAGGAATGCTGTGGCCGACGCGCGTCAGACCAAGGCGTATTGCGAAGCCTTGTGTCGCGCGCGGCGAACTGCTTACCAAGCCTGCCAGCGTGCGATTGTCATCACCGCGGCCGGCCACACCCCGGGGCATGACTGACGGCTAGGGCGCCGGGACCCCGCGGAGGCTCGGTTCGGCCCGCCGGTTCGGAAACAGTTCGGCCGCGGCGCGCGCAAGCCGTTGAACCCGATCGGCCCCCGGAATTTCAGTTCAGGCTTTCCGACCTCCGGTTCGGGATACGCTCGGTCGGGCGGGGCGGTTCGGTCGGCGGGCGGAAAAAGCGTTACCGGCCTTCGGCTTGCCCGCGCCGGACCCGGGGGCTCCGCCGTACTGAAAATCCGCGTGTCGGTGGCGAATTCGTAGCCAGGCGGCGATCGGGA
>Ga0209048_10006842_pt1 | contig 10610 bp, 10 predicted proteins | sample FrelakmetCRP12CR_FD_187146 | JGI IMG/M metagenome (GOLD analysis project Ga0209048, IMG submission 187146) | Freshwater lake sediment microbial communities from the University of Notre Dame, USA, for methane emissions studies - CRP12 CR (SPAdes)... | ecosystem: Environmental > Aquatic >... | reverse complement strand
GATAGCCGCGAGCACATGAGCAAGCATGGACCGGCCGGCGACCTCGTGCAGAACCTTTGGGCGCCGAGAGTTCATGCGCGTCCCTTCGCCGGCCGCGAGAACGACGGCAAGCGCTTTGCGAGGTGCGGTTGCAGAATCGGGCATTTTCAGCGCCTGCCTTGGTACGGGACGGCCTGGCGCGGAGGCCGCGCCTTCGCCGAGGTTCTGGCAGATTCGAACGCCTCCCGGCAAGCGCCGCGCCAATAACGGAAAAACGTCGCGCCCAGGACATAAGAAAAGCGTTCCCCGCATAACATTTTAAGATATACAGGCGTCGCCTATCGCATATTGCGCGCGCCCTATCCTCGGTGCTTCGGTTGCTTATGTTTGAACGCAGAGACGTGCTGAAAGCCGCGGCCGGCGCAATCGCCGCGCAAATGACCCCTTCCTTCGCCTTCGCGCAGCAACAACAAAAAGCTCCGGCCCAGCCTCCGCCGTCCTTCTCGCGCGATTTTGTGCTTGATCTGGCCCGAAACGTAGCGGCTCGGCCGTTCGCTCCGGCTTCCATGGATTTGCGGGATCCCTTCGCCAACCTGACCTATGAACAATATGTCGGAATAAAGACCAAGCCCGACGCGGCCCTGTGGAGCGGCGAAAATAGAGGCTTCTTGCTGGAGCCGTTACACAGGGGCTTTATTTTCGCGGCTCCCGTCGAAATTTACATCGTCGAAAACCAGACGATGCAGAGACTGACCTACGACGTTGGCAAATTCGACTATGGCTCCTTGAAAATCACGGAAAAACCCGCGGACATTGGATTTTCCGGATTTCGCATTCTTGCGCCGCAAAAGGACGGAGCCGCGCCGGAAGTCGCGATCTTTCAGGGGGCGAGCTTCTATCGCGCGGCGGCGCGCGGTCAGCGTCTCGGCGTAACGGCGCGCGGCCTTTCCATCCGCACCGCCGACCCTCATGGGGAGGAATTTCCCGCTTTTCGCATTTTCTGGATCGAAAAACCGGCCGTCGGCGAAAATATGCTCGTAATCCACGCTCTCCTGGATTCGGCAAGCGTTACGGGCGCCTATCGGTTCACGTTGCGTCTGGGGGAAGCCACTATCGTCGACACCGAGATGACCCTTTTCCCCCGCGCCGCCGTCGACCACTATGGCGTCGCGGGCTTCTCGGCGTCGAGCTTTTTCACGCCGCTCGACCACAGGCGCACGGACGACGTCAGACCGATGGCCGCCGAGACCAATGGGTTGCAGATGCTCACGGGCAAGGACGAGTGGCTGTGGCGCCCGGTCTCTAATCGCGAGACGCTACAAATTTCGGCCTTTGTGGATGCAAATCCAAAGGGATTCGGCTTTCTTTTGCGCGAGCGCGACATTGCGGACTATCAGGACGACGATCAGCACTGGGAGCAGCGGCCCTCCTTATGGGTCGAGCCGCTCGGCGATTGGGGCGAAGGCACGGTGCAGCTGGTGGAGGTGCCCTCCGAATCCGAGATAAACGAAAATTTGTTTGCTTACTGGCGTCCCAAACAGGCCCTTGCGGCCGGCAAAAGCTCCTCCTTCGCCTATCGTGAGTTCTGGTGTTGGACGCCGCCCGTGCGCCCTCCGCTTGCGACGGCTGAAGACGCACGCGGCGGACGGTCTCCGCTTGGGGCGAAACTTCGTCGTTTTGTGGTCATTTTTTCGGGCGAGATATTGTCTAACCCACAACGGACGGCGAACCTCAAGGCCGCCTTGACGACCTCTCCCGGATCAGCGACGAACGTACGCACGTTTCTCGATCCGCAGGCTAAAACATGTCGCGTCGTTTTCGACGTCGATCCAGCGGGCGAAACCTTCTGCGAACTCCGGCTCGTCCTCCAGTCGGGCGACGATCCAATCAGCGAGACATGGCTTTATCGATGGACGCCGTAACACTTTCGCCCATGGCCCATCACAGGACCAGCGCGGCCGCCGCGCCGGACGCCGGCGTAGCCTCTCCCGTTCCCGTCGAAAACCGGCTCCCGATGCCGGCTCAAGCTCTGTTCAAATTCGACCCGCACTCGGTCCGGCGCCCACTCGCGCCGCAGCTTGCATATACGCCGTGGCTTTCTAGGCTTGTGACGTTCGGCGGCGGTTTCGCCCTGACGCTTTATGGCGGCTACGAGATGTACAAGGTCGTCGACGTCGGCGGCGTCACCACCTTGAAATGGGCCTTGCTTGCTCTCTTCGTGCTGAACTTCTCCTGGATCGCCCTATCCTTTGCAAGCTGCGTCGTGGGATTCGTCGCGCTGCTCTTCCGGCGCAGACCGCCGCCGAGGCCGACGCAACTCTCCGCCAAAACGGCCGTCGTCATGCCTATTTATAACGAAGCGCCGAGCCGGGTCTTCGCCGCATTGCAGGCGATATACGAGGATCTGGACGCGACGGGACTTGGAGCTCATTTCGACTGGTTTTTCCTTTCCGACACAACCAATCCGGACATTTGGATCGCAGAGGAGCGGGCGTTCGTCGCCATCCGCCGCCGTTTAGGGCCGAAAGCGCGAATTTACTATCGGCGCCGTGAAAAGAATACGAGCCGCAAGGCCGGAAATATCACTGAATTTGTCTCCCGCTGGGGCGGATCTTACGAGCATATGGTCGTGCTCGACGCCGACAGTCTCATGACCGGCTCGACCATCGTGCGCCTGACTGCCGCGATGGAGGCGGACCCGGACGCCGGCATCATCCAGACGCTGCCGCTCATCATCAACCGCAACACCCTGTTTGCCCGCGTGCAGCAGTTCGCCGCGCGCATTTATGGTCCGGTGATCGCCGCCGGGCTTTCCGCATGGATGGGGCGCGATGGCAACTATTGGGGCCATAACGCCATCATTCGCACCAAGGCTTTCGCGCATCACTGCGGGCTGCCGGACTTGCGCGGTCGACCGCCCTTCGGCGGCCATATCATGAGCCACGATTTCGTCGAGGCGGCGTTGATGTTGCGCGCCGGATACGCCGTTTACATGATGCCGACGCTTGGCGGCTCCTATGAAGAAAGTCCGCCTTCGCTCATCGATCTTTCGATCAGGGACCGGCGATGGTGTCAGGGCAATCTCCAGCATTCGCGCGTGCTCGTGGCCAAAGGCTTCCACCTCGCGTCATGCCAGCATTTCCTCACAGGCATTTTCGGCTATCTGACCTCGCCTCTGTGGCTCCTGCAATTGCTGGTCGGCATCGCGCTCGTCTTCCAGGCGAGTTACTTTCGCCCGGAATATTTCACCACCCAGTTCACGCTCTTCCCCATATGGCCCCGGTTCGACGCGGAGCGGTCGCTCGAACTTTTCGCGCTCACCATGAGCATTCTGCTGGCTCCGAAACTCTTCGGCCTTTTTATCGCGATCCTCGACGGCGACACCCGGCGCGGCTCCGGCGGCGTTTTTATGCTGCTCGTTTCGACCTTGTTCGAAGCTCTCATGTCGGCTTTGCTTGCGCCCATCATGATGCTCATTCAGACCGGCCATGTGCTGCACATATTGTTCGGCTTCGACACCGGGTGGGACCCGCAGCGGCGAGACGACGGCTCCGTTCCCTTCAACGCCATCGTGCGCCGGCATCGCTCGCATGTGGCGCTCGGCGTGCTGACGCTCGTCGCGGGCTTGCTCATTTCGACCTCGCTGGTCGCATGGATGTCGCCGACGATCGCCGGCCTCATACTCGCAATCGTGATCTCCTGGGCGACGAGCCAGCGCTGGCTCGGCCTGATGTTCCGCCGCGCCGGCGTGCTGGTGACGCCCGAGGAAACCACCACGCCGCGCATAGCCCGCCGCGCGCGACATCTCACCCGCGTATTTGCGCGCGCCAAAGAGGACGACGTCAACGGTCTCCTCGCCATTCACGCCGATCCCGAATTGCGCGCGTTGCACGAAGCATGGCTTCCATTGCGCAAACCGCGTCAGCGTGGACAAATCACCGCTGACCGCGCCGTCGCCGAAGCGAAATTGGCCGACGCCGAAACCATCGAGGACGCGGTCGAATGGCTCAATCGAGGCGAACGCATGGTCGCACTGAGCGACCGCGCCCTAATATCCATGGTCTCGCGCCTGCCGCACCGAGTGACGGCGCAGCCGGAAAATGACGCGCTCGAGGCGGCCCGGCTTGCGAGCTGAGGCGGCTTCCCGCGTGGGCGCGCCGCGATGAGCGTGGTCTATAAGATCGTCCCAGCAGGGCTCTGGCGCGAGGCGCGCGCGAGCGGCGTCTTTCGCGGAGCTGCTGTTGATCTCGCCGACGGCTTCATTCATTTTTCCAGCGCCGCCCAAGTCGAAGAAACGGCGCGGCGTCATTTTACGGGTCAGCACGATCTGCTGCTTGTCGCGGTCGATGCGGCGCGTCTCGCGCCGGCGTTGAAATGGGAGTCCTCGCGCGGCGGCGATCTCTTCCCGCATCTCTACGGCGCGCTGCCTTTCGCGGCCGTGCTTCGCGAGGACGCATTGCCCCTGAACGCCGACGGGCGTCACGATTTCACGGGCCTGCTGCAATGATTGGCAAGGCGGTGACCGCGCTGCTACGGCTTCTCGACGCCGAGAGCGCGCATCGCGCGACCATCGCCGCTCTGAAGTTGCTTCCGCCACTCGGAGCGCGAGCGCCCGACGATCCGCGGCTCTCCGTCTCAGCCTTCGGACTCGATTTTCCGAACCCTGTTGGACTCGCCGCCGGTTTCGACAAGAACGCGGATGTTCCCGAGGCCATGCGGGCGCTCGGCTTCGGTTTTGTCGAGGTCGGAACGCTGACGCCGCACGCGCAGCCGGGCAATCCGCGTCCGCGCGCCTTCCGGCTGCTGGAGGACCGCGCCGTCGTCAATCGCTACGGCTTCAACAATGACGGCCATGCGAGCGCTCTCAGGCGCCTTTCCGCGAGGAGGCTAAAAGGAATCGTCGGCGTCAATATTGGCGCCAACAAGGATTCCCCGGACCGTATCGCAGATTATGTGAAAGGCGTCGAAACATTCGCCGATGTCGCAAGCTATTTCACGATCAATGTGAGCTCGCCCAACACGCCAGGACTGCGCGATCTGCAGGAGCCGGACGCGTTGCTCGAACTCTTGGCGCGCGTGCTGGAAGCGCGTGAGCGCGCGACGGCTCGCCGTCCGGTCTTGCTGAAGATCGCGCCGGACCTCACGCTCGATCAGCTCGACGGCATTGTGCGAGTTGCGCGCGACGCTCATATCGACGGCATGGTCGTCTCTAACACCACGATCTCGCGGCCTGCGACGCTGCGCTCGCCTCTCGCGAGTGAAAGCGGCGGGCTCTCCGGCGCGCCATTGTTTTCACTTTCGACACGCGTTCTCGCGCAAACATTTTTACGCGTCGAAGGCCAGTTTCCGCTTATCGGAGTGGGCGGAATCGATGGGCCGGACGCCGCCTTCGCGAAGCTCGAAGCAGGCGCGACGCTGGTGCAGCTCTATTCTGCTCTCGTGTACGAAGGCCCCGCGCTTATTGCGCGCATCAAGCGCGGTTTGGTCGAGGCGTTTGCGGAGCGTCCCCTGTCGGTCGCCATCGGCGCGAACGCGAAGGAAATTGCACGCCAGGGCTGACGCGTTAAATCTTTCTGCCGAACACAGAGACCGCGCGCGCGGACGCAACACGCGTGGCGACGTAATCCAAATCCCTGACGAAAAGCGCATTGAGTGCGCCGTGCGGCCTGCCTTCCTGCGTCAAGGCGCGATGAAGGGAATCATAACGGGCTTCCACGAAACCGGCGTCGGCGAGCATTGCCCCGCTCGCCTCGGTAACCGTCTTAATGATGATGGCCCTCAGACTCTCGCGGCGAAGGGTTTGCGCCACGCCGCGCAAGACCCGCTCTTCAAAGCCTTCGACATCGATTTTCATCGTGACTGGCTGCGCCGCGCCGATTTCCGCGTCAAGCGTCGCGGGCGGCACACGCTGCGTAGCGTCGTCATCGTCGCTCGCAATTCTATTCATCGCATCACGACCGACCGTGAAAGCGACCTCTCCGCAGCGTTCGCCCAGCGCGCAGCGTTGTATCGCGACTCGCCTGTCGAGAGCATTGATCGCAACGTTGCGCGCAAGACGGCGTGCGCTTTCCGGGTCCGGTTCAAAGGCGACGCAATCTGCGCCGCAGACGCCCGCCGCCAATACGGTATAGCTGCCGATATTGGCGCCAATATCGAGAAACAGATCACCCTCGCGCAGTAAATGCAGCAGAAATCCCATTTCCTCGAACTCGTGCAAGCCGGCATAAAGATTGCCCATGGCGCCGCTCATGCCGCGGCTTACCGCGAGATTCTGCCCCTCGATCCATGGCGAAATGATCTCGGAACGAAAGCGGCTACGGATTTGCCAAGACATAAAGCGCGCCCAGGCGAGAGCCTGCGCGTCGCGCGTGAGTGGATGCGTCCGCCTGACTGTGACCGTAACGTCGCCCGGCGGCAAGCTGGTGCGCCGCGCTGGTCATACACTGACGATTTTGCGCAAAGCGACGGATGGTCGCTGGGTTCTGGCGCGCGACGCCAATATGCTTAGCTAGCCTCAGCCCAGAAGAGCAATGCGGTCGCCTTCCCTGCGACAGCGCGCGATGCTATGCGAAAGCGCATCCAACAAGAGGGAAAACCATGAGCGACATTTGGCTAGCGACGGGCGAAGCGACGGTTCTTGCGGCGGAGGGTCAATATACCGACGCCATGCCGGAGGTGCTGATCGGCAACATCGAGGGCCCTGTGGGGCACGCCTTCGCCTCTATGGCGGGACAGGTCGCCGGCCATCCGCGCATGTTCGTCATTCGCGACCTCAATCAGCAGGTTCGCCCGGCGACGATGATGACCACCAAAATGACGGTGAAGTCTGAAGCCTACGTCGAACTTCTTGGCGGCATCGTGCAGGCCGCGACGGGCGACGCCATCGTCGATTGCGTGGCGCAGGGAATCATCCCCAAGGATCAGGCAAACGATCTTTGCATGATCATCATGGTGTGGCTCGATCCGCGCTGCGCGAGCGACGAAAATCTCGACAAGAAAGACCTCTATCGCACCAATTACGAAGCGACGAAGCTTGCGATCACGCGTGCGATCAGAGGCGAGCCGAACATCGACGAGCTCATCAAAAATCGCAAAACGGTGACGCATTACGCCATGGAAGGCGTTTTCGACGACTAACCCTCCTCGTCGCGAACCCGGACGACGAGCCCTTCCTGAAACCAGCTGGCGAGCATCTGCGCGAGACGCTCCGGCGTGAGCGCCTCGCCTTGCTGAAACGCCGCCATCTGGCAGATTTTGCCAAAGGCGCTCCCTGCGCGCGCTTCGTTCAGCGCAAGATATTCGTCAGCCTCGATCTGCCGATAGACCGGCTCCGCGTCCGAGCGCCATACCGCCGCGAACTCCGCGCCGGACTGCGGAGGCGGCGGCTCATGCGGCTCTTCGGCGGACAGCGCTTCATAGGCGTCGACCGTCCCAGCTTCGAGCTGAAACAGAGTGAGGCTTGGATGCAGCGAAAAAGAAAGATCGGGCCATCGCTCCGGCGCAAAGGCGGCCAGCGATTCTATCGGCAAGGACTCTGCGTCGGCTGCGTCAAATGCGTCCGTCAGCGCGCGCTCGAAACGCGCCAGCGAAACCGCACGCGCATTGTCTTTCCAGGGCGCGCTTCCCGCCATGAAATCCGGCAGTGCGGTCGAATACCAGCGCGCGTTGCGATGGCGCGGCGGATTTGCGGCGACATAGTCTTCGACAAGTTCGTGAAATGCGTCTTCGCCCAGGAGAAGCCGTAGCGTCGGATAGTCCTCGTTTAAGAATTCATCGAGCCGAAGGCGATAGGCGTTGACATAGACGCCGTACAGCGTTTCCCGCCTTTCGCGCTGCGACGGCTTGATCGCCGGCAGCACGTCCGCGCCCTCCTCATCGCCAGAGAGCACGCCGGCCTGAAACAGCGACTGAAGTTCGGCGAGCTTCATGCGGCGCCGCGCGCTCTTTCGGCTACGATTTTCGCATCTATGGCGCGCATACGCGCCAATTCGTCCAGCAGTTCGGAGAAAGGCGGAAAATTGTCGTCGCGCTCGATCATCGCCGAGACGTTCCCGAAGCGGCGGCGCGCTTGCTCGTACAAAGTCCATACTTCTTCGCAGACCGGCTGATCATGCGTGTCGATGCGGTGAGTTTCGTTATCGGTGTGGCCGGCCATATGGAACTGCACGACGCGCTCGACGGGCACGGAGTCGATGAAGCGCGCGGCGTCGAAGCCATGGTTGAAACCGGAGACGAAGACGTTGTTGACGTCGAGCAGAAGCAAGCAGTCCGCGCGTTTGGCCATTTCCGCGACGAATGTCCATTCGTCCATCTCGGACTGCTCGAAAGAAACGTAGGTGGAAGCGTTTTCGACGACGAGACGGCGCTTCAGAAAGTCCTGCACGCGCGAAATGCGATCAACCACATGATCGAGCGATTCTTTCGTGTAAGGGATCGGCAGAAGATCGTGCAGATTGATCCCATGCACGCCGGTCCAGGCGACATGATCGGAGATCCAGGCCGGCTCGATGCGCGCGGCGAGTTCCTTCAAATGACGCAGATAATCGAAATCGAGCGGATCAGTGGAGGCGAGCGACATCGACACGCCATGCATGACGATCGGATAATCGGCGCGGAAACGCTCCAGCATGGCGAGCGGTCGCCCGCCCGGGATCATGTAATTCTCGGAGATGACTTCAAACCAGTCGACGGGCGGGCGCGTCGCGAGAATTTCGTCGTAATAGACGGGGCGCAGACCGAGGCCGCACCCAAGCGGCGCAGGTTTTTCCATCACTCATCCTCCGGCGGGGTCGCGCCCTCCGAGTCGAACTGCGGCCGCCCCTCTCGGGAACGGCCGCACGCGCATCAGTCGACGACCGTGCCGCCCTTCTTTTCGCAGGCTTTCGCCGATTTGGCGGAAACCCAGCCCTCCCCTTTGCAGGTGTTCATTCCTTTACAGCTGTTGTTGGCGGTCTTGCATTCGCTTTTGCCCTTGCAGCTGTTGATGCCGGAGCAGTGCACCTTAGCCCCTTTGGCCGCGGCGGGCGTGGCGACTGCGCCCGAAAGCGCTAGGGAAATCGCCGCAGCGGCGAGGGCGGAGCCCGACAAAGCTGTAATCTTCATGTTTCAACTCCCTGCGTGAATGCGCTCGCGCGCGGAGGCGGACCAAATGGCGGGTCTGCCGAAGAAAATTCGTTCGTAAGTCTGTATCGGTTACATATACGAGAGAAAAAGTCTCGCCGAACTGGATGTTTCAGGTCCCGGGAAGGGCAGCCCGCGCCGTCCTTCCCATGATCAAGACATTATTTGGATTTGCAGCGGTTCTTATTGTGGCAGCTGTTCTTGCTGCACTTCATTTTGGTGTGACATTTCATCTTGGCGCCACACTTCATCTTGCCGCCGCAGTGCATTTTCTTGCCGCCGCAATGCATCTTCCCATAGTGATGCTTGTGGCTGGCGGCGGCCGGCGTCACAGCGGCGCCGTTCAAGGCCAGAGCCACGGCGGCAGCGGCCAAAGCAGAACCAGAAATAATCTTGGCTTTCATCGACTTTCCCCTTCTATGAGCTCCAACAGGAGCGCGATAGACGCCTTTAAAGCTAAGGCGCCTATTTCCCGAAGACCAACATGGACGGCTATTTTTTTCTATACCTTTGCAATTTAAGGACATTAATATTGCTCAAACTGGGTATCTCCTTCACTCACGTTGCCTCTAGGGCTTGCGTTGGGTCGCTGGGTGCAATGATTTGACGATACGGCGCCGGTCCCACGGCGACGGCTTGCTGAGCGAGGCGATGGAAGAGCAGCCCGCGAGCTTGAGACCGCCGGCGATTGAAGCGGAAGGTGAATTCGTCGAGATAATAGTCGAGGTGCTGGCGCTGGACGCCGCCCTGATGCGTTCCCATCAGCCATCGCTTCAGCAGGGAGGCGACCGTGTGAACGCGCGGCATGACCACATGCGCCGGATCGGAACCGCGGTCTATGACGGTGGCTCGATGCTGATAGCCCAGCGTAGGCAAGCGAGCATACCCGCGCCAGCCATCGGTGTGGATGGTCGATCTGGGCATGGCGACGTCTTGAACAAAGGAGATCAGACTGTTCGCGGAAACGTCCGCGACGCGGCGCAGCCGAATGCGTCCAACGCCACGACCGCTTTTCTCCGCAGCGACGACGACAATGGCTTTGTCTTCGGTCTCACGTCCACGCTTCCTCTGTTCCGGGCCGCCAACGTAGGTTTCGTCAATCTCGATCTCGCCGCTGAGACGATCACGGCCGGGGCGGACCATCGCGCGCCGCAGCTTATGCAGCCATGTCCAGGCTGTCTCGTAGCTGCCCAGGCCGAGCACGCGCTGCAGGCCCAGCGCGCTGACGCCGTGCTTCTGGCTGGTGACGAACCACATGGCGAGAAACCACATCCGCAGCGGCTTGCGCGTGTCCTGCAAGACAGTCCCGGCCGTCAGCGACGCTTGCCCGTCGCAGGCGCGACAGCGCAGCAGGTTGCGCGACATCTCCCACGGCTCACCGGGCGCCGCGCAGTGCGGGCAGACAAAGCCATCCGGCCACCGAAGCCGCCGAAGATAAGCCCGACACGCCGTCTCGCTGGCGAACCACGCGTCGAACTCCTGAAACGTTCGAGGGTAATCAACCCCGCCCA
>Ga0209048_10006841_pt1 | contig 10611 bp, 14 predicted proteins | sample FrelakmetCRP12CR_FD_187146 | JGI IMG/M metagenome (GOLD analysis project Ga0209048, IMG submission 187146) | Freshwater lake sediment microbial communities from the University of Notre Dame, USA, for methane emissions studies - CRP12 CR (SPAdes)... | ecosystem: Environmental > Aquatic >... | reverse complement strand
GGCAACGGCTGCATCAGACCCTCGGCTACGTCAGTCCGGTGCGGTTTGAAGCCTCGCGTGTACCTTAACTCGGTGTCCATGAAATCGGGGGTAGCTCAGCCTGTCCCCTTTTCTTTGCCTTAAGCTTGAGCAACTAAACAGTTCGCGTTATATATTCCCGCCATGGCGTGGTATGAAGATCTCTCGAACTTGGGCGACTCACCCTATGAGGAGAACAATTACTTTCGAGTGTGGCACCCGTCGCTACTCCGGGCTGTTGGATGGCTGGAGCGTGGCCAGCCGTATCCTCGCGGGACTGTTGATCATCAAGTTGTCACTAAGCTGACCGAGCTGCTCAAAGATGCTTGGCAACCTGTTATTTTCATGGGCGGGCACGATTGCGACCTCTGTTTAAACGATGGAAAGTATGGGTATAGAAACCTGTTCATTCCCGGTGATGAATCCCTTTTTGTCTCCCCGGAGTTAATCCTTCACTACATTACGGGACACGACTATTCTCCCCTCGGCGAGTTTTGTAAGGCGGTATTGGCTTGTCCGCTGATGGGTTCCACAAAGTATATGGAAGCTGCTGAGCCACTGTGGAGGCGGGCAAAAACGAAATAATTGGACGTCAACTCTGGAGGGCGTGGCGGCTGCTGGGGGGTGAAACCTGCGCCTCTTAAGTCTTCTGTGGTCGTACGCTCTGATGCAGCTCCTCCTGTGTACGTTGCAGGCTCTTCACAAAACCGGTAAGCGCCTCGCTTTTGTCAGGCTGGCGTTCCGCAATGATTTCTGCCATAGCCCGTGCGCCAATTAGCCCATTAATAATGTCGGGTAAGGAAGATGGAAATGAAGTCTGCTCAAACGAACTCATCAATTCCTGTTTGATCCTTCGAATGTCTTGAGAGAAACGAGCGATAGCAGCAACATGCTCGGGTCGGTGCTGTGCAAAATTTTCAGCATGGTCGATGGAGGATAAAAGGCAAGAACAAATGTCCGATAGCGAGGGTCTATCGTTGGGTGAATTCATGAAACCCTCCTTTGCCTCAGTAGCTCCACGATCTTTCGGAATATCCACATCGCGGGCATGTACGCACGAATGGTGGGGGCACAAAAAAATAGACGAATCCCCAAGAAACGCCACCTCCGGATTGCTCCATCATGGCTCCGCATCGGGGACATTTCAATGCGTCATCTAAGGAATTGAGAAAGGGGCTAGGGTGTTCGGAACCAAAGAAGAGGAGACCGACAACAATTACTGAGAAAATGATTGAACCGATCACATAAATCTCTGTGATCATGGCTTGAATCCTCCCCCTTCTCCCTAATAGCTAGGAACGCAACTGGCATGCCGTTCGAGGGGCGATCTGAGAGCGAAGGAATAACAACGAGAACAGCGAATTGTGCCCTGCAGAAAAATTGTTTGGATGAATCAGATCGTCTTCGGAGAATCTAAATCGATCCTACGGCAATAAGCGCAGACATTCTACTTCTCCAAAGTGGCCGGGGTCTATCGCGGTGTGAGGTGTGATGACCGGTGAAGGGGCGGGGAGGCGAGGAACGAGTCGGCCCGCCACGCGCCGAGAAATGTCGACAACCGTCTATTCGGTGCAGGGTCTATCTTGTCTCTCTCGTCGCACGAACCAGACAGACCAAATAGCCAGTGGGACCAGATAGACGAGATCCCCGCCACGCGCTGCTAAATGGAGCCTGCGCCTTGCTTGTCAACGCCCAATCAATTTCTTCCACCATGTGGTCTGCCTGGGCTTGGAATTGGTGGTCGTGAGCACCTCAAATGCGTTCTTGGAAAGTCCAGGGAAATCCTGGTCGTGACGGTAACCGGTTAGGGAATATGCCAATTCCAGGGGAATTTCGAAGATGGAATCCACATCAGCCTGCTTGCCACCGGCTGCAACCTGTTCATTACGCAGTCGGTCACGAATTGCAGGGTATGAGGCCGGTGGTTCTCCCTGAGTCTCCAGGTGCTCAGCACCAATCTGAGCGTCATGGGAAACCGACCAAACTCGCCGACCATCTCGCCAACAAGTGGCAAGACTGTACATGACGTGTTCCTCAACGTAGCAGATCACAATTTCTCCGAGCGCAGAAACTCTGGCCATGACGGCATCGTCTGTGAGTCGGAGACCATCGCGCTGAGACACGAATAAGTACCAGCCTCCGGGTAACGCAGCCCCAGTAATTTCTGACTCTGGAAGGTTCTCATACGTGCCAGTACCCCGCAGCGCCAATAAGTCACGAATCGCCTCCGGCGCGGCACCTCTCGCTGCAGCCCATGATAGTGAAAAGCCCATGTGCGTAGTGCTGCCCCTCTAAGAGAGCTACTAATTTAAGTTTAGCGCAAAGGCAGAGGCGTAGCCATCACTCCGGAGGGATGTGAGAGTGTCGGGTGAGGGGAGGGGCGATTCAGAGGCGGTCTATTTGGTGCGCGGGGCTGGCTGGTCTTTCTCGTTCGTCGAACCACACACACGAGACAGACCGAAGAAGCCAGACGAACCAGCTCCCCGCCACGCGCCGCGAAATGTCGACAACCGTCTATTCGGTGCAGGGTCTATCTTGTCTCTCTCGTCGCACGAACCAGACAGACCAAATAGACAGTGGGACCAGATAGACGAGATCCCCGCCACGCGCTGGGAAATGGGTCTTGGCACCATTTAGTTTCCTCTTGCCATAAACCTCGGTCATTCACATCGGACCGGGAACGCATTGGCTGGCCGACTCGGGGTCCGAACAAAAATCCATGAATTGATCCCAGAGATCGCCTTGTGTGCCCATCATCTCTCTTGGAGGTAGTGGTTTACCACCGGAGCAGAGCTGTGGCGTGACGGAGCAATCGATCTGTGGTGGGCCGGTCGGTTTATGCGGCTTAATCGGTATGCAACAGCGAGCCGGCAGCCCTTGCACAGTCAACCCGTTGATTCGGTTGAAATCTACGCCCAGCCCAACCTTCAATACGTTAAGGAGGCGCTTGTCGCTGAGGACGAACTGAACCATCCTTCCACTGACCGCATCCCGCACGGTTGCGACAGCGGTGCGCGGATCGACGGCGACAACACTGTAACGAGGTTTTGCGTTGGGTGCTGGTTGTGCTTGGGCCGTAGGAATCATGCTTGCCAGAGTGAACAAGATTATGGCGAAGACACCGGCAGCAGAAAAATATTCCGCGGCAAAAAAACGTTTACTCATAACTGCCATCGAACCCTCCTTGTGCTCATCATCGCGCGGCGCTTCTGGCGATACGTTGCAGCTCACGATAAAGAGCAACGTTCTATGACGTGGCATATGGCACCTCCAACGAGACTGTGCAAATCGGATCTTTTGGACTCATCTGTATGTCGAAGATAGGGGGAAGAAGGTTCTAGGTGTGTTGTAAGGCTGCAGAATGCGGGCCGGAAACGTGCCATAAGGCAGTCCAATAGGGGAACATAGTTTAGGGACCTTCCCTCAAAAAGTAAAGGGTTGAGATCGGAAGCTCCGCTGATTAAGAGTCAGCGGGTTTGTCTCTCTCATTACCAAGGGCTGGAAGACGTTCAACGGAGATCTCCGCCACGCGCCGCGAAATGGTGCCTGGCACCCGACCAATCATCATTCTTGTTCTAGCTAGGGTAGCCAAAGGCCGAACCCGTCCGCGTGGGCTTTGTGCCATGATTCGCGGATATGCTTGTCTAAGTTTGACAGCTCCCACGCTGCGAAGTCTTTCATTATCTTGTCCCCATTAGGAATCGATCCCAAGTCCCGGACAACCAGGGCGTGGTTGCGCTGGATGAGATTATCGAGGAAGGGTTGTTCAGGAGGAAGGTAATACCACTTGTCGCGGTTGCATTGGTCACAGCTCAGAACGAGGTTCCAAGCCTTGTCTTCCACCATGTAGCTCCAGGGTATGACATGGTCCACGTGAGGATTTCCTCCGGCGTCCTTGTCACAGTAGAAGCACCGGCTGCTTGAGTAAGCCACAAGAAACTTTCTATAGGGAGCCAGTGCTGTTCTGTTAGGGTTAGCTCCCTGAATTTTCTGGAACAGCCTGGGGGCCGAAGTGTACTGCTCCGTAAATTCAACCCAGCCTCCTATTGCGAGCTGAGCAATGACCTGCGAATGGCTTTTCAGGAAATCCCATGTCGTGTCATCAATCCTGACCCCATCTTTCTGTTCCTCGTACAGTCTTGGTTTCTGCTGACCTCCGCGAACGTTGTGTAAGCGAGGGATCACATGACCGAATGCTTCCCGGGCTATTTGCTTGACCAAGGTTCTGTAATCTTCGGTCTTGTGAAATTCTTGTAGACTCGTCTTTTCGGAAATCTTCCCGCTATTCAGCAGGTCCCTTATCCGCCGCATCACCCTGGGGTCTTTGTCTGGGTTCGTGCCTTGGCGTACGTGATATTTGAGGGTGAGGTCCCAGTAATATGCAACAAAACACTCGGCAAGACGTTCTCTCGTAATGGTACCCGGGTTTCTTGTCTCCCTCGACGCAATCTCGGAAAGCGCACGGAGCAGGGCGAACTTATAGGAGTTGGAGTTTTGTCCTCCACGGATGATGCGACTGACGGTCTCGAGCAGCGGTTCCATCATTTCAGTAATACCCTTTGCCAGGTATTACATGTCGAATCCCGCCACGAGGGTTAGGGACATCGCCAGTGTATCTAGGGATCAGGTGCAGGTGGGCATGTCCGACTGTCTGACCAGCAGACTCTCCGCAATTGGTGCCGATATTGAAGCCGTCTGGCCTGTGCTTGGTAAGGAGGATATTTTTCACAACGTGCACAAGCTCGAAGCAGGCCGCATACGCCTCTCCGGACAACTCAAAAATGGTGGGGACATGTGTCTTAGGAATCACGAGGCAGTGGCCGAGCGAGACCGGGTATTTGTCCTCGATCGCAAAGGCGTGATGGTTTTCGGCTATGAGAGTTCTGTTCCCTTTGCAGAAGGGGCAGTCTTTATCGGAATCCATCATCCGTCACAACTTTAAGGTGGGAATCCGTTGCCGCGAAACTCTTTCTGACACCTTATTCTTTTCGCAGGGCGATCTATCTGGTGCGCGGGTCTGTCTGGTCTCTCTCGTTCGTCGAACCACACACGCGAGACAGACCGAAGAAACCAGATGAATCAGATCCCCGCCACGCGCCGCGAAATGGCTCCTGATACCTCCATCTTCTCCCTGACCCGTTCCTTCTCCTTGTCTATTAATGGGTTGGGTTAATTTCCTTAGGAAGGGATTTCTCTGTTCCAAACTTTGTTTCGCATTCATCCACTAGGTTGGACAGCCAGGTGATATACCGTTTGCCGATCCCTAAGATGTCATCACCGGAAAAGTCGCTAACTTGAGGGTAAACGGATTCGAGGTGGGCATGGAATGAGACGCCGGACTCTGTGGTGTCCCCGGGAGGTTGTTCATCATCCGTATATACCGTGACAGTGACAGCCTGTCCTACAAGGCGTTGCAATGATTCTTTCTTCTTGCCTGTTAATTCTCCAGGGGGAATGTAAACGTCGATCCCATAGTCAACGGATGGGGTCCCTTTCTTGACTGTTCGAATCCTGAGCTCGTTCAGATTCTCTAAGAAACGCTTCTCGTCAGGAGATGACTCCTTGGACTCATACCATTCCAGCCATCCGTCAACATGATAGAATTCATTGCGCATGACCCAAAGAACGCTTCGAGAAGCGGATATGAAGGCGCTGAGGTAGTAACCGCTGTGAGGAGGATTAAAGCGGTTCGACTCCATCTGTTCAAGAAAGTAGATCGATTCGTCTAGTTTTAGCCTGGTAGCTCCCATTGGTTCACCGATAAATTCGAGGAGTGGTCAAGAAGCGGGGACATTCTACTTGTTCGTAGAAGACGGGTCTACGGCTAGGAGGGCATGAGGGGCGGGTGGAGAGGGCGGGGCGGAACGCGCCGGACCGCCACGCGCCGCGAGATGGGTCCTGGCACCTTTTCATTTCATCACAATTGATAAGAACAATGGTAGATCGTTGCGACATGCGGCAAGCCCGCGTCTCCCTGGCCAGCCAGTTACTAACAAACTGAAAGGCCTTTCCTCCATCACTATTTGAAAAGCCTCCCCTGGTCGAATAGTTTTTCGGTACCCAAGTGATTCGGCGATTGCGATACACGATGCTAGGCCAGTGGTCTTGCTCAGGAAGCACACTGCTCTGGGTTGTAAGGCGCGTATCTCGGCAGTGAGATATTTTGATGAACAGAATACACATACCTCACGCATCGGTTCAGGTGTGTCAGCGATCGGACACTTGGCGGTATGCGAAAGATAGAAGCCATGGGTGTGGAAGTCGTCGACGGTAGAACACTCATACCCGCACTCACCGAGCACAGAGAAAAGCCCTTGCCGGAGACCGTCATTGGGCACAGAGTAGAAGTGTTCAGCGGGCCGCGGAGGTGCAACTCCCACGAATAAAACTGCGACTTCAGTCGGAGGAGGCGGGTACAAGAGGCCTGGCGGACAAACGACAGTGAACGGAGCATCTGCAAATTGCTGCGTGCAGTCACAGCACGCTGCGATATTAGCGTGAACGTTCTTAAGATGAGTGTAGTCGACAGCCATGTGCAAGATCTGACCCGCATTCCTTCGGTGAGCGGCCCGGCCGAGGGGGGCCACCCAATCCCGGGTTAGAAGCTACTTTCTTCGCGGATACGGCCGATGACCTCATAGCCGAACACGCGTAGAACCTGATGCACCGGATGGACAAGGCCTCCACGGATGGCGTGGTGCTTTGGTCCGAGTTCGATTCCGAGCACCTTCAGCGCGATGAGTTCAAAGGCAGAGATCGCTGAGTCCAACGAGACTTGAGCCGGCGAGTGCTCGTAGCCAAAGATTACGACAGCCTTGCGCACTGGTAGATTGGCTTTGAGGAGCTTTAGGCAATCGCCGAGCGAGCTGGTGTTGCCGGGGTAAGGGTGAAGGACGTTTTCCGACCAGTGCTCCGCAGCGTTCCCATTGTCTCCGAAAGGACGAATGATCTTTAGCTCAAGCGCCCACGAGCCGGGAATGAGGAGATCGGGCAGGCGCTTCGTTACCGCTTCCCCGTAGCGATGGAAATACTTTTTCTTAAGCTCAGGCAGAGCGGCGCGTATGGCATCGGCTTCACCGAAGGGCCCGATTCCCGTTTGAAACTGCTTGTGCCGTGCCCCGCTTCGGTCGACCTCGGCAAGCGCATCCGCGAAGTCATCTACGAAGGTTGAAAGTTCCACGTGGGGGCCTGGTGGTTTCTAAATAGTGAGTCTGTTACGACCCCTTACAGGAAAGCAAGACAGCCTCAGAGATTAGGTGTGGGCGAGTCTATCGCAAAGTCGGAGACGTATCCATCACTCCGATGACGAGGAGGGAGCGTGATGTGAGGGGGAGGGTGGGTGAGGAAGAGGCCAGACAGCCACGCGCCGCAAAATGTTGGATTACGGTTCATGATCCTTATTCCTCCTTCTTGCTTCCGCGCTCTCTATACTGCTTGATTTGGTGCGGCAGGCTATAAAGATACTCAAGAAGAAAATCCAAGAACCTTACAATGTCTCTTGCGTCGTGTGGGCTTATTGGACTTTGTGATGGCGTGGGATGGGCGGAGTCATTGCCAAGCTCACGTACCTGGTCCGACCATTCCTTCATAATCGGTGGCAGCACTCCCTTCGTTGCAAGGTCATCAATTTCTTGTTTGAGATTGTTCCCGCGGGCTTGGTTGTCGCGTAGAGCAAGCTGCAGAGCACTTCGTGCCATTACGGCCGCAGCATCCCAATTCTCGTCGCCGATGTTGCGCTTAGCTTGAAGCCAGTAGCGGCCTATGGCAGAGGGCCAGTGCTCCGGATGTTTTTCGTATTTCAGCGGCCATGGCAGTACGTGGTAGTCATGCATTACCTGTCCGAAGCTGTGCTCACTTGCCGACCACAGGACTTGCACATATCCTTTACAGCTTCCACATTCCAAGGTATCGAAATTCAGTTTCTTCTCACTGTTTGGCTTCTTCTTCTCAACGTGAAAAGCCGACTTGAAATTACCCTTCTCCAAACAAAAGGGACATGTAATCCGGTAGAGCGCCAGTTCGGAGCCCTGATAGCCTGAACTCTCTCCAAGTTGCCACCAGCTATCCATCAAATTCTCCCTCAAGACTTATAACTATTATGTTAGCTGCGGCCCGCCACGCGCCTCGAAATGTTGGATTGGAAGACTTGCTCGATCTGTTGTAAGTAGTGGTCAAGGATCTCTCCTGCCAGAAATAATTGCAATCAAGTTCACAACGCTAGTCGTTGCTTCAGCACATAATGCTGCCTGTCGAAAATGTGCCGTCCTTTTGTGCTGCAGATCGTTGGCCAGATCGAGTGCGGCTTTGGCATGCCTTCGAGAAACTTCGTTCGTTGAGCCGGCCAGCTCCTTACTGATGTATGCCTCGATCATTCTCTTAGCATCTGTTTCACTGGGTACTACTCCATCCGTCGTAGGATGAGCCTCTGAGTCATAGACAGTTTGGGCCAAGGAGATCAGAATCTCACGACACAACAGACCGACAGTCTGGAAATGTTCCTCCTTGGAGGCTTGCTCTAGCTGCTTTCTGACCTCACCTATACCTCGGTCAACTTTAACCCAACCCGTTGGCTCTTCAAATATTTCGTTGCTATGAATTGGCCCCTTCTTCAGGTGGCTAATTAGCGGAGCGTAAAGATCCGAAATGTATTGGCGTCTAGACTGGTAGGTCGGAAGATCTCCACTGCTCCACTTGCGATACCACTTCCAAAGATCAGTATAGGGATTTGGATCAGTGGTACTGTGATCTGAAAGAGACTTCTGTATTAGCTCTTGCCTCTTCAAATACTCATCGTTCACAGACTTAATTGGTGGGCCACCAGTTGCAACTGAAATCATTAAGTTGCGTTGTTTCTCGATCTCTGACACTAAATCTCCGGCTGGCATCGTGTTGATGTTCTGTCGCCACTCCGGGTCATAAGGAATCTCCGGGTCTATTATTACTGCCCTAACTGCCACGCCTGAAAACGTTCTCAGGGCAAACCTCGCTTGCTCAAGAATTGCCTCTTGAATTGTCTCAATATTTGGCTTGAACTCTGCATAGGTAGGCGCGGGGATCTCGACATAAATTGTGTAGATATCGGTACCGTTATTCCAGCTGTCATAATCTGTTTGTTCAATCCGAAACTTGGCGGAAGCAAGTATCTTTGCTTCCGCGTTCCTATTGTTAAGCCGGAGTAGGCTCGCGATTCTCGCGACGAAAGCTTCGGCGTCAGAAAGAGGGTTTTCCATGCTTGAGTGGCTATTAATAGAATGAATTAATGAGGGTATTTTACTTTTTCAGAGTCATCAGGTCTATCCCTGAATGCTTGGTTCCATTGAGCAATCTTCTGCCTTATTACTCAGGTATGGGTGAGGGCGGCCTGGCGGTTTCCCGACGTGCGCGCGTCCAACGAGGGCCTTCTGAGGCCCCGCGTTGCACGAGCACAGGGAATCGTCAGGCTTCCCGTCCTTTCTTTTTCCTCTACTCCTCCTCCTCGAGTATTGAAGGGGGTGGGCAGATGGTCCTCAACTGCGCGCATCGAGGGACCACAGCTTTATCGTGGGGCCTCTGCGAGCACGGAGGACCGTCTGGCTGCCCCCTCCCGCACTTGCATCTCAATCTTTCTCCCCCTTACAATACCCCCGTAACCCGTTGGCTTTTTGAATGATTCAGGTCGCTTGGCGGTCGGGCCAAAGAAGGACCATGTCTCTATGCGCATTGAGTATTCAAAAGGCGAACGAACCTCCAAAGAACTGATCCTGCTCCATCGACAGACCTCCGAAGCCACCAGCGGCCGGAAAATGAAGGTCATGCTGATCTTCCCGCCAGACTGGTTCCCCTCCGAACCCTATTTGAGTCTTCCCTCCCTCACCGCTGTCCTCCGCCAGGCCGGCCATACGGTCATCCAAAAAGACATCAACCTCGAGATGTGGGACTGGTATTTCAGCGAGGACTTCCTCAAGAAAGTCCTTCGCCGGGTGCCGCAGCAGCTCGACCGGCTCCGCAAGCTCTCGAAGAAGCGAGAGCTGAGTGAGAGCGAGATGGATCTGCAGCTGGCGCTCTGCGATTTGAGCCGGCAGCGGATTGACGAGCTGATCAAGAAAGCCGAGAAGGCCAAGGCGATCATCCGTGGAGAAACATTCTACGATATCGACCAGTTAGAGTGGGCGATTCAAGTCTTCCGTGAAGTCACGTCCGTGATCTCGATGGTCTATTTCCCGGCGCGGATCTGTATGCCGCCGATGGAGACGGACCTTTCCTATAAAGTCTTCGTCTCGTCCGAGATCATGGACGCGGTGAACGATACCCAGGTCAATATCTACCGCGACGTGTTCGACCAGCTGGTGAAGCCGGTAATCGAGCAGGAACAGCCGGACGTCATCGGCATCTCGATCGTACTGCAGCAGCAACTGTTCTCCACCATGACCTTCTGTTCCCTCATCAAGCAGCAGTTCCCGCACATCCACGTGACGATCGGCGGCAATACGGTGACGCGATTGCGCGATGTGTTGCCTCAATCGCCTCTTTTCCAATACTTCGACAGCGCCGTGGTCTATGAAGGGGAGACGGCCTTCGTGCAGCTGGTGTCGGCGGTGGGGGCGAAGCGGAGCC
>Ga0209048_10006840_pt1 | contig 10612 bp, 9 predicted proteins | sample FrelakmetCRP12CR_FD_187146 | JGI IMG/M metagenome (GOLD analysis project Ga0209048, IMG submission 187146) | Freshwater lake sediment microbial communities from the University of Notre Dame, USA, for methane emissions studies - CRP12 CR (SPAdes)... | ecosystem: Environmental > Aquatic >... | reverse complement strand
GATGGGAAGGGCTAGACGGGCACGTACCGCGGAAACGCCGACACAGCCAAGCCTTTGCCTAATGCTGCGCGCGCTGCATTTCTATCCCGACCTTGCAGGTACTCCGGTAACGGGGTGCTTGATGTGTAGGCACAAAAGGAGGCGAGGTGCAAAGGGAACAGGTAATGCTGCCCCTGAAGGTCGTTGAGTCCCGAAATGGACATATTGGGGAATTGGTCGATGGTTTCACCAGGCCAGCAGACAACAGCCTCGCGCGCGCGCGGTGGCAAGCGCGGGGAGCCACCCCGGGATCGGAGACCGCGTCGAGCCATACAACGAGAGTGCGTGGTAACCAAGGAGATCCGATCGTCGGCGCCGGTAGCACGGCGCACCTTCTGACAAGTCTAAGCAGCGAGGAGGAAGGCGGTGGTGATCGGAAGTCGGAGGCGCCCATATGAGTGAGGATCTCTGGTAATGCGGAGGGAGCAAGGGGAGCGCCGGTTTGAGATAGCGGATGAGGGACACATGACCCGACACCGAGCGGACTGTGTTCATGACAACTGATCTTATTCGCTTCACACAGTGGGCGCGGGAAAGCCCGCAGCGGCAGTACACCGCGCTGATGGGGATGCTGTATGACCCCGAAGGGCTCAACGCGAGCTTCGAGCGCCAAGCGGCCAACAAGGCGCCCGGAGTGGATGGGATGCGCAAGGCGGTGTATGCGGACGGATCAGCGGAACGTTTGGCGGATCTATCGGCACGACTGCGTCGTCTGGGGTATCGACCCAAGCCGGTAAGGCGAGTCTACATTCCCAAGGCGAGTGGCAAGGGCCGTCGCGCGTTAGGAGTGCCCAGTTTCGAGGATCGAATCGTACAAGATCGGGCAAGTCGGATCTTGCAAGCGATCTGGGAGCCGGAGTTTCGGGACTGCTCGTATGGATTTCGCCCGGAGCGCAACGCGCATCAAGCGTTGAAGCGGCTGGCGGAAATCATCACGGTGACGCGCACGCAGTGGGTGGTAGAGGCGGACATCAAAGGCTTCTTTGGTGCGCCAGGTTAAGCCCGGCGCTTTCAGCGGGTGAGATTCCCGCCCTGGAAAGGGGATGAGCCACCCCACCGGGAATCGAGTCTTGGGCTCATGAAGGTAACGACATGAGTTAAGCGTAGACCGAGCGATGTCCAGGCCGTAACGCAAGTGAAGCGATGGAGCCTCGTTACACATCCGGAGGCCGACAGGGTCGAAAACCTGGAAGGCAACAGTAGGCGACCGCTAATGGCGATGGTCGCTGGAGACTCCGGCGGGGTCTGAGAGCACGGCATGGGCAGAAATGGAAGCGTCATGGCACCTGGGAGATCCACCGCCGTCTTGGTCTGGTCGTATCGGGCCGAGTATGTCGACCGAAAGGACCATCCTGAGGGCGATAAAAGCGACGGTGGAAGTCGGACTCGCTGGTAGTACTCGGAGCGCGGGAAAGCCGCGTACATGGGGAAGCGGCGGGGCAGGTTGAGTAGCTGGTCTCGGGAAACATTGCCTGCACGCAGAGGTAGGAGAAGAATGTCCACGCAACTGGACCAGATCGTTGGGAAGGCGAAATCGAATCCGAAGCTGCGCTTCACTTCGCTGGCGCATCTGCTCACCCCGGAGTTGCTGAAAGAAACCTGGAAGCAGATGAATCGGCGTGGGGCAAGCGGGGTGGATGGAGAAACGACGAAGGAGTTTGAACGAGACTTGGACACTCGGGTGCAAGAGCTGTGCGATCGTTTGCAGCAAGGAACCTATCGGGCGCCACCGGTACGGCGCGTGGAAATTCCGAAGGGTCCGGGCAAGGTGGGTACGCGGCCGTTAGGAATTCCGACGGTAGCCGATCGCCTGGTGCAGAGAGCGGTGGCGCGCATCAAGGAAGCGGTGTTCGAGGCGGATTTCCTGGAATGCTCGTATGGATTCCAGCCGGGGCGTAACCCGCACGATGCTCTACGGGCGTTGCGCGAGGTGATCGTGACGAAGAAGGTAGGACACTTGTTCGAGGCCGACATCCGCGGATATTTCAACCACATCCAGCATGACTGGCTACAGAAAATGGTGGCCCAGCGGATTGGAGACCCGGTCATCCTGCGCCTGATCGGCAAATGGCTGAACGCGGGCTTCATGGCGAATGGGGTCGTGACGCGAACTGACGAAGGATCGCCGCAGGGCGGGCCGATTAGCCCGATCCTGTCCAATATCTACCTGCACTTTGCGCTTGATCTTTGGTTTGAGAAGAGGGTCAAGCCGTGGTGCCAGGGGGAGGCGTACCTGACGCGGTTTGCGGATGACTTCGTGGTGAATTTCCAATACCGGCGCGATGCGGAAGGGTTCGCAAAGGGCCTGGCGAATCGGTTCGGGAAATTCGGACTGGAGTTGGCAGAAGACAAGACGCGGTTGATGCGCTTTGGCCGCTTCGTGCGGGCTGACCTGGCAAGGACCGGCGAAAAGCCGGAGCGGTTCGACTTTCTGGGTTTCAAGCACGTTTGCGGCGTCGACCGAGGCGGCAAATTTGCCTTGGTGCGGATACCTAGCGGTAAGAGCTGCCGAAAGTTCTTGGCCAAGACCAAGGAATGGCTCAAGAGGCATAGGCACTGGAAGCGGCGCGATCAACAGCGTCAGCTCATCTCGATGCTGCGTGGCTTATATCAGTACTTTGGGTTGCACCACTGCAAAGCAAAGCTCGACCACATACGTCGAGAGGTACAACGGCAGTGGAGCCATACCCTGCGCCGACGCAGCCAGCGTCATCGTATGTATTGGAGCTACCTCCTGAGTCGATCCTGGTTTGAGCCACCTTATGCGGTTTCGACACGTCATCCGACGGTTTGAAACGCACCCAACGAGTGCAACCTGGGGAGCCCGTTGCGGTAATTCCGCACGGCGGGTTCGGCGAGCGGGGCGGGTTCAAGAGGGCTACCCTCAAGGCCCGTCTCTACCCACCATCACGTCACACACTCCCACATGCTAAGGTTTCTCGCACACCGGATAGCGGCCCCGGGGTTCCTGCGGATCATCCGCCGATTCCTTAAGGCTGGGGTGCTGGAAGGTGGCGCGTTCAGCGCCAGTGAGCAGGGTACGCCACAAGGCGGATTAGTCTCCCCGACGCTCGCTAACATCTACCTGCACTATGTGTTGGATGTCTGGTTTGAGAAGCGCTTCGCGAAGTCATGTCGTGGCAAGGCCTCGTTGGTGCGATACGCGGATGACTTTGTGGCCTGCTTTCACCAGGAAGAAGATGCCAAGCGGTTCGTGCAGGAACTGACGCGCCGCCTCGCCGACTTCAACCTGGAGGTGGAGCCGAGCAAAACCAGCGTACTGCAATTTGGCACTCTGGCTCAGGCGCAATGCAAACGAGAGGGGCTACGTCGGCCTTAGACCTTTAACTTTCTGGGCATCACGCACTATGTCGGGCACAGCCGCAGCGGACGTTTCGTTGTAGGACGCAAGACTCAGGGCGAACGCCTGCGGAAGAAATTAAAGGCACTAAGCGTGCGCCTGGCGAAATTGTAGACGCACGGAGGCAGAGCCATGGTGGAGTATGTCCGACGACATCTCCAGGGCCACATCCAGTATTACGAAGTCAGTGGCAATATCCGGAGCCTAAAGCAGTATATATATCGAGCGACTCGGCTCCTGTACAAATGGCTGAATCGACGCAGTCAACGCCGAAGCGTTGCATGGGACCGCTATCATCACGTGGTGGTGCCCCAATTGCCGCGCCCACGGATCATCCACGACCTCTATCCCGTCCTGCCGTGGATGACTCAGACTGGGAGCCGGATGGAATAACTCTCCAAGTCCGGTTCTGCGAGGGCGGTGGGCCGTACCGCGTCATCGGGATGCCTGCTGCTACTCTCCCAAGTCCAGTCCGGTCAGAGTCGTAGCGGGCAGGCCGGTAGCGAGTGTTGCCATTCGCCGGGTGACTGGCGCCCAACCCAAAGACACCTGGGCTCCGGGGGGAGAGGGCTGCCCCCGCGAGAAGCGAACGACCCTCAAGCGGAGTCTCCTGTGGCCAAGGGAAACCGGAGGGGCAGGCAAGGGCAGGCGAGCAGTCTTACGAGTCCATGGTACCCATGCAGGTGGAGAACCGCAGGGCTCCCGCAAGGGGCGGCCACGATATCCACTAATGGAGGGAAGGGACGAACAGGCCGACGTATCGGCGCAGCGTCACATGCGCGAGACTTTGAACTTGCGAAGGCATGTCCAATGTCGCTGCGCCGAAGAGCCGAGCGCAAGTCCGGTGAGTCGGGCCTGACGAACCCGCTGCGGTAATCCTGCACGGCGGAGTCAGTGAGGAGCGAGAGGGCTAACCCTCTCGCTTACTCGGACCGTCGCCGATCAGACCGAGATCGGCCGTAAGCGATCCCCTGTCAGCGAACGATTCCTGCGAAATTGGCACGGCGAGCGCGTGAACAACGGACGCGGGCATATAATTCGCGGAGACTCCAGGTCCCGAAGTGCAGTCTATTTCAGTCAAGCGCAGGCCGGTGATCATCGCTGAAGTAGCCGATCATGCGCTGCCAGCGGTGCACGACGGGCCCGGAACCAATGCCCGCCCGAAAATTGCGGAGCGGTTCGCCAACGCGGATACTGCAACACCGCAAACACGGGGTGCGGTCGTGCAAGGATGGATTCCGGAAGACGAGGCGACACTCATTCTCCGATGACGCCCCTTTCTGGCCTCGATGCCGCATTCCTCTACCTCGAGACGCCCGAGACGCCCATGCACGTCGGGTCGGTGCATCTCTATGAGCTGCCGCGCGGGCACCGTGTCGATTTCTTCGAACGCGCGCGCCGTCACCTTGAGCGCCGCCTTCACCTGACGCCCGTGTTCAGACGGCGTCTCGCGACAATGCCGTTCCAGATCGCGAGCCCGATGTGGGTCGAGGACCGGCCCGTCGATCTCGACTACCACCTCCGGCGTATCGTCCTGCCGAACCCAGGCACATTGGCCACGCTCGAGACCCGGGTGGCGAAGCTCCACAGCGAACTGCTCGACCGGGAACAGCCTCTCTGGATGTTCTATCTGATCGAGGGACTGGCGTCAGGACAGATCGCCTGGTACTCGAAGGTGCATCACGCATCGCTCGACGGTGCCGCGGGTGTGCACCTTGCCAACGCGCTGCTCGATCCGACGCCGGAGCCGCGCAAGATGCCTCGGCCGCGGCCGCGCCCGCTCGAAGCCACGCCGGGCCCCGGCAGACTCTTGGGCCTGGCGCTGCGCAACACCACCGACCAGTATGCGAAGATAGTGCGCCACTTGCCCGAACTCGCCCGCGTCATCGGCGACCTGGTCGGCGCAGGGCCCGGTGCAACGGCGGACAGCGGCCATGCCGACGTGCGGCGCCGCCGCACGCTCAGCCCGCGGACGCTGTTCAACGTGCCCATCACACGGGAACGCAGCTTCTCGACTGCATCCATTCCGCTCGCGGACGTGAAGGCGATCGCCGCGCGCCATGAGGCGACGGTCAATGACATCGTGCTGGCGCTCGCGAGCGGAGCGCTGCGCCGTTATCTCGTGCGCCATGGCGGCGCGCCGGAGCGGCCCCTCGTGGCGGCGATGCCGATTTCATTGCGCGCTGCAGGTGATAACGCCTACACGACGCGCGCGACTATGGTGCTTGCCAGCCTCGCGACGGATCTGGCCGATCCCGACGCCCGCGTTGCCGCGATTCACGCATCGGCCGGCGCCGGGAAGGCATTCACTGCGCGAGCACGTTCGGTCATCCCGACGGATTTTCCGTCGCTCGGCGCGCCATGGCTTCTCGCCGCCGCCACGAGCCTGTACGGGCGCGCGCAGAGCCTCGCGGCGTTTCCACCGCTCGCTAACGTCGTGATCTCGAATGTGTGGGGTCCCCAGTCCCCGCTTTACCTCGCCGGCGCCAGGATGCTCACGTACTGGCCCGTTTCGATCGTCATGCACGGCCTCGGATTGAACATCACCGTGCAAAGCTACTGCGGCTCGCTCGACTTCGGCCTTGTCGCCGCACGCCGCGCGGTTCCCGATATTCACAACCTCGTTCGCGCGCTGCACGCGGCGCACGAGGAACTGATGGCAAGCGGACCCTCGTCCGCTGCCCGCGTGTCGCGTAACTCAGCCGCGCGGCCACCGACGGGGCGGCGCGTGGGCGTTCACTGAAGCGCACCTATGGCGATGAAGGACATGCACAACGCGCAGCACTGGTACGAGTACGGAATCATGCGCGCACCGGGTCTCGTGCGGCTTGCGCTCGAATGGCGCGCGCCATGGGAATTCGGCGCGGCGGTCGCGCTGCGTCCGCTGCTCAATCTCGCGCCGCAGGGCGACGGTCACCCGGTGCTCGTGTTCCCCGGGCTCATGGCCTCGGACATCACCACCGCACCGCTGCGGAGCTTTCTTGAGAGCCGCGGCTACGCGGCGTACGGCTGGAACCACAAGATGAACATGGGTCCGCGTGCCGGGGTACTCGCCGCGTGCCGCGCGCGTCTCGCCGAAATCAGCAAGCGCCACAAGCGCCGGATCTCGTTGATCGGCTGGAGCCTAGGCGGCATCTATGCGCGCGAGTTCGCCAAGGAGATTCCGTGGCAGGTGCGCCTCGTGATCACTCTTGGCACTCCCTTCACCGGTCACCCGAAGGCCACGAACGCGTGGCGCCTCTACGAGCTCGTCACGGGGCACAAGATCGGCGCGCCCGAAATCCACGCGCCGCTGCGCCTTCCGCCACCGGTGCCGGTGACGTCGATCTTCAGCCGCAGCGATGGCGTGGTCGCGTGGCAATGCAGCGTCGAGAAGGAAGGACCACTGCACGAGAACATCGAAGTCGAAGCGAGCCACCTCGGACTCGGCTTCAACCCGCTCTCGTGGTATGCGATCGCCGACCGGCTGGCGCAACCGGAAGGAAAATGGCGGCGCTTCGACCGCAGCGGTGGGCGGGCGTGGCTGTATCGCGACCCGAAGCGATCCGGCTGGTTCTGACATCGGCATGCCGACTACCGAGGCCAACGGCCTGGTGCTCGCCTATGAGACGCGGGGCGACCCCGCTGCGCCACCCCTGGTGCTGGTGATGGGTCTGGGTATGCCCCTGGTGGCCTGGCCCGACGAGTTTGTCGACGGCTTGGTGGGGAGCGGCTTTCACGTCGTGCTCTTCGACAATCGCGACTGTGGCCATTCGGAGAAGCTTGCCCGCGGGCCGCGTCCCAATCTGCCGCTCGCCATCGGCCGGGCGTTGCTGCGGCTCAAGGTGCGCTCGCCGTACGCCATCGCCGACATGGCGAAGGATGTAACCGGTCTGCTGGATGTGTTGGGCATCGTGCGCGCCCATGTCATCGGCGTGTCGATGGGCGGCATGATCGGCCAGGTCGTGGCGGCGCGTTTTCCGGATCGCGTCAGGAGCCTGACGTCGATCATGGCCTCAAGCGGCAACCCGGGCGTCTCGCTCGGCAAGCCCGGTGCGTTGCGCGCGCTCCTGCGCCGGCCGGACCCCCGTGACATCGGTGCCGTCACCGCGCACCTCGTCAGTCTGTTCGGCGTGATCGGCAGCCCGGGTTTCGCGACCGATCCGGCGCTGCTGCGCGGCATGTGCGAGCGCGTTGTGCGCCGGGGTTATTACCCGGCGGGCACGGCGCGGCAGTTGCTTGCAATCCTTGCCGCTGGCGACCGCCGCCGAGAGCTCGAAGGGGTCCGCGCACCGACGCTGGTCATTCACGGCACGCGCGATCCGCTCCTGCCCATCGCCGCAGGCCGCGACACCGCGCGGCACATTCCCGGTGCCCGTCTGCTTGAGATCGAGGGAATGGGGCATGACCTGCCACCTGCATTGACGCCGCGGCTCGTCGAAGAGATCGCGAGACACTGCCGCGACGCTGAAGCCCGATGCAAGGCGAGCGGCTTAGGATGAAAAGCAATCGCGCGTTGACATCCACCACGGGTACGATGGCGTGGACCAGGGCAATGACCGGCTAAGCGGCGCAAGTCCTGCTCTTGGCCGAAGTTTGCCCTTTGCGAGTCGCGCAAGTCGACCTGCCGCAGCAGGCGTATCCGGAGTCCGACGGGGTGCTATACCGCCCTGCGCGCGAGCGTGCCGGCGATGCGCCGCAGCAGCCACTTCGGCGTGGCGCGCGACGCCAGGGTCGCGGTCAGATTCAAAATCCCGGGAACCTTGATCACAACTCCTTGCATGCAAGCCCGGTACCCCTCGGCCGCGACCTCTTCGGGATCGCCGATCAGGAACCCAGGCAGTTTGGCGAGCCGGGCATTCGCAGCAGTCGCGCCGCTGAGCATGTTGGTGGCGGTGATGCCCGGACAAAGCGCGGTGACGGTGACCCCACGGCCTTCGAGCTCTTCAGCCAGAGATTCGCTGAGCGAGAGCACATAGGCTTTGGTGGCGGCGTAAGTGGCCAGCGAAGGGATTGGCTGAAAAGCCGCAATCGAAGCCACGTTGAGCACGCGCCCGTGGCGGCGTTCGCACATCGGCGGCAGAAACTGTGCGAGCATTCCCGTCAGGCCCGCGACGTTGAGGTCAATCAATTCCTGATGCCGCTGGGCCGGTGTCGCGGTGAAGGGGCCCTGTTGCAGCACGCCGGCGTTGTTGACCAGCACGTCGACGTCGATGCGTTGGCGCTTCAACGCCATGGCCAGGGTCCGTGCCGCCCCAGGCCGTGCCAAATCGGTCGGCTGCACCCACACCTTTACGCCATACTCGGCCGCCAGCGACGCGGCGAGCGCGTCAAGTTTGGCAGAATTGCGGGCGACCAGCACGAGCCGGTGGCCGTCTCGCGCGAAGCACTTCGCCAGCGCTTGTCCTATTCCCGATGAAGCGCCGGTGATCAGCGCGATATCGGCGCGACGTCTTCTCGATATGGCCATACGGGCTCTCTCTGAACGCTCGTGTACTGTTCCTCAGGCATACGGTGTCGCCTGGTAGCGGCCAAAAATTTTGCCCGAACCACCTTCGCACAGCCTTGCCCTGGATCAACGCCTGCTCGCGACGCCGGCGATCATTCAATCTCGCGAACGATCACCGTGAATGACGGCTTTCCCGCAAATTGAGCCACGACGGTGACGTCGGGTAGCCAGGCGCGGTTGCCCGCGCCCAGCCCCCTAAGAACCGTGCATGGGTCTTTCGATCCACACGGCTCAAGCCTCGTCAAAGGCATCTGGCGACACCCGGTTACACAACTGCATGTGCGGCATGAGAATGACTGCTACGGCAATTGAGATGGTGCATCGTAAGATTGCCTGCAGCATCCGACCCACCTTCCGGTTTCTTCACAATATGTCGAGTGCTCCAAGGAGTGCTCTTTGTGATTGGCTCCTGGCAGGTAGAACACAGGCCGGCTTGCCTTCGCCAGACACGGTGAAGCTTCCCGCGACCGCGCGGCGAGTTCAGCATGTTCTTGCCCCATCGGGACTCGAAGTACTGTTCCCACTTACGGTCATGCGGATTCGCGTCGGCCTTAATCTTGATATGCCGCTGGATTGGCGTATCCGATTCTTGCAGCAGGATGAGCTCTCGCTGCGTTCCATCCTCTTGTTTTTCGGTGGTGGCAAATACCCATTTCCGGGCGCCTTTGGTCTTAAAGTATTTTTCCTTAATCCATCGAGCGCCTTTGTTCGGGTGCCTTCTTGCCGCCCATTGCCATAACATTGACCAGACACGGTCATCAATGCGAGCAAAGGTTTCCTTGGCGACTACATGACTGTGATAGTTCGCCCATCCCCGTACCACGGGATTGAGCAGCCCTATCAGGTTTGCCTGTTTAGCCGTCTTGTTGGCCTTGATGACCTCCCGGATCTTGTCAAGATGCGCTTTGACGTTCGCTTTCGCCGGCTTCATTAGCAGCTTGCCGCTGTACTTGCGAATGTTCCATCCGAGGAAGTCAAACCCATCCCTGATGTGCGTTATTTTGGTCTTCTCCGGCGAAAGGACTAAACCGCGTTCCGCCAGAAATTGGACCACCGCGGGCTTCACCTCCTGTTCCAGCCATTCTTGCGAAGTGCCGGTAATGATGAAGTCGTCCGCGTAACGCACCATGTTCATTTTCAGACCGGTCCACTTCGCTGTCGGGAACTTCTCCGCAAGCATCGCTTCGAGACCATCCAATGTCATGTTAGCCGCCACCGGCGAAATGATGCCCCCTTGCGGGGTGCCGGCGTCAGTTGGGAAGAGCACGTTTTGATAGACGAATCCCGCCTTGAGCCACTTCTTTAGAATCACCCTATCCGTGGGGACATTGGCGATCATCCAGTCGTGACTGATTTTGTCGAAACAGCTTTGGATGTCGGCCTCCAGCACCCATTCCGCACTGGTCTTCTTTGCAAGAGCATTGAAGCATTGTTCTCCTGCATCGGCAGTTGAGCGTTCCGGTCTGAACCCGTAAGAATTCAGATCGGCGGTGGTTTCCGCAATGGGTTCCAACGCCAGCAAATGGAGCGCTTGCATGGCGCGGCATTTCATCGCGGGTATGCCGAGTGGCCTCGTCTTGCCGTTCTTCTTCAGAATAAATACTCTCCGAAGCGGAAGAGGCGAATAACCCCGCCTCTTCAACGACGCTATCGCGTTGGTCTTTGCCACCGGTGTTTTCCACGTTACCTTGTCCACACCGGGGGTATTCTTGCCTTCATTTTCA